>Ga0116146_1000581_pt1 | contig 44219 bp, 58 predicted proteins | sample AD_JPNHG2_MetaG_FD_89748 | JGI IMG/M metagenome (GOLD analysis project Ga0116146, IMG submission 89748) | Active sludge microbial communities of municipal wastewater-treating anaerobic digesters from Japan - AD_JPNHG2_MetaG | ecosystem: Engineered > Bioreactor > Anaerobic > Digestate | place... | reverse complement strand
TCTTTGGTGAAGGAGGCGGAATCGTCCTCGTCGGTTTCGGGGAGGTCGGGGAGCGTGGCGGTGAAGGAGAAGTCGGCGCCGGTGTCGAAGGGCGGGTCAATGTAGATGAGGTTGACCTTGCCCGCGAACTCGGGGAGGAGGGAGGGGAGGACGTATTTTTTGTCGCCCCAGATGAGGCGGTTGCGCCATTCGGCCTTGCGGCCCTGGGAGAAGTCGAGCAGGCCCTTGAGGCGCTCCTGGCGGGACTCGTTGACGGTCTCGACGTCCTGAAACGGCAGCGCGACGCGCAGCGGGGCGGTCTTGCGCCCGGCCTTGTCGTACTTGCCGTCCCAGATCAGCTCGGCCATGTGGCTTGTCCTCCGGCACGCGGGGCAGGGATGCGCCGCCTACACGCGTCGGGAGGCAGTCTAGCGAAGTCCGGCCGCGGATGCAAGCGGGGTTCGGCCTACGGTTCCGACCCTCGCGCAGGTGTGCGCCACTCGCGGTCGCCCCCCCTTCGCGTGCTCTCTCTGTGCGGCGGCCCGCCTCGGCGGACTCTGCATGAGACTCCTTCGCGGATTCGCTCGATTCGCCCGATTCGCGGTCCCTACCCTTCCTCCTCCGGATACTCATGCGGATACTTCACCGGCCCGCCCCCGGTCCTGCGCCACACGCGGTAGTGCCGGACCATGTGGCACGCGCGGCACAACGACACCAGGGCGCACACGTCGTCATACGTCTCGTGGTGCACCAGCACGGCCGGCGCCCCGCAGTCCTCGCACTTCTCGGCCAGGCTCAGCAGGCCGAGATAGCGCAGCCGCTGGGTGCGGCGGCGGACGGCGCTCTCCTCGCGCTGGCGGCGCGTGGCCACCTTCGCGCGCTGGCGCCGGGCGATGCGCGCGTTCCGCGCCCGGCGGCGCTCGGGGTCCTCGCGCTCCCTGACGTAGCGCCTCTGCACCGCGACCAGCCGCTCGCGGTTCTCCGCGTAGTAGCGCCGGCGATAGGCCCGCTGGCACGCCCGGCACGGCTGCTCGCGGCGCCCCGACGCGCGCAGCAGGTAGAACTCCGCGATGGCCTTCTCCACCCCACAGCGGCGGCACACCCGGGTCGCAGGCGGCAGGGTGGGGTGCACCGGCGTCGGCACCGGCCCGAACGGGTCCCCAGCGGCCGCCCCTGGGCTGCCGGCGGGGACTTCTTCGCTGCAATCCCTTATGAGCGAACGACTTGTGGCTTCGGCCATCGCGGTTGCTCCTTTCGCGCGAGCGGGTGAGGGGACGTCTTGGAGGTGTGGGTGGAACAATCCCTCCCTATGTACAATGGCAATCCCCCCCGAAACTGTTGGGTCCAAATGTGTAAAAAGTTGTAAATCGGCGTAAGTGCAATCACAGCATACTTTTGTGTCGCAACAAGGCTGCGCCAGCCCGCCGAAGCCCCTCGGGCTCGAGGCGGAGGCGTCTGGGGCCTCCTTGCCGGGCCGTGTCCCGGGCCTCATCGGCTGACGTGCCGCCGGTTTCGATCTTCGGGGCATCCCATCACGCCCTTGCCGCGCTAGAGGCTGCGAACCGCGGAAATCGGGGACGTGCAGCCTCATCGGTGCTTGATCCGACGGGCGGCTGGCGGGTATACTATGCGTCCCGCCCGCGCGGGGCCGGGCGGCGCATCGTCCCCTTCGGCCGCAGGTTACGAGTGTCACATGGCGGTTCCGCTCGAACGCAAGCGCAACATCGGCATCATCGCGCACATTGATGCCGGCAAGACCACCACCACCGAACGCATCCTCTACTACACCGGCGCCGAGCATCGTCTGGGCAACGTGGACGATGGGACGACGGTGACCGACTGGATGGAGGAGGAGCGCAAGCGCGGCATCACGATCACCGCGGCCGCGGTGACCTGCCCCTGGCGCGACTGCGAGATCAACCTCATTGACACCCCCGGCCACGTGGACTTCACGGCCGAAGTCGAGCGCTCGCTCCGCGTGCTCGACGGCGCCATCGTGGTGCTCGACGCCGTGGCCGGCGTGCAGGCCCAGAGCGAGACCGTGTGGCGCCAGGCCGACCACTACCGCGTGCCCCGCCTGGTCTTCGTGAACAAGATGGACCGCCCGGGCGCCGACTTCGAGAAGTGCCTCGCGATGATCCGCAGCCGCCTGGGCGCCACCCCGCTCGCCATCCAGATGCCCCTGGGCGCCGGGCAGGACTTCGTGGGGGCCGTGGACCTCCTCCGCATGGTCGCGCGCACCTACGAGCCGGGCACCGACGGCTCGCGCTACACCGACGGCCCCGTGCCGCCCGAGGCGCACGACCTGGCCCAGCTCCACCGCGAGGAGATGGTGCACCTGCTCGCCGAGCACTCCGACGCCCTCATGGAGAAGTACCTCGAGGACCAGCCGATCGGCGAGGACGACCTGCGCGCCGCCATCCGCGAGGCCACGCTCGCCGGCCGCCTCGTCCCCGTCCTGTGCGGCTCCGCGCTCCGCAACACCGGCATCCAGCGCCTCCTCGACGCCGTGTGCGACTACCTCCCCTCGCCGCTCGACGTGCCGCCCGTGCGCGGCGTCCACCCCAAGACCGAGCAGCCCATCGAGCGGCAGGCGAGCGAGAAAGGCCACTTTCTCGCCCTTGTGTTCAAGATCGCCTCGGACGAGCACGGCGACCTCTTCTACCTGCGCCTCTACGCCGGCAGGCTCACGGCCCGCCAGCAGGTCTTCAACCCCCGCACCGAGGCCCGCGAGCGCGTGACCACGCTCTTCCGCATGTACGCCAACGCGCGCACCGCGATTGACGAGGCCGTGGCCGGCGACATCGTGGCCGTCTCGGGCCTGCGCAACTCCAGCACCGGCGACACCCTGTGCGACCCGCGCCACGTGGTGGTCCTCGAGCGCATGAGCTTCCCCGACACCGTCATCTCCATGGCCATCGAGCCCAAGACCAGCGCCGAGCGCGCGCGCCTCGACAGCGTGCTCGCCCGCCTCGAACGCGAGGACCCCACCTTCCGCCGCCGCGTGGACCCCGAGACAGGGCAGACCATCGTCTCCGGCATGGGCGAGCTCCACCTCGAGGTGCTCAAGCACCGGATGCTCAGCGACTTCCACGTGGCGGCCAACGTGGGCAAGCCGCGCGTCTCGTACAAGGAGACCATCGCCCAGGCCGCCGAAGCCGAAGCCGACTACGTGCAGCCGATGGGCAGCCGCCCCCAGTTCGCACGCGTGAAGGTGCGCCTGGAGCCCGAGCCGGCCCTGCCCAGCGTCGAGGTGTGGCTCCAGGCGAGCGAGGACGAAATCCCGCGCGCCTTCCACGCCGCGGTGAAGGACGGCATCGAGAGCAGCGCCAGCTCCGGCGTCTTCGCCGGCTACCCGATGGTCGGCGTGCGCGCGAAGGTCGTCGGCGGCTCGGCGCATGCCACCGACTCCACCGAGGGCGCCTTCGCCGCGGCCGCGGCGCGCGCCTTCCGCCTGGCCGCCGAGCAGGCCGGCATGGTCCTCCTCGAGCCCTGGATGCGGTTCGAGGTGATCACCCCCGAGGCCCACCTGGGCGACGTGCTGGCCGACCTGAACGCCCGGCGCGCGCAGATCGCCGAGCAGCAGTTGCAGGCGGGAGTGCACGTGATCGCAGGCAAAGTGCCCCTTTCAGAAATGTTCGGCTATGCCACGGCCCTGCGGTCGCTCACCCAGGGCCGGGCCATGTTCACGATGGAGCCCGTGGCCTACCTGCCCGTGCCCGACGACGTCGCGCGCAAGATGATGCTCTAGCGCGCCGGGCCCCGAAGCGGCCGGGAAGTGAGCCGCCGCGGCAGCGGAGAATCTGGCGGAATGATCGCTTCGCAATGATTTTTGCGCTTGACACGTCCCCCGAATCTGCGTATAATCTGAGCTTCTGGCACTAATGCGCGACCAGGCAGCATGCTTTCGAGTCGCCCTGAGGATAACGCGATGGCTGAGCAACGTGTGCGGATCCGGATGGAAGCCTACGACCACGAGGTCCTCGACGAGTCCGCGCGCGAGATCGTCGAAGCGGTCAAGCGCAGCGGGGCGCGCGTCTACGGACCGATCCCGCTGCCCACCAAGATCGAGCGGTACACTGTGCTGCGCTCGCCTCACGTGGACAAGAAGTCGCGCGAGCAATTCGAGATCCGCACGCACAAGCGGATCATTGACATCGAAGAGCCGACGGCGCAGACGGTGGACGCCCTCCACCGCCTCGTGATGCCGGCCGGCGTTGACATCAAAATCAAGGCGTAACCGCACATGGTTCCCGGACTCCTCGGCAAGAAGCTCGGCATGACGCAACTGTGGGACAAGGACGAGGTTGCGCGCGCCGCCACCGTGCTGGAGCTGGGGCCCTGCGTCGTGCTCCAGGTGAAGACCCCGGAGCGCGACGGCTACTCGGCCCTCCAGCTCGGGTTCGACACGAAGAAGACGCGCCGCAAGCACGGCAAGGGCGAGCGCCGCAAGGCCATCGAGCGCCGCGGCGCCAACCGCGCCGAGATCGGCCATGCCCGCGCCGCCGGCACCACCCCGCGGCGCTTCGTCCGCGAAGTCCCCGTCGAGCCCGGCCACCCGTACCAGCCCGGCCAGGAACTCACCGTCGAAATGTTCGCCGACGTGACCCACGTGGATATCGTGGGGACCAGCAAGGGCAAGGGCTTCCAGGGCACCGTCAAGCGACACCACTTCAGCCGAGGCCCGGTCACCCACGGCTCGATGAACGTGCGCCAGCCGGGCTCCATCGGCTCCTCCGCCGCCCCCTCGCGCGTCATCCCGGGCCGCCGGATGGCCGGCCACATGGGCGACCGGCGCCAGACCGAGCAGAACCTCCGCGTGCTCGGCACCGACCCCCAGCGCAACCTTCTCCTCGTCTGCGGCGCCGTGCCCGGCGCGGCCGACGGATACGTCATCGTGACCCCCGCCCAGCGGCTGGCCAGCAAGAAGAGCCAGGCCCATCGGGCCCTGAGCCTGATGAAGACCAGGACAGAGACATGATCGAACTGCTGATCCGCAACCGCGAAGGCCAGGTCGTTGGCCGAATGGAGATTGACGAGGCCGACTTCGGCGGCACCGTGCGCCCGAAGCTCCTCCGCGACGTCGTCCGCATGTACGAAGCCGCCCAGCGCGTGGGCACCCACTCCACGCTGCGGCGGGGCGAGGTGAAGGGCTCCGGCACCAAGCCCTGGCGCCAGAAGGGCACCGGCCGCGCCCGCGCCGGCTGCAAGCGCTCGCCCCTGTGGCGCGGCGGCGGCATCGTCTTCGGACCCCACCCCCGCGAGTACCGCTTCGCCATGCCCCGCAAGGCCGTCCTGGGCGCCACCCGCTCCGCCTACCTGGCCAAGTTCCAGGACGGCGAGACCGTGGTGGTGGACGCCCTCGAGGCGGCGCAGCCGCGGACCAAGGAGATGGCCGCCGCCCTGAGCAACCTGGGCGTCGCGCGCGGGTGCCTCATCGCCATCGAGAAACACGACGTCAACCTGTGGAAATCCGCCCGGAACCTCCCGGGCGTTTTCATGAAAGCCGTGGCCGAAGTCAACGCGTACGACCTGCTTCGCCACCGGCAACTCGTGATCACCCAGCGGGCCCTCGAGAGCCTGGTCGCCCGAATGCGCCAGGCCCGGCGGCCCGCCAGCGAGCAGCCCGTCGCCGGGGCCGTCCCGGCGGTCGGGGTGCAGGACTAGGTGTTGCCATGCGCGACCCCCGGCAGATCGTGCTGCGGCCGCTCCTCAACGAGAAGGGCGAACTCCTCAAGCAGAAGGTGCGCGCCTACCCGTTCGAAGTGGCCGTCAACGCCACGAAAATCGAGATCCGCAACGCCATCGAGCAGATCTTCGACAACGTCAAGGTTGTCGCCGTCCGCACGATGATGCGCAAGGGCAAGATGCGCCGCCTCCGCTACAAGACGGGGCGCACGCGCCACTGGAAACGCGCGCTCGTGTTCCTCTCGCCCGACAGCACCATCGATATGTAGGCTCCGACAGGAAACCCGTATGGCCATCCGACAGCGCAAGCCCACGACCCCGAGCCAGCGGCACACGGCGCTCGACGACTTCGCCGACGTGACGCGGCACCGCCCCGAGCCCTCGCTCCTCGAGCCCATCAAGAAGAGCGGCGGCCGCAACAACTACGGCCGCGTGACCGCGCGCCGCCAGGGCGGCGGCAACAAGCGGCGCTTCCGCACCATTGACTTCCGCCGCGACAAGGACGGCGTGCCCGCAAAGGTGGCCGCCATCGAGTACGACCCCAACCGCACCGCGCGCATCGCCCTCCTGCACTACGCCGACGGCGAGAAGCGCTACATCCTCGCCCCGCGTGGCCTCGGCGTCGGCCAGAAGGTCGAGTCCGGCGAGAAAGTCGAGCCCAACACCGGCAACTGCATGCCGCTGGCCAACATCCCCAGCGGCCTGCCCATCCACAATATCGAGGTCCGGCCCGGCCGGGGCGCCAAGCTGGTCCGCTCCGCGGGCCTCGGCGCCACCATCTCGGCCAAGGAGGGCGACTACGCCCACATCATCCTCCCCTCGGGCGAGGTGCGCAAGGTTCACATCCGCTGCCGCGCCACGATCGGCCAGGTGAGCAACCTCGAGCACAGCTCGATCTCCCTCGGCAAGGCCGGCCGCCACCGCTGGCTGGGCTTCCGGCCCTGCCCGCGCGGCGTGGCCCAGAACCCCGTGTCGCACCCGATGGGCGGCGGCGAGGGCCGCTCCTCCGGCGGGCGCCACCCCTGCTCGCCCTGGGGCAAGTTGTCCAAGGGCGGCAAGACCCGCAAGCGGCGCAATCCGACCAGCTCCATGATCATCCGTCGCCGGCAGAAGAAGTCGCGACGTTAGGTAGGGGAATGCGGCCGTGTCCCGTTCGATTCGCAAAGGCCCGAACATCAACGCCAAGCTTCTGGCCAAAGTGATGGCCCAGAAGCAGCAAGGGGGCGGCGAACCGCTCCGCACCTGGGCGCGCTCCTGCACCATCGTGCCGGAGTTCGTCGGCCACACGTTCCTCGTCCACAACGGCAAGAACTTCCTTCGCATCTTCGTGACCGAGAACATGGTGGGGCACAAGCTCGGCGAGTTCTCGCCCACCCGCACCTTCCGCGGTCACGGCGGGCGGAAGAAATAACAGAGTTCAGAGGAAGACATGGACTTCAGGGCCACTTGGAAATTCGCGCGGATCGCCCCGACCAAGGTCCGCCCGCTCGCCCGGCTCGTGAAAGACATGCCGCTGAACCAGGCTCTGACCGTCCTGCGCCTCGAAAAGCGCCGGGGAGCGGCACTGTTGCACAAGGTCCTGCGCGCGGCATGGGCCAACGCCCAGGAGAAGGACCCGGCCAACGACGAGGAATCCTTCTTCGTCAAGAGCGCCGTGGTCAACACCGGCCCGCGGCTGCGCCGCATGCGGGCCCGCAGCATGGGCCGCGCCAACATCATCCTGCGCCGGTACGCGCACATCACCGTGGTCCTCAGCGACTCGCAGGAAACAGAGAGGTAGGCCAAAAGGGCATGGGGCATAAGACACATCCCATCGGGTTCCGCATCGGCATCACCGAGGACTGGCGCTCGCGCTGGTGCGCCGACAAGGCGAACTTCGGGAAATACGTCGTCCAGGACGAACTCGTCCGGCGCCACGTGAAATCGGCCTACCACTTCGCCGGCATCCCGCGGGTGGACATCGAGCGCACCCGCGAGCAACTCAAGGTGATCCTCTACACCGCGCGGCCCGGCATCGTCATCGGCCGCAAAGGCAGCGAGATTGACAAGCTGAAGGACGACCTCCAGGCCATGGCCGGCCGCGAGGTCCAGATCAAGATCGAGGAGATCACCAAGCCCGAGTTCGAGGCCCAGCTCGTCGCCGAGAACATCGTCGAGCAACTCGAGAAGCGCACGCCCTTCCGCCGCGTGATGAAGCGGGCCGCCGAAACGGCCATGCAGGCGGGCGCCAAGGGCATCAAGATACAGGCGGGCGGGCGCCTCGGCGGCGCCGAAATCGCCCGCAGCGAGCGCGTCGTGATTGGCTCCGTGCCCCTGCACACCCTGCGGGCCGACATCAGCTACGGCTTCGCCGAGTGCAAGACCAATTACGGCCGCATCGGGGTCAAGGTGTGGATCTACAGGGGCCCGAAGCCCCTGAAGGAGAAGCGCAGTGCCGCTCATGCCGAAGCGGGTCAAGTACCGCAAGAGCCAGCGGGGACGCGTTAGAGGCGAGGCGAGCCGGGGCAACTTCGTGGCCTTCGGCGAATACGGCCTCCAGGCCCTCGAGCCGGCGTGGCTCACCGCCCGCCAGATCGAGGCCGCGCGCGTCGCCGCGACCCACTTCCTCCACCGGGAAGGCAAGCTGTTCATGCGCATCTTCCCCACCAAGCCCGTCTCGGCCAAGCCGCTCGAGACCCGCATGGGCAAGGGGAAGGGCGAAACCGAATACTGGGCCGCCGTGATCAAGCCCGGCATGGTGCTCTACGAGCTCGGCGGCGTGCCCGAGGACGTGGCGAAGCAGGCCTTCAACCGCGCCGCCCGCAAGCTGCCCGTGCGCACGCGATTCGTACTTCGGAGGCACAGGGTATGAAGCTCAACGAGCTGCGCCGCCTGACCGACCAGGAGCTCCTCCGCGAGAGCGACGACCGGATGAAGGAGCTCTTCAACCTCCGCTACCAGGCCGGCACCGAACAACTCGAGAACCCCGCGCTCATGCGCGAAACGCGGCGTGAAATCGCCCGGATCAAGACCATCCTGCGCGAGCGTGAGCTGGAGAAGAAAGAGTGAACCGCACCCAACCCAAGACCGTCGTCGGCCGGGTCACCAGCGACAGGATGCAGAAGACCATCACCGTCGAAGCCGAGCGGCGGGTCATGCACCCCCGCTTCCGCAAATACGTGCGGGCCACCACGCGCTACAAGGCCCACGACGAGGCCAACGACGCGCACGTGGGCGACAAGGTGCGCATCATGCAGACCCGGCCCCTGAGCAAGACGAAGAACTGGCGGCTGGTCGAGATCGTCGAGCGGGCCCGCGGAGTGGAACAGCCATGATCCAGATGCGAACGATCCTCGACGTGGCCGACAACACCGGCGCCAAAGTCGTCTCCTGCATCAAGGTCCTCGGCGGCTCCAAGCACCGGTACGCCAACATCGGCGACATCGTCGTCTGCAGCGTCAAGAAGGCCATCCCCGCCGGCACCGTCAAAGAGCACGAGGTCGTGCGCGGCGTCATCGTCCGCTCGAAGCGCGGCCTGCGCCGCGAGGACGGGTCCTACGTGAAGTTCGACCGCAACGCCGTCGTGCTGATTGATAACGAGCGGAACCCGCGCGGCACCCGCATCTTCGGGGCCGTGGCGCGCGAGCTCCGCCAGAAGAATTTCATGAAGATCATCTCGCTCGCCGCCGAGGTGGTCTAGCCGCAGGAGCCCTGTTCCGTGGTCATCCGCAAGAACGACACCGTCGTGCTCATCAAGGACATCACCTCGTGCCGCAACGCCGAGGGCACGCCCGTCGTCGAGAAGGGCGAGCGCACCAAGGTGCTGGCGGCCATGCCGAAAGAGAACAAAGTCATCCTGCAAAACACCAACAACCGCTGGCGGCACGTGCGGCCGGGCGGCAACAACCCTCGCGGCGGGCGCGTCCAGAAAGAGGCGGCCGTGGACGCCTCGAACGTGCTCCTGTACTGCGACAAGTGCAACGCCGGCGTGCGCGTGCGCTTCAAGCAGGCCGAGGGCAAGAAAGTGCGCGTGTGCGCAAAGTGCAGCAACGTTATCCCCGTGGTGCTCTAAGACAAATGGCCAGACTCCTCGAACGCTGGAAAACCGAAATCGTCCCCGCGATGATGCAGCGGTTCGGCTACAAGAACCGCCTGGCCGTCCCGCGGCTCGCCAAAGTGGTCCTCAACATCGGCGTCGGCAACAGCCATGAGGACAAGACGCGCCTCGAGCAGGGGCAGCGCGACCTCGCCGCCATCACCGGCCAGAAGCCCGCCGTGCGGTGCGCCCGCAAGAGCGTCGCCGCCTTCAAAATCCGCGAAGGCGTCCAGGTCGGCCTCAAGGTCACCCTCCGAGGCCCCAGGATGTACGAGTTCCTCGACCGCCTGATCTCCGTCGCCATCCCCCGCCTGCGCGACTTCCGCGGCCTCTCCACGTCCTCCTTCGACGGGCGCGGCTGCTACTCCTTCGGCATCGGCGAACAGCTCGTCTTCCCCGAGGTCAAAGTGGACGACGTCCAGGTCGTCCAGGGCATGGACATCACGGTGTGCACCACGGCGCGAACCGACGAAGAGGCGTCGGCCCTGCTGACGCTCCTGGGCATGCCGTTCAGCAAGAGCTAGAGAGGCATACATGGCTCGCAAGGCCGCCATCAACAAGTGCAAGCGAGTGCCCAAGTTCTCGACCCGGAAAGTCATCCGTTGCGAGCTCTGCGGGCGCGACCGCGGCAACTACCGCAAGTTCCACCTCTGCCGCATCTGCTTTCGCACCCTCGCATTGAAAGGTCACATCCCCGGCGTCCGCAAGGCGAGCTGGTAGCCGCCCAGGCCCGGGGCCACTGGGGCAGATACTGACCATGGTGAACGACCCGATTGCTGACATGCTGACCCGCCTCCGCAACGCGCTCACGGCCCGCAAGGCCGAGGTAGACGTGCCCTGCACGAAGGTCAACCTCGGCATCGCCCGCGTCCTCCGAGACGAGGGCTACATCCAGGATTCCAAGGTTCTGGACGTGGCGCCGGCGCGCATGATCCGGGTCTACCTCAAGTACGGCCCGGACGGCGAGAAGGTGATCACCCGCATCCGCCGCGAGAGCAGGCTCAGCCGGCGCGTCTACCACGGCGTCCGCGAGATCCCGCGCGTGCAGAACGGCCTCGGCATCGCCATCCTCACCACCTCGAAGGGCGTGATGAGCGACCGCGAGTGCCGCCGCAACCGCGTGGGCGGCGAACTCCTCTGCACCGTGGAATGACCGCTACGAAGCTACGGAGGCGACCTCATGTCGCGTATTGGCAGACAACCCGTGCCCTTGGCCAGCGGCGCCAAGGCCACGCTTGGCGAAGGCAAGATCATCGTCAGCGGCCCGCTCGGGCAGCTCGAACAGGCCATTGACCCGCGCCTGCGCGTCACCATTGACGCCCAGAAGAACGCCGTGCGCGTCGAGCGCACCGCCGACGACCGCGAGACCCGCGCCCTGCATGGCCTCCTGCGCAACGTCATCGCCAACATGGTCGTCGGCGTCACACGCGGCTACCTGAAGACCCTGCAAGTCGTCGGCATCGGCTACACCGCCAAGCTCCAGGACGGCCAGCTCGTCCTCCAGGTCGGCCTGGCCAACGACCTCCGCGTCCCCGTGCCCGAAGGCATCAAAGTGGACCCGCCCGAGACCGGCAATGTCTTCGTCTCGGGCGTCGGCAGCGTCCCGTGCGCCATCGTGCGGGTCCGCGGCCTCGACAAGCAGAAGGTCGGCGACTTCGCCGCCATGATTCACCGCCTCCGCCCGCCCGAGCCGTACCGCGGCAAGGGCATCCGCTACGAAGGCGAAGAGATCCGGCGCAAGGCGGGCAAAGCCTTCGCCGCCCAGGAGTGATCGAGCGTGAGGGCCAACACCAAGAAGAACGTCCTTCGCGCACGCCGCCATCGCCGCGTGCGGCGCAAGGTGAGTGGAACCCCCGAGCGTCCCCGCCTGTGCGTCAGGCGGAGCCTGCTCCACATCTACGCGCAGCTGGTTGACGACACCACGGGGCGCACCCTCGTGGCCGCGTCCACCCTGAGCCCCGAGGTCCGCGAAGCCTGCCGCGGCGTCAAGAAGGTGGCCGCCGCCGCCGCCATCGGCAAGGAGCTGGCCCGCAAGGCCCTCGCGGCCGGCGTAAGCAAGGTGGCGTTCGACCGCAGCGGCTACAAGTACCACGGCCGAGTCCGCGCCCTGGCCGAAGGAGCGCGGGAAGGCGGGCTCCAATTCTGAAAGGTCCGCCAGCGGGCACCAGGAGGTAGATGGCCTTGCCAAGCATCGAGAAAGAACCAGGCGCCAGCCACGAACTCATCGAGAACGTCGTCAAGATCTTCCGTAGCTCCTCCGTCGTCAAGGGCGGGCGCCGCTTCAGCTTCGCCGCACTCGTCGTCGTCGGCGACGGCCGCGGGCGCGTGGGCTACGGCTACGGCAAGGCCAACGAAGTGCCCAATGCCGTAGACAAGGCCATGTCCGGCGCCCGGGCCTCCCTGCGCAACGTCTCGCTGGCAGGCGACACCCTGCCGCACACGGTCACGGGCCGGTTCGGCTCCACCAAGGTGCTCCTCCGTCCCGCCGCCCCGGGCACAGGCGTCATCGCCGGCGCGGGCGTGCGCGCGGTCGTCGAGGCCGCCGGCGTCCGAAACGTGCTCTCCAAAGTCTTCGGCTCCAGAAACCTCAAGAACGTGGTCAAGGCGACGATGGACGCTCTCGGGCAGTTGCGCACGCGAGCCGAGGTCGAGCGCCTGCGTGGGGTGACGATCGAATGAACCTCAATGACGTCAAGAGTATCCCGACCGGCCGCAAGCGCGCCAGGCGCGTGGGCCGTGGCGAGAGCTCGGGCAGTGGCAAGACCTCGGGGCGGGGCACCTCGGGCCAGCGTTCGCGCTCCGGCCGCAAGGGGCACGGCATCTACGAGGGCGGCCAGATGCCCCTCTTCCGCCGCCTGCCCAAGCGCGGATTCAACAACATCGTGTTCGCCCGCCGCTACGCCGTCGTCAACGTCGGCGACCTCAACGGCTTCGGCGACGGCCAGGAAGTGGACCCGGCCGCCCTGATCCAGGCCGGCCTGATCACGCGCGTGCTCGACGGGGTGAAGATTCTCGCCCACGGAGAGCTTCAGCGCAAACTTACCGTGAAAGCCCACCGCTTCAGCGGCGCGGCCCTGGCGAAGATCCAGGCCGCCGGCGGCGAGGCCGTGGTGCTCTGAGGAGGATCGCCCGGGGCGGCGCGATGCTACGCACTTTCGCCAACATCTTCCGAGTGCCCGACCTTCGCAAGAAGGTGCTGGTCACCCTCTTCATGATCGTGGTGTTCCGCCTCGGCACCTATGTGCCGCTGCCCGGCATCAACACGGCCGCGGTCACCCAGGTCGTGGACAAGTTCCGCGAGGGCGGCCGCAGCGCCGCCGGCCGCGCCCTGAGCCTCATTGACCTCTTCACGGGCGGCGCCCTTGGGCGGTGCACCGTCTTCGCCCTCGGCATCATGCCCTACATCAGCGCGTCCATCATCTTCCAACTCCTCACCACCGTCATCAAGCCCCTCGAGGAGCTCCAGCGCGAGGGCGAAGCGGGCCGCAAGAAGATCAACCAGTACACCCGCTATGCCACCGTCGTCCTGTGCATGGTCCAGTCGTTCTTCATGTCCTCGTGGATCGAGGGCCGGCCCTTCGAGGTCCAACTGGTCACCCCGGGCATGCAAGCCGGGCCCTGGTTCGAAATCTCCACGATGCTCGCGCTGACGGCGGGCAGCGTGTTCCTCATGTGGCTGGGCGAGACCCTCACCGAGCACGGCATCGGCAACGGCATCTCCGTGCTCATCATGGCGGGCATCGTGGACCGCATGCCGACCGCCGCCCAGCAGCTCTGGAACAGGGTGGACTGGAGCCGGCCCTTCACCCCCGAGGCCGGCCGGATGAACGTCCTCATGCTCGCCTTCTTCCTCGCCATCTATCTTGGGGTCGTCGTGGGCGTCGTCATGATCACCCAGGGCCAGCGCCGCGTCACCGTGCAGCAGGCCAAACACACGCGCGGCCACCGCGTCTACGGCGGCCAGCGCCACTACATGCCCCTCCGGGTCGGGCAGGCCGGCGTGATCCCCATCATCTTCGCCCAGTCGCTGCTCACCTTCCCCAACATCATCTTCGGCTCCCTGAGCGCCCGCTGGCCGTCGTTCGGCTTCATCGCCGCCGCCTTCCAGGTGGGCTCCTTCACCTACACCTTCGTCTACATCCTCCTGATCGTGTTCTTCTGCTACTTCTGGACCGCCGTCGTCTTCAACCCGCTCAAGATGGCCGAGGAGATGAAGAACTACGGCCACTTCGTCCCCGGCATCCGGCCGGGCAAGATGACCGCCCAGTACCTCGAGCGCCTCATGACCCGCATCACCCTGGCAGGTTCCGCCTTCCTGGCCTTCATCGCCGTCCTGCCGCAGCTCATCCACAGCAGCCTCGACGTGGACGTGAACGTGGCATACCTCTACGGGGGCACCAGCCTGCTCATCATCGTAGGCGTGGCCCTCGAGATCGTTCAGAAGATCGAATCGCACCTCCTCATGCGCCACTACGAGGGCTTCATGAAGAAGGGGCGCATCCACGGCAGGAGTTCATGGTGAGACTCGTCTTCCTGGGCCCCCCCGGCGCCGGCAAAGGCACCCAGGCCATGCAACAAGCCGAGCAGCGCGGTCTTCGCTACATTGCGACGGGCGACGAGTTGCGCAAGGCCATCGCCGCCGGCACCCCGCTCGGCCTCCAGGCCAAAGCCTACACGTCCACCGGGCGCTTGGTGCCCGATGAGGTCATCATCGGCCTGGCTCGGGAGCTGCTCGAGCAGCCCGGAGCCGAGGCCGGGGTCATCTTCGACGGCTTCCCGCGCACGATTGGCCAGGCCGAGGCCCTCGACGCTCTGCTGCGCGAGCGGGGCGAAGCACTCGACGCCGTCCTGTACTTCGACGTTTCGAGCGACGCGGTCGTGAAGCGGCTCTCGGGGCGGCGCGTCTGCCGCCAGTGCGGAGCGACGTTCCACGTCGAGAGCCTGCCCTCCCAGCGCGGCGACGTGTGCGACCGCTGCGGAGGCGCGCTCTACCAGCGCGAGGACGACCGCGCCGAGACCGTGAGCCGCCGCCTACAGGTCTACCAGGAGCAGACGGCTGCCCTGCTGGACTACTATCGGGCGCAAGGCCTCCTGGTGCGGCTCCAGGCTGACCGCAGCATCGCCGAAGTGCGAGCCGCGGTCAATGCGGCCATTGAGGCGACGGCGCGCCGCAGAGCCCCAAAGGCCGCAGCAACCGGGCAGGGCAGCGCTTGATCACGCTGAAGTCCGAGCGCGAACTGGAGAAGATCCGGACCGCTTGTCGTATAGTCGCCGACGTGCTCGAACTGGTGCGCACCCTGGCCCGGCCAGGGGTGACGACGGCGTACCTTGACAAAGAGGCCGAAAAACGCATAATAGAGTGCGGAGCCGAGCCCGCGTTCAAAGGCCACGGGGCCTCTGGCCGACGGCTCGGCTTCCCGGCCAGCTTGTGCACGTCGGTGAACGAAGAAGTCGTGCACGGCATCCCCGGCGAGCGCGTTTTGCTCGACGGGGATCTGCTGAGTGTAGATGTGGGTGCGCGCTGTGCGGGCTACTACGGCGACGGCGCCGTCACGCTGCCGATCGGCCGGGTGGCACCCGCGGCGCAACATTTGGTGGACGTTTGCCTGGAGGCCCTGCACCGAGGCATCCAGGCCGCCGGCCCGGGCCGGCGCCTTGCCGACATCAGCCGCAGCGTGCAGCGGCACGTCGAGGCGCACGGCTTCTCGGTGGTGCGCGACCTGGTCGGCCACGGCATCGGCTCGAGCCTTTGGGAAGAGCCGCAAGTGCCGAATTTCTACAGCCCGAGCCTGCGCGACGTCGTGTTGCGGCCGGGCATGGTGCTGGCGATTGAGCCGATGATCAACGCCGGCAAGTGGCAGGTGAAGACCCTGGCGAACCGTTGGACGGTGGTGAGCGCCGACGGCTCGCTCTCGGCCCATTTCGAGCACACCGTGTGCATCACGGCGAGCGGGGTGGAAGTGATGACGACGCCTCCTCGCCAGAAGGGCTAGGCCAGCGAATGGGCAAAGAGCAAGGGATCCGTGTCGAAGCCACCGTGAGAGAATCGCTCCCGAACGCCGTGTTCCGGGTGCAACTGGAGAACGGCCACATTGTGACCGCGCACGTCTCCGGCAAGATGCGGATGCACTTCATCCGCATCCTTCCCGGCGACCGCGTGACCGTGGAACTGTCGCCCTACGACCTGAGCAAGGGGCGGATTGTGTACCGCGAGTAGCCGCCCCGGGCGGCGCGGAAGGACGAACGACCCATGAAAGTGCGTTCCTCGATTCGACGGGTGTGTGAGAACTGCAAGCTCGTGCGGCGCCGGGGCGTGGTGCGCGTGCTCTGCACGAACCCGCGCCACAAGCAGCGCCAGGGCTGAGCGCCCCGCGAGGCCGCATCACGAAAGGAATCTCGAGCATGCCGCGAGTCGCTGGCGTGGACATTCCAGCCAACAAGCGCAGCGTGGTTGCGCTGACCTACATCTACGGGATCGGGCCGACCTCGGCGAAGCGTATCCTTCAGCAGGCCGGCATAGACGAAAACGTGCGCGCCAAGGACCTCTCGGAAGACGAGCTGTCGCGCATCGCCTCGATCGTGGACAAGAACTACATGGTCGAGGGCGAGCTTCGCCGCCTGCTCTCGCAGAACATCTCGCGGCTGCGCGAGATCGGGTGCTACCGCGGCCTGCGGCATCGCCTGGGCCTCCCGGTCCGGGGCCAGCGCACCCGCACCAACGCGCGCACGCGCAAGGGGCCGCGCAAGACCGTGGCCGGCAAGAAGAGCGTCAAGGAACAGCGCGGCTGAGCCGTCAGCACAGGAGCACGCATGGGCAAGACCGCTACCCCGACCAAAGGCCCCAAGGCGACGCGGAGGCGCGTTCGACGCACCGTCTCGCTCGGGGTCGCTCACATCCAGGCCTCGTTCAACAACACGGTGGTCACCATCACCGACCTCAACGGCGACGCCCTGTGCTGGGCCTCGTCCGGCAGCATCGGCTTCAAAGGCTCGCGCAAGAGCACGCCCTTCGCCGCCCAGCGGGCCGCCGAGAGCGTGGCGCAGCAGGCCCAGAAGCTCGGCGTCCGAGCCGTCGAGGTCCGAGTCAAAGGGCCCGGCTCCGGCCGTGAATCCGCCATTCGCGCCCTCCAGGCCGCCGGCCTGGAAATCAAGTCCATCGAGGACGTCACCCCCCTGCCTCACAATGGCTGCCGCCCGCGCAAGAAGCGGCGTGTATGAGTGAGGGAGCTTGAGAGGAGTTCCAGCCGTTGGGTAGAGATGCCGGTCCGAAGTGCAGACTCTGTCGCCGGGAAGGCATGAAGCTGTTCCTCAAGGGGCCGCGGTGCGAGAGCGCCAAGTGCGCCGTCAGCCGCCGCGACTACCCGCCCGGAATGCATGCGTGGCGCCGCGCCAAGTTCTCCGCCTACGGGGCTCAGCTCCGCGAGAAGCAGAAGCTAAAGAGATTCTATGGGATCCTGGAGCGCCAGTTCCGCCGCTACTTCGCCGAGGCCGAGCGGCAGGCGGGGAACACGGGGGAGAACCTGCTGCTCGCCCTCGAACGCCGGCTCGACAACGTGCTTCACCAGCTCGGCCTGGCCGCCTCCCGCGCCCAGGCGCGGCAGTTGATCACCCACGGGCACATCGAGGTGAACGGGGCCAGCATCACCTCGCCCTCGCACCCTGTGCGGCCCGGCGACGTGATTGCGCCCCGGCGCAGCGAGGCAACCGCCAAGCTCATCGCGCACGCGCGCGAGGCCGCGAAGGGCCGTGCTGTGCCCAGTTGGCTCGAGGTTACCGAGGAACCCCTGCAAGGGCGTGTGGTCAACCTGCCCAACCGCGAAGAGGTCGGCATCGAGGTCAGGGAACAGCTCATCGTCGAGCTGTGCTCCAAGTAGCCTGAGGGACGAACGGTTCCGGATCCAGAACCCGGCCGCAACGCCGTGAACGGCGGCCCCCGCCGGGAGGAGAAACGAATGCGAATCCGCTGGCGAGGTTTCGAGCTCCCGACCCGCGTCGTGTGTGAGCGCGAGTCGTTGACCGGCTCGTACGGCAAGTTCATCGCCGAGCCCTTCGAGCGGGGCTTCGGCACCACCATAGGCAACAGCCTGCGGCGCGTCCTCCTCTCGTCCATCGAGGGCGCGGCTGTGACCTCGGTGCGCATCGAAGGCGTGCAGCACCAGTACTCCACCATCGCGGGCGTCGTGGAGGACGTCACCGATATCATCCTCAATATCAAACAGATCCGCCTTCGCCTCTTGTCCGAAGGGCCCAAGGTCCTGAAGATTGAACGCCGCACGCGCGGCGAAGTCACGGCGGCCGATATCCAGGCCGACCCGGACGTCGAGATCGTGAACCCCGAACTCCACATTGCCACCCTCAACGAGGACGTTCCGTTCATCGTCGAGATGGGGGCCCGCCGGGGCAGGGGGTATGCGACGGCCGAGGAGAACACCAAGCCTGAGCAGGAGATTGGGGTCATCCCGGTCGACTCGCTCTTCTCTCCCGTGCGCCGCGTGAACTACAGGGCAGAGAACACCCGTGTCGGCCAGAAGACGAACTATGATCGCCTGACCGTCGAGATCTGGACCGATGGCACCGTGAGCCCGGAGATCGGCCTGGTGGAGGCGTCGAGAATCCTCCGCAAGCACCTCGACCCGTTCATCCTGTACTTCGAAATCGGGCGCGAGCTGCCTGCCGAGAAGACCGAGAAGGCGGCCAAACGCCGCGAGCCGAGACAGATCTCCGACGAACTCAGCCGTCGGCTCGGCATGACGATTGAGGAACTCGACCTGTCCGTGCGCGCGCAGAACTGCCTGGAATCGGAGAACATCCAGACCGTGCGCGATCTCATCGTGAGGACCGAGGCCCAGCTCCTGGCCGTGCGGAACCTGGGCAAGACCTCGTTGCAGGACATCAAGAACAAACTCGCCAATCTGGGCCTGTCGCTCGGCATGAGCATTGACGCTCTCCCGGCCGCCGAAGGCGAGGCAGCGCGAAGCGAGAGCTGACCATGAGACATCGAAAGGGCGGAAGAAAACTCAGTCGCACCGACGCGCACCGCAAGGCCATGCTGCGCAACCTCGTCAGCAGCCTGCTGACGGCGGAGGCGAAGGACGGCATGCCGCCCCGCGTGACCACCACGGTGCCGAAGGCCAAGGAAGCGCGGCGCGTGGCCGAGCGGGCCATCACGCTGGGCAAGAAGGGCACGCTCCACGCCCGGAGGCAGGCCCTCGAACTCCTGGCGAACAAGCGCGTCGTGAAGCAGCTGTTCGAGAACGTGGCGCCCCTGTACGCCGCCCGCAACGGCGGCTACACCCGCATCGTGCGGCTCGTGAAGACCAGGGTCGGCGACGCGTCGCCCCTGTGCTATCTGGAACTCGTCTCCGAGGCCGCGGGCGGGGCTCAGAAAGCCGCCGAGCCCGTGGCGCCCAAGGTCGCAACGGCGGCCGGCGGCGAGGCGGGCGCAGGGAAACCGTAGAGGGAGTCCGACGGCGGCAGGGCGGCGCAAAGCGCGCCTGCTGCCCGAACGGCTCCGTTGGGCGATTAGCTCAGTTGGCTAGAGCGTTAGCTCGACAAGCTAAAGGTCACTGGTTCGAGCCCAGTATCGCCCACCACACGAGGCCGGCCGGCAGTTGCCGCGCCGGCCGTTCGGCATGTGCATAGGAATGGTCCGCTATGGGCGATAAGCCGGGCGATTCCCACGACCACGCGGCGCCTGCCGCGCCCCTCGATGTGCTCCGTCATACGGCGGCGCACGTTATGGCGCACGCCGTCACGCGCCTGTTCCCCGGCACGAAGCTGGACATTGGGCCGGCCATCGCGGACGGGTTCTACTATGATTTCGATCTCCCGCGCCCGCTGTCAGACGCCGACTTGGCGGGCATCGAGGCCGAGATGAAGCGGATTATCGAGGCCGACATCCCGCTTGTCCGCGTCGAGTTGCCCCGTGACGAGGCGATTCGCCGGATGGCCGCGGCCCAGCAGCCCTACAAGGTCGAGCGCCTCCGAGAGATGCCCGACGACACCGTGAGCTTCTACGAACAGGGCGAGTTCGCTGACCTGTGCCGCGGTCCGCATCTGCCGAGCACGGGCGGCGTTGGCGCCTTCAAGCTCCTCAGCATCGCCGGCGCCTACTGGCGGGGCGACGAGCACAACCCCATGCTCACCCGGCTTTACGGCACGGCGTTCGCCACCCGCGCGGAACTCGACGAGCACCTGCGTCTCCTCGAGGAGGCCAAGCGTCGCGACCACCGCAAGCTGGGCAAGGAGCTCGATCTCTTCAGTTTCCACGACGAGGGCCCCGGCTTCCCGCTCTTCCACCCCAAGGGAATGATCCTGTGGAACGAGCTCATGGGCTTCTGGAACCAGCTCCACGCCCAACACGGCTACGTGCAACTCCGCACTCCGATCCTTCTGCGGAAGGCGTGCTGGGAGCAGTCGGGTCACTGGGACCACTACCGCGACAAAATGTATGCGACCGAGATTGACAACGAGGAATACGCCATCAAGCCCATGAACTGCGTGGGCTCGATGCTCTACTACCGCAGCAGACTCCACAGCTACCGCGAGTTTCCGCTGCGCGTGGCCGAAGTGGGGATCGTCCATCGGCACGAGAAGTCCGGCGAACTCCACGGCCTCCTGCGAGTGCGCCAGTTCACCCAGGACGACGCCCACATCTTCATGACCCCGGAGCAAATCCCCGCCGAGGTGCTGGGCGTCATGAACCTGGTGGACACCGTTTACGCGACCTTCGGCCTGCCGTATCACCTCGAGCTCTCGACCCGGCCGGCGAAATCCATCGGCAGCGATGAGGCCTGGGAGGCGGCCACGAACGGCTTGCGTGCGGCCCTGGACGCCAAGGGCCTGCCCTACAAGATCAATGAGGGCGATGGAGCGTTCTACGGGCCGAAGATCGACTTCCACGTGCGCGATGCCCTGAATCGCACGTGGCAGTGCGCGACGATCCAGCTCGACTTCGCCATGCCCGAGCAGTTCGACCTGACCTACGTGGGGGCCGACAATCAGCGGCACCGGCCCGTGATGATCCACCGCGTCGTCTACGGCGCGATCGAGCGGTTCATTGCCGTGCTGATCGAGCACTTCGCCGGGGCATTTCCCCTCTGGCTGGCGCCGGAGCAGGTGCGCGTGGCCCCCATCTCCGAAGGCCAAGCCGACGGGGCTGCCCGCGTGCGGCAAGTGCTCGCCGAGGCGGGCGTCCGGGCCACGGTGGATGCCCGTAGCGAGAAGATCGGCCACAAGATCCGCGAGGCGACGATCGAGAAGATCCCCTACGTGGTCGTGCTCGGCGCCCGTGAGGTCGAGGCTGGCACCGTGGCGGTGCGGAAGCGTGGCGAGGGGGACCTCGGTGCGTGCCCTCTCGACACGTTTGTGGAGCGTGTGCGTCGGGAAATCGCACTCAAGGCCCGATAGGAGGTGGTGTCACAATTTCCCAGGATGCCAAGATCAACGAGCAGATTCGCAGCCCGCAGGTGCGCCTCATCGGCCTGGAAGGCGAGCAGTTGGGCATCAAGTCGCTCGGCGACGCGCTGGGCATCGCGCGCGAAGCGGGGGTGGACCTCGTTGAGGTCGCCCCGCAGGCGAAGCCGCCCGTCTGCAAGCTGATGGACTACGGCAAGTTCAAGTACCGGCAGAGGAAGCGCGCCCATCAGGCCAAGGCCCAGCACCACAGGGTGCACACGAAGGAGATTCGCCTGCACCCGAAGACGAGCGACCACGACCTGGAGGTGAAAGCCCGGCACGCGCGCAAGCTGCTCAGCCTGGGCGACAAGATCCAGGTCAACGTCTTCTTCAAGGGCCGCGAGATGGCCCACCGGGAGCTTGGCCACGAGGTGCTCACGAAGTTCGCCGCCCAGCTCGCCGAAGTTGTCAAGGTCGAGCAGGAGGCCCGGCTCGAGGGGCGGCGCATGACGATGATGCTCGTGCCGAAGTAGGCTGTCGGGCGGCTCGCCCGTTTGGTAGTCGCGGCTGGCTCCGCCACCGCGCGGGGCCGCTTTGCGTCGCCAGTGGTTCATGCCCAGAATGGGGAACAGTGCCATGCCCAAGCTCAAGTCGCACAAGGGCCTCAAGGCCCGAATGCGTGTCACCCGAAGAGGGAAGATCGTCCGTCGCAAGAGCGGAAAGAGCCACCTGATGAGCTCGAAGAACGCCAAGCGGCGTCGGAGCCTGAGCCGCCCCACCGGTGTGGATGGGAGGATCGGGAAGACCCTCATCCGTGCCCTTACGGGTGGCTAGAGCCACCCAGGAGACCCGACCATGCCCAGAGCCACACGGTCGCCGGCGCGGCGCCGGCGGCACAAGCGATTCCTCAAGGCCGCCAGCGGGTACTGGGGCGCGCGCTCGCGCCTGTACCGCATCGCCAAGCAGGCCGTCACCCGTTCCCTGGCCTATGCCTACCGCGATCGACGCACCCGCAAGCGCGACTTCCGCGCGTTGTGGATCACGCGGGTGAACGCGGCGTGCCGCCAGCGGGGCATTGCCTACAACCGCTTCATCCACGCGCTAGGCAAGGCGGGGGTCGCACTCAACCGGAAGATGCTCGCCGAGATCGCCATTGCCGACCCCGCCGGCTTCGACCGCCTGGTGGCGCTGGCGCGCGGCGAGGCGAGCTGAGCCGTGTTCGAGGGGGTGCCGCTTGATCGAAGCCCTGCAGAAAGTGCGCGCCGAAACCCTTGCCCGGGTGCAGGCCGCCCAGTCGCTCGAGGAACTGGAGCGGGCGCGTGTGGCCTGCCTGGGGCGCAGCGGCGCCCTCAAGGCGCTGCTCCAGGGTCTGGCGCAACTCCCTGCCGAGGAGCGGCCTGCTGTCGGCCGGCTCGCCAATGAGTTGAAGGCGGCGGTTCAGGACGCCATCGCCGCCCGCCAGCAGGAGCTTGCCCGGAGGGCCACACAGGCGGCCGAAGCCCTGCTGGACATCACCCTCCCGGGCCAGCGGCAGCCCGTGGGGCACGAGCACCCGCTGCGCCTGGTCGAGGCCGAGCTCCGCGAGATCTTCGCCCGCCTGGGCTTCGAGGCCGTCGAGGGGCCTGAGGTCGAGCTCGAGTACTACAACTTCGACGCCCTCAACATCCCGGCCGAACACCCGTCGCACGACAGCTTCGACACCTTCTACATCCAGGGCGATGTGCTCCTGCGCTCCCACACGTCCCCCGTGCAGGTTCGCGTCATGGAGCAGCGGCGTCCCCCCGTGCGGGTCGTGGTGCCGGGCAGGGTATATCGCCCGGACACCGCCGATGCCACCCATTCGCCCGTCTTCCACCAGATCGAGGGGCTCGCCGTCGGCGAGGGCGTAACCTTTGCCGACCTGAAGGCCGTGCTCACAATGGCCATGCGCGAGCTGTTCGGGCCGCGCACCGAAACCCGCTTCCGGCCGTCCTTCTTCCCCTTCACGGAGCCGAGCGCGGAAGTAGACGTGTGCTGCGAACTGGGCGGCGAGCGTCGCTGGCTCGAGCTGCTGGGCGCGGGCATGGTGCACCCCAAAGTGCTCGAGGCGGTGGGCTACGACGCCGAGCGCTACACGGGCTTCGCCTTCGGCATGGGCATCGACCGCGTGGCCCTGCTGAAGTATGGTATCCCCGACATCCGCCTTCTTCTGGAAAACGACGTGCGGTTCCTCGAGCAGTTCTGACGCCGGCGGGCGGCTGCTCGGGGCCCCGGCGAGGACGGTTCGCGACCCGTCGCACATCAGGTGACGAGAGGCCATGCTCGACTGCCGCCGCGAAACCCTGCCCAACGGCCTGAGGGTGATCTACGTGCGGATGCCGAGCTTCCACTCGGCCATCGCCATCGCCTATCTCCGGATGGGGCCCCGCTTCGAGACGCCGGAGCACAATGGCCTGTCGCACTTCGTCGAGCACGTGCTCTTCAAGGGGACCCGGCGGTTCCCCGACCCCGCCGCCGTGTCGCGCGAGATAGACGCCTATGGCCTCGAGCTCAACGGGGCCACGATGCCCGAGTACACCGAGCTGGTGGCAGGCAGCCACTCGCGCCACTTCCGCCACGCCCTTGAACTCCTTGCCGAGCTCCTGCTTCACCCGCGTTTCGCGCCCGACCACGTGGAGGTCGAGCGGCGGGTAGTGCTCGAGGAGATGAGCCAGTATCGCGATCTGGCCGGCGAGGACGCAAGCATAGACGAGCTGTGCAACGAGCTCATGTGGCCGCACGAGGGCTACGGGTTCAGTTGCCTCGGCGCCGAGGACCGGGTGGCTCAGTTCACGCGCGAGGACATCGAGGCGCACTATCGCCGCTTCCTGACCGCGGGGAACGTGGTGCTCTGCGTGGCCGGCAACTTCTCCGAGCGCGACGTGGCCGATGCCCTCGGGCCGGTGTTCGATGGGCTCCGCGTGGGCGAGACGGCCGCCTCCCGCGAGCTCAACGGCCAGCAGTCGAGCGCCCGCTGGCTCTTCCGCTCCGCGCCTACCCAACTGACGCACGTGAAGCTGTGCCACAAGGCCTGCTCGTACCACGACCCCCAGGTGTACCCCATTCTGCTCATCAGCGACATCCTGGGCGGCGGCGTCACCTCGCGCCTGTTCGCCCGGCTGCGCGAGCGCGAGGGGCTGGTCTACGACATCTCGTCCGGCACCACGCTCTTCGCCGACTGCGGCTGGGTGGACGTGGCGACGACGACCAGCCGCCGGAAGCTGGCCGACACGGTCGAGGCGACGCTCGAGGAGATCCGCCGCCTGGCCGACGAGGGGGTGGCCGAGAGCCAGCTCCAGTGCGTCAAGGAGCGGGTTGCGTGCGGGATGGAGATGCTCGAGGACAGCCCCGCCGACCTGGCGGAGTGGCTCGGCGCCCGGGAGGTGCTCCTCGCCCCCGCGAAGCTCGTCACGCCGACCGACGAGGCCGAACGCCTCAAGGCCGTGACGGCGGACGACATCCGACGCGTGGCGCAACAGGTCTTCCAGCCGTCGCGGCGAAGCCTGGTGGTCGTGGGGCCAACGTCCTGGTTCCAGCGGCGGCGCATCGGGCGGGCAGTCGCACAGTGACGCGGCACGGCGGGCGCTGCGACGAGGCCATCTGACTGAGGTCGAGGCGTCATGGCGAGGTCCCGACGGCTCGAGTGGTTCCTGGCGGAGCACGTGGGCACGCGCGTGTGGGCGATCGTGTGCCGCTCGCTGCGCCTCAAGGTGTATGACGACGAACACCTGGAGGACCTCGAGAAGCAGAGCGGCGCCATCGCCTTCGCCTCGTGGCACTATGAGATGCTGCCCACCCTGTACCACCATCGCCACTGCAACGGGTGCACGTTCACCGGAGAGCACGGCGATGCCGAGCTGGTGGCCCGCGCGGTGCGCCACCTCGGCTATACACCCATCCGCGGCTCGACCACGCACGGCGGGGTGCGGGGGCTGATTGACCTGGTGCACGCGATGCGCAGCGGGCTGAGCCTCGGCTTCACGCCCGACGGCCCGCGCGGCCCGCGCTGCGTCGCCCAGGTGGGCATTGCCATCCTCTCGCAGAAGAGCGGCTGCCCGGTGGTGCCTATGGGCTTCGCGTCCGAGTGGTTCTGGCAGTTCCGGTCGTGGGACCGCATGCGCATACCCAAGCCGGGGTCGCGCGCCGTGCTGTGCTACGGCGCGGGCATCCAGGTGCCGCCCAAGCTGACCCAGGCGACGTTGGAGGTCTGGCGCAAGCGGATCGAGGACGCCATCACGCACGTGAGCCGCCGAGCCGAGATCCTGCTGGGCCTGCCGCCCGAACGCAGCGCATTCGCCGATTGAGCGGAGGAGTGCCGTGGCCAAGGTTGCCATCGTGCGATGCGCGGACTACGAGCCGCAGCGTGTGGACGATGCGGTGCGTCGGGCGCTGGACCTCATCGGCGGCCTGGGCCCGATCGTGAGGCCCGGTCAACGCGTGCTGCTCAAGCCCAACCTGCTGCGTGCGGCGCCGCCCGAGCGCGCCGTCACAACACACCCGACCCTCATCCGCTCGATGGCGGCGGCCGTGCGCGAGGCCGGGGCGCAAGCCTGGGTGGGGGACTCCCCGGGCGGCATCCAGTGGAATGTCACGGACAAGGTGCTCGCGGAGAGCGGCGTCGGCCCCGCCGCGCTCGAGGCAGGGGCCGAGATCAAGGACTTCGAGGCGGGTGGCACGGTGGCGATGGAGTGTCCCGAGGCGATGGTCCTCAAGAAGTTTGCCTTGGCCCGCGCGGTGCGGGAGGCCGATGCCGTGTTCTCCCTGGCGAAGCTCAAGACGCACTGCCAGACGCTCTACTCGGGCGCCGTGAAGAACCTTCTCGGCTGCCTGCCCGGGGGCGGGAAGATTCGCGTGCACCAGCTCGCCCCCAAGTCGCGCCAGCTCTGGGCGGCGTTTCTGGACATCTATGCGGTGGTTCGCCCGCGTCTGGCGTTGATAGACGGCATCGTGGCCATGGAGGGCGAGGGGCCCAGCCACGGCAAGGTGCGGCCCCTGGGCCTGCTCATCGCCAGCGAGGACAGCGTGGCGGCCGACGCGGTGGCGTGCCGCGTGATCGGCTATCCGCCTCGCGCGGTGAAGCTCTTCGAGCAGGCCGAGGAGCGCGGCCTCGGCGTCGGCGACCTGAAACAGATCGAGGTCGTCGGTGTCCCCATCGAAGAGGCCGCGGTGCGCGACTTCGTGCGCCCGTCGAACTTCGCCTTCGAGGTGATCCCGGGCTTCCTGATGAAGCTCATCGGGCGCGGCGTGTCGGTGAAGCCGGAAATCGTCCAGGAACTGTGCAAGAAGTGCGGGATGTGCCAGCGAAGCTGCCCCGCCGACGCCATCGCCCGCCACGAGGGGCTGGCGATTGACCCCGCGAAGTGCGTGCGGTGCTTCTGCTGCCACGAGCTGTGCCCGCACGACGCCATCGCGCTGAAGCGGGCGTGGTTCATCCGCCTTTACGACTACATGCGGCACCAGCGCAAGAGACGCAAGCACGCCAGGCAATCGGGAGCCCCACGATGAGCGACATCGGCCAGCGGCTGATCGGGGTGGCGGGTTTGGGCGTGCTGCTCGGGCTCGCGTGGCTCCTGTCGTGCGACCGCCGCCGGTTCCCCGTCCGCGTGGTGGCGTGGGGGCTGGGCCTGCAACTGGCCTTCGCGCTCCTGATCCTCAAGACCCGGGCGGGGCGGGCGGCCTTCGCGTGGGCCAACGATGCGTTCGCGCGGCTGATCAGTTTCGCCGACGACGGGGCGCGGTTCGTGGTCGGCGACTGGAGCGTGCCGGTGCAGGTGACCGATGCGGTGACGGGCAAGCCGCACGCCATCGGTTTCCTCCTGGCGTTCAAGGTGCTGCCGGTGATCATCTTCTTCGCGGCGCTGATGAGCATCCTGTACCACCTCGGCGTGATGCAGAAGGTGGTGGCCGGCATGGCATGGCTGATGAAGCGCTGCATGCGGGTGAGCGGCGCGGAGTCGCTGGTCGCGGCCACGGAGGTGTTCGTGGGCATGACCGAGGCCCCGCTGGCCATCCGCCCCTATCTCGCCCGCCTCACCGAGAGCGAGCTGATGGCGGTGATGGTGTGCGGCCTGGCCAATATCGCGGGCAGCGTGCTGGCCCTCTACGTGAGCTTCGGCATCAACGCCGGGCACCTGCTGTGCGCGAGCGTCATGTCGGCTCCCGCGGCCCTGGTGATCGCCAAGATCATGATTCCCGAGACGGGAGAGCCCGACACGGCGGGCAGCGTGCGCATCCCCTACGAGCGCACCACGAACAACGTCATTGACGCCGCCGCGGTGGGGGCGACCGACGGCTTGAAGTTGGCGCTGAACGTGGCGACCATGCTGGTCGCCTTCGTGGCCCTGCTGGCGCTCGTGAACTTCCTGCTCGCGGGTGTTCATGAGGCGGCGTTGCGTTGGCTCGGTTGGGGCGGCTTCCCCGCGAGGCTGGAGGAGATCTTCGGCTGGCTCTTCCGGCCCCTGGCCTTCGTGATGGGCGTGCCGTGGGGGGAATCGGGGGCCGTCGGCTCGCTCATGGGCGTGAAGATCGGCCTCAACGAACTGATCGCCTACCAGAAGCTGGCGGGGATGCACGCGGAGCTCTCCGAGCGCTCGTTCACCATCGCCACCTATGCCCTGTGCGGCTTCGCCAATTTCGGGTCGCTGGCCATCCAGATCGGCGGCGTGAGCGCCCTGGTGCCCGAGCGGCGGCAGGACCTGTCGCGCCTGAGCCTGCGCGCCCTGGCCGGCGGCACGCTCGCCACCTTCATGACCGCCACGATCGCGGGAATGCTCCTCTAGGAGCCTGTCCACGAATCCCCGTGGGCTGCGTTGCCGGCGCCAGCGGGCTGGATGCGAGGCGCGGCGACGCAGGCGATGCTACGGAGCGCATCGCTGAGGAGCCGCAACGCGGCAGCCGGCCCGCTGACGCCGCAACCCGAAGGGACGCCGCGACTTCTGGCCGCCCGCTGTGTCGCTCATCGTCCGCGATGCGCTCCGTTGCATCGCCTCCTCCGCGCTCCTTGCGTGCGGCCCGAATCGGCGGCGTCGCAGCCTCACGCGGATTCTCGGACAGGCTCCTAGGCATCCCTGCAATCGCCGGCCCGCAACGCAGGATCGGGCGGGGATCGCCAAGGGCCAAGCAGGGGAGTCTGCCCGCTTCGGCACCCTCTTTGAGCAGGGACTTGACCCGTCGAAGCGCTCGCAGCTCAGCGCCCACTACAGCAGCCGCGATGGCACTGTGACCCTTGTCGAGCCGGTCGTCATGCAGCCGCTTCGCCGCGAGTGGGCCGAGCTGCGCGCCACCCTCGACTCCTTCCTCACCACGGGGAAGAAGCCGCATGCAGAGGCCGCAGAGGAGGCAGGGAAGACGGCCGTTTGTAGTGCGGGCTTCAGCCCGTCTTCTGAAGTGGCCGAGGAGAAGAAACGGCCTGAAGGCCGCATTGCGAACGCGAAGCCGCTCCGCGGCCCCTCCCTCAGGACGGCCCGCGACGCGGCCATCGCCCTCGTCAACCGCTTCCGCCTGCGGCTCGGGGAACTCCCTCTATGCGACTCTGCAACTACTCAAGGACCCAGGGGAGTCCGTCATCACCTGCGCAGCGGGGATGAGCAACGAGGCGATCCTCGAGAAACTCCTGGCCCTGAACCTTGAGCGGGCCGCGACCGAGGGCTGAGTCATCCCACAAGGTCACACGCGCCCCCCCCAGGAACCGGGAAGTCTGGGAGACTCTGGAAGAGTCTGGACGTGTTGTGGTGTGCCGGAGGATGAGCGCTACCTGTAGTGGCGAAGCTGGGCCGAGGGGCGAGAGGGGCCAGATTGCGATCTCGGTCACCCGTCGCGGCGGAGGAGGGCAAGGACCTCGTCCGCCGCGCGGCCGGCGGCGCCGGGTTCGCCGAGGCGAGGGCGCACTTCGGCGACGAGTTCGCGACCCATTTGCTCGAGCCCGCCGCTGCGGATGAGCTTGATGGCCTTGCGGGCGATTCGCCTGGGCGTTGCCTTCCCCTGGAGGAGTTCGGGCACGATCTCGCGGCCGGCGACGAGGTTGGCGAGCGAGATGTGGCGCACGCCCCGCACGAGGAGCCAGGCGAGGAAGGCGGTGAAGGGGGCGACCTTGTAGGTGACGATCATCGGGGTGCCGATGATGCCGGCCTCGAGGGTGGCGGTGCCGGAGGCGATGAGGAGGAGGTCGGAGGCGGCCATCAGTTCGCGGGCCTTGCCGGGAAGAATGTGGAGAGGCAGCGAAGCACGGCGAGCCCACGCACTGTACTCGTCTGGACCGAGCGAAGGGGCCGGGGCAGTGGCGACCGTCACGTTGCCGAGTTCCCGGGCGATGCGATCGGCGGCTCCGAGCATGGCGGGCAAGAGGCGGTGGACCTCGCTCTTGCGGCTGCCGGGCAGAAGGCCGAGGATGAATGTGTCGGCGGGCAGGCCCAAGTCGGCGGCGAAGCGGCGGTCCTGGCGGTACGTGGCCAGGCTGTCGAGCAGAGGGTGGCCGACGAAGGTGGCCTCGACGCCGTGGCGGGCGTAGAAGGCGGGCTCGAAGGGGAGGATGACGAGCCGCTTGTCGGTGTAGCGGCGGATCTTCGTCACGCGGCTCTGGTGCCAGGCCCAGACCTGGGGGCAGATGTAGTAGACGACGCGGACGCCGCGCTCGTGCGCCCAGCGGGCGAAGCGGAGGTTGAACGCGGGGTAGTCAATGAGCACGACGGCGTCGGGGTGGCGACGTTCGAGTTCGGCGATCATCGCGTGGAAGACGCGGTTGATGCGGCGAAGGATGCCGAGCACCTCGGTGATGCCGACGGCGGCGAGGGCGGTGACGTCGTGGATGACCTCGACGCCGGCCTCGCGCATCCAGTGGCCGCCCATGCCGGCGAGGGCGATGTCGGGCTGGCGCTGGCGGAGGGCAAGGGCGAGGCGGGCGCCGTGGTAGTCGCCCGAGGCTTCGCCTGCGAGGATGAAGAGCGAGTGGCTCATGGGGGAGTGTGGCGCTCGCGGTTGGCCCGGATGCTGTCGAGGATGCGCCAGGCGAGTTCGAGCGCCCGGCGTGCGTCAGCCCCCGAGCACGCGGGCCGGGCGCCGGTGGCGACGCAGTGGAGGAAGGCGATGAGCTCCTGCTCGAGGGCATCGTGGATGCTCAGCGGGATCTCCTCGACGGCGATGAGCTTCTCGTAAACGAAGGCCTTGGCGTCGGGGATGGTGGCCGGGTCAATCGTTGCAGGGTCTGGGGCGTCGGGCCGCTTGCGGAAGAGCAGCGCCCTGCGCTCGCCGTAGTTGATGGAGAGATAGGAATCGCGCTGGATGATGCGGAGCTTGCGCACGGCGCGGGTGGCCACCCGGCTGGCCGTGAGGTTGGCTACGCAGCCGCTCGCGAAGGTGAGGCGGGCGTTGGCGATGTCCTCGTGGCGCGAGAGGGCCGGCACGCCGACGGCCTCGATGGCCGTGATGGCGGAGGGGATGAGCTCGAGCAGAATGTCGAGGTCGTGGATCATCAGGTCGAGCACGACTCCGATGTCCATCGAGCGGAAGGTGAAGGGGCTGATGCGGTCGCATTCGACGTAGAGGGGGTCCTGGAGGTAGCCCTTGGCGGCGATGAGGGCGGGGTTGAAGCGCTCGACGTGGCCGACCTGGATGGTGGCGCCGCGGCGCTCGGCGAGGCTGAGCAGTTCGTCGGCCTCGGGCAGCGTGCGGGTGAAGGGCTTCTCGATGAGGACGGCGCGGCCGCGGTCAATGAAGTCGCGCGCCACGGCGAAGTGGCCCGCTGTGGGCACGGCGATGCTGGCGGCATCCACCTGCTCGATGAGATCGTGGTAGTCGGCCACGGCGGCCACACCGTAGGTGGCAGCGAGACGCTGGGCGCGGTCCAAGGCCACGTCGGCAATGCCCACGAGTTCCGCCTGCGGCAGGCCCGCGTAGAGGCGAGCGTGATGGCGCCCCAGATGGCCGGCGCCGACGACGGCAACACGAACGGGTTGGCTCATGGGCGATCCCCGTGTGGCGGCGGTGTGGGCATCAGGCTTTCTGGCGCAGCGCCTCGCGCGCCCGGCCCTGACGCCCCGCGTGCATCTTGCGCAGGAACTCGATGAGGTAACGGACCTCGGGGGTGAGCGGCTCGGTGGCGGCGAGGAGCTGGTCCACGGCCTGGGCCGCGGTGAGGTGCGAGCGGTAGATGAGGCGCTGGGCCTCCTTGAGCGCCTCGATGGCCGGCGTGGCAAAGCCGCGCCGCTTGAGGCCGATGGTGTTGACGCCACGGACCTTGGCGGGGCTGCCCTCCGTGATCATGTACGGCGGGCAGTCGTGCACGATGCGCGAGCCGCCACCGATGAACGAGTGCGTGCCCACCGTGACGAACTGGTGCAGGCCCACCATGCCGCCGAACCACGCCTTGTCTTCGATCTTGCAGTGCCCGCTCAGGCCCACGTAGTTGGCCATGACGATGTCGTTGCCGACCTCGCAGTCGTGGGCGATATGGCAGTAGGCCATCAGGAAGTTCCTCGAGCCTACGCGCGTAACCCAGTCCTGCTTGGTGGATGCGGCATTGATGGTGACGTATTCGCGCAGCGTGTTGTCGTCGCCGATCTCCACGCGGGTCGGCTCGCCGCGGTGGCCGAGGTCCTGGGGCCAGGTGCCGATAACGGCGTACGGGCCGATGATGTTGCGGGCGCCCAGGGTCGTGTGGCCCGTGATGATGGTGCCCGTCTTCAGCACCACGCCGGGCCCGATGCGCACGTTCTCGTCCACGGTCACGCAGGGGCCCACGACGACGTCGTCGGCGAGTTCGGCCTTCGGGTGCACGAGCGCGGTAGGGTGGATCTGTGGGGGCATGCGGGCCTCAGGGGTGAGGGGGGAGTTCGACAAGGCTCTCGCGGAGCTTGGCGATCAGCTGGAAGTTCTGGGCGTGCCCCGTGCGCTCGGCCACCAGGCGCAGGCTCAGGCCGCTCCCCAGGAGGCGCAGATCTCCGAGCAGGTCCACCACCTTGTGGCGCGCGAACTCGTCGGGGAAGCGGAGCTGGCCATAGACGGGGGTGCCGTCGTCGCGCAGGACCAGGGTGTTTTCCAGGGACGCCCCACGGCCGAGGCCGCTGGCGAGCAGCGCCGGCGCCTCACGCTGGAAGACGAACGTGCGCGCGGGCGCCAGTTCGCTGAGGAAGGTGGCAGGGCTCAGCCGGATCTCGAAATGCTGAGAGGGCAAGGACATGTGAGGGTATTCGAGCGTGTAGGAGATGGTGATGCCCCCGGTGCTCGGGAGCGCCGTGAGCGTGCTGCCCTCGTCGGCGACCGTGACCGGCTCGCGCACCGTGAGGCAGGTGCGTGGCTGCTCCTGCTCCACGATGCCCGCTTCGTTGAGGAGTTTGGCGAACGTGCGGGCGCTCCCGTCGCAGGCGGGGAGTTCCGGCCCCTTGAGCTCGATGATGAGGTTATCTATGTCCAGGCCGCTGACGGCGGCCAACACGTGCTCGGTCATCTGCACCTCGGCCTCGCCCTGGCGGAGCACCGTACGGCGCAGCTTGGGCACGACGTGTTGCGGGTCCGCGGCGATGCGGGGCGAGCCCGGCAAGTCGGTGCGGATGAAGACCACGCCGCCGCCCGGCGTGCCGGGCACGAGGCGTAAGGTGACCTCGCGGCCGACGTTCACGCCGACGCCCGTGAACTCAACGGGCTTCTGAATCGTCCTTTGCAGTGGCTTCAAGGTGTGCGACCTTCTCCGTGAGCTGCTCCACGGCGGCTGAGAGTTGGCGGATACGCTGCACGAACTCTGGGAGCTTCTGATGCAGCACGAGGCACAGGCGCTCCTTCTCGACATCCTGGGCGGGCGACCCGAGCACCACGCGGCCCGGAGGCACGTCGCGCATCACGCCGGCACGGGCCCCCACGACGGCCCCGCTGCCCAACTCGATGTGGCCGGCCAGACCGGCCTGGGCGGCCACCGTCACGTGGTCCCCGAGCACAGCGCTGCCCGCGATGCCGCACTGCCCCACGAGCAGGCAGTGCTCGCCCACCACTACATTGTGCGCCACCATCACGAGATTGTCAACTTTGGTTCCCGCGCCGACCACGGTGCGGCCGTAGCGGGCGCGGTCCACGGTGGAGTTGGCGCCGATCTCCACGTCGTTGCCGATCTCGGCGATGCCACGCTGGGGGATCTTGCGGTGGATGCCGTCCCGCGTCTCATACCCGTACCCGTCCGCGCCGATGACGACTCCGCTGTGCAGAATCACGCGATCGCCCACGATGCAGCGATCGCACACGGCCACGTGGGGGTGCAGCACGCAGTGGGCACCGATGCGCGCCCTGCGGCCAACGAACACCAGAGGCCGCAGGACCGTGCCGGCGCCAATGCGGGCCCCCGCCTCGACGACGCAGTGCGCCTGGATAGCCACGCCGGCGCCGATTTCGGCGTCCGGCGCCACGATGGCCGTGGGGTGAATCCCCGGCTCCGCCGGCTCGGGGGCGGGGGAGAAGTGGTCGGCGATCTGCTCGAAGGCTTGGGCAGGCTGCGCGGCGATCAGCAGGGGCAGGGGGGTGGCGGCGGCGTCGAATGCGGCGCCTACCACCAGCGCCGAGGCGGCCGTCCGTGCGGCGAGGCGCGCGTGGCGAGCGTCGGCCACGAGCGCGATCTCCCCGGGCCGCGCGTTGTGGAGGCCCGCAACGCCGTGGATCTCTGTCTCAGGGTCTCCCCTGAGGGTGCTCTTCGTGAGGGCAGCGAGGGCGGCTAGCGTGGCGGCCACTGCGAGAGTCTCCTGTGCGTGCAGGCGGCTACTTGCCGGGGTCCTTGGGCTTGTCCCCGCCTTCCTTGGCCCCGGCCTCAGGCTTCGCGGGCGGCTTCGAGGGATGCAGCCGCTCCCGCTCGGCCTTCGCACTCTGATACCGGCTGTTCAGGCGCTTGATGATGGCATCGGTGAAGTCCAGCCCCGGGTTGCTGAACAGCACGTTCTGGCCGTCAATCCGGCGGTTGAGTTCCATGTAGCGCGTGCGCGGACGCAGGGTCTGATCCAGGTCGCCCACATCCGTGTCGCGGGTTCTGAGGACGATGTCGTAGCCCGCCTCGCGCGCATAGGCTTGGACCTCGTCGCGGATCTTCTTGTAGATGCCGAGCGTGAAGTCGTAGAGCTTGTTGTAGAGGTGGTCTTCGGTGGCGTCGCGGTAGCTGCGGAATTCGCGCGAGGTCTCCTCGAGGAGCTTATCGTTGGCCTTGGCTTCCTCGCTCTCGGGCCGCAGGAGCTTGCCCTTCTCCTCGAGCTCGCGGACCCGGTCGCCCAACTCGCGGAGGCGCGTGGTGCGCTTCTCCTCCACCTGGCGCAGCTCGGCGTTCATGTCCACCTTCTCCTCGAGTTCGTCGAAGACGCGCACGATGTCCACGGCGCCGATGCGCAGGGCGCGGCCGTGGCCGGCCGCCGCCAGCGCGGCAAGCTGCTGCTTGAGCTGCTCGAGCTCCTTGCGCAGCGGGTGGTCGTCGGGCTCGGCGGCCGGGCCGAGGCCGATGGCGAGGGCCAGGATAGCCAGTGTGTGGGTGAAACAGCGCATGTGACCTCCAGATCGGGTTCCCTGGCTCAGCGGCCGACGCTCAGGGAGAAGTAGAGGAACTCGGTGTCGTCGTCGCTCTGCTTGATGAGCGGTGCAGAGAAGTCCACGCTGATCGGCACGTTCGACAGCGCCGGGACAAGGATCCGGAAGCCGAAGCCGACGGCCAGGCGCGGGTCGCCAAAGAGCGTGAAGTCCTTGGTGACGGTGCCTGCATCGGTGAAGAAGACGCCGTAGAAGTTCGGCGGGGCGATGGGGTAACGGTATTCGGCGCTGACCAGGGCCCGGTACTTGCCGCCAATCGGCTCGTCGTTGTCGTGGGGCGAGGCCCCCCGATAGGCGAAGCCGCGCAGGTTCTGGCCGCCTGCGTACAGGCGCTCATAGATGGGGAACGAGCCGATCTCATAGTCCATCCGGCCGCGCAAGGAGATCACCCGTTCGTAGCCCTTGGGGTGAGTGCCCAGGGTCCAGAACTTGGTGCCGCCGCCGCCCAGGGTGACGCCGTGGGGCACAACGAGTTCGCTGCCGATCTCCCACTCATAGCCTTTGGTGGGGAAGGTCGGGCGGTCCGTGCGGTCGCGGCGAACGGTGACACCCGCGCCGAACACAGGGTGGGTGCCCTTCTCGTCCTTCGCATCGTCTGGTGCCTCTTCATCAGGGTCGAAGTCGTCATCTTCGTCGTGGATCGAGACGTTGACGGCCTCGAGGCGGGCGTGGAAGGTGACGTCGGTATCCGGGTCGCCCTTGTACTTGCGGAGGCCGCGGTAGACGCGCAGGCCGGTGCGCGACTCGTCCCACGTGCCTTGGTCGCGGGTCCTGTGGTAGACGCTCCAGCCGAAGCTCTGGGGCCCTGCCAGGCCCTCCGAGTCGCGGGCGTTGGGGCCGCCGCGGCGCCAGTACGGGTTGTCGTAGGCGAGGGCGTAGTTGCTGTAGACGGTGCCCGGCATGAGCGACACGCGGAGGGTCTGGCCGGCTCCGACGTAGGCGTTGCCGCTCCACAGATCGCTCCAGCTCTTCGGGCTGTCGCGCCAGTCGAAGTTGCGCTGGACGATCTCGATGGTGCCCACGATGCCGTTGGTGGACGAGGCGCCGATGCCGAAGCGGAAGACGCCGGTGCGCCCCTCTGTGACCTCCACCAGAATGTCGCGCTCGCCCGGGGCGGGCGGGTCGGCGGGCACGAGCTTCATCGTCACGGTGTCGAAGAACTGGAGGCGCTCGACGCCGCGCTGGCTCCGTTCGAGGCCCTCGATGCTGTAGAGCATGCCGGGTTCCAGCTCCATCTCGCGCAGGATCACGTCGCGGCGGGTGCGCGGGTGGCCGCGCGTGCGGATGGTGTTGATGCGCACGACCTCGCCCTCGTCGAGGGTGATGACCACGTCGAAAGCGTCGCCGGCCGCATTGAGCTGCCGCGTGTAGGAGACGGCGATGTCGGGGCAGCCGTTCTCGTGGTACAGGCGCTCGATGATCGCGCGCGAGTCGAGCAGCTTCTGGTCCGAGTAGATCTCCGCCGGTTTCAGCGGGATGGCCGCCAGCAGCGTGTCCTGGCCGAACCGCGTGGCGCCCTTGATCTCCACGGTGCCCACGGGGAACTGCTGCCCCTCGTCCACGAGGATCGTGATCTCGACCCGGTTGCCCTGCGGCCCGAGGAACCGCCGCCGGTACGTGACCTTGGCGTTCGGGAAGCCCTTGTAGCGGCAGTAGTCCTCCAGCCGCACGATGTCTTCCTCGAACACCTTGTCGCAGTAGCGGCGGCTGGTGAAGAAGGTGTCGCGCTTGGTCTGCATCTGGGCGCGCAGCTCGCGGGTGCGGATCGAGCGGTTGCCCTGGAACCGCAGCCACCAGACCTGGTACTTCGGGCCCAGGTTGACCTTGAAGAGGAGGTCAATCTGGTTGGTGTTGGGGACGGGCGTCGTCTCGGACACGACGGTGACGGCCCTGTAGCCCTGCTGCTGGCAGTAGGCGCGGATGCGCTCTTTGTCGCCGCGGTAGCGCTGGTCCTCGGGCTGTTGGAGGACGGCGGCGGAGACCGGGTCGTTCGGGCGGGTGACGATCTCGTCCTTCATCTTGGCCCCCCAGTCGCGTCCGGCGCCCCGGATCTCGATTCTGCGGACGCGGGGGCCCTCGCTGATGTCAACGAGGATGCGCACGCCGCCGGGCACGGTGACGAGCTGGTAGGTGGCCATGTGGCCGGCCCGGAAGAGGGCCATGAGATCATCGTTCAGGCGGTTGTGGTCCAGGGGCATGCCGACCTTGGTCCGCATGATGTCCGTGATCGTCGCGGCGTCGCCCGTGTAGCCCCGGACGACGATCTCGCGCACGAGCACCTGCTCGGCGGCCGCGGGCCGGGCCGCCAGCCCCAGGAGCGCGAGCGCCAGCAGAGTCCCGCGACGGGATAGGCATCGAAGCTGGTCGTTCATTCGGCCGCCTTACGAAGTGGGGAGCCGCCCGTTGCTCGCCCAGGGCGCGCCAGACTCCCGAGTCTCAGAAGCGAGGCTGGTCCTGCTGCGACCGGTCTTCGAAACGCAAGTAGTTCTTGAGGAAGGTCACCGTGACCGTCCCCGTGGGGCCATTGCGCTGCTTGGCGACGATGAGGTCCGCCTCGCCCGGGCGGCTGCCCGGGTTGTACGGCTCCTCGCGATAGAGGAGGATCACGAGATCGGCGTCCTGCTCCAGCGAGCCGCTCTCGCGCAGGTCCGACATTCGGGGGACGTGTCCCTCGCGCGCCTCGGTGGCGCGGCTGAGCTGCGAGAGCGCGATGACCGGCACGTTGAGTTCGCGGGCCAGGGCCTTCATGCCGCGCGAGATGATGCTGATCTCCTGCTGGCGGTTCTCGGCCTGGCGCTCTTCCATGAGCTGAAGGTAGTCCACCACGATGAGCGACAGGCGGGGCTCGGTGAGCATCAGGCGGCGGGCGCGGGTGCGCAGGTCGCGCAGCGAGAGGCCAGGGGTGTCGTCTATGTAGATCGGGGCCTCGTAGAGGTCCCCGGCCTTCATGGTGAGGGCGTTGATTTCCTCGCGGGGGAGCAGGCCGCGCCGGAGCCGGTGGGCGTCCACGCGCGCATAGCCGCACAAGATGTTGCGTGCGATGACGGGCTTGGACATTTCGAGCGAGAAGATCAGCACGGGCTTGGCCTCGGCCTTGTTGGGCCGCGGCCAGCCGCCCAGGGCCACGCGCATGGCGATGTTGAGGGCGAAGGTGGTCTTGCCCATCGAGGGGCGCCCGGCCACGATGATGAGGTCGGAACGCTGGAGGCCGCAGGTCAGGTCGTCCAGGTCGTTGAAGAACGTGCGCAGGCCCGTGATGCGGTTCTCGCGGATGTTCTCGATGTCGTCGAAGATGGCCTGGAGGACGTCGCGCACGGCGGCCGGCTCGTTGGAGCGGTCGCCCTGGGTGACGGCGAAGACTTCGGCCTGGGCCCTGTCGAGCAGGGCGTCGGTAGGCACCGTGCCGTCGTAGGAGTCGCGCGCAATCTCGGTGCAGGCGTGGATGAGTCTGCGGCGCAGCGAGGCCTGCCGCACGATGCCCGCGTAGTACTCGGCGTTGGCGGCCGAGGGCACCTTCTCGAGCAGCGAGACGAGGTAGGGCGCCCCCCCCACACGGTCCAGCGCGTCCCGGTGGCGCAGGGCCTCGGTGAGCAGCACGAGGTCCACCGGCTTGCCCTGGTCGAAGAGCTCCACGATCGCGTCGTAGATCGCCTGGTGGTCGCGCGAGTAGAAGTCGCCGCGCTCCAGGATCTGCGCCACCTCGGGAATGGTCTGGTTGTCAATCAGCAGAGAGCCCAGGACTGCGATTTCGGCGTCCGGGTTCTGCGGAGGGAGGCGGTCCTTCGTTGGGGCGACGGGCTCGGCCATGGCCGTTCAGTCTGCCACCACCCAGATGCGGGTCGCGGCGACCACATCCGGGGCGAGCTGGATTTCGATGGCGTAGACGCCGGTTTCCTTGATCGGGTGTTCGAGGCGCACGGCGTCTTCGGGCACCTCGAAGCCTTCCTGGCGCAGGGCGGCGGCGATCTGGGCGGCGCCGACCGAGCCGAAGAGCGTGCCCGTCTCGGTGGCCTGCGCGGCGATGGTGCACGAGATCGCCTCGAGCCGCTTGCCTGCCTCGACGATGGCCTGGTGCCGCTTCTCGGCCTCGCGCTGGGCGCGGCGCTTCTCGGCCTCGAGGCGCTGGAGGTTGTCGGCAGTGACGGGGGTGGCGATCTTGCGCGGGAACAGGTAATTGCGGGCGAAGCCCGTGCTCACGTTGACGACTTCGCCTGCCTTGCCGAGGGATTCGTGGTCCTTGCGCAGCAGAATCTGCATCGGTTGGCTCCGGAGCTCTGACGGGGGGCGGTCTCAGCGCGCAACGTAGGGCATCAGGGCGAGGAACCGCGCCCGCTTGATGGCGACCCGGGCCATGTGCTGGCACTTGGCGCAGTTGCCCGAGCGCTTGCGGGAGAAGAGCTTGCCCTGACTCGTGACCAGCTTCTGCAGGACGCCCACGTCCTTGTAATCGAGCTGGGTGATCCCCTCTCGACAGAAGCGGCAGCGGGACTTTTCGCGTGGACGGCGGAACTTGCGTTTGGCCATAGGGTGTTGGGCTCCTGGCTAGAAGGGCACGTCGTCGAAGGGCTCCGCCTCGTCGGCGGAAGGCCCGGGGGCCTGAGGAGACGGGCCGCGGCTCGGCGGGGCATCGTCGGGCGGCGCTCCCGCGGGCCCCCGTGCGCCGCCGCGCGGGCTGACGAACTGGAAGTTCTCGAGGATGACGCGGAGCTTGGAGCGCCGCTGCCCGTCCTGGCTGGTCCACTCGTCGAGCGAGAGGCGGCCTCGATGAAGATCGGCTGGCCCTTGGTCACGTACTCGTTGATCACCTCGGCCTGGCGGCCCCAGGCGGTGACGTCTACGAAGGTCGTGCTGTCGCGGCGCTCGCCCTCGGGGGTGCGCGTGCGGCGGTTGATGGCGAGCCGGAGGTCGGCCACCGCCTGTCCGCCGGGCGTGTAGCGCAGCTCGGGGTCGCGCGTGAGGTTGCCCATCAGGATGACTTTGTTGAAGTTCGGCATGAGCGGCCCTCGCTAGTCGGCGTCGGTGTCGCGGCCTCGGCGGCGCCCGTCGTGAGAGTCGGAATCGGCCTCGTCCGGCGACGCGTCGGCGCGCGGGCCGCCGGGCCTGTCGGGGGCGTCTGCGGCGGGCCGCTCGGGCGCGGGCGGCTTGCCGAGGGACTGGATCGGCTCGCCGGGCTCGCCGGGGCGCAGGGCCAGCAGGCCGGCCTTGTGGAGCTTCTCGCTCTGCTCGTCGCGCAGGATGAGGACGCGGAGGATCGTGTCGTTGAGGCGGCAATCGCGTTCGATGCCCACGAGGCCCTCGGCGCTGGCGGAGAAGCGGGCGAGGAAATACACGGCGCGGTTGCGGCCGGCGATCGGGTAGCACAGCCGCCGCTCGTCCCACTTCTCGGCGACGAAGACCTCCGCGTGGTTCTTCTCCAGGATGTTCCGGGCCTCGCGGGCGGCGGCCTGGGGGTTGTCGTTCCAGCGCGCGTCGTCAATCAGGAACATGCCTTCGTAAAGTCTCAAAAGGGCGACCTCCTAATGGTCATCGGTTCAGTTCGGTCAGTGCCGCGTCGAGGCCCTCACGGAGCCACGTGTCTACGATGCGAGCGCCTGCCGCCACGGCCTCGGCCATCACGGGCTCTTCGGCGGGCTCGAGGCGGCCGAGCACGTGGGCCACATTGTCGGTTCCACGCCCGATGCCGATGCGCAGCCGGGCGAACTCGTCGGTGCCCAGGCATTCGATGATCGACTGGAGGCCCTTGTGGCCCCCGGCCGAGCCCTGGCGCCGCAGCCGCAGCTTGCCGAGGTCCAGGTTGAGGTCGTCGCAGACGACCAGGAGGTCCTCGATCGGGCAGTGGTACCACCGAAGCAGGGGGGCCACACAGCTCCCCGTCAGGTTCACATAGGTCTGCGGCTGGACCAGCAGGGCCTGCCGCGTTCCAAACGTGCCCTCGCCCACGAGGGCATCGAAGCGCCGGCGGCTCAGGCTGATCCCGTGCTCGGCGGCCACCAGGCCAATGACTCGAAAGCCCAGGTTGTGCCGCGTGTGTTCGTAGCGTTTGCCCGGGTTCCCGATGCCGACGGCGATCTTCATCGGCTGGCGCTACTCCTCGCTTTCCTCGCCCTCGCCCTCCTCGGCGGCGTGGCGGCCGATCACCTCGGGCTCCGCGGGTTGCTCGGCGGCCTCTGCCGGGGCGGCCTCCTTCTCGGCGGCCGGCGCGTGCACGATGGCGATCGGAGTCTCGGGGTCGAGGACAAACTCCACGCCCGCGGGCGGCGTGATGTCGCGCACGGCGAGGATCTGGCCGATGTCCAGGTTCGCCACTTCCACACGGATCCGCTCGGGGATGTCGCCCGGGAGGCAGTTCACTTCGATGTCCTGCACCACGTGCTCCAGGGTGCCGCCCGCCACCACGCCCTTGGCGAGGCCGTGCAGGGTCACCGGCACCCGCACGGTCACCTTCTCGTTCATGTCGATGCGGGCGAGGTCCACGTGCAGGAGATGGTCGCCCATCGCGTCGTACTGGATTTCCTTGAGCAGCGCCGTTTCCGCGACGCCACCGACCTCCAGGTTGACCATGCGCATGCCCGTATGGAGCAGGTGCTCGATTTCCTTGAGGGGGGCGCTCAGATGCACCGTGTCGCGGCGACGGCCGTAGAGCACGAGGGGCACCTGCCCCTCGCGGCGCAGGCGCCGCACGGCGCGCGTTCCGAGGTTATCTCGCTTCGAGGCGTGCAGGGTCGTCGTTTGCATGCAGAACTCCCAGGCTCCGGCTAGTGGAACAGCGAACTGACGGATTCGTTGTAGTGGATGCGCTTGATGGCCTCGCCCAGCAGGCCCGCCACCGACACCACGGTCACCGGCAGGCACTTGGCGGCCTCCTGGAGCGGGATGGTGTCGGTGACGACGAGGCGGTCAATGGGGGCGGCGGCCAGGCGCGCGATGGCCGGGCCGCACAGCACGGGGTGGGTGGCAGCCACCTGCACCGACTTGGCGCCGTGCTGGCGGAGGAGCTTGGCTGCGGCGCACACCGAGCCGCCCGTGGCGATGATGTCGTCTATCATCAGCACGTTCTTGTTCTCCACCGTGCCGATGAGGAAGCCGGGCTCCGTCTGGTCGGGGCTGATGCGGCGCTTCTCGACCACGGCCAGGTCGGCCCCCAGCCGCTCGGCGAAGGGCAGCGCCAGCTTCACCGAGCCCACGTCGGGGCTCACCACCACCAGGTCGGGCAGCTTCGGGTCCAGGAACGAGCGCGCCAACACGGCCGACGCGCTCAGGTGGTCCACCGGAATATCGAAGAAGCCCTGAATCTGCGACGCATGCAGGTCGAGGGCGAGACAGCGGTCCGCGCCCGCCGTGGTGAGCAGGTTGGCCACGAGCTTCGCCGTGATCGGCACCCGCCCCTCGTCCTTGCGGTCCTTGCGGGCGTAGCCGTAGTAGGGCAGCACCGCCGTGATGCGATCCGCCGACGCGCGCTTCAGGCAGTCCATCAGGAGCAACAGCTCCATCAGGCTCTTGTTCACCGGGTGGCAGGTGGGCTGGACGACGAACGTGTCGGCCCCGCGGACGTCATCGTGGATCTTGACGTCCAGCTCCCCGTCGGGGAACTCCTTGACGGAGGCGTTGCCCAACGGCAGGTCGAGGTAATCGCAGATGGCCCTCGCCAACGCCGGGTGCGCGTTGCCGCTGAAGACGAGCATTCGTCGGTTGTGCATGGTGCCGCACGTGGCCTGAAACGGTACAGGGACCCGCCCTTGCGGGAAAACTCCAAGTCCCTAATTATACGAAATCCCCCCATCAAGTCAAGGAAAAACGCAGGCTTGCAACCCTCGTGCTCCCCATATGTCGGTGAGAAGAGACGCCGCCTCCACAAGGCATCGGCAGATGCGCCGGCGCAACCGCCCGCACCTCTCAGTTCCTCAAGTGGACCGGCTCCGTGCCCGACACCCCGACGCTGAGTTCGGGATCAATCCGGTCGCGCGTCCAGTATTCCACATGACTGTCGAAGAAGAGCACGGCCATGCCCTGGCCGCCGTGGTTGGGCGTGCCCTCCGTGTCGTCGGAGGCCATCACCTCGTTCGGCGGGAAGTCGTCGTGGATGGGCAGCTTCGACGTGGCATAGCTCGCCCCCTTGCCCACTCTCGAAGCCAGATAGATGCCCACGCTCCTGTTGCCCATCGCGGCGTAGCTCACGGTCTGCGAGCCGAACAGGCCGGGCACGGCGCGGTCGGTGCCCAGGTCGCGGCCATCGTGGTTCGTATCCCCTGAGGAGGGACAGAGGTAGCAGGCTGGGCTGGGGTGGATGCCCAGCCAGTAGTTGGTGGCGAACCATTCTGCGCCCGTGAAGCCGTCGGGCCTCAGCCCACGGCCCATCGGCCAGGGATACCACTTGTCGTCACCGTACGAGTTCAGATACGTGGCCATGGCCTTGGCATTGCAGTTCAGGTGGTTGCGGCACGTGATCCGCCTCGATTCCTCCCGCCGCAACGTCACGACGTGCAGCACAGCCGCAAGCGCAATGCCCACGACCAATGTGATGACGAGCACTTCCGTCAGCGTCACCGTGCCCCTCTTGCCCATCGCAGTCCCCCTGTTGCACAGCGGTCACTTGGGGCGGCATCGCGCCGCCAACCTATCATGCTGAGCTTGTCGAAGCACCTTTCAAGGGGATGGGCATTGGCAACACGGTGGCTCCCATCACGTGAGCTGACTCCCCTGAAAGGTTCCTCGACAGGCTCGGAATGACAGGATAGTGGCGCCTCAATTCCTCAAGTGGACCAGCTCCCCCATCCCCACGCCGCGCTCCAGGTCAACCCTCTCGTGGGTCCACCACTCGACGTGGGAGTCGAAGAACAGCACGCTCATCCCGCCGCTGTCCTTCGTGCCGTGGTTGATCGGCTCCTCTGTGTCGTCGGAGCCCATCGGCACGGCGTGCGGGAAGTACTCGGGGATGGGCAGCTTCGACGTGGCATAGCTCGCCCCCTTGCCCATCTTTGAGGCCATATGGATGCCCATGCTTCCGTCGTGCATCCCTGCGTAGCTCACAGCGTCCGCCGGAAGCGGCGTGCCCCCGGGGCAACCGTAAGAGCCCAGGCGCTTACCATTCTCATTGTTGTCGGTTGTCGAGGGGCAGATGTATACGCCGGGGTCCGGTATGATCCTGATCCAGTAGAGAGTCGCCAACCACTCGGCCCCGCCGAAGTCGGGACTCTGGCTGGTCCCGCAACCCGCGAGGCCCGTGGGCCAAGGGAAGTAGTAACGGCCCTCGGAGTAGGTCGCCATGCCCTTCGCGAGTTCGTTGAGGTTATTCCTGCACCGGATGCGCCTGGCGTCCTCGCGCGCCGGTGCCAGGGCCGCTGGACATGTCCCGATGAGGAGCGCGGCGCCCAATACCACGATCAAGACGACCACTGAACTCGACTTTCGCCAAAATGGAAGACGCCGAGAGCCCACGTGGTATGATGTATTTTTCCCGAACGCATCATCCCCGTGGAGGTCTCGGCGTTGGACACAGTATCCACGCTCCTGGGGGTGTTTG
>Ga0116146_1000580_pt1 | contig 44324 bp, 13 predicted proteins | sample AD_JPNHG2_MetaG_FD_89748 | JGI IMG/M metagenome (GOLD analysis project Ga0116146, IMG submission 89748) | Active sludge microbial communities of municipal wastewater-treating anaerobic digesters from Japan - AD_JPNHG2_MetaG | ecosystem: Engineered > Bioreactor > Anaerobic > Digestate | place... | reverse complement strand
GTATGACAGGGCCTATGCTGACGAATGTGGGGACCCTGATCTTCCACGATCCGACGGTCGAAGACGGCAAGACGATTCTGTCGGCCACGCTGTTGAATCAGGTGAAGGTCTGGCGGCTGGCGGCGATCGACAGGCAGGGCAAGCTTTGCGAGAGTTCTTCGGCGACATCCATGGGCACGAAAGAAGCGGATGGCTCGGAGTATACGATATTGAGGGCGGAGTTTGCGCGGGCATTGAGCGCGATCGACCGGTTCGAATTTCAGACACGGCCATTTGAGATCGTCACCTTCAGAAATGTCTCGCTCTACCCCGGCGCAAAAACCGATGCCGAGGTCGTGATTGGGGACGCTGTCGACGAGGCGGAGGTTGCGGACCTGATTGCGCGCTGGCGGCGGGCGGTTTTGGGGGCGGATCGGGAGGCGCTGGGGGAGTTGATGGTGTTTGAGGACGATGCGGCGAGGGAGCGGTATCTTGAAGACGTGAAAAGCTTCATGCTGCCGGTGCGGGAGGATCGGGCGGTGCACGTCGTTAAGATGAACGCTATTGAACCTGAGACATTCAAGGTCGTGGCCCTGGTTCCGGCCGGAACGGGTTATGTCTGTCAGAACGTGACTATTGGGAGGAGGGGCGCCAGACTCGTGATCGCGGATGACCCGGAGACCCGGTTACGCATACGGGATGCCGCTGTGTGGAAGAGCACCGACAAGGGCGAGCTTTCGCGGCTGGTGAGCTGTTACAAGGAGTGGCAGGAAGCTGCAGTTGAGGCCCATGGGTACGCGGGGGAAAACGGGCTGAGCCTTATCGATGCGAGGAGTGTGGATCAGCGGCGGGCATTGTTGGAGCGGGTCAGGATGATGGCCGACGCAGAGGTTCTGGCGATGGTGCTGGAGGAATTCGAAGGGGAGCAGCCAGGGGGGCGGGCCGCAAACATCATTGCGCGGATTGCGGCGAGTGAGGCGGGGATTCGGGATGTGGAGGCGCATGTGCAGTGGTATGAGGTGACGCCTTACAAGCCTTTCGGGGAGTATGACTGGGGGGCGGCGGGGGAGAAGGAGTACATGGACGGTGAGCGGTATTCGGACGATTGGGAGCAGCCGGCGAAGCAGAGAATCGCTTATGACGGGAAGGTGCAGTGGAGCACGGAGTTGTACGAGGGCCAGGTCGGGCTTCAGGGGGGCATTGGCGAGCTGAATGCGATGGCGTTTACGGTTCCGATGACGCCGAAGGCCTTGTTGGGGCAGTCTGTCCGGCAGGATGTGCGGAAGACTCTGGCGGAGGTGCTGCGTGAGGCCGGGGAGGTGATCGTGCGTCCTCAGACCGAGGCGGTCGACGGACGTGACTGCGTTGTGTTAGAGGCGTTTGGGGTGGGTAAGGAGGATAATCCGCATAACGTTCTTGTATGGATCGACGAGCAGAGGGACTACCGGCCACTGAAGATTGAGATCTACAGGGCGCCCGGGCGGGATGACGAATGGCCGGGGCAGGGGAAGTGGGATGCGTTATGGAAACGCGTGGCGAATATCAAGCTGGAACGCATCGACGGCGTGTGGTTTCCGGTTCGGGGCGATCGGTACTTCTTTGAGCAGGAGACGCTGGGGCCGGACGGTATGAGCAAAGAGGAGTTCCGCAAAGCGTTCGGGCATCTGTCGAAGGAGGAGGCACTCAAGAAGCTGCGGCACGTGACCCTGCCGAAGTATCATCGCCGGATCGAGTTGACGAATGTGCGGATCAACAGGGGCATCCCGGATGAGAAGTTCAGGATCGATTTTCCGAAGGGGTGCGAGGTTTGGGATGGGATGAAGCGCGAGAGGTACATTGTGGGGGAGGCGTCGGAGCGCTATGCACAGATGTCCGACGCCGAGATCATTGCGGAAGTGGGGCGGATGGATATGGATGGGCTGGTCGAAACGATCGGGCATATTGTGGATCGGCGCGGCGAGGTGACGAACAAGCGGCTGGTTTATGCGGCGGTGAAGCGGTTGGTGGAGATGGGCAGGCCGGCGGTGGAGCGGCTGTCGGCGGAGATACGGACGACCGAGGAGGCGCGGCGGCAGAGCATTATGGCGTTTGTGCTGCGGGCGATCGGGGATGCGGATGCGGTCGAGGCACTGATCGATGCGCTGGAGCGGTGCGGGTTTTCGAGCGATTACGGGCTCGGCGAGGTGAACGGGCCGCTGGCGGAGTTTATGCATACCAACCAGATGGACCCTGCGCGCGCGGGTTTGCACCTGGGGCGGCCGGTGCGGGAGATCACGATTGCTTTGGAGAAACTTACAGGGCATACGGAAGGGCATGACCACTTCAATGCGTACGATGCCAACGGGGAGCGGTTGGGCTCTTACACGATTACGCCGGAGATTCGGGAGCGGCAGCGGGCGCATCGGAAGGAGGTTGCGGAGCGATGGCGGCAATGGCGGCGGCATCGTTGAAGTTTTTGCGTTGCGAATTATTTCATGCGCGTGGTGCGGTTTTTTTCTTTTGGGGGGCTTTGAAAGAGGATGATGTTTTCAGGGCGGGGCCTTATGCGGCTGTGGGGGATAATGGAGTGCGCGGCTGCGCGTCGTGCGCAAGAAAAAAGGTCTGCCTTGAGACAGACCTTTGAAAGTCAGGTCAACCTCCGCGTGAGCCGTGAACGGCGTCTTTGAAAAGAACCCTCTAAGTCAAAGTGGGCAGTCGTTGCTTACGTCCGAAAGTCCTGTTATGCAGGCGTTTTCGATCCGTCAAGGCCTGACCTCCCTTTGCGAGGGCATCGGTTCTTTCAAATATCGTCGCCTTCACGCGCGCCGCAGGGGTCACCTGCTCATATCTTATATAGCACAGACGAGCTGGAAAAGCAAGCGAAAAACGTAAAAAGGTTTTCGCGTGCTGCGCGTCCGTGAACGCCGTTTTGGACGCTGTCAAGTAAAAAACTCCAGCGGCCGTATCCCGGCGCCATCAGCACATACAGGCACGCCCTGATGGCAAGAATGTTTTCTCTTGTCGAGGCAGGCGCGTCTATCGTTATTGCACACGCATACAGCGCGAGGCGAGGCTCAGTAAGTCCTTGTCGTGTATGCGCTGGGCGCTTGCGGACTGCACGGTGAAAGCGTTTGCTGGCGGCAGGCAAGAGGAGGCGTCGGTTTTTTCAACGTGCGCGCGGCGTGCTGTGGGGACGGATCTGTCGGGGGTGTGTGTTTTCTATTTGCGTGCTTCGCGGCGTCGGTCGGCTTCCTTGAGGAGGCGTTTGCGGAGGCGGATTGCGTTGGGGCAGATCTCGACGAGTTCATCGTCCTGTATGTATTCCATCGCGGCTTCAAGACTGAGTTTTCGGGCGGGGCGGACGCGTGCGGCGTTGTCTTTTCCGGCGGCGCGGATGTTCGTGAGCTGTTTGGCCTTGACGACGTTGACGGGGATGTCGTTGTCCTTGCAGTGTTCGCCGACGATCTGGCCTTCGTAGACCTGTTCGCCCGGCTCGACGAAGAAGATGCCGCGATCGTAGAGGCCGTCGAGTGCGTAGGCGGTGACCTGGCCGGTGGTGGTGGCGACCATGACGCCGGCCTTTCGCTGGGGGATGGCGCCGCGCATGGGCTCATAGCGTTCGTAGGTGTGGTGCATGACGGCGCGGCCCTGTGTGGCGTTGAGCATGCGGGCGTGGAGTCCGAAGAGGCCGCGGGAGGGGATCATGAATTCCATGTGGATGAAGTCGGAGGCGCCGCGCTTGGCGTCCATTTTTGCGATTTCGCTGCGGCGGTCGCCGAGGAGGCTCATGACGGCGCTTTGGCAGTCGAGGGGGCAGTCGACGACGAGGAGTTCGATGGGCTCGCAGCGGCGTCCTTCGATGGTGCGGATGATGACGTTGGGTTTGCCGACGCAGACCTCGTAGCCTTCGCGGCGCATGTTTTCGAGGAGGATGCCCAGGTGCATGAGGCCGCGGCCGGAGACGGTGAATTCTTCGGGGGTGGCGCCCGGGTCGACGCGGAGGGCGACGTTGCGTTCGAGTTCCTTGCGGAGGCGGTCGCCGATCTGGCGGCTGGTGACGTACTTGCCGTCGCGGCCGGCGAAGGGGCCGTCGTTGACGCGGAAGGTCATGGCCATTGTGGGTTCGTCGACGGCGATGGCGGCCAGGCGCGAGGGGCGGTCGGCGCAGGCGATGGTGTCGCCGATTTCGACGGGGTCGAGGCCTGAGATGGCGCAGATATCGCCAGCCAGAACGGTTGTGACGCGGCGGCGGCCGAGGCCGTCGAACTGGTGGATGTGCATGATTTTCTGCTGAGTGTGGAGGCCGTGCCTGTCGATGACGGTGACGCGCTGCCCTTCGCTGACGGAGCCGGCGAAGACCTTGCCGATGGCGATGCGGCCGACGTAATCGGACCATTCCTGGTTGGTGACGAGCATCTGGAGTGGGGCGTCGGGTTCGACCTTAGGCGCGGGGACGTGGGTGATGATGGCCTCGAAGACGGCCTTGAGGGAGGTCGTCTTTTTGGCGAGGTCGATGGTGGCCCAGCCTTCGCGGGCGGAGGCGTAAACGACGGGGAAATCGAGTGCGACGTCGTCTGCGCCGAGGCTGATGAGCAGGTCGAAGACTTCGTCGACGACGTCGTCGGGGCGGCTGTTGGGGCGGTCGATCTTGTTAACAACGACGATGGGTCGGAGCTTGTGTTCGAGGGCCTTGCTGAGGACGAAGCGGGTCTGGGGCATGGGGCCGTCGAATGCGTCGACGAGGAGCAGGACGCCGTCGGCCATCTTGAGGACGCGTTCGACTTCGCCGCCGAAGTCGGCGTGGCCGGGCGTGTCGATGATGTTGATCTTGTACTCGCGGCCGGCTTCGTCGACGTACCGGATAGCGCAGTTTTTGCTGAGGATGGTGATTCCGCGTTCGCGTTCGAGGGGGTTTGAGTCCATAATGAGGCCGTGCTCGCCGCCGGCGAGTTTGTCCAGTTCCTCTGTGCGGAACATTCCCGACTGATAAAGCAGGCCGTCGACCAGGGTGGTTTTGCCGTGGTCAACGTGCGCTATAATAGCTACGTTGCGAATAAAATCCGAATACATGGGTCGTTCTCAAGATAAGTATACAGCTGCGGCCCGCGGCCACAGAGCGAGCCCGGTATATTACCGATGGGGCGGGCGGGCTGCAAGAGTTATAAGGCTGGAAATAGAGGGCGTTCGGCGGAAAACGGGTCGTGCGGGCAAACGCGGTGCGGCGGCAGGGCGAGGTGTGTCAACCCGCCCCGCGGCCGCATCGGCGATTCACTATCGGAGTGGCGGGGGATTAAGCGGCGGGGCCGCCTCCCTGTCGGGCGACGAAGCCCTGTCCGCTGAGGCCGGTGGCCGAGGGGGTGCCGGCGACCTGGGCGAGATAGACGGGGCCGAGCTGCTCGATGTGCTTGTTGACGTTGTCGAAGTAGTTGAAGTGTATCTGCTCTTCGTCGATGATGGCTTCGAGTATTTTCTGGCTGATGCTGTCTCCGTTTTCGCGGCAGACGAGGACGAAGCTGTTGTAGGCGGCGATGGTGTCGTCTTCGAGGTTGGCGTCGAATGGGAAAATGGCTTCGACCTTCTGGCCTCGTTCGACGGGGCCGGCGGGGTCGGTGGTCGGTTCGCCGCCGAGTTCCTTGATACGTTCGGCGAACTGTTCGGCGTGGCGCATTTCGTCGACGGCGATGAGTTTCATCTTGGCGGCCATGTCGCCGTAGTCCATGTCGTCGAGATTGTAGTGCTGGTTCATGTACTGGGTGATGGCCTGGAGTTCCATGCTGCGGGCCTTGTTGAGCACTTCGATGACCTTGGCTTTCCGTTGTTCTCTTGTGCTGTTGTCCATGACGTCTCTCCAGATTGGCGTTCAATTATCTACAAAACGAGCCTGCATGATAGCATAGTTTTCCCTGGCTGCCAGTCGATTGCGGCATTTTTGTTGCCGGACGGGGCGAGGGCTGGATAAAATCAGTCGAGAATCGGTCGCTGCCTACGGTGGGGACACGAGAATTTTTTATTTTGGCCTGGAAAAAATGTCCGTTCGGTCGTCTAAGGGGATGGTGAGCAGAAAGACTCTTCAAATCAAGGAGGCAAGCCGTACTGCACGTGTCTCGGCCGCAGCAGGGGGGCGTGCGGCCCCGCCGGACGCGGGTGATCTGATGGGGGTGGTGTCGCAGTACCAGGGGCCGCTCTTGCGGTATGTCGGGCGGATGTTGGGCGGCGTGAGCAGCGAGGCGGAGGATATTGTTCAGGAGGCGTTTGTGCGGCTGCATCGGCAGGTGATGCGGCAGGGGGCGGGCAGCGTGCGGCATTTGAATACGTGGCTGTTCCGCACGGCGCATAACCTGACGCTGGACGCTTTGCGGCGGCAGGCGCGGCACAAGCGGGCGGCGGAGGCATTGACGGAGACGGCGCAGACGGCGGAGGAGCGGGCGGCGGATGAGATGGACGCCCTGAGCGAGGTGCTGCGGCGGGAGGCGCGGGAGGCGGCGCTTCGAGAGTTGGCGAAACTGGATGAGGAGCAGCGGCAGGTGGTGCTCTTGAAGGTGATACAGGGAATGACGCTGCGGGAGGCGGCCGAGGTGGTGGGGGTTTCGATATCGGTGGTGAATTACCGGCTGAACCAGGGTTTGGCGGAGTTGGCGCGGCGGTTGCGCAAGGCGGCGGTTTTATGATGTGGCACGGCAGCGGAAAGAGACGTGACAGGGTGCTTGGGGCTTTGGGCCGGGTCAGGAGTTAGCGATGCATCGTGAAGAAGCGGAAAAACTGTTGGCGGCGTTTGTCTTCGGCGATCTCGACGAGGGGTCGCGGGCGGAGATGGCGGCGTACCTGCAGACGGACGACGAGCTTCGCGAACGCGCGGCGGATATGCGGATGGCGGCGAAGGTGGCTTCGGATGCGCTGCTGGAGGGGCCGGAGCCGGTGCTGGATGCGCGGCGGCTGAAGCATCTGGCGAAGCTGGCGGCGCAGCGGAAGAGGCGGCCGGTGATTACTGTGCGGCGGTCGGCGCTGGCGGCGGGGATTGTTTTGCTTGTCGGGCTGCCGCTGTGCTTTCTCTGTCTTAGCACGTTCAGCGGGCGGGCCGTCCCCAATGGGGCCTTCAGTCTGGTCCTCCACGACAGAACCGTTACGGAGGAGGCGGCGGAGAGTCTTGAGAAGCGGGACTCTCGTGAGCAGGAGTTGATAAGGCGGCTGCGGGAAGCTCGGCCAAATGCGGAGAGTGAAAGCGGGCGGCGCTCTCGCGGGCCGCAGCCGCTAATGCAGATGCGGGTCGCCCCGGCGGATGAGGCAGCCGCAGGTGCTAAGTACGACATCGAATTCAGCGGGGGCACATCGGTGGCGCTTACGCCGCCTCCACCGGCTCCGCCGTTGGCTAAACCGTCTGTAGTGGCTGCCAAGCCGGCGGCGCCGAGGACGCCTGTGTCGTCTCGCTCGGCTGAGGGGCCGGCAGTGGCTGTCATGCCGGCAGCGAAGGCGCCTGCGCCGCCGTCGACGGACGGATTGCGGACGGCCGGCGGCATCTATTCGAACGGAGGAGAACGTTTCGCGATCTCGGCGGATGCGGGAGTCGCGGGGGGCTTTGAGGGTGCCGCCGTCCGTGGAGGCCGGCCTGCGATTGCGAATGGTGCGGCTGCTGACGATGGGAGAGTGGCTTTGGGACGCGAGTACGCGGCCCGTCCGGAACCGACGCTGTCGCCGCCGACGTCGCAACCTGAAGTGCCTGGGACGGACAGGACCGCAGGGACATTCGATTATCGCGGCATGGCTGCTGACAGCATTGTGTCACGAGAGGAGCAGCCGGCGGTGAATATCCAACTGTACGACCGGTCGCCGCTGGGTCAGGCGCTTAATCAGGTTCCGATGGGGGAAGTCGGCGCAAATGAGTTGAAGACAGATGCTTATTATAACAAACTCGGTTACGAAGGTTCGGCTCTGGGCGCGGCTGGACGCCGCATAGTTCTCAAAAATGCGACGGTTCAGTCGGGGGCGGCCGCGGCGGCTGCGAGCACGCCGCGAGATGCAGCCGCAGCCGAGATGGCGCCCGTGGACAAAAAGATGGACGCTGCTGAAAGAGTTGGGCCTGGTTTCAAGCTTCCTATGGAGTTGAGCCGCGAAACCACTGAAGAGTGGAATAGCGTGAGCGCTACCGCGGTTAGCGAGGCTGCGGGGGTTGGGGGCGGCGGAATGGGGGGGGCGGCCGCGACGACGTGGGAGGCGGAGAACTCGGATGAATTCACCGCGCTGTTTGTGGATGGCGGTGTGGCGAATCGGCGGACCGAGGGCGAGGAGGCGGGGAAGGCTCTGACGCGGACGCACGAGTCGCGTTTGAAGGCGGATGCGGACAGCTTTGAAGTTAAGGCGGAGGTCGATTACGCCCGGAATTGGGGGCTGCTTAAGCAGAAGTATGAATCCGAAGCGGCGACGGTTGCGGCGGAGGCGGTGAACGGGCCGGTCGGCAAGGATATGGCGCGGGTGGAAGAGCAGAAGCGGCGGATGCTGGAAGATGTCAAGCTCAATGCGGTTGTCAGTGACAAGGAGGCGGTTCGTGCGGATGTGAGCGGCAGGGTCCGTGGGGCTGTGGAGGAAGATGAGCTTGTGGCGGTCAAGCGTGTCAGCGAGACGGCCCGGCCGGACGGCAGCGACCTGCCGCCGGCGTCGCGGTTTCGGGCGATGCCGGTGAATCCGTGGGTGATGACGGAGCAGGACCGTCTTTCGACGTTCGGATTGGACGTGGATACGGCGTCGTATGCGTTGTGCCGGCGGTACATTCGCGGGGGATTTCTGCCGCCGGCGGGGGCGGTGCGGATCGAGGAGTTCGTCAATTACTTCGACTATCGCTATCCGCAGCGGAGCGAGCCGACGTTTGCGGTACACGCGGAAGGGGCGCCTTCGCCGTTTGCGGGGGAGGGGCAGGATTTGGCGCTTTTGAAGATCGCCGTGAAGGCGCGGACGATCGGGCGGGATCAGCAGAAGGCGGCGCACCTGGTGTTCGTGGTGGATACGTCGGCGTCGATGGGGCAGGCGGACCGGATGCCATTAGTGCAGCAGGCTTTGGATATGTTAGTCAGGCGGCTTTCGCCGGCGGATCGCGTGACTTTGGTGACGTGTGCGGATGAGGCGCGGCTGGTTTTGGAGTCGGCGCCGGCGGGCGAGCGGGGTCGCATTCGGCAGGCGGTATGGGCGATGCAGCCGTCGGGGACGACGAACCTCTTGTTGGGTTTGCAGTTGGGGTATGCGGCGGCGCGGCGGGCGTATGTGCCGGGGCGGGTGAATCACGTGGTGCTGTGTTCGGACGGGGTGGCCAACGTGGGCGAGACGCAGGCGGAGGCGGTGCTCAAGGCGGTGGCGGCGGATCGCAAGCAGGGCATTACGCTGACATGCGTGGGGGTGGGGTATGGGGGGTATAACGATGCGTTCTTAGAGACGTTGGCGAATCAGGGGGACGGCAGCTATGTGTTTCTGGATTCGGCGGAGCAGGCACAGCGGGTGTTCGTGGAGCAGTTGGCAGCGACCTTGCATACGGTGGCCAAGGATGCGCGGATCCAGGTGGAATTCGACCCGGCGCGGGTGCGGCGGTATCGGCTGATCGGGTATGAGAATCGCGACATCGCCGATGTGCGTTTTCGCGACGACACGGTGGATGCGGGGGAGGTTGGTTCGGGGCAGTGCTCGACGGCCTTGTATGAAGTGGAGTTGACGCGGGCGGCGGCGGAGTCGCAGGACCTGGGTACGGTGTTTGTACGGTATCGCAATACCGATACGGGGCAGATAGAGGAGATATCGAAGCGGTTGGACAGCGACGTTGTGCGGAAGCTGACCGTGGCGGAATCGCCGTGTTTTTATCTTGCGGCAGCGGCGGCCCGGTTTGCGGAACTGCTGCGAGGGTCGGAACATGCGCGCAACGGCAGCCTGGAGGAGGTCTACCGGATTGTGGACCAGGTGTCGGCGGCACTGCCGTTAGATCGGGATGTGCGGGAGTTGGCGGCGCTGATCAAAGCGGCGGAGAACCTGCCGAAGGCGCCGTGAGCGGTTTGTCGTTATTTACAGGACTTTTACACTCTTTGGGCCGGCCGATGCCGTAAACTATGGTTGCGGATGGTCCGCGAGTGCTCCGGCGTCTGGATGCAGGCGGATGGAGCAGAGCCTTCTTGTACGATCTGTACGATCTGCGTTGCGATGGAACAGGGTCACTGAGAGGAGACGATCATGAGACGTAATGCGGCGGCGGTGCTTTTGGTCTGTGTGTTCTTGTCGGGGGCAGGGGCGGAGGAATCGGCGCCGCAGGGGGCGGCTGTGACGACGAACCAAGCCATGGAGGCGGCCGTTGAGACGCCCAGGGAGTCCGAGGCGGCGGAGGCTGCCGTCGACGTGTCGGGCAAGATCGAGATCGCCGAGGTGGCGGTGTCGGCACGGATCAGCGGACAGGAGTTGGGGCTGGATTTGAGTTTTGAGGCGGTTACGAAGCTGGCACGGCATCGGATGCTGCTGATCCAGGGGGACGTGGTGTTGGAGAAGTTCGAGCCGGCGGGGGCATGCCGGCTTGATTACGACAAGGAGACGAAGGCTTATCACGTGGCGTGGTCGCGGACGGGGCGGCATGCGATTGCGGCGTCGTTTGTGGCCAGGCCGCGGGTGGAGGCGAGCACGCCGTGGCGCGAGGCGCGTGTGGGGCTGCCGTCGGGGCGGATGCGGCGGGTGCAGGTCGCGGCGGACCGGCCCGACCTGGAGGTGGAATTGCCCGGGGCGATGCGGGTCGAGCGGCGCGTGGAGGGGGGTCAGTTGACGATCAGTGCACTGTTGGGGCCGAACGAGGAGTTCGTGGTGCGGTGGAAGCCGCAGGTGAAGCTGGCGGATGCGAAGCTGGTGCTGTCGAGCCAGGCGAACACGATTGTGGATGTGCGAGCGGGGCTGCTGCACGTGGATGCGCTGTTCGATTTTCAGATCACGCAGGGGACGATTGAGACTTTGACGTTCGAGGTTCCGGCGGGGGTGAGTATTACGGCGCTTGACGGGCTGCACATCCGGACGTGGACGCTTTCGGAGGCGGGCGGGGCGGCGCGGACGTTAGTGGTGGAGTTGAGCCGGCCGCAGGAGCGGGATTACCGGCTGCGGATTCAGGGCGAGATGGAGATCGATGCCTTGCCGGCGGCGGTTACTGTGCCGGCCATCGAGCCTACGGGGGGTATTCGGGCGAGCGGACACTTGGCGGTGGGGACGGACAGTGCGCTGCAGTTGGTGGTGGTGCAGTCGAGCGGGCTGACGCAGATCGATGCGGCGGGGTTTCCTCACGTGCGGTTGGACGGCAGGCAGGAGCGGGCGGTCGCGACGGGCAAGGCGTTTTTCTATACGTATGCGGGCAGCAAGTATCACTTGCAGTTGACGGTCGATGATATTGTGCCGAGCTATGACGTGGTGGGGCGCGTGGTGGCGACGGTCAAGGAGGACGACCTGGTAGTGGACTGCGAGCTGGAACTGGATGTGCGGGATGCGCCGATTCGGCAGTTGGAGATTGTCGCGCCGGCGAAGATGGTGGTGGCATCGGTCGACGGCGAGCAGGTGGAGGATTATCATCTGCCGGAGTCGGTCAAGGCGGGGGAGCCTACAACGGTGCGGGCGGTTCTGGCGGCGCCCTTGTTGGGGCGGACGCTGATTCGGCTGCGTCTGGAGTTGGGGCACGGGCCTTTGGGGCAGCAGCAGACGATTCCGGCGCTTCTGGTGAAGGGGGCCAAGACGCACCGAGGCTACGTGGTGGTTGCCGCGGAGGCGGGCATCGACGTGGAGGCGCCGGAGGCGGTGAACCTGCGGGAGGTGCATACGGCGTCGGTGCCGCTGCGGGTTGCGATGGCTCAGTTTGCGTATCGTTACCGGGAGCCGGACTGGACGTTGAAGCTCTTGGCGCGGAGCAAGCCGGCGGGGATTCGGGCGGAGGTGTTTCACTTGCAGTCGATCGGCGAGGCGCAGGCGTACGGCTCGGCGGTGATCAATTACATTATTACGGGTTCGCCGGTGGATGAGCTGCGGTTTCGTCTGGCCAAGAGCCTGATGAACGTGGATTTCGTGGGCCGTGACGTGGGGCAGTGGAGGGAGCAGGACGGCGTATACGTGGTGAAGCTGACGCGGAAGGTGATCGGCGATTACAACCTTGCGGTGACGTTTACGCAGCCGCACGGCCCGGGAGAGCCGATTCGTATCGGTGCGCTGCACTGCGAGGACGTGCAGGCGCAGAGCGGGTACGTGGTGGTGACGAGCCACCTGGACCTGAAGCTGCGGGCGGAGGCGCCGGAGGGGGGGACGATGGGGCTGCTGGCGATTAATATGGACGAACTGCCGTCGGACTACCGGCTGCTGACGAGCAGTCCGATTCTGGCGGCTTACAAGTACGCGGCCGATCCGCATGTGGCGATGCTGCATATCGATCCGTATCGGCGGAGCGAGCTTCTGCCGGTGGTGGTGGATATCGCGACGCATCAGACGCGCCTGGCGGTGCACCCGGACGGGCGGGTGGAGTCGGTGACGACGGTTCGGTACAAGGTCAAGAATACAACGGGGCAGTTTCTGCCGCTGACGATGCCGAAGGAGGCGCGGGTTTGGGCGGTGTCGCTGATCGAGCAGAAGGACGGGGCCGAGTCGAGGAGGCGTCTGGCGGCGTCGTATGACGGCGAGAGCGGGCAGTTGCTGGTGCCGCTGAGCCGAAAGATGAACCCGAACGATCCTTCGACGGTGGAGTTGGAGTACGGGCAGGTACATAAGACGGGGGGCTGGTGGCGGCGGCGGCTGGATCTGGAGGCGCCGCGGTGCGCGGTGCCGATTACGTATGCGGATTGGCGGGTGGCGGCGCCGGCAGCGTGGGCGATTGCGGCGGCTGGTGGTAATATGCAGGCGGGGATGCAGTCTGCGGCACAGGCGGGGCTGGCGGAGGTGCTGGGGCAGACGGCGCGGCTTTGGGGCCGGTCCATGGAGAGGGGCATCGAGTCGGCGGCTGCGTGGCTTCTGGGGGTGCTGGCGTTTGTGGCTGTCTTGATGTGCGTGTTGTTCTTTCGGCAGCGGCTGCCGGAGGTTGTGCTGGCTGTGGCGTTGGCGGCGGTGTTGTTCTTGGGCATTGGGGCGGGCTTGTGCGGATGGATTGAGGCGCCTGCGCCTTTGACGGCGCTGACTTTTACGCAGGCAATCAACGCCGATGCTGAGCGGCCGCTGGAGGTGAGTGCGTCGCTTGTGCCGGCGTGGCGGCAGGGCGTTTCGGTGGCGGACGTCGCGGCGGCCGGGCTGGCGATTGTCCTGGGGTCGTGTGCGGCGGTTATGCTGCGGCGATGGTGGTGGTTGGGGGCGGCGATGGGATTGGCGGCGGCGCTGTACCTTGCGGCGGAGATGCCGGCGACGTGGCCGGTGCTGAAGGGGCTGCTTACGTGGGGGGCGCCGACGGTGATCGCCGTGTGGTTTGCGGTGTTGGCGGTGATTCGGCGGGTGCGCGGCCTTTCGAGGCCGGTGCAGGCAGCGCTTGCGCCGGCGGTGTTGATCATTGCGGCGATCAGCATGGCGGGCGGCTGCGCAGCGGCGGGGGGCGCAAGGAAGGCGCTGGCTGCGCAATCGATGATCGAGCGGGTGGAGTGTCGCCTGTCGGCGGAGGCGGACAACGTGGAGGCAGTGTACAGGCTGCGTATTGCGGCGACGGGGGCGGCGGATTTTGCGTTGCTGGATGCGTCGGCGGTGCTGACGTCTTCGCCGAGGCCGGCGCCGGGCGTGACGATTCGCACGGAGGGAGGCCGGCACGTGGTGGCGGTAGAGAAGGCGGATGTGTACGACATTGAGGCGACGTTTGTAGCGCCGCTGCCGGCGGCGGGCGAGGATCACCAGCGGCGGTTCGAGATGCTGATGCCGATGGCGCTGACGAACAGCGTGAGCCTGAGCATCGCGGATGCCAACATGTTGGTCGATGCGCCGGCGGCGGTTCGTCTGGCGCGTCGTGTGGAGGGAGGGCGGATCACGGTTGATGCGATGTTCGAGCCGGGGGCGGCGGCGGTCTTTACGTGGCGGCCGCAGGAAAGGCAGGCGTCACAGGAGGAGGTGCGGTTTTATGCGCAGGACGTGGCGCTGGCGCATGTGTCGTCGGGACTCTTGCAGGTGTTTCATGCGGTCAGGCTGCAGATAGCGCAGGGGCAGGTGGATACGCTCAAGTTGCTGGTGCCGGCGCGGGAGACGGTGACGTCGGTGGCGGCTGCGGATTTGGGCAGTTGGCGTTTCGACCCGGCCAGCCGCGAGTTGGAGCTGCGCCTGACACGGCCTGCCACCGGCACGTTTGAGGTGAGCCTTGTTACGCAGTCGGCAAGTGCGGCGGTACCGTATGAGGTGCAGTTGAAGCCGTTGGTGATCCGCGACGCGCTGAGCCAGCACAGCATCCTGGGGGTGGCGGCCGATCCGTCGGTCTACGTGCGATTGGATAAGCATCCGCCGGCGATGAATGCACGTGATTATGTGCGGGATGCGGGCGAGCTGCTCGCAAAGGCGGGGGGCGTCAGCGGTGAGCAGATCACGCAGGCGTTTCGATTCGATGCGACGGAGAGTGTCGTCCTGGGGCAGGTGTTGGCGGTGCAGAGCGAACTGCGAAGCCGGGAGACGGCGCGATTCAACGCGGAGGACGACCGGCTGGTCTACAACAGCCAGTGGGATATCGAGATCGCCAAGGCGGGGCGGTTCGATATCGCCCTGGAGATTCCGGAGGGGTACGACATCGACACCCTCGTGGCCGAGCAGGTGAGCCACTGGGATGAGTCGGTCGATGCGGGCGGGCGGCACGTTCGAGTGCATTTCAAACGGAAGCTGGTGGGGACGGTGCAGTTGAAGCTGACTTTGAGCCAGCCGGTGTCGCAGATGCCGGAGCGTCTGGTGGCGCCGCGGGTGGCGCTGGCGGACGTGTTGAAGCATACGGGTCAGCTTGTGGTGGGGTCGGAGCAGGGGGTGCGGCTGTCGGTGGCGTCGCGGCAGGGGGTCAGCGAGGTGAACCCCGTGGAATTGGGCGAGCAAGGACAGGGGCTTCTGGCGTTTCGGCTGCTTCGGCCGGACTGGCAGTTGCAGCTGCAGACGGAACTTGTGCAGCCGCGGGTGACGGTGCAGTATCTGCACGTGGCGCGGGTGACCGATGGCCTGGTGCGGCATGAGCAATATCTGCGGTACAGGCTGTTTCACGCGGGGGTCAAGACGTTCGACCTGGCGCTTCCGGCGGGGGCGACCGGGGTGACAATCACAGGGCCCGGGATTGCACGGCGTGAGCACTTGGGGCAGGCGGACTGGCGTGTAGAGCTTGCCGACAAGGTGTACGAGCGGCCGTACCTTTTGAGGGTGACGTATGAGACGCAGTACGACCAGGCAAAGGGCGATGTGCCGTTGGCGGCGGTGCGGTGTAAGGACGCTGACGTGCAGCAGGGGCATACGGTGGTGTTTGCGACGGAACGCGTTGAGTTGTCCGTGGATGAGGTGGATGCTGCGCTGCGGCCGGCGGAGGCGCGGAGCATTCCCGCGTGGTTCGGGGCGGAGGACCTTTCGGGGGCGGCGATGTGCTACCGCAGCACGTCGGCGGATGCGGTGCTGACTGTGAAGGCCAGGCGTCATGCGGCGGCCGAACAGATCGGGGCGGATATTCGTCGGACGGAACTGGCGACGGTGGTGACGCCGACGGGTGAGGCGATCCACCGCGTGCGGCTGACGCTTCGGGTGGGGTCGCGGCGGCATCTTCAGACGATCCTGCCGGAGAACGGACGGATCTGGTCGCTGTCGGTTGACGGGGAGGCGGCCCAGCCTTCGATTCGCAGCAACGCGGAGGGGCAGGAGGTGCTGCTGGTGCCTCTGCCGCAGTATACGAATGACGATGCCATTGTGGAATTGGTGTACGTGGGGCCGGTGCCGTCGGCGCAAGGGGGATGGACGGGTGTTCACCGCTTGACGGGGCCGCGCTTCGATCTGCCGCTGAAGCAGATCACCTGGCACGTGTATGTGCCCGAAGGCTACAGCTACGGCAATTTCGCTGGTACGCTAACGGTGGACAAGAGCGTGCTGGCTGCGCCGCAACTGGAGCGTTACAGCATGCAATCGTACGAGGAGCAGATGATCCAGGTAAACACCGCCAACGAGCAGTTTGCGCAGCAGCAGCAGACGTTGGCCAGGGAGCTGGCACAACTGGGGCGGCAGGCGGACGCGCGGCGGGCGCTGTCAAAGGGGTACAATTTTTCGCGCAACAACATCGCGCTGAACGAGGATATCCGGGTGGACCTGGACAATCTCGTCATGCAGCAGGCGAAGGTGGGGTTGGTCAATGCCCGCGGGCGATTGCGGAGCCAGGCGTTCGGAGGCGAGTCCGAACCGCAGCAGTGGGCTGCCATGCAGCAGGCAGGGATGAGTTTCAGCCAACAGCAGGCTGAGCGCATCGAGAGTTCGTTGGGCAAGGCAGACAGCGAAAACCTGGAGCTGATCACGAAACAGATTATCGAGGCACAGGAGGCGGCGGAAGGGTCGGTGGCCCAGTTGCAGATAGCCATGCCGTTCAGCGGCAAGCTGCTGCGATTTGACAGTCCGCTGCAGGTGGAGCCGGACGGCGAGATGGTCGTGGCGTTCGAGGCGCAGCGGCAGCGGTTAGGGCGGTTCAATGCCGACGTGGGGGCGAGCCTGGGGCTGTTTGCGGGGCTGTTGGTTGTCGGGGCGGCGGGCAGCTTCGTTCGACGCCGGTGGGGGGCGCTGCATGCTCTTCTGGCGTCGGCGGCCGGGCCGGAGGCAGCGGTCGAGCCGGAAACGGGGCCGGAAGATGAGGAGCCGGGCGACAAGGTTTCGGCCAAGGAGCTGATCTGAGACGGCGGGAACCTGGAACGCCGATCGCTATATGGCCGGAACGTCGCGAGATGCCGTTTTGGTGAATAGCCTGCGGCCGGGCTTCTATGTTGCGCGAGTCTCCTTTCCGGTGGCAGGCTGGTGCGGCAAGCCCGGCCGGTTGTGTTTCGCTCAGCGGGCGCTGCCGTGTTCTTGCCGGAACGGCCGGAAAGCATTTTCGCATACTTCACAGACTGCGGGCCGTGACAAACAGGTCCCGAGTTGTTATGCTTGTACCGTCGGAATGAGAAGATTCTGGGCCACAGCAGCGATATATGGAGGCGACAATGGCGGGTATGAAGCGGCAGATGACTCGGCGGCTGTTTCTCGGTTGTGCTGCGGGTGCGGCGGCGTCAAGGCTGGTCTGGGCGGCGGGGCCGGATGAGCGAGCGCTGATCGAAAAGGCGATTCCTGACCGGGCGCCGGCGTCGCCTCGCAAACGGCGGCGGCTCCTTATCTTCGATCTCAACGTGAATTACGGTGGGCACGGATCGATCCCCACTGCCAACGCTGCATTCGAACTGATGGGCAAGAGGACCGGTGCTTTCGAGACGGTGATCAGCAGGGATCCCACGGTGTTCGAGCGATCAAGCCTTGACCAGTTCGATGCGGTGTTCTTTAACAATACAGTCGGTAATCTGTTTGAAGATGCGACGCTGCGGCGGAACCTGGTGGAGTTTGTCTACGGCGGCGGGGGGTTGATGGGGGTTCACGGGACGTCGGTGGCGTTCACCCGCTGGCCGGGGGCGCACGAGGACTGGCCGGAGTTCGGCGTCATGTTGGGGGCGCGCGGGGCGAGTCACCGCGAGAACACGGAGCATGTTTTCATCAAGCTGGATGATCCGGAGCATCCGGTGAACCAGTACTTCGATGCGGCGGGCTTCGAGTATCGGGATGAGTTTTTCAGGTTTCACGAGGTCTATTCGCGGCAGCGCGTGCGCGTATTGTTGAGCATAGATACGACGCGGACGAAGTTCGACGGGCGTCAGTTCGGCAATACGTTGCGTGCGGATAACGATTACGCCCTGGCCTGGGTTCGGCAGTACGGTCGCGGCCGCGTGTTTTATTCGACGATTGCGCATAATCCGTACGTGTTCTGGGATCGCCGGATGCTGCAGTTCTATCTTGCGGCGGCGCAATTCGTTCTGGGTGACCTTGACGGGCCGACGCTGCCCAGTGCAAAGCTCACGCCGGCCGTCCGGGCGCAGGAGAAGTTGGGCTGGCGATTGGGCATCGAGGCGTATACGTTCCACAGGTATACTCTTTTTGAGGCCATTGACAAGACGGCTGAATTGGGGCTGCCTTTTATGGGCGGCCTGAGTTTTCAGAAGGTCAGCAAGGAGATCGACAAGGATTTCGAGCCGGGCCTGACGGATGCGGAGCTGGAGGCCATTCGGTTGAAGCTGGATGCGGCGGGCGTCCGGATGCTGACCTACTATTTCCACGAAATACCCGGGGACGAGGCCGGATGCCGGCGGATATTCGAGTTCGGCCGCAAGATCGGGATTGAGACGTTCATGTCCGAGCCCAAGCCGGAGGCTCTGGATATGATCGAGAGGTTCTGTGACGAGTACGACATCAACGTTGCGATTCACAATCACGGGCCGGACCAGTCGCCGGTGTACTGGCGGCCGGAGGGGGTTTTGAAGGTTTGTGAAGATCGAAGCAGGCGGATCGGGGCGTGCGGGGACGTGGGCTACTGGATGCGGGCCGGAATTGACCCGATCGAGGCCGTCCGGATGCTCAAGGGGCGGCTGATCACGGTGCAGATGCACGATCTGCATGAAAAGGGGGCTGCGGGTCATGATGTGCCGTGGGGTACGGGCGTGGGCCGGACGGGCGAGTTAATTACCGAGGTGCATCGGCTTGGCATCCGGCCGACCATGTTCGGGATGGAGTATTCGCATGACTGGTTCGAGTCGATGCCGAAGATCGCCAAATGCATTGTGTTCTTCAATGAACTCAGCATGGAGTTGGCTGCCGGGGTGCAGCAAGGCAGGTAAAAAGCGCCGCTGGTACACCGGCCAGCGGCACTTGTCGAGCGGAGGAGGAGGGATTCGAACCCCCGGTACCTTGCGGTACAGCGGTTTTCAAGACCGCCACCTTAAGCCACTCGGTCACTCCTCCGAGCCTTTGCCCGCCAGGGACTTATGGAACCAAAGCTCCGGCATTTCTGCTGACGGCAACTCTGACTGTACTCCCATTTACGTTTGAGCCTGGCTCTTTGTTGTTGTCGGCGAATCTCATTGCCACGTTGAATAGTGGCGTTAAAATATCCATTTGCCGGCACACCCTGCTAAGGTTCCTTAGACTTTACCTCCAGCAAGGCAAAACTGCAAGAGGTATTAAGGGTACGCCTTGCTGCTTTGGCGTCATCAAGCAGCAAACATTACCGTGAGCAACCAAACATGATTGGCACATACAATTTCAGGTCTTACGTGATCGAATAATGATGCCGAAGGAGACGACTATGGGTTGTTTTGCCAGGGGTATAGCCAGAATGCGGCGAAGGTTTGCAGATCGGCCTCAGTGATTAAGCCGTCCGGCGGTAAGCTGATGTCACAGGCCGCGTTCCATGCCGGGTCGGAAGGTTCGCTGCGCCAGGCGGCTGCCAGAATGGCCGCATCCGCCATGTCGACGTCGCCGTCGTGGTCGAAGTCTGCGGGCGCGGGGGAACGGCCGCCCGGTGTTGGCGCGGCGGATCTCCAGGCGCGAGGGTCGTTTCCGGCAAGGTCGAAAGGCTGCCGCTGCAGGGCAGACAATGGATTAAGCGAGGTTGTCGGCCAGGGCGGTCCGTTGAAGTAAATGGCCTCGTCGACAATTACCCAACAGATGGGATCGCCCGGCTTGTCGGGCAACTGAGGCCGTTCGATGGCGATACGACCGGTGGTCTGGGGTATCCGGTCAGAGAAGGGCCCGAAAACGCTTACATTGGCCACAAGTCCATCCGTATTGTAGAGAGTCTCAAACTCGGCCAAGGCATCGGGTTGGGCGACCGGATCGAAGTCAACGACGACTAATCGGCCGTGCGGCGGAATCGATGCAGTTGGCGGAAAAACATAGCTGGTTTCGCCATCAAGACGCCATGCGCCTGCTTCATTATAAAGAACGATTAGATTGGCGGTTGGATTGTAGAGTTCAACATACTGCCGATCAGCCCGGATCATTATCTCGCTGATGAGGAGATCTTTCACGGCCGCGCCATTGGGCAGATTGCGCGTCGGCACTTGATGAACCCAGAATGGTCCGCCGTCACCCGAACGGCCAAGCGAGACGTCGGCTTCCTGGCCCTTGAAACTGAGACAATCCACGACGCGTTGCGGACCGGTCGCGGGCAGGTGTGAGAGGAATATCTCTTCTCCAGCCTTATCGAGGCCGAACCCCGTCGTGATCGGATTATGAAAACCGGTGACTTCATCGAAGGTGATTCTGCCGCCCGCAGGAACTGTTGTGCGTGGGAGGGGCCATTTGGCGAGTTCGTCCTTGTCGTCACTCAGATACCAGTTTTCGTCGAGGCAGATTGGCGAATCGCCGGTGTTGAGAAGTTCGATCCAGTCGTTGGAATCGTGCGGCGGGACGGGGTAGTCCGTATGCGCCATGATCTCGTTGAGCACCAGGCCGGGGGGCAATTCCGGGTCGGCCTGGCCGGGCGAGCCATGAATGTAGGTGCTTGCCCGCCAGTTGCCGCAGTAATTCAGCGAGCCGGCCGGCTCATCGGCGATTGCACGGGTAAGAGGCACCAGCGAATGGCCCGGACCGTCCGCGGCTGGAGGCCAGCCTCGCCCGTCATTATACTCGAACGACAGCACGTCCGCGCCGAAGGCGCCGCGGATTACAATGGTGTCGCCCTCATTGCCGAGAGAGCCGCTATATTGCCCTGCGACGGGCTTGTCGGCACCGTATCTCGATTGAAATGCGGTTGAATCTTTGACAACCAGAACATACGCGCCGGGTTGAAGCGAAGTGATTACACCGTCGGCAAAAGAGAAGGTAATACCGCCGGTGATCGTCACTTGCGAAACATCAAGCACATCCGGGCCGATGTTGCACAACTCGATGAACTCGTAATCTTTGCTCACAAGGGGGTCATACATGATCTCGGTTACGCGAAGGTACCGCCGCAAGGGCCGTTCGCTGGAAGTGCTGGTGACGGTAATACTATCCGAGGCGATGAACCTGTCCTGATAATCATAGGCCTCCAGCGTGAGCGTATTCAGGCCGCCTTCAAGCGGCAGGGTGACCGACCATGAATCCAGATCCGTCCAGCGGAGCTGGAGCGGTTCGTCGTTTCCCGAAAGGCGAATGCGGCGGACGTTGATCCAGCCGTTTCCCTGGAGCGTTACACTGTCGCTGTCCACGGTGAAAGGATTGCTGGCATTGGTGGTTATGGCGAAGGGCACATGCGGGGGCATCTGGTCGAGGACGAAACGGCGGCGCTGGTCGACGCGACTGAGTATCTCGCTGCCCACATTCTGGCCGGAGACGGCGCCGTAATGATCGACCCAGGGGGCGAGATAGTCCACGTTGAAGGCGGTGTCGATGATGTCATACAGGTGGCCGTAAAAAAGGCGTTTGAAGCGGTCGATGGCGATGACCTTCTGCAGGTTGCTGCCCCAGCCGAACACCGACGCCGACGTCGACTCGAAAAAGGCAAAATCCAAATCCCACGGCAGCGCGAGCACACGCCCGTCCGCGGGGCGGGTATAGAGCATCAGATTGTGAGCCAGGCCCTGGTTATAGGTGTCGCCGACGCCGCCAAGCGACTCGAAGGCGAAGACCCGCATCCATTCATCAACGTCGATGACATCCTCTATGGCGGTTTCGAATACCGAACTGCCGAGGCTGAAGGTTTTGGCCATGTCGATGACACGCGAGTAGTCGTCGGCGGCGCGATTGTTCTTTATCAGGTAATTCCAGCGATAGGCTTCCTTGTCGTCACCCATGTTCGTGAAGTCGATCGCCAGGACGTTGTTGGGAGGCAGCTTGAGGCTCTGGGGATTCCCATCAACAGTGTTCTGCGAATAGTAGATCAGCTCGAACTCGTAGAGCGTGCCTTGCGCGCCGTTTTCGTATTGGGCATCGAGGAAGGCGTCATCATAACGGGCCATCATGAGCTGCGCCGGGCCGTTGAGATTGCCAAGCGGCGAAATCAGGTTGACAACGTCATCGTACATGCCGGGCATGCTGCCTGCTCGGTTGCCGACGTGCTTGAGGACCAGCTCGCGATGACTGGCGCCGCCGCCGCCCGGGCCGCCGTTGCGGTCCACCGAGACGACGTCATGGACGCCCTGGAACAACTGATCCGGTCGAAAGCGCACGTTGAATCCGGCGCGGTCGTTGTTGCGGCCGTAACCGCTGCCCTTGAGATGGACGCCCACGTCGTAATAGATGTCTCTTTCGTTGTAAATGACGGTGGCGGGCATGCGGTGGTTGCTCATAACGTTTGTGGGTTCGTGGAGAAACGCGGCATCGGATGGGGTCATGATGATGCGGAAGTTGTGTGCTGGCGCGGGGCGGGCCTGATTGTCGTTGATCCTGCACAATGCGCGACTGGCGGCGCCGGTTGGCGGCCATACCGCGACTGCGCCGCGCGTGTCGCGGCTCTGCACGTAGAACTGGACGATTGTACCGGCAGGCAGCCCGGGCACGGTTGCGATATAGTACCCGCCGCCGGCGGCTGTCATCGCTGTGGTCTGGAAGGCGGCTTCATTTGCCGACCAGTACAAGACCATGGCCGCAATTCCATCGGGATCGTCGGCATACGCGCTCACCTCAATTGGTTCTCCGGGGGCCGGCACGGCCGGACTGTGCGTCAGTTGCGAAATCGTGGGCCCCAGATTGGGGGTGTACCGGGAGTTGCGCTGTCCCGGTGTTCCGGAAAGTGGCGGCGTTCGGAGAAACGTCGTTCTCGCCGCACGGTTGAAATAAAGGCGGGTATTGAGCTGATCGGAACCTGCCAGCCACCGTGCCCGAAACGAGATCTCGTATTCGCGTCCGGTGACGATTGTTCGGCCGGCCGCGAAGGTGGTTTCCACATGATTGTGCATGTGTTCGGTCGGTCCGGTAGCGACCAGATGCAGCACGTGGTTGTAAGGATTGGCGGGATCGGTGATAACCCGGCTCAAACCATGATTGCCCAGGCAACGCCATGTATCTGTCTGGGTTTCGAAGGAGCCTGCCTGAATTACCTGAATTCTGGCGCCGTCGGGATCCTCGATGACGCTGATATCGTCCAGCAGTACTTCGCCCGTATCGAGCAGGCCGACAATGAATTCGTTCCAGAGTGTTGGCTCATTGCTGCCCGGCGAGGAAACTGCTGCGGCTCGATAGGTGTACGTTCTCCATGTGCTGCGCTGCGTCTCGTCACTGGCTGCCCATGCCGCCGCGGCGGCGCTATCGGCCCGGCAGTCGCGAAGCTCGAGACTCGAGCCTCCCGCATCGGCATACTGAGGCCAATAACCGCGGTCGTGATAATTCACCTCGTCGGCGATGTTGCCGTTGTCATCTTTCAAAATAATGGCTTCGCCCTTGTTGGACAGCGCGCCTTCAAAGCCGCCGGTGACGGGCACGCCCGGGTACTCCTGTGTAAACTGATCAACATGCCTGGCGACCACGAGGTATCCATCGGCCGGTATGGTTGTCCCCGGTGGGAAGTCAAATCGGATCCCGCCGTCCAGCGACCAGCCCGTCAGGTCGACCGCAGCGGCGCTTCGATTGTATAGTTCGATCCATTCCTGGTCGGACTCGTGGAAGGGAACGTGAGGGACGAGTATGCGGCGCGCTTCCAGTTCGGGCAGGACCAGCATGTCCGTGCTGCCCGCGGACCAGTTGAGGCCGTGGATTGCGAGTATATTCCTGCCGGGACGAAGAAGGTGCTTGTGTGCGGTAACATCAGTGGGCTGGAAAACGACAGCTTCGGTGTCCGCGTGGCTGGCGGTCGATCCGGACTGCCACGTGAGGGGCAGGGGGTTGCCGTCGCGGCCGGGAGCGTTGGCATGAGCGACTTCGACGCCGTTGAGATATGCTACGAAGCCGTCATCGTATTTCATTCGCAGGATCAGGGTCTCGACCTCGGCGGGGTCGTCAACGGTGAATGGAATGCGAATATAGACGGATTTTCTGCCATTGTACATTTCGGCAATGACATCGGTGCCAAAAAGCCCCGCAAAATTGCTGCCCGATACTTCGTAACCGACGCCCGTTGTGTTTCCCTCGCCGTCCTGCCATGCCGAGTCGTCGAACGGCTCGCTGCCGCCGGTCCAGGCCAGGCCCGCCGAATCATCCTGCGGCACCCGAACGGCGCAGGGGGCCTTCGACGCCACAAGCAGGGTGGTTTCGTATTCGGCTTCAACCTCGCGCACGGGGCGGTAATGATACATGATTTCGTTGATGACGATCTCGTCGTGCAGACTGACATGATTGGGCTGCCCGAGGGTTTCGACATCTGCGCGGGCCCATCGTCCCGTGCCGTCGGGGAAGCGGACGCGGAGGGACTTTTTGACAACGGCGGCATCGACAATAAGGCCATCGGGCGTGTACAGGAACAGCTTGTCTTCATCCGACGGATGAAAGCCCAGGGCCGACTCGCTGATGACCGCGAAAGCCGATGGCTCAAATGTGACCGATCCGAAGACATAGTCACCCGACGTCGTGCCGCGGCAGGCGAGCACGAAGCCCGTCATATCAACGGGAGTATCACCGTAGTTGAAGAATTCAATATGCATGCCGGGGATGTCGGCGGGCGTGATCTCGTTGATGGCGACCGCGACGGGGCTGTCCGGCGGAAGCGGCGTCTCAATCGCCTCCAGGGCGGCTGCAAAGCGGATATCTTCACTCGATGCCGCATGATGCACCTCGACGGCAAGGACGTTGAGCCCGGCGGCCAGATGCGTCGACGGCACGGTTACGGGGCCGGTGAATGCGGGCTGCGCGATCTCCATCAGCGCATCCGTTTGAAAGGCTGCGTCGCCGTCCGGCATGTTGATGCGGTACAGTTCGCGCCCATTGAGATAGAACACGGCGCCGTCATCAATGAGGGCGTCCAGTTTCAGTTCAACCTGCGAAAAGGGGTCCGGCTGCCAGGAGAAATCCTTACGAAAGTAGTATGTCCGGGCAGGGGCCAATTCGGTCTGTTCGAGGACGGCGACGGCGGTGCCGCTCAGCTCCACACGAAGGCCGCTCGGATTTGGCGAGGAGCCGCCATTGGTGAACACGAACTCAAGCGTGTTGATCCCAACCGTGAACCCATCCACGATATGGAACGGTCCTGAAAACGAGCTGAATCCCGTACAACTGATGCCTGTGTCGACGCCGTTGAGTCGGACACCATCCAGTACATCATCGACGGCAATCAGCATCGTGATCGCCGCGGTGGCCGGGTCATAGCCGGTCAGGTCAAAGGTTGTGCGGAAAATATACTGGCCGGCCGGAAAATTGTCCGTGCCCCGCCCGCTGAGGCCGGTCCACTGCGAGGCGACGCCATTGCCCAACCATGCCGAATGATTCTGCATCACGATGGTTTTTTCGCCGGTGGCGGCATTTATATAGTGGGGATCGTCCTGGCCGGGACTCAACGGCTTGTGCTCGTCATCGACACCCGTGCTGAAGAGCGTATCGATTGCTGTTCGCTCTCCCGGCGCGGAACCGGCGCCAAGGAAGAAACCGCTTACACCGGTTCGCCAGTTACTGTCTTCGTTGTAATCGAGCTGCCGCCATGCGGCGCCGAGATCGATGCCCGCGTCGGTGTATCGCCACGTGTCAAGGGCCTTGATGAGCTTATGTCTTACCGGGGGTGTGTCGCGGCTCGGAAAATTCTCGCGGCCGGGCGTTCCACCGCTTAGCGGACTCCATGTCCAGTTCTGGGGGGCTGCACTGGCCGTGTTGGGCCTGCGTTTGGCAAGCGAAGCGCCCGACCCGTCCGGCGCGACGGGCCAGTCGCCGCTGTCGGCATAGGTGATTTCATCCATGACGCGATCGCTGTTGCTGATCAGTTGAAGTGTCTCGCCGGCATTGTCCAGCCGGCCGGTAAACGGCCCCAGGACGTGGGCCAGGCCTGTGGCAGCCTTAAGCGATGGCGGATCGACCGCCACGACGAGATATCCGCCCGCCTCGATAACAGCGCCCTCTGCGAATCGATAGTCGATGCCGCCGGCAATCCGCCAGCCGGTCAGATCGACGTCGACGGCGAGCAGATTATGCAGTTCCAGCCATTCCAGCCGTGATTCTTGCTCGGCAGGATGGTACATGATTTCACTAAAGACAACGACGGTGTCAACAGCCCGTGCGATCGCACTTGCCATTATGATCGCAACGGCTGCGGTTATACCTGCGGGTACTTTTCGCAAAACACCCTCCCTCTCGACGCCGCGTTATAAGGGAAACAGGCTGCGAAGTGGTTGCTGCGCAGCCTGTTTCCGTGACTCTACTGCTGCTCAATCTTGCTCACCGGCCCTCGGTACGGGACGGTGCACTCATGATCAATCCTTCCAGTCCTCCGACAGTATGCCGAAGTCGACAAGATCAACATTGCCAGAGACATTGATGTCGGCCGCGGGGTCATTCGTCAGCCAGCCGTCGGCGAGAATGCCCAGGTCGGCCACGTCGACCAAGCCGTCACCGTTAAGGTCGCCTGCCACCGGCAGCATGGCCGCCAGCGCTGCGATCTGGTCCGGCTGAAGTTCGTCTTGCCAAACTGTAATCTCATCGATCAGGCCGTCCAGGAAATACCAGTCGTGCGGGTGCAATGTCTGCGACAGCCAATCATTGACCCAGTTACGATCGGTGCCGAAGGCGTTCCAGTCGTTGGTATATTCTCCGGCAAGGTCGACGGTCTGGCCCACTGAAACACCGTCGATATACAGTTCCACCTTGCCGAACGTCGAACGCGTGACGGCAAAATGGTGCCACAATCCGTCGTCCACCCGCGGGCCGGTGATCCGCCGCAGACCGTCGGAGCTGGAGATGAACCGGAAATGCCCCGGGACATTGTCCGCGCCGTCAAACCCTACGTAGACCGAGAGAATACCGGGATGTCTCATCGTAAACAGCGGCCCCTGGCTGTCGCGGGTCCTGAAGAAGCCCGAAACGGAGAATGCATAGCCCTGGGGGGTGGTGACCGGTGTGTCCACAAGACTGACGTAATCGTCCACACCGTCCAGACGCAGGGCAGTGCCCTCGATTCCGGGGACCCAGGCGGCATTCGGATCGTCGAAGTTGACAAGCGTGCCGTGCAGGCCGGTCTGGCCAATGTCGCTGACCAGTGTGCCGCTGCCCTCATCCAATTTCCACGCCGCGATGACCTGTGCAGGCGTTGTGGATTTTGTGTAGAATGTCCAGACGGGGCCGTTATATACCACATTGCCTTCCAGTAGGCCATTTACGCGCCAGTAATACGCTGTTTGAGGATCGAGACCTGTGATGGCAAGACTCGTATCCGTCAGTCCGTCCCGCTGTAGGACAACCGTCGTCAATTCCGGGTCCGTCGCGACGATCAGATTGTATGTAGCGCCATACGCCCCGGCAGCAGGCGAGGGCTTCCAGCTCAATGTGACGTCCAGATCCGTTGTCTGACCGACGACAGGACTTGGCGTCAGATCAAACGGCAGTGCGATCTCGTTCGAGAAGGCGTAATGGTGCCATGAATGCGCGGCAATGGCCGCATCGAACGTGAAGCTTATCTCGGTCGTCTGGGCCGTGAAGGTGTACTTGATAAGCAGGCCGTTCCCTGCGCCGGCGCCGTTCTGCTCGATGCGCGTCGGATTGCCAGGATTATCGCTTACCTCAATATCCACGCGACGACCCGGCTGGTTAGCTTCATCCTCGGGCACCAATGGGCCGCCGAAGCCCACGGCATAAAACGTTGTAACATATTTGGTGCCCGGTACGAGACCCGTCAGCGTCAACACGGGATGATCGACGTCCGTGTCGCCATAGAAGAAGCGGCGAGCAAGGTTTGCCGAATCCCCGCTTATGTTGACGGCGTAGCCGGTGGGATTGTCATACACATTGTCTGCTCCTGTAAGGGTCCAATTCGTGCCCGCCCGGTTCATATCGCCTTCGAAGTAGACGCCGTTGCCTGCGTAGAAGTTGTCGCCGTCCGTTCCTCCGCTGTTGAACTTACCGGTGTGCGTGTAGGTCTTGGCAGTGCTGATTCCCGAATCGGCGTCGCCGGTCCAGGGATGAGTGCTGAACCTCCCCACGGTCTCGGCGATCGTCTTGAACGTCCAGATCGGGCTGGTGTAGACGATTGCACCTTCGGAGACCACCTCGACCTGCCAGAAGTAGCGGGTATCGTATTCAAGAGGCTCGGTTGGCACGAATTGCGGGGTCGTCAGGCCCGTGGCGCCGTCCAGCGAATTGCTCATGTCGATATCGGTGCTGACATAGACGTTGTAAGAATCGGCCGCGATGCGATCAATCGGCGCATTCCAACTTAGGACCACGTCCAGATCGACCTTGGCGTCGTTTATCGGTGTCGGGTTCAGACGGTACGGGATGAGGTCGACCATGGCGTCGATCTGGGTCTGCTTGAGCGCACCGTTCCACACGACCACTTCGTCGATCAGACCTTCAAGATAGCGCTGTCCCACACTGGCGTGGTTATCGTGAATCCAGCGGATCTCCGCGCCGATACCTCGCCAATCAACGTTGTAACCGCCCCGCTGATCGTTCTGCGAACCGCAGGCAACGCCATTAAGATACAGGGTCATGGTTCCGTCCGTATCCCGAGTAAGCGCAAAGTGGTTCCAGCCGCCGTCATCGACGCGAGGCCCGGTAATGCGGAACAGTTGGCCGCCATGACGCGTGATGGATCGCAATTGTCCCGGCAAAGAGTCGGCGCCGTCGAATCCCACCGTTACCGCCACAATGGGGTCGTCGTCGGCGGAATGGCGAAACGCCACGAGCGGGCCTTCTCTATCGATCGTTCGGAAATAACCGGAGATGGAAAAGCCCTCACCGGCGCCGAATGGCAGGGGGGCGGCGTTGCCCATGTCAACATAGCTGTCGAGCCCATCGAAACTGAGACAATTGCCCTGTATGCCCTCAACCCAGGCCGTGCCGCCCTCGTTGGGGTCGTCGAAGTTCAGTGCCGCGGCGTCATAACCGCCGATCACTTCCGGAACGAGCGTGCCGGCGTTCTCGTCCATCTGATACTCCAGGGCCTTTGTGGCCGGCGCCAGCGTCTTGGTCGTAAACGTCCAGGTCTTGCCGCTGTTGTTTGGGTCGGTGGCGTAGAGCAATTCCTGGCCGTCATAGACATCCACCTTCCAGTGATATGTCGTAGACTCCAGCAGGCCCTCCAGCGTAAAGGTCCCTTCCGTAAGGCCAGCGACCTCATTGGTTGTATTGGGATCTGATCCCCAGTAAAGATTGTACACGACATTGCTCGTGTCCGTGCCTTCGTCGGGTATGGCCGTAAAATCGAGAGTGACCGTCAAACCTGTAAACGTTCCCGGTGCGGGCCTGGGATCGACGTATACCGGCGTCACCAACTCGTTACTGAAGGCGTAATGATGCCACGAAACATTTGTTGCCGCCACCTGATCAAACGTCAGAGAGAAACTGCCCGAAGCGGGCGCCAGGTACGTGTACTTCAACAGAAGACCGTTGTTGGCTCCGTACATGTCCTGATTTATCACAGTCGCTGCGTTCGGGTCATCGCTTGGAATAATGTTGACATGTCGGCCGCTGTCTTCCCAGCCCTTGGCATAGCACGTCAGGATGTACTTCTGGCCGGGGATCAGATTGTTCAGCCGGAGAACAGGGTGGTTGATGTCATTCAGGTCGTCATCGCCGTAAACGAAGGAAACCAGCAGGTTGGCCCCGCTGCCCTGCACGTTCGACGAGCCCCCCGTGTACGTGCTAGGAATATTCGATAACTGCCAGTCCACGCCTGACAGATCCCTGTCGCCCTCGAACCAGACGCCGTTGCCCGCATAGAACGGCGCTCCGTCGACGGGGGCCATAAACTTGCCGGTGTGTGTGTACAGCTTGCCGGCGCTGATGCCGGAATCGGCATCACTTGTCCAGGGGGCCGTCGTGAATGTCCCTGCATTGGCGATCGTGGTCGCCAGAATGAGAGCGCATACGACGAAGTTGCGGATACTTTTCTCGTTCTCCATGTCTGAACCTCCTCAGCAAAGATAAATAATAGAAGTCTCTCCCGTCTGTGAACAAGGTACGGAATTCATTTTCTTAACATGTGATATCCGTCAGTTTTCCTCATGGCGAAATCAATTTATGCTTTTTCCCCAGGCGGCACGCTGTATCTTGTTGAAGTCCACGTTGTTTTGCGCAGTAAGGACTTGGTCGCCCGTGCCTTTGGCCCACTCGATTGTTCGTTCATCCTGCCATTTCCAGTACTCCGCTGAACCATCTGCCATCGCAACCGTCGTGCCGTCTCCATGTCGAATCGGTACGGTATCCCACCATTGCACGATGTTGGGGTAAATAGTCCAGCTCTCCGTCGTTGCCCATCCCTCGTCAAGGAAGACGAGCCGCGTGCCGGGCGACCGCAGGTCGGAGATCTTCCTGATGACTTTACCTCCAACACCTTCGAACCCTTCATGGCCGTTCATCGCATCGGTTATGGCATAAGTCCTCAACTCGTCCCTGATCCCGACGGGACACCGGTAAATCCCCAGGGTCTCGTTGAAAGGAAACAGGGTTCCCAATTCGATGCAGGCGACCCGCGCTACCTTGTCCGGGATGAAGTCGCCATAAGCATCGGTCGGTTCGTCAAACCACCCGACCCAGGTCGGTTCGTTGTGGTATGCGGACGGCGACCAATCCATCCGAAATTGCCGCGGACTGGCTGATGTTTCAATCAGACGTGCTGTCTTGGCATTGACAATACGACTGTCGTTTTCGTCCGCATAGGTGACCCATGAAATGCCGAGGCTGTGAAGATGGGCAAGACAGACAGCACGCTTGGCATGATCCTTGGCTTTCGAGAGAGAGGGTAAGAGAACGGCCAGGAGCAGCGCGATAATTGCGATAACAACAAGCAATTCGATCAGCGTAAAGGCCTGCCGCGCCAAATGTCTTCGTTTGGAAATGAGACCTTCCGTGAGTACCTGCCTTACCATGTCCCGCAAGCCTCCTCAAAGCAACGCTGTGGATGCTGTTTTTCCTGCCCTTGGTCAAGCAATCACCGAGCCGCCTATTCTAATATAGGATTGGTCCACAGTCGCTGTCAAGGAAAAATGAAAAATTTCTCTTGCGCGGATGCATGGCATACCTGGTTTATATTTCGTGCCGGCGGCGTTTTTTTTTGTTGCGTCGCCTGAGAGGTCATATTACTATATTATGCATGCCGTAAAGGGACAGGCCCGCCTATCGTGGGCTGGAGGATTTCGGTATGCAGGTGTCAAGGGTGCCATTGACGCGTAAACGCCGCGGAGAGGAGGTGGTTCCATCCGGCACAACCCTGATTTCTGCGCTCACCACGCCCGGTACTCTACTACGAGAAAGATTCGTCTCCATCATTTCGGCACACTTGAGATATATCGGCTCGATAGTCATTTAAACCGTATTGTTCACTTTTTTTGAGGAGGTCACCACTATGAACATCAAAGAGGGAATCGGGCTTTTTGTGCTTGTGCTGCTGGTCGGGGTTGGCTCGGCGGCTGCACAGGAGGCGCAGTGGGATGCGGCCATCGGCGCGTCGAACCCGTTGAACTGGTACAAGTTCGACGAGACTGACAACATCTGCGTCGACCGCGGCAGCGGGGGCAACAACGGCACGTACAGTCTCGTCACGTTGGGTCGTCCGGGCCTGCTTCGCGGGGCGCGTGCGGTTGAATTCACCGGGCCGAACACGGAAAACACGGCCGCCAGCCAGGTGGATTTCAGCGGGCTCGGCGTCCTGACCGGTGAGTGGACGGCCGAGTACATCGTCATGAAGAAGGGGACGGATAACCAGGCACTTCATGATGGCGGGTCGTTTTCGATCCGGATCCAGGGCTGGAACAGCCAGCAGGCAGGTTTCACCGAGTACGGCGTGGCGGACCATTTCTTTACGGAGGAGCCGGGCAAATCAGCGGCGGTGCCGGTGGACACGTGGGTGCATCTTGTCTATCGCAGGACCGCGTCGGGGATGCAGCTGTTCATTAATGGCATTTTGGTGGGAACGACATCAACCACTATCGATTTTCCGAGGGCCTTCATCGGACGCAACCGCAACAATGCAACCGGGGACACCTTCAAGGGCATTCTGGATGAAGCGGTGGTATTCAATCGTGCACTTTCCGATGCCGAGATCATGGAACATTTCCTGGCGTCGCAACTGACCGCGGTTCTGCCGTTCCCGGAAGACGGCATGCAGCTCGTTGACAAGGCCACCAACCTCGAATGGACGTACGGGGCATACGTGCCAACGGGCTATGACGTGTATTTTGGCACCGACGCCAACGAACTGAGCCCTGCATGGTTCGGACACAACAAGATTCTTGACAAGCAAAACGTCAACACGGTCGATCCGTCACCCACGGGGGTGCTGGCGCCGGCAACGACATACTACTGGCGCGTGGATGCGTACGAGCCTAATGAACCAGGGGCGGACATTCTGCATATCGGCCACGTCTGGAGCTTTACGACGTCGCCGGATACGCCGGTACTTGTGGAAAGCCCCAAGGATGTGGTTGTGCCGGCCGGAGGGCAGGCGTCTTTGACAGTGGCGGGCCTGAACCAGACGGACTATGCGTGGTGGCGGTCGGTGGATGATGCGACGGATACGCCGGACGACGACACGCTTGTGGCGGAAGGCGGCGACCTGGCCACGCTGGTGCTGGAGAACGTTCAGTTGGAGGATGAGGGCTACTACTACTGCGTTATCTCGAACCAGTTGGATTCGCTGCGGTCGGCTGCGGCACTGGTAATGATCGAGCGGATGGTTGCCCAGTGGAAGTTCGAGGGCAATCTGATGGACGAACTCGGTGAGCATAACGGTGTAGGGCTGGTGATGCCGGGCGGCGATCAGCCGGGCGTTGTACAGGAACCCAACTACGTGCCCGGAATCATTGGCGAAGGTTCGGCGGTCGTGGTGAACGGCGTCAACCAACTGATTGAAATTCCGTTCAGCCGCAAGCTGAACCCGGCGAGCTTTACAGTGACGGCGTGGGCCCGGCCGGATGCGCTAGACAGCGACTATCGAGCGGTTGTGAGTGGACGTCAGGAAGTGCCGGGGGTGGGCGGTTCGCAGGGCGGTCTAATTATCTACGCCACGGGCGGCGACAATTGGGAATTCTGGACAGGCCACAGCGGCGGGTGGCAAAACAGCGGGACGGTCCTCCTGCCGGTGACGGTGGAGGATGAGGCTTGGACGCACCTGGCGATAAGCTTTGAGGCCACTGGACAGAGCGGCGAGAATCTTACAGGGATCAAGCGGTTGTATATCAACGGCCGGCTGGTTGCCTTAAACACTGAGGGGCTTTATCGTCCGAATCCGGTGCAGGCGCTTCAGATCGGCGCCGGGCAGAATGAGACCATCAATCACGACTACTTCTTCGGCGGAGCCATCGACGACGTGGCGCTTTACAACTACGCGCTTGATGGAATGGAAGTCGGACGGCTCTACCATGAAGTGACCGGCGAAAGGGTTTGTGCGGATAATATAGGTCTGGAATTTGACTGGAACGGCAACTGCAAGGTCGATATCGGTGATCTTGCGATCTTCGCCGCATCCTGGCTGAATTGCCGGATTGTTCCGGATTGCCTGCCGTAGTTTCCGGCCGCCGCAATCTGTTGATGAGGAAGGGAATCGTGGGTCGTATGGGCGGAAACGTCCATACGGCCCATGTCTGTCTCGTGGGAAGGCATATGCCCGATTATCAACGCATCAAGCTGACGAAGTGCCGCAGGCAGACTGCCCGGGGGCATGCGGCGATGACCAGCTTGTGCGCTGTTCTCGTGTGGCTGGCGGCCTTTGCGAGCCAGGCCGCGGCGGTTGAGGGTCTGCGGGCTTACTGGCCTTTCGACGGCAATACACAGGACGAGTCAGGCCGCGGCGTGCACGGCGCCCTTGTGGGCGGCGCGGCCTTCGTTGATGGACAGGTCGGGCAAGGCATCTCTATCGACGGCCGCAGCGGTCAGTACGTCGGGATCGGTGCTGTGGACATTCCTGCGCCATGGTCGGTTTCGTTATGGGTCAGAAAGCTGGCCCATACGCGTTCGGCGGCGCTGCTGAACTCGCCGACTTGCTCGCTGCGTCTGGAGCAGTACGCCGATACACAGAAGGTGGGGTTTACGGTGTACGGGGTCGCCGACCACTCGTTCAACTACACCGCTCCGCTGGATAAGTGGGTTCACCTGGTCTTTGTCGGGACGGAATCAAGTGTGTCACTATGGGCGGACGGCCAGTCGCGGGGATCGATCAACGTGTCGATACCGTGTCCGATGGATACGATCAGCCGGGCTGCCGATCCGTTAGTGGCGGTGATCGACGACGTGGCGGTTCTCGATCGAGCGTTGTCGGCTTCGGAGATTGCGGCGGTTTATGAGGCCGGCCTGAATGGCAGGCATTTCCCAAGAGACGATACCGCCTGGGACCCTGTGCCCGCGGACAATGCATCGGGTGTCCATCCTGCCGAGCCGCTTCGATGGCGAGCACCGCAAGGCGTTGACGGGGCGCGGTACAACCTTTATTGCGGAAGCGATCCGCTAAATTGGGAGATCATCAGGACCGATCTGGCGGTAACGACGTTCAGCCCGCCCATGACGTGGGAGCAAACCTATTACTGGCGGGTCGACGTGGTTGATGGTTCAGAGATTCATGCGGGCACGCTGTGGCATTTCCGGACCGGCGGCAAGGCGACCGAGCCTGTTCCTGCCGACGGGGCGGTGGACACGACGATGCCCAAGGTGACGCTTGCATGGAAGCCGGATGTGTTTGCCGACGGGTTCAAGCTCTATCTGGGTAACTCGCTGCCGTTGGATGCGACGCCGGTCTATGAAGGCGGTGCGGCATCGTTCACTGTCGAGGGACTTTTGCCGTCGACGACATATTATTGGCGGGTCGACCAATACGTACAGGGAGAACTGACGATAGCTGGAGACGTCTGGTCTTTCAGGACGCGCCAGAAACCTGCCGCGTGCCCGCGTGCCGACCTGGATGGCGATTGTGCGGTTGGTATCCAGGATCTGCTGCTGTTTGCGGGGCAATGGCTGGCGGGGCCGGGCAGCGCGGCGGATTTCGAGGGCGGCGACGGCGTGCGGACTTCGGACTTTGCGGTGATGGCTCAGGAGTGGCAGACCAGGGCGCCCTCGCCGATCGTCATCAATGAAATACATTACGACCCGGATGTGAAGACCGAGCGTGTGGAATTCGTGGAACTCCACAATGCAGGTCCCGCCGACGTGGACATTTCCGGCTGGCGTTTTTGTGAGGGGATCAGCTACGAGTTTCCGGCGGGAACGGTCATACCGGCCGGCGGATACGTGGTCGTGGCCGAAGATGCATCCGTCGCACATCATCCGGTTACTATTACAAGCAAGTTCGGTACACCCCCGGAGGTTGTGTATGGCCCGTTTCAGGGCCGGTTGAGCAACGACGGCGAAGAAATCGCGTTGTGCAACGCAGCGGGCCAGCGCGTGGACCGGGTCAATTACGGTGCAGGATTTCCCTGGCCGACAGTGGGAGATCCGGTCCCGGCACACAATGGGCCCCCGGGCAGCGGCTGCTCGATTCAACTGGTCAATCCGGACCTGGACAATGATCTGGGCGGCAGTTGGCGGAGTGCCTTTCCGACGCCGGGTGTGGAGAATTCTGTTTTTGCCGGCAACATCCCTCCGCACATTCGGCAGGTTGAACACAGCCCGCAGCAGCCTGTGTCGGGCCAGACTGTTACTATCACCGCCAAAGTGACCGATCCGGACGGTGTGGCGCAAGTCATCTGCCAGTACCAGGTTGTCGAGCCGGGCCATTACATCCGGTACGAGTATTCCGACGGCAACAACAACCGTCTACGCGATCCGGAATATGACCGCGGCTGGGTCAGCCTGTCCATGACCGATGACGGGAAAGGTGGCGACGGGATTCCCGGTGATGCTGTTTACACTGTCCTGATCGGCCCGGACATTCAGGTACACCGCCGATTGATCCGTTATCGCATCCATGTCCAGGATAAAGCAGGCTATGGGATAACCGTACCTTATGCCGATGACCCTCAGCCGAACTTCGCGTATTTCGTGTATGATGGTGCGCCGGGCTGGACGGGGGCTGTCCGGCCGGGAATCGATGAGCCGGTCACGTTCGGCACGGAAGTTATGAATTCCCTGCCGATCTATCATCTGATCGCAAAAGCGGAGGACATCCAGCAGTGTCAGTATGTCGCGATCAATCATACCGCCCCGGAGGCACAGTGGTATCAATGGACCGGTACTCTTGTCTACGACGGCATCGTATATGACCATATCTGGTACCGCAATCGCGGATGGTGGAGCACCTATGCATGGGGTAAGAACAAGTGGAAATTTGATTTCAATCGCGGGCATTATTTTCAGGCACGCGACAACTACGGCACGAAGTACAAGGAAAAATGGGACAAGCTGAACTTTTCGGCATGTATTCAGCAGGTCGGCGCCTCGGACAACCGGGGTGAACACGGGATGTATGAAGCGGTGACGTTTCGCCTGTTTGAGATGGCCGGCGTGCCGGCCAGCCATACGAACTGGGTGCACTTTCGAGTGATCGACGGGGAAGAGGAAGCGACGGCGGACCAGTACACGGGTGATTTCTGGGGGCTGTACCTGGCGATCGAGCAGCCCGACGGCAAGTTCCTCGACGAGCGCGATTTGCCGGACGGGAATCTGTACAAGATGTTCTTTCCCGTCAGCGGCGACAGCGGCAACAAGAATAACCAGGGGCCGTCCCAGGTAACCGACCACAGCGACGTCGAGGCCTTTTGCAGAACCTATCGCAACTATCCGGGCGAGGCCTGGTGGTACGACAACACGGAACTGGACATGTATTTCAGCTACCGGGTCATCTGCGATGCCGTGCACCACTATGACCTGACCGACCGCTGGAACTGCATGTATTATCACCATCCGACGACGGGCAAGTGGTGGATCATGCCGTGGGACGTGGACCTGTCGTGGGATCACGATATTTTCATGCACGATGACGAGCGATGGAAGCAGGTGCTGGACCACCGCCTGTTTGCGCATGTAAGCTCGAGTATGTTTCGCAATTATCCGGCGGCGACGTTGGCCTTTCAAAACCGTGTTCGCGAACTCGCGGACCTGCTGCTGAATCGCGAGCAGTGCGGCCAACTGATCGAGGAATACGCCGCGATGATCGCCCCCTTTACGGAGGCCGACCGGAGGATGTGGGATTACAACCCGCACATAAAACATCCGGGGCAATTTTACAACACCTCACCGACCGGCGACTTCGAAGGGATGGTTGAGCGGATGCGCGAGTTCATTTCGCCGGTCGGCTGGGGAGGCAATCGCCTGGCGTTCCTTGCGTACGACCCTCTTATACCCGAAACGCCTGTAATCTCGTATACCGGCCCTGCACATCTGCCCGCCAACGGCCTGACGTTCACTACGAGCGCTTTCCGGTCGCCGCCGGGCGGCGGGACGTTCGCGGCACTGAAGTGGCGGATCGCGGAGGTTGCGCCCTGGTCGCGCGTCCAGAACAGCGGCCAGGACGTGATCCTGGCGCCGAAAGGCTCATTGTGGCGTTACTTCGAAGGTCGCGCAGAGCCATCGGACCCGATGGATGCGTGGCGGGCAGCCTCGTATAACGATAATCCCACCGAAACGAACTGGTTGGAAGGTGCCGCGCCAATCGGCTACGGCGAGGCCTTCATCGAGACGCACGTCAATATGCAGTACAACTACACGACCCTTTACCTGCGCAAAACGTTTGATGTCGACGACCCCCAGGCATACGACTCGCTTACGCTCCAGATACGATATGACGATGGCTTCAACGCATGGATCAATGGCGTCTGTTTTGCCGGCGATAATGTGGATTCGCAGGAACTCGCCTGCAGCGCGACGGCTCGTGCCTCGCGGGAAGACGACAGCTTTGTTACTTTCACACGGCATGCGCCGAGCGATTTTCTGAAAGCAGGCGCCAATGTAATTGCGATTCAACTGCTAAACATCTCGAAAAACAACAGCAATGACTGCTTTGTGGATGCATGCCTGTCCGCCAGACCAAAGGCAGGCGCGGCCGGAGGGGGGCAGACGGGCACGTACAGCATCCAGCCGGGGCGCTATGAGATCGCCAGCGTGTGGGAAAGCGGCGAGATCACGGACCCGGCCGAAACGTCCGTGCGTATCCCGGCCGCTGTGGTCAGGCCGGGGCGGACGTATCGTGTCCGCTGCCGCATGAAGGACAGTGCGGGCCGATGGAGCCACTGGTCAAATCCGCAGGAGTTCACCGTCGGCGAGCCGCTGTCGGCGGGGATCTTGACACATCTGCGGGTTACGGAGGTGATGTATCATCCGGCCAGGCCCGACCACGGCAGCGCGTATGACAAGGATGACTTCGAGTTCATCGAGTTGAAGAACACGGGCGACGAGCCGCTCGATCTTTCGGCGCTGGCTTTCGTCAACGGTGTGGAGTTTGACTTCGCGACGGGTCGAATCACCACTTTGCCGGCCGGCGAATTCGTTTTGGTCGTTCGCAATCAGGCCGCCTTCGAGGAACGCTACGGCAGCGGGCTCTCGTCGCGGATCGCGGGACAGTACTATCCGCAGAAGCTCGCCAACGAGGGTGAGAAGGTCACGCTGGTCGATGCGTGGAACGGCACGATTGCCGAGTTCGAGTACAATGATGGCCGAGGCTGGCCGAAGTCCGCCGACGGCGGAGGGCACTCATTGGTACCGCTGGACCGGGCTCTCGCGGATCAGCCGGCCGGATCGTTGGACTATGGCGGCAACTGGCGGGCAAGTGCGGCGATTCACGGCTCGCCAGGCGCCGATGACCCCGCGCCGGAAAGGACACTTGTGATCAACGAGGTTATGGCGCATACGGATTACAGCGATCCCGCCCACCCTGCCTATGACTCGAACGACTGGATCGAGTTGTACAATGTGGGCTCATTGCCCGTTGACCTGCGGGACTGGTACTTGAGCGATGATATCAGCGATTTGAAGAAGTGGAGCCTTCCGGATGCAGCAGTTGCCGGCAAGGCGTGGATCGCTTTCGATGAAGTTACGGGTTTTCACTCCGCGTACCCGGCGGGCTTCGGGCTGAACAAGGCTGGCGAAGAGCTGTTTCTGTCGTTTCTGCCGGAAGGTGCGGCCGGCCGCATCGCCGACAGCCTGGTTTTTGGGGGGCAGGAGGAACATCTGTCGTTGGGGCGTTATCCGGATGGGGGCGAGTTTTTCTTCCGGACTGCGCCCACGCGCGGCCAGGCCAATGACGTGCCTTACGCCGACATTGTGATCAGCGAAATCATGTATCATCCGCCTGACGCCCGGGAGGAATACGTCGAACTGTTCAACCCCACGCCGCGGCCGATAGACCTGTTTGACGCCGCCGGCGCGTGGCGGCTGACCGGCGGGATCGAGTTTGATATCCCTCGCATCACTCTCGCCGGCGGTGCCCGGCTGATTGTCGTTGACTTCGATCCCGCGGTGGAGACCCAGCGTCTGGACGGGTTCATCACAACCTATGGCACGGGGCCGCTTACGCCCGGCGTGGACATCGTCGGTTCCTGGAGCGGGAATCTCTCTAATCGAACGGAGCGTGTCGCCCTTGAGAAACCCCTGTTGCCGGACTTGCCGGGCGCCGACGTCCCGTGGGTGATTGTCGATGAAGTGTGGTACTATGACCGGACGCCGTGGCCCAAGGAGGCCGACGGGACAGGGCAGAGCCTTCAGCGAATCAGTGTGGCGCCTGGGGCAGCTTCGAGCGATCCCGAGAATTGGGCATCGGGTGAACCGTCGCCAGGCAGTTAAAGCACGGAGTGCAGGTGTGTTTTGGCCTATCAAAGAAGCGGGTGTGATGACCCCCGAAGTGGTATCGACAAGGCGTTGGATTGGCATCCTTGCGGCGGATCTGATATGATGCGATCTATGTTCACCGGAGATGTAAGGACTGACGGGGGTGTTCGCGTCGTGGTACGCGCTGTCTCCACGTTTGTAATCATGACCTGGCTTTGGACACAACCGGTGCGCGGCAGCGGTTGTGCGGCGCTGATTCCCGATGATTTTGAGACATACACCGACACGGCGAGCCTGCGTGGGTGCTGGAGCACGACCGGGCAGGTGTCATTGGAGATGGTCGAGACGCATGGCGGAAGCGGCGCGTTAAAGGCGGTCCTGCCGGCACTCCGCGTCGTGGCGAAGAACGCGGGCGGGGTGTTCGACTACTCCGTTCATGACGGCGAGGACCTGGTTGTCTGGATCAGGGGCGCCGCCGGCAACGTGCCGGGTAATGTGACTTTTCTGGCGATCGCAGAGGACGGCGGCATCGTCGACGAGGTGACACTGACCGGCGGCACAACGACGACCGAGTGGACCCGGATGGCTATGCGCGTTAATTCAGCATCGCGGCCCGGCTGGCGCCGCCTGGCAAGAATTCAGATAACGGTCAGTTCGGCCGCAACGCTGCTGATTGACGACCTGGCCTTTGACGACGATCGGCAGGGTCTCGTGGGCGATCTGAACGCAGATGGCGCCGTCGATCTGGCGGATCTGGCGATCTTTGCAGGCCAGTGGCTGGATGAGGGCTGCTCGGGCGCCGTCTGCGCCGACCTGGACGCAGACGAGCGCGTTGGGGCGTCCGATCTGGCGCTTCTGGCGGCAAACTGGCGGTCCAGGGCGGACACGGTGGAGATCAGCGAGTTCATGGCGGTCAATTCATACGTGCCGTTCATCAGCCCGCTGGATATCCACACCATGGTCAACGGTGTCGCCCGGCATGATGACTGGATCGAGATACACAACAAGAGCCTGGAGAAAGAGGTTTCGCTGGCCGGCTGGTATCTGACCGATGACCGAGAGAATCTCACGAAATGGAGATTTCCGGCTGTCTCTGTCCCGCCGGACGGTTACCTGGTCGTCTATGCGTCCGGCAAGACGGCCGACGAATATCCGGACAACTATCCTTTCGTCGACGATGCAGGAAACCTGCATACCAGCTTCGAACTGAGCTCGAGCGGCGAGTATCTTGGTTTGATCGCCCCCGACGGCGCGACGATCGTCAGCGAGTATGCTCCCGCCTATCCGCCGCAGCGTGGGCTGATCTCCTACGGCATAGGCGCCAACGCGGTGGGCTATCTGAAAGAGGCGACGCCCGGGGCGGCCAACAAAAGCGCCTGGGCGGGTGCAGTGGCCGACACACGCTTCAGCGTCGATCGCGGCTTCTACGAGGCCGGGGAGTCTCTCAGTGTCCGGATTACCTGTGAAACGCCGGGCGCCGTCATTCGCTACACGCTCGACGGCAGTACCCCCACGCCGTCCAACGGGTTTACGCATACAGCGCCGATTTCGGTTGGCTCGACGACCTGCCTGCGTGCCGCGGCGTTCAGGGAAGGCTGGCTTGCGTCAAACGTGGACACGCATACGTACATCTTCCTCGATGATGTGATCAGGCAATCGCCCAACGGCGAGGCGCCGGCCGGTTGGCCATTCGGATCGGTCAACGGCCAGGTGTTTGAATACGGCATGGACCCCGATATTGTCGACAGCGCCGTCTATGGCCCGTTGATGATTGAGGCCATGAAGGCCATCCCATCCATATCTCTTGTGACCGACCTGAAAAACCTGGTGGATCCATCGATCGGCATCTATGTCAACGCCACCCGGGAAGGCGTACTGTGGGAGCGTCCCACCTCGGTGGAACTGATCCATGCCGATGGCAGCGAAGGCTTTCAGATCGACGCGGGGCTGCGCATTCGCGGCGGCTACAGCCGTACCGGCAGCAACCCCAAGCACTCCTTTCGTTTGCTCTTCAAGGGCGGCTATGGCGCGGGAAAGTTGAAATATCCCTTGTTCGGGGACGAGAAGGGCGATGAGTTCGACAACCTGGACCTGCGCACGGCGCAGAACTATGCCTGGAGCAACTGGGGCAACGACGGCAGCCGCAACACGTTCATCAGAGATGTCTTTTCGCGCGACCTGCAGCGCGAAATGGGCAACCCCTACACCGCAAGCCGTTATTATCACCTGTATATCAACGGGCAGTACTGGGGATTGTACCAGAGCCAGGAGCGGTCCGAGGCCTCGTATGCGGAAAGTTTGTTCGGCGACGACAAGCTGAAGTACGACGTGGTCAAGGCAGACGATTACCGTACGGGCTATACCGACGGCACGCTGGATAAGTGGAACCAGCTCTGGTCGCTTTGCGAAGCGGGCTTTCAGACGGACGAGGCGTGGTATGCTGTTCAGGGCAAGAACGCCATGGGCCAGGACGATCCCGCACGCGAAGTCCACGTGGACGTCGATAATCTCATCGACTACATGATCGGCGTCTTTTTCACCGGCAACCGCGATGCCCCCGTGACTTTGGACGGGACCGCGGCTAACAACTTCTTCGCCATTCGCAACCGCGACCCCCGCAGCCGCCAGGGATGGCAGTTCTTTGCCTATGACTCGGAACATTCGATGCTGGACGTCGGCGACAACCGCACCACTTGGGTCAGTGCCGGTTCGTCTGTCGAACATTTCAACCCCCAATGGCTGCACCAGAAGCTCAGTGTTCATCCGGAATACCGCCTGCGTTTCGCCGACCGGGTGCAGAAGCACTTCTTCAACGGCGGCGTTCTGACGCCGGACAATGCAAAGGCCTTGTGCCTGCGGCGGGCGGCCCAGATCGACCTGGCCATCATCAATGAATCGGCACGCTGGGGGGATCATCGCCCCGAACGCCTGACCAACCCGTACACACGCAATGACTGGTGGGCGGAAGTAAAAGGCTACCTCGTGGACAAATTTCTGTCGGCGCGAACTGGCATCGTCCTGAATCAGCTCAAGGCCGCCCAGTTGTACCCGCAGGTCGCCGCCCCGCAATTCCGGATCAACGGCAGCCCGCAGCACGGAGGAACCGTTTCCGACGGCGCGATGCTGTCCATGACGGTTGATGCCCCGGCTTCGTATGTCGATGTCGTGCTCGTGGGTGAAGGGGCGCCAGTGCGCGTGCATGTCCCGTTGGATGACTCCTTGGGTTTGTCCTGGACCGAAAGAACATTTGTACCGGATAATGCGTGGACGGACGGCAGCACGACGACGGGCGTCGGCTATGAACTTGGAAGCGGCTACGGTAACTGGATCGGCACCGACGTGGGCGCGCAGATGGCCGGCAAGGCGACAAGCGCCTATTGCCGAATCGAGTTTGACTACGACGGCTCAGCCGTTTTCGAAAAACTGCTGCTGCGCATGCGATACGACGACGGTTTCATCGCCTGGCTCAATGGCTCGCAGGTGTATCGTACGTCCAACATCACCGACGATACGCCGCCGGACGCAACGGCAAGCAACCACGAGGCCTCCGCGGCATTCGAAGAATTCGACTTGAGCGCGCACCTCGACAAGCTTGTCGTGGGGACAAACATCCTTGCCATTCACGGAATCAACTTCAGCACTGTAAGCTCGGACTTCCTTGTGCAGCCCGTCTTGATCGGCCGGATGCTCGATCTGAATGGCGGCTCCACTCCGATTCTGTACACCACGGGCGGCGCCGATCCGAGGAACCCGGGCGGTGCGCCAAATCCCGCGGCTCTTACCTATTCCGGCCCCGTCCCGCTGCACATGAGCGTGCTCCTGAAGGCTCGGGCGTTTGTCGGCGGCCAATGGTCCGCCCTGAGCGAAGCGGTGTTTGCGATCGGGCCTGTCCATGACGGCCTGCGAATCACTGAGATCATGTATCACCCGGCAAACCCCAACGAAGAGTACATCGAGTTGACCAATATCGGTTCCGAACCGCTGAATCTCAATTGCGTGCGTTTCACAGACGGCGTGGATTTTGTCTTCCCGCCAATATCGCTGGCGACCGGTGATTATGCCGTTGTGGTTCGTGACCGGGCGGCGTTCGAGGCTCGATACGGGACGGATGTCACGATTGCCGGCCAGTTTGACGGCGCCCTCAACAACGCCGGCGAGCGGATCACTCTCGTTGATGCGGCGGGTGCAACGATTCATGATTTCTCGTTCGACGATGCCTGGTACGATATCACCGACGGACCAGGCTTCTCTTTGACCGTCCGGGACGCCAGGGCCCCTCTGGCCGCCTGGGGCGAAAAGGCCGGGTGGCGGCCCAGTGCCGCGGCCGGCGGCTCGCCGGGATATGACGATTCGGCCATGGTCCCTGCCCTTGGCGCGGTGGTCATCAATGAGGTCCTTGCGCATTCCAATCTCGACGCCTCGGACTGGATCGAACTGCACAACACGACCGACGCGGCAATTAACATCGGCGGCTGGTTCCTAAGCGACAGCGCCGGCGATCTGACCAAATACGAAATCGCCGAAGGCGTCTCGATTCCGGCCGGCGGTTACCTGGTGTTCTATGAGGATCAGCACTTCGGCAATGCAGCCGATCCGGGCTGCCATCGACCGTTTGC
>Ga0116146_1000578_pt1 | contig 44389 bp, 25 predicted proteins | sample AD_JPNHG2_MetaG_FD_89748 | JGI IMG/M metagenome (GOLD analysis project Ga0116146, IMG submission 89748) | Active sludge microbial communities of municipal wastewater-treating anaerobic digesters from Japan - AD_JPNHG2_MetaG | ecosystem: Engineered > Bioreactor > Anaerobic > Digestate | place... | reverse complement strand
GCCGCTGCGTTCCGTTGCGACGGCTCGGTCGGCCCCGGGGCTGGACCGTACGATGCGGGTTCTGCTTGCCGCCGATCTTCCCAGTTATCAGGTGGCGGTGCCGGGTCTTTTCGATCTGATCGATGCGGACGGGCACAAGGTTCTTTGCCAGGACGCGGGCGCGCCGCAGTTGACGATCCAGTTTGGGCCAGGGGCAATCGCCTTCCTTGAGTTGGAGCGGGTGTTTGAGGTTGAGGCCGTCGAAATCGTGCCGCACGGTCCCGAACCGGTGACGGTGTTTCTTGGCGATCAACGTTCGAGGTATGCGGGCACGTTGACCGTGTACCGATACTCCGACGACACGGGCGCGCTGGTCAACAGCGTCGACGTGGAGGATTACCTGGTCTCGGTGGTCGCATCGGAGGCGCCGGCCACCTTTCATCCCGAGGCTCTTCGTGCGCAGGCGATCGTGAGTCGGACCTACGCATGGTATCAGAAGCGGATGGCCCCGCCGGGCAGGCGGTGGGATCTGATGGCTAGCGAGGGGTCGCAGGTGTATTCGGGCATACCATGGGCTCCTGCCGGGCGACTGTCTGCGGAGGCCGTTCGGGATACGCAGGGGCTGGTCTGTACGTGGAGGTCGCCTCAAGGCGAGCGGATTTTCTGCGCGTACTTCAGCTCAACTTGCGGCGGTCACACGCAAGCCGCAGGTCCGGTCAAGAATGAGTCAACCATTCCCCCCTTGTCGGGCAATGTCAGGTGCGATTACTGTGCCGATTCGCCGTGGTTCTCATGGGGGCCGGTCAGGATCAGCAAGAAGGTTGTTACGAAGCGATTGCGACAGAAGTATCCCAGGTTTCAGAATCTCAGCCAGATCGAGGAAATCCAAGTTGTTGAACAGACGGCACAGGGTCGTCCGGTCCGCCTTCGACTGCTCGACGCCAGGAAACGGTCGATCGAGCTGGAAGCGGAGAACTTTCGGCTGACGGTCGACCCGACCGGGCGCGAATTGCGGAGCACGTTCTGCAAGATCCAGTCCCGCGCCGATCATTTTGTGTTCTCGGAAGGAAAGGGTTTCGGGCACGGTTTAGGTCTTTGCCAGTATGGCGCCGATGGCATGGCCAGGGCGGGCGCCGATGCGGCATACATCTTGAGGCATTATTATCCTCAGTCGAGCCTCAAGCGGGCCTATTGATCTTTTTCGCGGACGCCGGCAAGGGGCAGCCGGGGTGAGAGCAGGGGCGTGGAATCTGCCTGGCCGGACCGCCTGGCCTGCAGGGATGGTGACATGACAGCCGGATCCCGACACGTTCTGTCCGCACTGGTTCGCATCGCCATCTGCGTTTTTGCGGTGTACTGGCTGGCTCGCGCGACCGAATGGGATCAGTTCAAGCAAGCCATCCTGGCGGCGGACTGGGGACCGGTTGTGCTGAGCTTCGCGGTGTTCGGTCCTACTCCTGTGGTTCTGGCCTTGCGCCTCAAGTGGCTTCTGGCCGTGCATGGCGTGTCCTTGTCCGTGTGGCAGGCGGTCAAGGTGACGTTTGCAGGGAACTTCATTATTGGCACGACGCCTTTGGGGACTCATGGCGGTGACGCGATGAAGGCCTATTACATCGCCCGCGACACGCCTTACAAGCACGAGGCAGTGACGACCGTTTTCGTGGATCGGGTGATCGGGGTGATTTCTCTGGTGGGGCTTGCAGGGGTGGTCTGCCTGGCGAACTGGCGAGACCCGGCTTTTTCGAAATGGGGGCAGATTATCGGGCTGACGGTTCTCGTGTTGCTGGTTGGCGGGGCCGTTTATTTCTCCGGCCGTCTGCGGCGACTGCTCCGGATCGACCGGTTTCTGCTCTATCTGCCTCTCGGGTCGCACATTCATCGGATCGACCAGGCGGCGCTTGAGTTTCGGAACCGCCCCGGGCGTGTGGCAGGGGGGCTGGTGCTCACCGTTGTTCTGCAGGTGATCGCCATCATCTCTCATTTTCTGATTGGGTGGGGGTTGAACATGGTCGGCGAAGACCCCTGGGGGGCGTTGCCGGTCTATCTGGCGTTTGTGCCGATCTGTTTTCTGGCCGGTGCCTTGCCCATCGGGGCGATGGAACTGACCTATGTCGAGCTTTTCGCGCGCAGCGCGGGTCTGGGAACACCCGAGACAGCGACCTTCCTTTCCCTCCTCAGCCGGCTGATCCAGTTGCTTTGGGCGATGCCGGGTGTACTCGTCGTCTTGAAGGCCGGCAGGCCCCAGCCGATAACAGATTCCGAACCGGCGGATGCAGCCGTCGCATCCGAGGGGCGGCCTCACTAGCAGATGCGCTCTGGCCATCTTGCACGTCATGGTCGGGGCGGCGAAGGATCCCGACTTTCACACGGGGTTTCCAAACGTCCGCGAAGAGACGAATTCGGATCAGCAGGACTGATCGGGGTGCCGCGTGTTGGTCGCGACCGATAAGGTGGTCTTCAATCTTTGACGCTGTTTCCGCCGGATGCTCTTGAATTCCGCCTTGGCGGCTTGAACAATCCAGCAGCCCGAACCGTCGGCTGGTCCGGGCCGGGGTACGCAGCTCGTGGAGTTGCGGCGGAGAGGATGGAAGCAGTTATCGGCCGGGATTCGTTAGCAGGGCTGTTTCCAGTCCTAACGCCTGCGTTGACAGGAACCTTGGTGTCCACGATTATACGGTGCAGACACATCTTGGACTGCCGGCAGCCCAGGATGTATTCCCATTGTGGGAGCTGCCTCGGAGCGACACTCCTCGATAATGTTAAGTATCTGTGGAGTAGGAATTTATGAAACGCCATTCCCGATCCTGCCTGGGCTTGGTTCTGATCGCGGGCCTTTTCATGTGCGTGCCGTTTCTTGTCGGGCAGGGCTGCCTGCCGGACAGCGGGCGGCCGACGCCCGGTGATTCCCTGCCAGTGGTTAACGTGATCGCGCCGTCGGTGAACCGGACGGCCGTGGCGGGTGACACGATCACGGTGCTTTACGATGTGTTGAACCCACCAGTGGGGTCCGCTGGGGCCATCCAGGTGTGGGGGTTTTACGATCGTGACGGCGTTTACGACGGAGACGAACAGACTTTTGCATCATCGCTGGCGAGCGGGCAGGGCAAGTTCACTTCCTTTAACACGAGCGGTATCAGCCCCGGGCCGCTCTACATCGGCATTGCCGCCGAGAATGCGGCGGGCAAGACCGTCGATTATGCGCCGGCTCGCATTACGCTGAGCGCCACTGCCGCGGTCACGTTTTCGGCGCCGGATGGGGACCTGACGGTGGGGCCGGGGGCGACCATTCCGATCGTGTTCAGCGCGGGCAGCGGCGTCACCAACTTCACCTGGAGCCTGTTCTATGATACGGACGGCGCCTTCAACGGTGATGAGTTCGTGATCGAGACCGGTGCGAACACCACTTCTTCCGTTGTCAGCAGGGAGTGGGCCATTCCGCTCGACACGCCGCCGGGGACCTACTACATCGGTGCTCGGGTGGTGACTGCCGACCAGGGAGAGAACATTGGCTATGCGGATGGAGCATTGATCATCACCACGGGGCCGTATCTTCAGATTCTGTTGCCGGCTCCTGACACGGCGGTGGCTTTGGGCACTCCCGTGCCCATTGTTTTCGCGGCCGGTAATCCCGAGGCCGCCGATCCGTTGATTCGGATCTTTGTCGACCCGGACACCGATCCCGCAAACGGCAACGGTACTGATCTGGCTACGGTCGCCGCGAGCACGGGCGGTTTCGTCTGGCGATCCACTGCGGATTTTGAGCCCGGGTACTACTATGTCGGCGCTGAGATGATTGGTGTTGTCCCGAGCCTTTTCGACTTCGGCGGGCCGGTTCACTTATTGGGGGCGGGGGAGTATGTACCTGGCGGAGGTGGCGGCGAGGGTTCCTCGCCACTGTTGACCTTCCGCGTTCCTGCCAGAGACGAAGTTCGTTTTTCGGGCGAGCAGTACATGATTCGGTGGTCGACGAATCTGACGATCGGGCAGGGCACGATCGAGGTGTTCCGCGAGCCGGACGTCAATGACGATGGCGTACCCGACGGCGCCGACCGAAGGGTGGTGCTCAGCCCGGCGGGCCTGGATGCCAGCACGATGCAGTGGGAGTTCGATACGAGCGGCGTCGTCGGCACGTACTTTATCGGCGGAACGGTAGTTCCCCAAGGCGGATCCCCCGTCACTGCCTATGCCAAGGGCACTTTGACCATTCTGCCGACTACTTTCTGGGTTGGCGATCTTCGGACGCTGAAGCCTGACGAGGAGCCCGACGTTCGGAGTCTCTACTTCAAGGGAGCCACTTTCATGGGTCACAATATCGGTGACAACCTCGGCAGCGCCATGCTTGTGGCTGACGATTACGACAATGACGGCATTCAGGAAATCGTTCTGGCCGCCCAGTTTGGCAAGCCCTGGCTGATGGCTCAGGGCGGGCGGGGGGCCGGAGAGGCGTACATGATCTACGGCGCGGCCGGACGACAGTACCTCGGCGATTACAACGTGAACTCGACGGGTTCGGCGAAACTGCCCGGATTGATCTTCGCGGGTATTGCTCCGAACCCGAACCAGCCGAACACCGAGCGGGGAATGGCCGGAACCAGCGTCCCGTACACGGTCGAGGGAGAGCCTTGCCCGCCTTTCTCGACCGAGGGGTTGCGATCCCTGACGCTGATTCCCGATCAGGACAATGATGGCAAGAAGGAGATCGTCTTCGGCTTCCCGTTCTGCAACTCGTACAGCCTCAGCTATCAAGTGGCGGACGGGACTCACCCGGCGCCTCTGGCCAGCTTGGGGCGTCTGGAGAACAATGGACACTTCCTCCGCGGGGGCGTGGTCATTGTGGCGAGTACAAACTCGCAGATGTCCTCACGGACGGCGTTAAGCCGGCATTTCGACCGTACCATGATGCTTCATGAGGTTGGGCAGGTGTTCCGGACGATGTATCCGGGCGTCGGCAGTCCCAACGAGTTCTTTGATGTACCGGCGATCCATAACTTCCTTCCGAAGTGCTGCGATTTTGACCCCCCGCTCGAGGACGATATCGACGATATCATCTTCTTCCCTGGGGAAGGTTTTACACAGAACACCTTATCGCAGCCGGTGTTCCCGAAGTTCTATTTCGGATACGACAACGAAATCGCGGGCATGGGTATTGACCCGCCGCGGCTGGCCTCACCGTTCCAGATCGTCTCTTCGGAAGATATGCACGCTCTGGCGCGGATCATTTACTGGGGAGAGACGCTCTCGGTGTCTCAAGCGGATCTCCCGCCCAGCCTGATGGGCGGGCGCGACGCCGTGGGTGTTTGCTCGTCGACCTCGTCCGACGCACAGGGCACTCCGGTCGATCCGTTCGGGCTCTTCCCGCCGGCCGGCTACATGCGAGTTACCGGGACGGGCTTTTACTATGCTTCGCTTTCGTTGCCCATGCTTGGCGACCCAACTTGCGATCCGGGCCTCCTGTCGCCGTATGAAGGCGGGGCCGGCGGCTACTGTCCGTCAGGGCGAATGTCACCGCCGCGGGAGCCATACGGCTGCCGGATTCTCGGGCAGACGACCACACAGTTGGGGACGGATCCACCGACGACGGCGAATCGTTTTGCGCACTCGGTCTCGGTTTGCGGCGATTTCCTCCTGATTGGAGCGCCGAACCGCACGGCCCAGAAGGCGGACGTTGCTCTCTTGCGTATTGACCCGTCGGCCACCGACCGGCCTGAGTCGGGCACCGTGTACATGTTGCAGCTCAAGCGGCCGGGTGTGCCCGCGCACAAGTACATGTGGAATTCACAGGGCGACGTGGTGACGGACGATCAGGGGAATACGAGCATCAGCGATGTGTCGACCGTGCCGACTCCTCACAACTTCATTATCCAGGATCTCGGCTACGTCCGTTGCGAATGCTGCCCGAAGAACAATTTCTGGGAGCCGGGCGACGTGGCGTTTGAGATGAGCCGTCCGTTCCATATTGTCGGCATGCCGGGCGATCATATCGGTGACGTCACGGGGTTGCTGGACATCAACAATGACGGTGTGGACGACTTCGCGGTCGGCGGGGCCGGGACCAACGGTGATCGCGGTGCGGTGTATGTCATCTACCGTCGCCAGCCGGAGATCGAGTCCGTTTACCTGCTCGAGCGGCTGCAGTTGAACCCCGGCAACCTCAACCGTCTTAACGGTCTGTTTATTCTGGGTCGACCGGGCGAGCGGCTGGGCACCTCGATTGCCGGCGCCGGTCCTCGCCCCGACGAGTTGAAGGACGACTACAACGGCGACGGCTACTCCGATCTGCTGATCGGCAGTCCGAACATCTCTTCGGGCGGCCACTATGCTGCCGGCGAGGTGTTCATTCTGTTCGGCGGCCAGAACCTCTTGAGCCCGCAGGGCGGCATTACGATTCCGCAGCTTCGCGACCAGGGTTACGGCATGGTCATCTCCGGCGTTCAGGCCAACGGTCACGTCGGAAGCGCGGTGGCGAATGCGGGCGACATCAACAAAGACGGGATTGCCGACATCATGATCGCGGCTCCGGACGCCAGCCCGATGTTCGACAGCGATAGCGACGGAATCCTGGATTCGGTCGGCGTCGATCTCGACGGAGATCGGGCCACTGATGATCTCGACGGTGACGGAACGCCGGATGACCTGACCGGTGCCGGTATCGTGTACATCGTTTTTGGCGGCAAGCATCTGACGGGCACGATCAGTCTGGATCAGATCGGCACCGAGAACCTGCCTGGACTGGTCGTCGTCGGGAAGAAGGCCGGCTATCATCTGGGTGGCGGTGTGACGCAAGGGGGATTGGCCGTACGCGGGATCGGTAGTGCCGGTGACGTGGATGGCGACGGATACGACGACATGCTGCTGTCCTCCGTTCTCGCCGATCCGGAAGGGAAGACCGACGCCGGCGAAGTCTACCTGATCTACGGTTTCTCGACTCCCATCAAGCCGAGGAAGTGAGCATGTGAGTGTACGGGGGCGCCGACGGCGGCGGGGCTGGTTGCCCCGGGTGAGCAAAGATACGAACCGATGTGAGTGACAGGAAACAAAGACCATGTCGCAGAAGATGAACAGCAGTAACTCGGGGGTACGAGTTGCGGTCCTGGCGTTAGCCCTTGCGACGGCATTGGGCGGATCGTTTGCCGCATGGGCCAAGGATGTGCCGACGGGCTTCCCGCCGGGATCGCCGTTTGGGCGTCCCCCGGGGCCGTTCCCGCCGAAGAGGCTGTCTCCCGATTTGCCTTGGTGCCGGTATCCCTATCGCACGCAGGCACCGTCTCAGCTCAAGACAGCGCCCCAGAAGGCGCGGGTCGTGACCTTGCAGGAAATCGAGCCCAACGACATCGGTTGGCAGGCTCAGACGGTTCCGGTCAGTTCGAGCATCGGCGACGAGATCGATGCGACGGTAAAGGGCAGCATCGAGCAGGGCGATGACGTCGATTTCTACCGCATTTTCGTGAACAAGGGCGACGTTGTGGGGCTGGCGGTGACGACCAACCGCGACCCGTATGATTCTCGGCCGGATCTGGGTCTTGATCCGGTCGTGGCGGTTTGTGATTTGACGGAAGACGTTCTTGTCAAAAACGATGATGACGGCGGGATCACTTCGATCTATCCTCCGTCTTCTCCGCTGCCGCGCATCGAGACGCCCTATTATTGGTTCTACCGATGGGATTCGGCTTTGTCGTGGATCGCGCCTGAGACCGGCGACTACCTGATCCGCGTGACCTCGTTCGAATCAAGCCGCAGAGGTGATTACGAGTTGAAAATCGTGCTTCGGCGGCCGGCCCACGAGCACCAGGCGGTCGGTGCCACGCAGATCATCTTTCTCGATTTCGACGGTGTTGAGGATTTCAACGCCGTCGAGGTTTTCGGGTACGGCTGGTACCTGACGGATCTCTCGCCGATGCGAGACTTCCTATCTCGGTGGGGCCTGACCCTTGCTGATGAGGCGGCTGTGGTTGATGCAGTGGTGGCCGTCTTCCAGGAGCGTCTGGACAACATCCGCCGCGCGGATCTCAACGGCGATCGTGATGTCGACTCCGTAGACGGGCACATGGATGTCGAGATCCGGAACAGTCGCGATCACGCTGACCCCTGGGGCCAGCCGAATGTGACGCGGATCATTATCGGCGGTTCGATGTACGAACTGGGTATTCCGACGCTCGGCATCGCTCAGTCGATCGATCCGGGCAACTTCGCTCCCGAGGAGACGGCGGTGGTGTTGCTCGACTACCTCAGCGATCCGGACCCGACAAACCTGGATTCGATCAATGCCATTCCGCGGGCACCCAACTTCAGCATGGTCGATGCCGTCGGTCGCGTTGTGGGCGCCATTGCCGCGCATGAAGCCGTTCATACGCTCGGTTTGTGGCACACCGACAACTCGAATGATGTGGCGTGCCTGATCGATACCGGCGGCAACGGAATCGCAGACGAGGGGGGCGTTGGTCCGGACGGAATCATGGGGACGGGGGACGACGAGATGCCGGAACTCGTGCCCGATGAATATGACCCGTACGAAGGAGTCGGGACGGACGGTCTTGAGTTGACTGATGTTCGCGTCGCCTTTGCGCTGTCAACCGGCAAGCGTCTGGATATCGAGCCTCCGCCGCCGGTGACCGAGGTTCCCCTGGTGTCGATCTCGGCGATGCCGAAGATCGGGGTGGCACCGCTGACGGTGAATTTCGCCGGAGGCGGCGTTGATCCCTCGGGCGGCCAGTTCGTGGTGTTCAACTGGGACTTTGGGGACCAGACGGCCGGAACCGGCGCGTATGTGAGTCACACCTACAACGCGCCCGGAACCTACGTCGTGAGGCTGTCGGGTGTCACGAACAACGCCGAGACTGCTCAGACGGTGACCGAGGTGATCGTTCTGTCTCAACCCAATCAGTTGCCGTCGGCTCGCATCATCGCCACACCTACCAAGGGGGCCGCCCCATTGATGGTTTTGTTCCAGGCGGAGGCGGAAGATCCCGACGGCGAGATCATCAGTTACGGCTGGGACTTTGGCGACGGCCAGGGCGGGAGTGGGCAGGCGATCGATCATGTCTACCTGGCACAGGGTGTTTACGTGGTGACTCTGTCGGTGACCGACAATCTGGGCGCGACGCAGCGAGTGACCAAGGTCATCACGGTCACCGGACCGTCGCCAAGCGCCAGCGCCAACGAGCCCGGTGATACCGGTGCCGGCCTGCCGATTCCGTTGGTCAATACTTGCGGTGCCGGCGCTGCTTCGGGCCTGGTTGCCACACTGGCCGGTCTGATGGGTATGGCCTTGATGCGGCGACGACACTGATCGCCCGGGAGGCTCGCGGCAGGACGCGCTGGGGGGGCGGCGATGTGCCGGGGGTTACTGCGCGGCCGAGTCGGAACGATTCGCCCGCTTTGCCGAATGCATGGCGTTTAAAACCATCTTTAGACATCATAATCTTGTTCCGGCCATCCGGGCGTCGCAACCGCTAGCTTCCTGATACCAGGGCGACGGATCACGCCTCGCGGGGGAGTGGGTTGACCCGACTGATGAATTCGCCCTGGGCGGTTTCGGTGGCGACGTCCTGGCCGGCGGACACTTGATGGGCGGCCGTGATGATCCGCCGATCCGGCATTCGCCGCGTGATGGTGAAGCCGCGGGCCAGCGTACCGCGGTAGCTGGTGGCCTGCAGCCGGGCTTCGAGTGAATCAAGCCGATCGCGGGTATTCTCAATGCGATGGCGTAAGGTTTGCTCAAGGGCGTGCTGGAGCGCCTTGAGGTCCTGCCGGTGCCGTGGAATCCGGACGGCCGGCGAGGCGGCCAAGAATGCCTCACGAGCGAGCTCGAGGCGTCGTTCCGATCGTCGGACCTGTTGCTGCAAGGCCCAGTTGAGCCTGTAAGCGATCTGAACCACACGAGCGTGTTCCTGTTGCAGGAAAGCCTTGGGTTGGATCGCAGCCAGTATCGCCTCGAAACGGTTGAGTCGACGATGTGCGTCGGCGGTTCGCCGGGACAGCAGCAGTCGCAGCCGCGAGGCGATCTCGTCCAGGCTTTGTTCACGGCGATGAAGGATAGCCAGCGGATCGCGGAACCACTCCAGCCGTTCAAGGCCGGCGAGGCGTGATTGAGCCATTGCCACCTGATGATTCATTGCCCGGCCAAGCCGTCGGGCCACGTCGGTCAGGCTGTTGAGGATCTCGGCGGCGGACGGCACGGCCGCCACGGCCGCGGCAGTGGGGGTTGGGGCTCGCAAGTCGGCCGCCAGATCGCAGATGGTGACGTCCACCTCATGGCCGACCCCGCTGATGATGGGGATCCGGCCGGCGACCACTGCTCGGGCCACGATTTCCTCGTTGAAGGCCCACAGGTCTTCCAGTGAGCCGCCCCCGCGTCCGACGATTATCACATCAATGTTTCCGAGGGCTGCCGACTGCTCGTTGAGCCGGCGGATTGCCGTTGCGATTTCCTCGGCCGCGCCCTCGCCCTGTACTCGTACCGGATAAACGAAGACCCAGACGCAGGGGAAACGCCGTTGCAGCGTCCTGAGGATGTCTCGGATGGCCGCCCCGGTCGGGCTGGTTACCACGGCGATTCGCTGGGGGAAGCGGGGCAGCGGTTTCTTACGTTCCTTATCGAACAGTCCCTCCTTGGCGAGTCGGGCGTGCAATTGACGAAACGCCAGATCGAGGGCCCCCGTTCCACGGGGCTCAAGCTTGCGGATGATGAACTGGTACTGCCCGCGTGGCTCGTAGACCTCCACGTGGCCGGTGGCGATGACTTCCATGCCGTCGGTCGGCTTGAACTTGATCGCCGAGGCCGCCGATCGCCACACCACGGCCCGAATCTCGCTGTTTTTGTCCTTTAGCGTCAAGTAGAAATGCCCGCTGTCGGCCCGTTTGAGGTTGCTGATCTCGCCGACCAGGTGGATGGTTCCCGGCAGGGAGTCAGCGATCAGCAGCTTGATCAGGGCATTCAACTGCGAGACGGTCATTTCGCTCGGCACCGCCGGCCTGGCCTTGGCGACGGCCATTCGATCGGGATCAAAGGCAGGACGCGGCGATTCCATTACCTGGGATCGTAGGGCTTCGCATCGCGCGCCGCAATAGCGGTCGGCCAGCGATCGCGCACAAGGGGTTCGTTACGCAAGACGCCGTCTGGGATGGTATCGCGAGAGGAGAGCAGGTGGGACGCCGGTGCCGCCTGGGCTCCTGGAGCGTGCCATCAGTCCTCGCCGGCAGCGCCGGATTCGGAGACAGACGCGTCGCTGTTCACGCGGATGCGTTCGACGTGCGTGGCCCGTCCGGTCGCCGAATCCACGCTGACCAGCAAGCCACAAAGTCGGATGTCGTCGGCGGCCACATCGAAGGGGGCGTGCAGCCCGGTGAGCAGAGCCTTGAGCACGCGGTCTTTTCTCCGACCGAGTACGGAGTCGTAAGGGCCGGTCATGCCGACGTCGGTGATGTACGCCGTGCCGTTGGGCAGGATGCGTTCGTCCGCCGTGGGAATGTGCGTATGCGTGCCGAAGACCACGCTGACCCGACCGTCGAAGTGCCAGCCTATAGCGACTTTTTCGCTTGTCGCCTCGGCGTGAACGTCTACGGCGATGATTTTCACGTCTTGCGGGATCTGGCTGAGGGTTTTCTCGATGGCCTGAAACGGGCAGTCGGTGGGGGGCTTCATGTACAGCCGGCCGAGGACGGTCACGACCGCGACTTTCGGTCCGAGCGGCGTCTCATAGACGGCCCATCCCTTGCCAGGGGCGGCTTGGGCGAAGTTGGCCGGCCTTGCGATGTCCTGAGCCCGTTCCAGAACGGGGATGATCTCCTGCCGCCGGAACGCATGATCGCCGAGCGTGATGAGGTGGATCCCATAGCGACGGAACTTTTCGTAAAGCTGGTGGGTCAAACCGGAACCGCCGGCAGCGTTTTCCGCGTTGCAGATGATGCAGTGCAGGTCGTACTGCTCGACCAGCTTGGGCAGCTTTTGGGACAGGATGAATCGTCCGGGGCGACCGACGGTATCGCCGATGCACAACAGGTTGACTTGCATATGGATCTTTCCAGCCGCGGGTGCGCCTTGGCCTCCGCGGACCCGTCAGTTTAGCGGGGTTTTGCCCGTCCGGCAAGAGCCGGCCCGTGCAGCCGTGCGTCGTTTTCCGCGCTTGCATGAGGTTCTATTGTCGGGTCGAGGATTCATGAACCGAAGTGCCTGAGCGGCAGGACTCAAGCCAGCGTATCAGGTCATCGGTGGAAGGCAGAGACCCTTTTTGGAGGATGCGGGTGAGTCTGTCGTGCTGGATCGAATGGATTCCGAGGTTGCGGGTACGAGTCGTGATTGCCTCACCGGCTTCCCAGGTGTCGTCGGCAGGAGCGGTGGGATTCGAGGTCGTGGGAACGGTTCTAAGGCGTATTGCGGGCTGCCCGGCCGTGGATACCAGGGCCCAGCGTGCAGGGGCGCCCGCCGCATGCTGCAGGGTGGCGATAATGGTAGCGAGTGCTTGAGGATTCATGGCCCGCAGGGGCACGTCCAGCACGATCTCGCCGTCGGGCATGGTCAGCGAGGCAAGCCGGTGCAGCCACTCGATCGAGTATTCGGCGTATCCGTCGGTTGGTGCGGCCGGTTGACCCTGCTGGTAGAGCAGGTCGTACCGCTCGTGTTGGAGTCGCAAAGCCCGGAAGGCGGTTGCCCGGACGAACCGCGTTCTCCCGGGCGGCCGGGGCAGCGTTTCCTGAGTGAGGCCGCCGGGGCAGGGAATGATGTCGACCCTTGCCTTGCCGAGCCCTGCCCATCGGGCGGATGAACCGGCGTCGACCCCGACAAGGCAGATGCGTCGCGCGGAGGGTAACTCGCTTGTGGCGAGCCAGCTCAGATCGGTCGGCAAGGGCCGGATCGCACGGTCGGCTTCCCAACGGTCCCATCGGCGCGTGGCCGCGGGAAAGAGGATGATGGCGGCGGTCAGGGAGGCAAATACCAGAGCAAGCCGCTCGTGCCGGATGCGCGCGGGGCGGTCTTCTTCGTAGATCTGGACGATGCCGCCGAGGGCCATCATGACGAGTGCGCCGGCGGTCATCATACCTACGGGGCCGAGGGCCTGATGTGCCCACCATCGGCAGGCGATGAGGCCCACGGCCAATCCCGCCAATACCGCGCCGGCAAGCTGGGCGAAGCCCTGAGTCTCGCTGGCGGATCGTGCCAGCCAGGCCAGCTCGGCATAGTGCAGGGCGTAGCCGAAGGTGAATCCCAGGAGGAGAAGCTGGAGCAACTCCGACCATGGCCTGCCGGGGCAGAAGGCCGCCAGGATTGACGCGGTTCCCGCGCCGATGCCCGCTACCCACGCCGCCATCCCACAGCCTGAGGCGGAACGGGTCAGGTGTCGAGCGTGTTGCCAGGCGACGGCTGTTCCGGCGCCCAGCGTCAGGAGATACCAGCCCCATTGCGTGTGGGTTGAGGGCCGATCTTGGGCACCGACTTCCCGACAAGTTACCCAACCCGTACCGGCCAGGACGGCGGCAATTCCCCAGACGACGAGCAAGACCCAGATCAACCCTTCGGTTCCTCCGGGCAACTCGGGCGCCGTTTCAGTGGCAGGGGGCGCACCGGCCGGTTGGTCGGTACGCTGTGAGGTCTTGGCGGCCAGGGCGGCCACGACGAAGAGGGGCAGCACTCCTATCATGAACTCCTGGGCTCCCGAAAGCGTTTGCGCCATCCATTTGGCGCTCAACAGGAGCGCCAAGCCCGGTCCCGCGAGGATACCGGCGACCAATCCGGGACGTTGCCGGGGGGGGTGCTCGTGAGCCGCGACATTAGCCAGCGTGGCGATGAGCAGGCCGTGCAGGATCCAAGGGGGACCGATAAGCAAGACGGTGCCGAGCCATTCGAGGGCGGAGAGAGTCAAGTTGGTCCAGAAGAAATGTTGGAGGAGGTAGTGATAAACGCGAGCGACGGGCCCCATGAGCAGGAGCGTTGCCAGAGAGACCGCTCCTGCCAAGCATGCCAGCACTGAGATGGAAAGCCAGACCAGCGAGCGATCTCGCTGCCGAGTAGCCCTGAGCACCAGGAGAGACCCAATGACATCGTCGTTCGCTTCGTCGGATCGCCGGGCTCGCCTCTGAATGAACCGGGCGATCCCGACGATGGCTCGCCCGGGGAGCCATGGTCCCACGGCGGCGGCCAAAAGGGCGACGGCCACGACCATAGAGGTCGTTTCGGCGTCGGGTCCGATGGCTGCCGCGAAGACCTTCTGTGACGCGGAGCACTGCCAGCCAATCGCCAATCCTACGAGTATCATGGATGCATATGCGGGCAAGGGGCCGTCTAGCGCCCATTGACTCCGATCCCTGATGAGGGGCAGGAAACCACCGCGACCGGCGGGCCGTGCTCCAAGAAGGGTTTCGGCGATTGCGGCGGGGTCGGCGGGACGCGGAGCGGGGGCGTGCGCGCTTGCCGGGCGCGGCTTTTCAGACGCCTTTGTTTTGGAGATCGGTCGTCGGCCGGTACGTCTTGCCATTTTCTGATCCAACCAGGCCGTACATCGCAAGGTCGCCTGTTTTACGGCGGTCGGCCTCGCGGCCGGTCTTTTGGTTTCGGCGACCTGGATGACGGCCGCTTTGACTCTGCGACGTAGAACCGCACCGCCTGTGGGTTCAGGGTTGGGAAGGCCCATAACCGGTGCGTGCTCTACGGCAGCATATCTGTTTTGGTTTTTAGAGCTAGAGGAGAGTCGTCTGCAAGGGGTCAAACCATTCTTGTTTGCCGTCGTCGGTTTGCAGGATGAGCCCGCCGAAGGGATCAACGGCTATCGTTGTGCCGCTCCACTCGCGTCCGCGGGCGCGCAGCCGGACCCTCTGGCCGACAGGTTCGGCATATTGTTCCCAGGCTGAGCGGATGGCCTGGAACGAAGCGGGGGGGCTCGCCCGCAAGGTGACGTCGGCCAGCCTGTGGTCCAGGTGCTGCAAGAGTGCCTTGGCCACCTCGATCCTTTCGATGGGATGCGACGCCTCGATCTCCAGCGAGGTGGCGAAGGTCCGCAATTCGGGGGGGAAATGACCGGCGTGTTGCAGGCAGTTGATGCCGATCCCAATGACCCAGGCTCGATGCATCTGGGCGACAGGGCGGGACTCGATCAAGATGCCGCCCAGTTTTCGTCCTGAGACCCGAAGGTCGTTGGGCCACTTGATGGTCGGCGTGATTTCGGTGGACTGGCGAATGGCTTCACAGGCCGCGATGGCCGAGACCAGCGTCAGATGCCCGGAAAACTGGGCGGTCGGTGTCGGCCTGCCGGAATTCTCCAAGGCTTGCAGCTCAACATGCCCGCCCGGGGACGGCCCGGTGTTCGCTGCGGTCAATTCCTGATCGGCTGGCACGATGACCACGCTGCAGAGAATACTTGCCCCCCGAGGTGAGAGCCAACGCCTGCCGAAGCGGCCGCGTCCGGCAGTCTGATAATCTGCCATGACGACCAGCCCGTCGGCTTCCCGGCCGTCAGGTCCGCCCATTGTGCGGATGGAGTCCAGTGCCAAAGTATTGGTGCTGAGTGTTTCGGCCACGGTGATCATGTGCCGTCCGACCCGTCGGGGTGTCCAACCTTGCCGCAGTTGTTCGGCGGTCAGCGTAGTGCGTGAGCGTAATGACATGGGCAGGACAGTAACCCGATGCGGCCGTGACTGCAATCGTTCGCAGGCCGTCAAATCCTGCAGCAGTTCGTTGTTCCGAGGCCCATGACACGAGTCGCGAGGCCGTTGTATGTTTTGAAGGTCGTGTCCTATGATGAGGCGTTGGCGGCGAGCGTGCCGGGCCGAGGAGTTGTTGTTGTGCGACTGAACAAAGGGTTGGACCAGTCAGTGGACGTTTGTCGCCTGCCGACATCGCGTTACACGGGTCCGATCATTGACGCCCATTGCCATGGTGGCCGGTCCCGCGCCACTCGGCGGATGATTCGAGCCGGTGAGTTGTTCGGAATACGCAAGTGGGTGTTGATCTGCAGGGTCGATGAGATTGCGGCGCTTCGGCGGAGGCACGGTGACCGTGTGGCGTTCAACGCATGGTCTGAGCACGAGCTTGTCGGTCGGGATCAGCCATTCACGGACGCGAATCTGCGAATTGTTGAGCGGGCGGTGAGGGCGGGGGCGGTCTCGATCAAGTTCTGGTACAAGCCTGAGTTCAATGAGCGGTCGGGCGTGTGGTTCGACGACCCGCGGCTGGACCCGGTGTTTGATGCCATCCAGCAGTCGGGCCTGTCCGTTCTCGTACATATTGCGGATCCGGATATCTGGTGGCGGCACCGCTACAGCGACCCGTTGAGGTTCGAGTCGAAGCGACTGACCTATCGGCAGCTAACCAACACCCTGGAGCGATTTCCCTCGCTGCGGGTCTTGCTGGCCCACATGGGGGGCTGGCCCGAAAACCTGTCGTTTCTGGCTGAGCTGTTGGACCGACATCCCAACCTTTACCTGGACACGTCGGGGACGAAATGGATCGCTCGCGAGCTGTCTCGACGGCCGGCGGAGTCTCGCGATTTCTTCGTCCGATATGCGGACAGGCTGCTGTTCGGAAGCGATCTTGTCGCATTCAAGCATGCCACGTTTGAGCATCATTGTTCGCGATACTGGGCGCATCGGTTTCTGTACGAGCGATCGGACACGGTTCGTTCGCCGATCGAGGACGAGGATGCCGGCGGGAGGGTGTTTCTGGCGGGCATGAATCTGCCCGACGCAGTTCTGGACCGTCTGTATTACGCGAATGCAGCGAGTTTCTTTCGGCTTGGCGGGTAGTTATGGGTGAACGGTCACAGGGCGGCCGCACTGGTGCGGGGGGGTGACTGTCCCGGCGGTTCGCAACGAGCGTGATGCCCTGTCTGTCGAAATCACAGAACTGGCGGGTCCGGCCTTGTGCTTCATCGTGATGTATCCCTGACTTGTCCCAATGCCCTCGGCAATCTATCCCGGGTGGAAGACTTGGCGCTTGGGGGCGCGAACCAGAAGTCTTCGGATCCCTGTCCGGCCTAAGCGCTTATGATTGTATGGTTTAGGGACGTTCTGGTTCGCTTGCGACCACGTGTGCCAAGAGCGGGCAGCGTGAAAAAAAAGTGCCTGCAGGTCATATCGAACTATGATTGGGCCGGTCGGCCTGATATAATGCAGTGTGGAGTCGGCGCTCGATGGGCGACTTTTCGGTGGCCTTTAATGCGCCTTGGCGGAGCTGATCTGTACGGTCCTGTAAAACAAAGGTGTGAGGGAAGATATGAGCGAGGAGCGGCACACGGACGCGCAGGTGAACTCTTCACGTTATCATCATCATTGCTGTAAATACCGTTCAAGCATCGCTGGATGCGCGAACGAGGGTTTGGTGGGCAAGATGAGATGGGCCTGGTCGGGGTTCTGGCACTTTGTCCTTCGCAACCGAGTGGCGATCTTTATTGCCTCTCTTTTCTGGCTTCTGTATCGCAGTGGAACGAAGCCGCAAAGGCTCGCTTACCCGTGTCAGCAGGTCGCGGCCGTCAACGTCGGGGCGTTTATTGCGGCCCTCATTCCTGTCAGTCTGTTCTTGCGCAAACACAAGCACGGCCAGGTGTTGCCCAAGGCCGTGATCGTGCGGCGGCAAGTGATTGCCGCGGCGATCCTGTGCGTTGTTGGTGTCGTCGGTATCGAAACCTACCAGTACGCGGATCAGTTGCTCCAACCGGCAGCGACGTTGCCGAACGTGCCTCCGCCGGCGGTTGAGCCACCTCCGGCCGTCGTGGGCATCGCGCACAGGCCGTATCCGAACTGGCGCAAGGATGGCAGTCCGATACCCCCGCGCGCCCCGTTCACCGCCGCAGAGATCGACGGGCTGGTCGAGCGGGCAGTCACGTTGGCAGGCGGACTCGACCAGATCATGGTGGACAAGAACAGCGATGGAGTGCTCGACATCGTTCTGAAGCCGAATCTGGTTACCGAGATTCCCGTTGCGACCTATCCTGAGAACGGTATCGTCACGGACCCGCGCGTGATGGCCTCGGTCGTGAGACTCGTGAAGGAGGCAGCGGGGCGGACAGGTCTCAGTACGCTGGTAAGGATTGCCGAAGGCTCGGCCTGTGGTTTCCCGTGGGACGGCGGGAATCTGACGCGGACCGTCACCAAGACGGCCTTCATCAACTGCGGCTACACGACTGATCCTGCGTCCGGGCGGCAATGGTTCATATACGACCCGACGGTGGAACTGGTCGACCTCAACGATTCCGGAGGACTTGATCAGTTCGATCCGGCGAAGGTCACACAGGTGACCATCGACAACGCGCTTTGCCGTCGCAAGTATTGGGTACCCAACATCGTGCTTCATTGCGACGTGTTGATCAACGTTCCGACGCTCAAGAATCACTCCAATGCGGACGTGACCGTCTCAATGAAGAGCCAGGGAATCGGCTGCGGGCCGAGCGACATCTACCACTCGCGGCCCGCATACGGAGTACCGCTTCACCTGCAACAGATGAAGCATGCGATGCACTTTACGGATGTTCCGGGGCTGAACGCCTGGGATCCCGGCCAGGCATCCGGCTGGGACTATCCCGCGAATCCCGGGTCAGACGAGAACGCCATCGTGAACTACACGATTGTGGATATGAACCTGTTCAGGCCCATGGACTTTGCGATCGTTGACGGGCTGATCGGCATCACCAACGGTCCCGCTTCTTGGCCTGCCACACAACCCAACCCGAATATGCAGTTGATCGTCGCCGGAAAAGACGCGGTCGCGGTGGATACGACGTCTGCCTTGTTGATGGGTTACGACCCGCAATACGTGCGGTATCTCCGCTGGGCATATAACCGGCAACTGGGCACGATGAATACGTCCAGAATCACTCAGATGGGTGACCACGTAGCCCTGTGGCGGTATCCATTTGAGGCCAACTGGGGCAGCACTCACGCCCCGAACGGCTCGCAGGCCGAGACCAGCCCGCCGATGCTTGGTGGGATTTCGGTTCTCGAAGGCTCGATGCTTGTGACCGGCCAAACGGTCACGGTCAACAGCTTTTCTGATAACGTTGGGGTAACACGAGCCGAGCTGGCCGTTGCCGTTCTGGGTTCAGACCTGTTGACCAACGGTGATTTCGAGAACGGTGAGACAGGTTGGACCAAGTGGCAGGCCGATTGGAGCACAGGTTTGGAGTGGGACTTCAACAACCCCAACGTCAGCTCGATGGGTGGAACCAAATGCCTTCGCCTTGGAAAGGAGACGACCCTTGCCAGTTTCGGCGTTTATCAACAGGTTGCCGTCACGCCCGGCAAGACCTATCGATTGGACTGCCAGTGGAAGGGCAAACGGCTGGGTACCATGAACTGGTGGGAGGTCATCCTGATCGACGGGCCCTTCAGCCTGCAGCAAGCGGATGACGCCGAATACGTCGAGAAAAACTACATGTTTGCCTATGACAATATGACCTACGGTTTCCCCGGCGCGATCGGCACGGGCTTCGGCTGGGTCTGGACGCACAACCAGTATGCCCCACCGAAGGACCAAGTGGACTGGAATCATCGCCTGGGGCGTCGTAAGGCGACGGGGAACATCATGACGGTCGTTCTCAAGGCGGGCAGCAACACCGCGGGCGGCGTCGAGGCGTACTTTGACAACGTGACGCTTCGAGAAGTGAGCGAAGACTATGTGCTTGATGCCGTTTCCAACCCGACGTGGGGGGCGCAGTTGGCGGCAGACATGAGTTCACTGCCGGTCGGCCAGTATCCGGGCGAGCTTCGGGTTACCATTTACGACGCGATGCTCAACGAAAGCAGCATTTACCGCAACGTCCATCTGCAGCCCATTCCGCTCAATCCGTGGGTTTGCAAAAACAGGGACGCCTTGTATCAGGAGGTTTTCGTCGGAGATCCGATTCCCGCGGATAACGTGGAGATCTGGAACTGCGGCGGTGAGGGCGGCGATCTGAGCTACGAGATCACCACCAATGTGCCGTGGATCCACGTTGTGCCGGATGAAGGCGTGTCCGTTCAGAATCCGCCGACGACCAATCTTCATGTGGTTTCTTATGATCCGTTGCCGCCGGGTGTCCACACGGGCAAGATCACCATAACCGGATCGCACAATGTCGAGACAATCAACGTCACGGTAGTGGTGACCACGGTCAAGCCGGACTTTGACGCCGACGGCGACGTGGATGAGACCGATTTTGGTTTCTTCCAGCAGTGCTACACCGGGGCCGCGCAGGTCTCCGGCAGTTGTACCGTCGCGGACTTCGACGGCGACATGTTCGTTACTCGTACCGGTGACCTGCCGGTGTTCTTGAATTGCCTGAGCGGACCTGGCATATATCCCGATCGGGATTGCGACTGAGTGCGAGTCGGGACGCTCCTCGTGTAAAGATAACGGCGTGCGAAGCTCTTGGGATGCTCCGCACGCCGTTCTTGTTGTGCTTTCGGCCCGGGCGGGGGAGATCGGCTATGCGCGCAACGGTCGGACGGATCCGTATCCGGCTGAGAGCGCCTCAAGGACAAGCGGCAGCCCGGATGTCGAAGCCTGTGCGCGTGACGCGCCAGCAGGTGGTTGCGGCATCATAGAGACGGATTTCCCGCACTCTCCGTCGGTCATTCCCAGATGGCGTGTTTCGATTGGCGGGCTGCGGGTTTTGCCCCGCCTGCCTTTTTGCCGTTTGGCGATTCAATCCCACAATGGTTTGCATTAGAATGCGTCCGCGACGCGTTTCTGCTGTATGAGTTCTCAGGGCATACAACTGCCTGCGCCGAGCGTCTTTATGCGCGGGCCAAGACGCAGGCGAGGCATCGGAATATACCAGAGGCCTGCCGGCTTGCTTAAGCATCCCGGACGATGAGACTGTTATGAAGCGGATGACGAGTTTCTCTGAAGCCCTGTTTGCCCGCCGAATGACGTCAGTCCTTGTCTTGGTTGCCGGAGGATGTCAGTGGTTCTCCGAGAGTGCGGACCGTGACGTCTATCGGTTGATTAACGACCGCCAGCGGGCGGCTCTGGGCGAGGCGCATGACTTCCGCATTGAGCGGGGCACCTCGCCCGTGTCGGTGCCGGGAGACGCGTACGCGTTCGTTCCTCGCCCGATAGACAGCGACGTGCCGGAGGTTTTTCGTCGTGCGGCTTCTCAACCTGCGGTGGACGGGAACCCGACTTCAGCACCGGTCGTTATGGGCTCTCAGGGGTATGTATTTCCAGAGACGATGCCTTCGGGGACGGCGGACGCTGAGGCGTCCCAGCCTGGCCTTTTGCGGTCTGAAGCCGCCAGCCGGCCGGTGTCCACCCGGCCGTCTCGACCTATCATGACGTTGTCTGGAGCCCTCAAGTACGCCTTTCAACACTCGCGGCGGTTTCAGAATGCCAAGGAGGATCTGTACCTTGCCGCCTTGGATCTGACCCTGGAGAGACATCTGTGGACACCTCGGTTTTTCGGAGAGATCGGAGTTGACCTCGTCAACCAGGGACAAGACGAGGTTTGGGATCATGCCCTCGAAGCGGTCGCACAGGCAGGGGTTCGACAGAAGTTGCCTTACGGCGGCGAGATCACGGCGCGGGTGATCGCCAACCTGGTCAATGACTTGTCCAAGCGCGTGAATGAGGGTGAGACCGGCTCCATGCTCCTGGAGGCCAATATTCCGTTGCTGCGTGGAGCCGGCCGGGCGGCCTATGAGTCGCGATACAGAGCCGAGCGCAACCTGATCTATGCAGTCCGGACCTATGAGCAGTATCGTCGATCATTGGCCGTGGACATCGCGGGGCGCTACTTCAATCTTCAGCGGCTTCGCCAGCAAATCGTCAACGCGAGCGAGAGTGTCGAGCAGTTCGCGACCGACATGGCCCGCGCCGAGGCTCTTCGTCGGGTCGGCCGCGTGGAACAGTTGGACGTGCTTCGTGCCGATCAGGATCGCCTGCGGGCCATCAACACGGAAGTAGACGCGATCGCCAATTACGAAACCGCCCTGGACCGCTTCAAGATCGAGATCGGTATGCCGACGGAGACCGAAATCGACGTGGAATATCCGGCCGAGGTCACCGATTCCACGACGGAAATGGATGGAGTCATGGAGCCTTCGAGTCTGGAAGATGCTCTTCGAATGCCGGATGTGTCGGAAGAAGAGGCCGTCCGCGTGGCTCTGAAATACCGGCTTGATTTTCTGAACGACCTGGACCGCGTGGACGATGCTCGCCGAGGCGTGGCCGTTGCCGAGAACAATCTTCTGCCGGATCTCAGGATGTACGGCACGGTGCAACTGGACACCGTGCCCGAGCGTGTGGGCGTGCTGAAGTACAACACGGACCGCACAGGTTATCGGACGGGCTTGAGACTGGATCTGCCGTTGGATCGTGTGGCAGAGCGCAACGCGTTACGTAAATCTCAGATCGCGCTTCAGCAGGCGCAACGGGCGCTTGAAGAGGCCAAGGATATCATCAGCCTGCAGGTTCGTGAGGCAATCCGAGAGGTCCAACAGCAGGCCGATTCGCTGCGGATTCAAATACTGAGCCGGGATCAGGCCTTGGCTCGCCGCCGGGCGGCGCGTCTGTGGTTTGACCTGGGAAAAATGAATAACCGGGACGTCATCGAGGCGCAGCGAGAGCTGCTTGAGGCACAGAATCGCCTGGCGGAGGCTCAGTCCCAATGGAGACTGGCGATTCTCGCTTTTCGTCTCGATACCGGAACGCTCCGCGTGGACGACGAGGGCCAGTGGTACTCGGCGGTGGCGACCACGGCCGCGCGGCGTTAAAATGGAAGCGGTCAACGTCCTTCCGAATGGGGTGCGACAAGTTTCCGGGCCGCCGACGGTCAGCCTGCTTGTTAGGAGATCCGGGCATGGGAATGACCGAGACCGAAGCGACTCTTCCGTCGCAAGTTCCTGAGGCTGCGGAACAGGCCTGGGCACCCAGCCGGGTGCCGGTCCGAGTTTCGCGAAGGGCGCTCCGGTGGCTTGTGCTGATCGTCGTGGCGGTTGCCGCGATCGGGGCTTATGCGGTGGTCAAGCGGTGGCTCGCTCCGGCCGCCGTGCAGGACATCCAGCTTTACACGGTCACGAGAAAAAGCTTCCCCATCTTGTTAACCGCTACCGGCGAGCTCAAGGCGGCGAATTCCGTGGAGGTGCGGTCCGAGGTGGAAGGCCGGGCGACGATCATCTCGCTCGTTCCTGAGGGGACGCACGTGAAGCAAGGCGACCTTCTGGTGGAACTGGCCAGCGACGAGATTGACGAGAAGATCCGCGACCTGGAGATCAAGGAGACGGTGGCGGCGGCCGCCTACGAGGCCGCGGTGAAAGAGTTGGAGATTCTCAAGGACAAGAACCAGAGCGAGGAGCGCAAAGCCGCTCTGGCCCTGGACATGGCCAGGCTGAGTCTCGAGAAGTATCGAAAAGGCGAATCCAAGGAGCTGAGGAAGGAATCCGAGATCGCCGTCAAGCAGGCTGAGCAGGAGTTGCAGCGGGCGAAGGACTACCTCAAGGACTCGGAAGAGCTTTTCAAAGAGGGTTTTATCACTCGCATCGAGCGGGAGCGGGACGAATTCGAGGCATGGAAGGCCGAAAACGTACTGGAGAGGACGGGGGTGAAGGCCGAGGTCCTGGAGAAATGGACGATTCCGATGGAACTCCAGAAGAAGGAGTCGGACGTGGAGGAGGCCGAGGCCGAACTGGAGCGCACCAAGAAGGCGTCGCGGGCCTCTGAAGAGAAAGCCATTGCCGAAGTGAACGCGAAGAAGGACGAGTTGGGGATCGTTCGAGACAAGCTCAACAAGGCCCGAGAGCAGAAGAAGAAGACGCGGATCGAGGCTCCCGCCGATGGGCTGGTGGTCTACTACAAGGAGGACTGGTGGGACGAGACCCGCATCAAGACGGGGACTCAACTGCATGAACGGCAGCAGATCATCGAGCTACCGGACACGAGCTCGATGAAGGTGGTCGTGCGTGTTCACGAGACGCAGATCGAGCGGTTGAAGGAGGGGTTGACCGCGACGATCACGCTGGAAGGGTACAGCGGGCGGCAGTATCCGGGGAAAGTGATCAAGATCGGCACGGTGGCCGACTCGGCTCACCGGTGGATGAACCCCAACACGAAGGAGTACCTGACCGAGATTCTCATCGAGGGTTCGACCAGCGATCTCAAGCCCGGCGGCACGGCAAAAGTGGACGTGCTGGTGACGCAGCTCAGCGACGTTGTGGCCGTTCCGGTACAGGCGGTTTTCGGCAAGGGGGGCAAGTACTATGTGTTTGTCGATGAGCGCGGCAACGCGCGTCCGGTCGAGGTCGAGGTGGGACTGGCGAGCAGCGAGTACGTGGAAATCAAGAAGGGGCTGGATGTCGGTCAGGAGGTTCGTCTTGCGATCACCGATGAGATGAAGCGGCGGCTTCCGGACGACAAAGAGAAAGAGGAGAAGGCCGGGAAAGGGGCGGGGGCGAAGAGAAGGGGGGCTCCGCCGGCCTCGGCGCCTGCGATGAACTGAGGCCGGGATCCCAAGGCGGACCGGCATTTTGCGGGCCGCAACCCAAGCGCACTGCGATCCAGAAACACGCGCGCAAGAAGCGCAGACGTCCGGCCGTAAGGTTCTGATGGTACAGTAGCGACCGATGGTCATGCCGAGTGCCGTTACGACAGATCAGCATCGCCCGGCAGCTCGAGGCGGCAGGGGAGCCAGAGTCCTCGCCCATCTGGACGGCGTGGTCAAGATTTATCGCAAAGTCGGCACTTCAGTCGAGGTGCCCGCGCTCAGAGGCATTACGCTTGATTTTGCCGAGGGCGAGTACGTGGCCATTTGCGGCCAGAGCGGGTCGGGCAAGAGTACGCTTCTGAATCTGCTCGGTTGCCTCGATCGGCCGAGCAGCGGGCAGTACGTGCTTGGCGGCGTAGATGTGTCCGAGCTCGACGACGACGCCCTGTCGGACATCCGGAGCCGCCGGTTGGGATTTGTCTTTCAGAGTTTCAACCTCATACCACAGCTCACCGTCCTGGAGAACCTTGAGGTTCCGCTTTTCTACCAGGCGGTAACCCCGCAACTGCGCAGGGAGAGGGCCCTTGATCTGGCTCATCGGATGGGCCTGTCGGATCGCATTCATCACCGTCCGATGGAACTGTCCGGAGGCCAGCAGCAGCGTGTGGCTATTGCCCGGGCCCTGATGAACGATCCGCTCCTGATTCTCGCCGACGAGCCCACGGGGAATCTGGATACCGCCACGGGCGAGGTCATCCTTGCTCTGTTCGATCAGCTTCATCAAGCCGGGCGGACGATTCTGATGGTCACTCACGAGGCCGACGTTGCGGCGCGTTGCCGACGGGTTATCACCCTTCGGGACGGCTTGGTGGTCAGCGACGTGAGCAACGGCCGACGGATGCCTGGACCGGCCGTCGTGGGGAGAGCCTGAGCCATGTTCCGCGGACTGACGCTCGAGACCGTCCGACTGGGGCTCAAGAACCTTTACCTGCACAAATTGCGCTCGTTTCTCACCACGCTGGGCATCATCTGCGGGGTTGGTGCAGTCATCTGCATGTTGTCCATTGGCGAGGGAGCATCCGAAGCAGAGATGGCGCTGATTCGCCTGCTCGGCACGCAGAACATCATCGTCCAATCCGTTCGTCCCCAGGAGAGCGGCGTCGTCGGCTCGACACGGACATACGTGTTGGAGTACGGCCTGACCCGCGCGGATCTGTCGCTGATTCGGGCGACGATTCCGAACGTCAATCGCGTTGTTCCTCTACGCGAAGTCGCCTATCAGGTGCGAAGAGGCAGCGCGCAGCTACCCGCGGCGGTGTTCGGTACGGAGCCGGCTTTTTTCGACATTCTGCACATCAAGATCGCCCGTGGCCGGCCCCTCCAGTTGCTCGATGAAGCGGAGGCTGCGAAGGTGTGCGTCATCGGGGACGAGCTGAGAGCCAGGCTGTTCGCTCACGAGGATCCCATCGGGGAAACCGTCTATGTTGACCGACCGGCCACGCCTCTGACCCCCTACAAGGTGGTCGGTATCCTGGAGCGGACCCAAACCGCCGGCCAACCGGCCAAGGGGCTGGGCGAACGAGACATCAATTCGGAGGTCTTCATCCCGCTCAGCACCGCCGACAGGTTATACGGCGATCTGCTGATTCGCGTCACGAGCGGCAGCTACGAGAGAAGCCGGGTGACATTCAGCGACTTTTATGTTCAGGTCGACGACATCGAGAACGTGATTTCCGTATCCGAGATGGTCAAGCAGGCCTTGTCCCACATGCACAACAAGGCCGATTACACGGTGAAGGTGCCGCTGGAGCGGCTCAGGTTGGCTGAAAGCGAGAAGCGCCGGCGGCAGATCACCATGGGTTGCATTGCCGGCATCTCCCTGTTGGTCGGCGGCATCGGCATCATGAACATCATGTTAGCGACCGTGACCGAGCGGACGCGAGAGATCGGCATTCGGCGGGCGCTGGGCGCCAAGCGCCGGCATATCGTGATGCAGTTTCTCATTGAATCACTGATGCTCAGCACCCTCGGCGGCATGATCGGAATCGTCTGCGGCTCCGCCGGAGCTCATCTGATCACCAACTGGGTGGGCTGGCCGACGGTGATCCACAACTGGACTATCCTCTGCAGCTTCGGCCTGGCTTTGGCCGTCGGATTGTTTTTCGGCATCTATCCCGCCGCCAACGCGGCCCGGCTGGATCCTATCGAGGCCTTGCGGCAGACTTGACGCGGTTCTGCTGACGGCTGAGCAGGCGATAGAGGACCAGCAGCACAAAGAACAGGAGCAGCAACTGGGCGGTTCGTTTGGCGACGTGATCGACGATGTCGCGGATCCTCATACTCGTGAAATCGGCCGCGCTACGCCACTGGGTGTCAACCGCGACGACCTCGCTGGAGAAGGTCTTCGCATCGAGAAAAGATCGGAAATCGGTCAGCAAGGCTCGCAGCTTGTCCGAGGTTTCGCCGAGTTCGATTGCACTCTGAGTGACCGCCTGGAAGCTGAATCGTGCGTCGTGCGTCTCGACAGAATCATCCGGGTTCCCCTGAACGGGGCTGGACGCCGGTTTCTCCACAGCAGCGTCGGTGTTCTCCGGCGATTGGCCTGAGTCGCCAATGATCCGACCCGTCTCATCTTTCATGGATGCGGGCACGAACTTGAGTATCTCCTGTGCGGTGGCCTGCACCGCCTGAGCCGCCTTCTCGAGCGCCTGAGACGCCTTCTGGACGTTATCAAGGGTGACTCTGGCTTCTACAACGGTATCGCGAACGTGATTGCTGGCAGATGACACCATTGCCACGGTCTCTTTCGCTTCGCCCAACGTCGTGCGAAGCTCAGGTTGAGAAGCATCAATACGGTCGAGCAGGTTTTCGGCCTCGGTTCGAAGCTCGTGCGGCATTTTCTTTGCGACGTCCACAAACTCGGTGGTGTTGTCCGCCATCCGCGCGGAGCTGTCGGAGAACTGCCGGAGGTTGTCCATCAGATCGGTGAACTGTGGCGTTTGTCCGAAACTCGTTCCCAGTAGCTGAAGTTGCCAGCGCGCGTTGGCCGGAAAATCTTCAACGGTGTCGGTAAAGCGGTCCATGGAACGTGCCACCGCGTGGACCGACTCCGGCGTCCTGCTCACGCCTCCGAGAGCTGCAATCGGGGCGAAGGGGATGGCAACCAGTTGCTGAAGCACCTGTTCGCCCTGAGGAACATCGCTGAAACTCTCCGCGGGCCGCACCAAGAAGCCCTCCTGCATAGGATTCTGTTTCACGTATGCCACCACGTCCTGTCGGGTTTTCTCAAATACGCTTTCGGAAAGGCTCTTGCGGGCGATTTCGTCGATGGCCGCGCGGATCTCTTCCGCGGCTTGAAGGGCGACAGGTTGAGATGTGCCGAACAGTTGTCTACCCTCGCCCACGGAGAGGAAATCGACGAGGCGATAAGCCAGTGCCCAGAGATCGAGCATCGCTTCGGCGGGATCCGATTGACTGGCCGCGGTTCGGCACTGATCGGAAAGTCGAACGCGAAACCGGGTTGCGGCCTGTCGTTCTTCCCGGGCTGTTGCTTTCTGTTCGAGTTCGGTAGCAGTTTGCTCTACCGTTGCCCTAAAAAAGCCCACGAAGCCGCGGATTTTCTCAGCCATTTCGTCTTTATCCGCCGTCGGCGCATATTGCTGCGGAGCGATCTGAGGTCGCGTCTGAACCGGTTGGCCATTGCAGCCGCATAGCGGCACCATCAGTAGCCAAGCGGCCAACGCGAGTTCACATGCGGCAAGACCGCGGCCGGCTTGCCGACCTGATGCACATCGACGGGTTTGCTCATAGGATGGTTTCATGATCGCGATCTCCGTTGGGGGACAGTGAAACCTCTGGTCCGTTTACGGGACCGCCTTGCAAGGGCCGTTGGCGACAAGCAGCAACACGGCACCGCGGACGCGTTTTCGCGCCGGAAGTCCTGCTCGGCGGTTTGTGAATATGCATCATAGGGCGGGACAGATATCGGTGAAAGAAACCCGCCTGTGGCGATGCTGCGACGCATCGGCAACCTTCCGGCTGACCAAGGCTTGGTGGCCGCGACAAGCAGCACGAAACCTGCCGTCGGGAATGCGGGGCCCTTGCGACCGCCGACTGGGATGCGACGGGGTGCCGACCGAGTTATTATTCGGCCAACCGGATGGCCGCGAACTCCGTCGGGCGCTTGGCGCGGATCACTCCGCTGCCGTATTCGGCACTATGGCGTTCGTCTTTGTCCAGGTCATTGACCACCAAGCAGATGCCGAGGCTCTTTCGCGGCTTGGGCTCGAAGCCGGGCAGCAGTTGCCATTGGACGGCTGCTTCGTAGATTGTGCGTCCGCCGCCGTGCCGGGCCACGGAAACCTCGACGAGGTCCTCCGCCCGGACCCCTTGCGGCAGTTCGGGGGAACGCCAAATGTGCTTTTGAACCGTTTTGTCTTTCAGCGAGATGCCGATCTCGGATTCATTGCGCTTGTAGCCGCCCCAGATGTAGTCCCAGGAAGGGGCTTTCAACTCGAAGTTCGAGCGATCCGGATTGAAAGCGATCTGAAGGCTGTCCTCCTTCCACATATCCGCCGCCGGCTGGTTCTGGGTGTGAGTCTGATCCTTGACCACCACGCGCAGGTACAACCGCTGCCGGTCCCATGCGGCCTGCCAGGTTACGGACAGGTCATCCGGCACGGGAGGATCGACATAGTAGTACCGTACCGGCTCGTCGTACTTGCCGATTTTGGGCTCAGCGGGCCGGGCGTGGAACACCCAGGGCAGTTCGTCAACATAGGGGATGCCGGGCCAGTCGTCCGGCCCGGCGCGCATCGGGATCATGTCGGGAGTACGCGGTACATCGGCCGCCCGCAGCCCATCAGCCCGCGGCTTGCGACGTGCTGCATTGGCCTCATAGGTGATCAGGCGCTCGATGTGCTCCCGGTTAAGGACGCCCACGCCGGCGAGCATCTGCTCGACGAGCCTCAGGCGTGCCGGCTCGTTTTTTTCTTCATTGGCGCAGGTCCAGCGAACCAGCGGGGCGAGGGCGGCATCGCGCATCTGCTGCTTGAGACCCCACATCCGAACATAACCGGTCATTCCCGGCCAGCCGGAGACCGGCAGATCGGGAAGCGCCTGCGCTATGTGAAACCGCCTGACCCACTTGCGCCACGCCTCGACGACGGCATTCGACTGAGTGATGGCGTCCTCGTAGTTGTCCGTCGGTCGCCACCTGATGGCGTTCATCGACACGTGATGGGCCTCGGCGCCGGCATACGTGAAGTCGTATCGCTGACGCAGGAAGTCGACTCGCCGGCGGACCGTATCGTCGTCAGCGAGTTTGGCGGCTTCCTCGAGCAGTTCACGGCCGCGAACAAAATCCTCCCAGGCATAGATCTGCATTTCCCCGCGAAGATCGTCGATCCCGCCAAGCCATCGCCCCTTGGTCTGACGTTGCCAGCGGTCTTCCCAGTGTCTGTAGAACTTTCCCACCGGGCCGGCCGCGTTGCCGTAGAGATCGGTTATCATCCGGTCGATCACCGCGTCGGGATCGAGTTCGGCGTTCCAGAGCAACTGATACAGCAAGTAGTACATTGGCATTGAGGTGTCAATCATCGAGACGTGGTGTGTCCCATAGCCCTGGACGCCGATCCGGGCGATGTGCCTCATCTGGTCGGCCAGGATGTGCGGGAAATAGCGAGGTGTCCAGTAGTTGATGCCGACGTAGTCGTAGAATCGCACCGCTCCCGCTTTTCTCACCCACTCGGCGGCGATTCGTTGGTCGATCTCCTTGTATTTGGGGTCGAAGTTCTGTGCCGTATCCTCGCAGAGAACGACGGTGACGTTATGACCGATGTGCTCCACCGTCTTCGGCGGGGTGGTGGTCAACTGGTAGGCGAAGACGCCGAGTTGGCGGTCGGGGAACTCCTTGGCCGTTTGTGCCGCGACCCTGGCGATAAGCTGGAAGTAGCTTTCGGAGAAGTTCCACATGCCGTTGTACGGCTCGGACTTGCCGTCGACGGCCAGACAGCGATCGCACTTGCACGCCGTCAGGTTGTCGTTGACGCCGAAATTGGTTCCGCCTTCTCGAACGTATCTCATGAAGATATCGAACATGTCGGGGTGGGTGAAACAGGGGTGTACGTCGTGTTCGACGTGCCGCTTGCCGTCCCAGAAAGCAAAGTACTCAGGATGATCACCGTATTTCTGCGGGTTCACCACCTGATTCAGCGCATGACCCGTCCCGTGATAGGGGAGCTTGACGCCTTCGTGCGTCATCCGCATTCGTCGTCCGAAGTCGTCGGAGGGCATCCTGCCCCACATCTGACGTCCATAGAATGAGGGGTTTTCCAGATAGGCTCCGCCTGGGGCATTCGGTTTGACATTGATTGCAAGCGATGTCGCCTTCGGCACGACCTCCCACAGCGGACCCGCGTAATACCAGCGGACGCCAAACTGGTCCTGCAGGATTGTGTAGACGCCGTTGGCCGTACCCTGGGGAATGTTGCCCGCGACGATCAGGTTCTCGCCCAGCCGGGCGATCACGAAACCATCGAGCTTGATATGCTTTCGGGCTTCGGCCGTGTCGTCGTATAGTGAAGTCTCGCCGATGTGCAGCGTCGGACCGGGCAGATCTTCGGTTCCCCTGGTGACTTTGAGTTCCGCACCGCTAATCAGCTCGACGTACTTCGTCAGATCCTTGACTGCCGCATCCAGCACCGGGTTCTCACCGGCGACGAGGATTTCAACGACTGGCTTGCGTTCCTGGACGATCACGCAGGATGTCACATCCGCGGCGCGGGTCACGTGCCAACCCGTTACCCCGTGGCTGATCGCGGTCATCAGCAACACCCGTGCGATAGGGCACGTTTTCATGGCAAAGCTCCGCCTGTTCAGGCCCCGAACGCCGTGTACGGTCGGCCGAGGATCCTCAGCCGACACGGATTCCTGATCAGGTAATGTTAACCGGGGGTTGCGATCGGGCAAAGTCAGCGGCTGTTTCGACCCGGGCCTGATCGGCTATAATGCCCGCTGCCACAAGCACGGGCGTGCCGCGAGGAAGGCAGGGCGTCGCCCGATCGGAGTGGACGAAACGATGGCCAGCACGCCGTCAGTCGCGATCATCATTGCCACGATGAACCGCCGGGACGTGGTGCTGTTCACGCTGGCCCGATTGCACGAACCGAATCGTATTCCCGGCGACTACGAAATCGCCGTCTGCGTCAATCCGTCGAGCGACAACACGGTCAAGGCGATCCGGGAGCGATTTCCTGACGTCCGAGTGATCAGTCTTGAGCGCAATCTCGGCAGTTGCGCCAAGGCCATCGGCGTTGCGGAGACCCGATCGGAATACGTTGTCTTTCTTGATGACGATTCTCATCCCTGGCCGGACGCGATTGCCCGGATGTTCGAGAAGTTCCGGGCCGACAAGCGGTTGGGAGCGGCGGCGTTCACCGTTCACCTGCCCGACGGCCGGCAGGAGTGCAGCGCCCTGCCCGGCGTTTTTGTGGGGTGTGGCGTGGGGTTTCGACGGGCTGCCCTGGATGCCGTGGGGGGGCTCGACGGCTCGTTTTTCATGCAAGCCGAGGAATATGACCTGAGCTTTCGCCTGGCGGCAGGCGGCTGGAAGGTCAAGACCTTCACGGATCTGGGTGTCGATCACCTCAAGACGCCCACTGCCCGCCTCAGCGGCCGAACGGTGCGGTACGATACCCGAAACAACCGAATCGTTATTGCCCGTTACCTGCCCGATGAGTACGAGGAGGTTTACCGGCAGGACTGGATGCAGCGGTATCGATGGATCGGCGAAGCCAACGGGCATCTCCGGGATTACTGGAGGGGCCGGCTTGCCGGAGCGTTTCGCGCGACGCGCGATCGCCGGACCTACGCTCGTTGGCGGTTGTCTTCGACGGCGTTCGAATCATTGTTTCGTGTCAAGCACATCGCGAGCCAGATGCAGCGGCTGGCCGACAGCGGCGTCCGGCGCATCATTCTCGCGGACCTGGGCAAGAACATCTATCCGTTCGTTTACGGCGCTCAGTCGGCAGGGCTTGAGGTCCTGTGCATCGCCGATGACCGTTTCGCGCGGCCCGGGCGTCGTTATCGAGGCATTCCGGTCGTCGAGACGGCCGAGTCGCTGATGATGAAAGGCGATGCCATCGTCGTTTCCAACGCATCAGCCGTTCACGCGGAGAGCCGCCATCGCGCCTTGGAGAAGGCGACCGATCTGCCGATTCACAGGTGGTTCGGATATGACAAGCCCTTGCCCGAGGGCGTTTAGTCTCTTCCGTCGCAACTGGTGTGCATTTTGCGCGTGTGTTTCTGGATCGCAGAGCACCTGGGTTGCGGTCCGCAAAAAGGCGGTCGGCCTCAGGTTCAGGGTTGAAGATGGTCAGGCATGAGGGGTTTGCCCTTGGCCACCGGACAAGCCAGTCGCCTGCCCAGGAGTTCGCTTTCGCGTCCCGGAGCCAGGCCCCCGCCCGGTCGCAGCCAGTCCAGATGCTCCCATTTCAGCACCGTTCCGGCCGGAAGATCCCGTGCGGCCACGATGGAGCGTCGCGTCGCAAGGGCCAGGGGCTGCTCGGCTTCGAGCATGCGCTTTTCCTGCGAACCGAGCATCTCCTCGGCCAACCGTACACGGCGGACCAGGTCGGCCATATCCGACGGGTCGGCCGACAATCGGTGATCGCGGAAGTCGGAGTATGTCTTGGAGATGGTGAAATGCTTTTCAATGATGCGAGCACCGCACGCCACCGAGAGCACGGCCGCCTCAATGCCGACGGTATGATCCGAATACCCCACCGTCACGCCCAGCGAGGCCAGTTTCCGAATGGCCAGCAAATTGGCATCCTTGGCGGGTGTCGGGTAACTGACGACGCAATGCAGGACGGCCAGGCCCGGATCAACGCCCAGCTCCGTCCAGATCCGCTCGATGAAGCCTTTTGTCCGACGCACATCCTCCAGGTCCGCCAAGCCGGCCGAAAGGATGATCGGCTTGCCCGTCCGGGCGATTACGTCGATCAGCGGGAAGAAGTTGTTGTCGCCGGAGGCGATCTTGAACGCGGGGACGAGCGGCGCAAGAAACCCGGCGCTCTGCAGATCAAACGGCGTTGAGAGGAAGAGGACGCCGGCATTCGTCGCCACTTCCTGCAATCGGGCAAACTGCTCATACGATAGCTGGAAGCGTCGTAGCATTGCCAGACGTTTCTCTTCGCCGGGTGAAACGAGTCGTTCCGGCACGATGGTCTGGAACTTGACCGCGTCGACCCCCGCCTGGGCGGCCCGGAGGATCATCTCTTGCGCAAGCGAATAAGAGCCTTCGTGGTTGTTGCCGATCTCGGCCGCCACCATCACTCGCTGATTCAGATCGAGCTCGCCTATTCGCATGCTGCGGCCTCAAGCATGGTGATAGTGAAATACGTATTGGGCCTCGGTCATTCGGAAACCGGCGCTCTCGTAGAGCCTTACGGAAGCGATATTGGCTATCTGCGTGCCAACGCGAATCAGTTCGCCCGCGCGGGTTCTCGACTCCACAAACGCGATCATCTCCGCGCCGAGTCCCCGGCGCCGATAGCGTTCGTCGACGGCGATCAGATCGATGACCAGCGATCCGTCGGCGGCTCGGAGCAACTGCAGGAAGCCCGCGACCTCTTCGTCGACCTGGATGACAACCATCTGATGTCCCCGGGTGCCGGCGAAGTATGCGGCCACCCAATCGGCCTTGATCCGGTCGGCGGTTTCCCTCGGGATCTGGGGGTCGAGGTGGAATCGCGAGTATCTGAAGCTGCTCCGGGCCAACTCGACGGTGGCGTCGCGATCCGACGGCTTGGCCAGTCGAACCCCTGAGTCTTCCGTTTCCTGGCGACCCGGATAAGCCTTCTTCTCGAAGATGACGTTGGTGTCCACGAGGCGAAAATCATGTCGCTGGAGAAAACGCAGGCCTTCCATGAAAGTCGGCGAGACCTTCGTGTAGACGAACGCGGGCCTATTGAGAATCGCCAGCAGAGCGTCCCGTTCAGCCTCGCCGGCCGGGTCGAGCAAGGCCTCATCGACGGTCAGACGGTACGTTTCACGGCCGAGCCTCTCGGCCAACCAGGCATCCGGCTTGAGGTGATCGGTAACGCCGCTCATGGCAGACCTCCATGTCCATCGGGCCAACGTGGCCGTCGTTTTCGGTACCGCTGCGCGCAGCCGCCCGGTAGCGTTTCAATCTTCCGCGCCAGATGCTCAGGCCGCACAGGCCGGGGCGAACAGCTCCTTGTACCAGCGGGCGTACTCGGCCATGCCGAGCTCCAACGGATACCGAGGCTGGTAACCGATCAATCGCTTCGCCTTGTCCACGCAAAGGGTACCGCGGTCGGGCATCAGATTATCCTTCGGCGTATACTCGACCTTAATACCGGGAAAGTGCCCGGCCACGATCCCGGCCAACTCGGCGATCGACCGCGACTGCCCGTAAGTCAGATTGAACGTCTGGTTCAGTGCGTTCTCGTTCTCCAACACGTTCACGATACCCGAGACCAGGTCTGCGATGTAGGTGAAGTCCAGTCGATCCGAACCATCGCCGTTGACGGTGATGGGCAGGCCCCGGGCGGCGTTTTCCATGAAGATCTGGCTGACGCGGCGACTGATACAGCGCTCGCCGTAGAGGGCCGAGGGGCGAACGATGGTATACGGGAGGTTGAACACCTGATTGTAGGCGATAACGATTTTCTCGCCGGCGAATTTCAGGGCTCCGTAGATACCCAGGGGCTCGCAGACGGTGTCCTCATCGACCGTGGGGGTCTTGAAGTTGCCGTAGACCATGCTCGATGAGAGATAGACGAAGTGGCGTATATGCAGCTTTGTGGCCCGGGCGATGTCCAGGGCGTTTTCCAGCGTCCGCAGGCTGTGATCGAACGTGGAAAAGGGGTCCTTGTTGGACTTGCCGGCATGGGCCACCGCCGCCAAGTGGACGATGGCGTCCGGGTCGAAGGAGGCGAGCACCTGCGACAGGCCGTTGTAGTCGCGGGCATCCATCACCTCCAACGGGATGGCACGGTCCTCCAGCAGGTCAAGCCGTTCGCGGATTACCCGCAGGTAGAGTTCGGCGTTCGCGTTCGTCCTGCCTTCACGATGCAGGCTGTAGAGATTGTTGACCGCCAGACTGTCCACCACGAGCACCTCGGCACCGAGACTCTTGAGCCTCAAAGCCAGGTGGTGGCCGATGAAGCCCGCCCCGCCAACCAACGCGATTCGACGTTCAGAAAAGTCGCTCATCAGTTGATTCCAGAAAGAACTTCCTCAATTGCTGACACCATGTAGTCCACGTCTTCCCGATTCACATGCGGCCCAACGGGCAGTGCCACGCCGCGGTCGCTGATCATCGACGCGACGGGAAACGCGTCCTCCGCGCAGCCGTACTTCCTGCGATAATAGGTCATGCGCGGCACGGGCTTGGGGTAATAGACACTCGTTCCGACGCCCCTGGCCTTGAGGGCCTCCATGATCTCGGGCCGTCGCTCCGCCCATTTCGGCTGGAGGAGCATTACCATGCAGTAGTAGGAGCTCTGGAAATGCTCGTGCGTGGATTGCAGGAGCTCGATACCCGGTATTTCCTTCAACGCGGCCTCAAGGGCCTCGTGGTTCTCACGCCGTCGCCGCAGGAACTCCGGCAGCTTCTTCATCTGCTCGATACCCATGGCCGCCCCGATCTCATTGAGTCGATAGTTCAGCCCGAGTCCCTGTACGTCGTACATACCCGGCACGCGTCGGTCCTCGACCACGTTCCGGTCGATGCCGAAGGCCCGCAGTCTGGCGACTGATTCGTTGACCGTCCGGTGGCGGGAGATGACCATGCCGCCCTCGCCGGTGGTGATGTGCTTTACCGGATAGAACGAGAAGCAGCCTACATCGCCAAGCAGACCCGCGTGAATGCCCCGGTAATACGTGCCGAGCGCCAGGGCGCAGTCTTCAACAACGAACAGGTTGTGACGCCGCGCCATGTCCATGACCGCGTCCATGTCCACCGGCAGGCCGAGATAGTGGACCACGGCCAAGGCCTTGGTTCGCTCATTGATCAGCGGCTCGATGCGAGAAATGTCGATATTGCCGGTCTTCGGCTCAGAGTCCACAAACACCGGCCTGGCCCCGACGAGTTCCACGCAATGAGCCGTGGCGGTATGCGTCTGGGTCGGCACGATGACTTCATCGCCGGGCCCGAGGCCCAGGTGCATATACACCAAGTGCATTGATGCGGTGCACGAAGCCGTCGCCACCGCGGCCGGCGCACCCGTGAAGGCCGCGAAGGCCCGCTCAAACTCTTTCACCCGGGGCCCGTGCGTCAGGGTGACGTCGTTCAGCACCTCGGCCACCGCCCGCCGTTCCGCTTCGTCAATCATCGGACGTCCAAACGGTATCTGTCTCATCAGCTTTGCCTAGAGATAGTTCACTTCGACCGCGCCGGCCTGCCTGGTTGCCCGCTCGATGGCAACACAGATGGACATTGCCCTAAACGCGTCGTCCGCGGTTACCGCCGGCCGGGTTCCTTCCAGAATCGCGTTCACAAAGCTGCGAATCAGGTCGCCCTTGTGAACACCGGGGTACTCGGTCCGGATCTCCTGCACCGGATCGGCCGGCTCACGCGACTGATACAACCGGGCGCAGTCTCGGTCGTTCACGAATGTTCCACGGCTGCCGTAAACCGTCAGACCGTGAAAATGCGGCATCACACAGCCGAAATTCGCCGTCACCTTTCCGACCATTCCGCTTTCGAACCGCAGGCAGGCGACCACCATATCATCGAACCGGAAGGCCGAGTCCTTCGAGCAGATCCGGTTTCCGTAAGCCTGCACTTCCACGATTGTGTCGCCGGTCAGCCACAGCAGCAGATCCACCATGTGGACCGCACCGCCATGCACGACGGAGTAATAGGTTGCTTGCCCGCGCCATCCTTGCGTCAGTTTGTGCAGCCGTCCGTAGTTGTAGTCGGCTTCCGCGTAGTACAGCTCGCCCAGCTTGCCGGTATCGATCATGTTCTTGAGCGAGGTGAACCGCGGCGACATCCGCAGCACCAAATTCGACGACAGCACCGTGCCGGGATGCTCCTCCAGCAGTGTTCGTAGTTGTCGTCCTTCCTCTTCGCGCAGGAACATCGGTTTCTCCACGAATACGTGCTTGCCGTTGCGGATTGCCCGTGCGGCCTGCTCGAAGTGAAAATGGTCGTAGGTCGCGATCGACACCACGTCGACGGACGGATCGTCCAGCACCTCTTCTGCATTTGCCTTCATCGCTACGCCCGGATGGCGGGCGGCGACTTCTCGTCGTTTGTCCTCGTTGAAATCGCACAGGGCGACCACCTCGCAGCCTGGATGCTCCCGGTAACCGGCGATGTGCCGCTCACCAACCCCCAAGCCGATGATGCCCACTCTGAGCTTGCTCATGTCAAAGCGGCCAAGCCTGCCTGAGCCGCCCCGCGCCGGTAGAGTTCAACAACCTCCGACAGGCTGTACTGCCAGTGCGGCTTTTCCATCAGCCCCACGATCCGGCAGAAGACCTCGTAATCAGCTCTAGTATCGACCGATAAGCGGATCTCCCTGAGTTGCGCGGGTGCACTGATATTGAGTATGCTGAATGCTTGATGATTCTCATAGAAGTAAGACGTCACGTGTTCGACATGCGAGGGTTTCGACATCCTGGACAATGCCCGCCTGAAAGCCGGCGCGGAAACCACCTCGACCGACTGCCCCGTTGGGTAAGATCTGGGGAAGACGTTCGTGACCAGGTCGTGGTTGCCGGTTAAGAAGGCGTCCACGGATCGGTCAACCAGGGCTTGATCCAGCAGTGGGCTGTCGCCGCTGATGCGCACGAATCCCTCGAAGCCGTAATGGTCAAGGGCATCGGCGAATCGCCTCGCCACGTTATCCAGGTCGCCCCGAAAGCACTTCAAGGCCCGCTGCTGACAGAAATCCGCCACGGGGTCGTCGGAAGCGTCTCGTGACGTTAGGACGATGACGGTGGAGACTCGATGGCAATGCGCCAAGCGCTCCATCAGGTAGGCCAGTAACGGTCGGCCGGCAACATCGAGCATTACCTTGCCGGGAAGGCGCTGCGAAGTCATTCGAGCCTGAACGAACACCGGGATTTCTGCAGCGCAACCGGCCAAAGGTAGCTCCTGGAATCGTGACCGTCGAAGCTGAGGCGGGATCTGGTACCATCGCCTGACGGGAGGTCGGCGCGGTACAATTTGCACGTCCCTGTTCTCAGCTTGTCCGATAGTACATCGGCAACTCCACGTGGCCGGGTCGTCTCGGCGATGGCTGGAAATGAACTTGGTGATAGCAGTTCGCCTGATAGGGAGCAGGGGTGGCGAAAAACCGACAGACAGTTAGCCTTTATGTGCCAGCTTACAACGCTGGGAGGACGCTGGCTTGTTGCCTGGCTTCCGTCCTTCGGATGAGACCTCGGCCGGACGAACTCATCGTCGTCGACGACGGGTCCACCGACGACACGCCTCGGATTGCGCGTCAAGCCGGCTTCGCGCTGGTCAGGCACCCTGAGAACAGGGGGGTCGCAACGGCCCGCAACACCGCTATCAGGACGGCACGGGGCAAGTTGGTGGCGTCGCTGGACGCTGACCAGATCGCGCCTCGCGATTGGCTTGCCAGGATGCTCAAGAATTTCGAGGGTAGAAGGAGGATCGTTGGATGTTGCGGCCGGGTTGTGGAGAAACACACGGATACCATCGCCGATCGCTGGCGAGCGGTTCACATGAAATTGAGCTTCGGCATGCGGCGCTCTTACGATCCTCGATGGCTTCACGGTGGCACGATGCTCGTTCGCGACGCCGTCCTTGATGTGGGGTTATACAACGAGCGATGCCTGCGGGCATACGAGGACGTTGAACTTGTCGCTCGGCTGAAGGCAGCGGGTCATGTTCTGCTCTACGATCCGACGATCATCGCGACTCACCTGAAGAGAAGCCGCCCTGGTGACGTTGTGAGGGATTTCTGGAGCTACTGGGCGGCCAAGAACGAAATCGAGGGCGCGTACAAATCGCTGGCGGCCGCGTGTCGGTTGATGATCGCGCGTCAGATGGGAATCGCCGCGTATCGTATCGGCCAGGATCTGAAGCACAAGCGTGACGAACTGCTTCCCCTTGACGCAATCATCCCGCTGGCTTTTTGCGTCCGCGACCTTGATGAGATGGTTCGCCTGGGCCGCCTTCGGCGGGAGCAGGCTTTGGATATCCAGACGGCACTTACTCGTTGCTACCAGGGCGTTTGGGAGGAGCTGTTCCCGCGTAAATGCTCCGGCGATGACTGCATAGCGGCGGGTATGGCCCGACTTGCCTTTACCGGCGGTCGCCTGCCCGACGGTCGACCGAACAGACTTGCCGCCGCCGCCAAAAACTATGTCTCAGCCTTCAGGAGAGCCTTTGCCCATCTTCTGGCAGACCTGCCCGTACCTGTCAGGGAACGTATTCTGCGTAGGGCGAGCGATGTACTCCTAGAGGCAGAACCGTCGATGAGAGCCGGTTGGTCGGGCGAATGATTATTCGGAATGGTTGCCTGGTTCCCGGCGGGCATCGTGTGGTAGCCAAGAGCGAACCATCAGGAGGTCAAATTCGGACTGTTTTAGGGCGATGCCGGCAGGCTGGTCGGGGGCCATCATGCGGGATTGATCGGGTCGCCGAACAAGGTGGAAGGTGGCAGCCTTTGTACAGATTTTTCTATTTGGCTGAATTCCAGCTACTTGGGAGCTAGCCCGGGGTCCAGAATTACGCAATTTCTGGCGTCAGAATGAGGTGCTTTTACGTCGACAAATTGTTACACTCAGCGGTATGAGAACGGTGAAGACAACCAGGCAACAACCGACTAACCAGATCACAGGCCTTGGCCGAATGCGCGAAGAGCACCAGCGAGACGTGGCCTACGTCCAGCTTCGCCACCATTTGATTCTTCAGCAGATTCCTCCGGGGTCGAGGCTGGCCGAAGTGGAGTGGGCGGCTCGGCTGGGGGTGAACCGTACGGCACTCCGGGAGGCATTTGCACGGCTGGCATCGGAAGGGCTGATCAGGCGCGGTGAAAAGACCGGGTACATCGTGCCAGTGCTCACCAAGAAAGATGAACACGACAGCCTGCTCGTTCGGGTGGCGCTGGAGGCCTGTGCGATCGACATTATCTGCGCCAGCGGGCTGAACACGCCGTCGCATCTGGAGCGGCTTTCGGCAGCGTGCGACTTGCTGGCGCAATTGGTTGACGAGGAATACCACCTGAGCACGGTGGAAGCCGATTGGCGCTTCCATCAGGCTCTCATAGAGGCAGCCGGCAACGAGCCATTGGTCATCGCGTACCGTCACGCTCCGGTATTGATGCTGCAGGCCACTATTCGGAGAGGGCCGGACTGGGTTCAGCGGGAAGAACGCAGCATTGCCGAGCATCGCCAGGTTTTGGCCGCAATGCTGAGCGGAGACGCGACAGAAGCGAAAAGAGTGCTGCGGCAGCACCTGGTCGACTCATGGGAAGCGGAGCGGACGAGTCGCAAGACGATGGAGTCGGCGTAAGGTTGCGGGCGCAGCGGTCCAGTGCGGCGCCTGCCCAAAGGGGAGAATCGTTGGCAGAGTGGGTAACCCGAAGGGAGAAGGAACTGCGCCTAACATTCTTGGCAAGCAGGAGATCCGTGGAGCATTGAGGTGTGATTCCTAAGATCTTGCTAGACATGTGTGTATGCCCATGATGCGCCGTTTCAATTTGTTCCAAGTCGACTATTTTCACTTGGTTTATTAAGCTATAGATGGAAATATGCCCGGGCTGGCGTTATCAGGGCGCGCGCATACAGATTTTCCGCTTTTTCTGTTGACAGAAGAGCCGGAATCCGATATTCTGGCCAATGGCTGCGAGAGGTGCCCTCCGGAATCGGGTGTGGGCAGCGCATCACAGGTGGAAGTGGCCCCATGAGCGCGGTCAGTCAAATCCGTCTATCGAGCCGCGCCGCAGTGCTGGGGAACGGCATGTCGATGCGCGATCTTAGTGCGTAGCCCAAGTTGATACCTGTCGGGCATCGCCGGCCTTCTGGAACGTCGAACGGGTTGTTCAAGGTTTCGGTAAGCGGGCACACAACAATGGCACGAGGAGGGTCAAAAGTGAAAAACCTGTCAAATATACTGGTTGCCTTTGTGGGGTTTGAGCTGCTGCTGTCGCCGGCGGTGGGAGGCTTCCTGCTGGAGAACGGCGGGATGGAGGACCCCTTTGCCGGGAGTTATCCCAATGTCGTGGCCGTGCCTTGGACCTACTACTCATACGGAGGACTGAGTGGGGCCCAGCAAAGCAAGGAGACGACGGTCGTACATGGTGGCTTATCGTCGCAGAGACTGGCCGGCAACGCGACGAATAACGCCGCTTACTTTGGCATCCGGCAGACGATCGACGCAAACGTCGGCGACGCCTTCATGTTTGGCGGCTGGGTCTGGCCGGATTCGGCCGGCACTTACAACGAGACGTCCATTCGGGTGGCATGGGACGGCGGAACCGCTGCTCTGGATGCCACTGTCTTAATGAACTGGCTGCCTTTGGGCTCGCAAAAGCAGCAATGGCATCAGATGGTTACGACTTCCGGCTCGACGCTGGCTGGCGGCAACGCAACCGCCACGACGATCACTGTGTTTCTTCATAGCGACAGGAACACGAGCAATGGCAGCCTTCTTACGTACTGGGATGACGTGGTCGGTTATCACACGTTTGTGCCCCCGGCCCCGATCCTCGGGAATCAGACGCCAAGCAGCTTTGAGGTGAACGTGGACCCGGGGGGCAACTCCGGCAACCTCTTTGCCCAATATGCCATCACGGTCGGCGGCGGCGGTTACACGCTGGGATCGGACTGGTTGCAGGCCGATGGCAGCGTGGGCGGCAGCCCTGTCTGGCGAACGGACGCACAGTGGGGAACGACGACGGTGACGGGCGTGGCGGGGGACACGATCTACAGCGTTCAGGTGAAAGCACGCTACGACAGCGTCAGAGCGCAAGAAACTTACCTGGGCCCGGTGGCGATGATTCCGGAGCCTGTGACCGTCGCCTTGTTGGGTTTGGGCATCGCGGCGGTGATTCGGCGGCGGTAGGTGTCGTTCCCATGGCTTTGCCGGGTTATGGTCGTATTCGCCGAGAAGGGCGACGGGGTGTCATATAGCTCTGCATGCAGACTCAAACTGGGGATGCTGAATATGCGTCGGCTTGCGTCGGTGGCAAGCCGCGAACAGCGAGAGTTGGTTGGCAAGTGTTAGCGGCATGGCCGGGATCGAGAGCGGCGTCAGGCCGGCCCGGTCCCGCAGTGAATCGCAGGGTGAAGTGAGGCAAGTTTTTCTTGGAGGATTGGATGATGAATCGACAGGTTGTTCTGATTCTCGCGGCATGTATCGGTTTGATTTCGGCGCAGGCCTGGGCTGACACATGGTGCAACAGCTCGTACCCGCCTGATCCGCCGGCATGTCATTCCGCGGCGATCCACTGCGAGGATGTGGACCGGATCTGCAACGGCGCCCCGGCCTGCCCGCCTCCTCCTCCTGAACCATGTCCCGGCCAGGACTGGAGCTGGATGTTGATTCGTCAGGCGTTTCCGCGCACCTCGAGAATCAATGACACGGGGTCGGAGTGCGGGGTCGAGTTCAAGGGCGAGGAGGACACCAAACTGTTTACGTCTTACCCGCTCGGGACGAGGTATCCGTACGGGGATCTCGGCCAGGCCACCATCGATTTGAGCGGTCACATCCGATACACCTTCGGCTCGGACGAATACACTGCGGTTGTTGGCACCGACGAGCATCCGCTGATATTGAGGTACGACGTCAGCGGTGGGGTCACGTCGAATTTCCATGCTTTCTGGGACGTCGGCGTCATCGAGTTGTTCCTGGATACCGGTGAGCCGAACCGGAACCGATCGCCGATGGATTATATCCTGGTTGGGGCGGATGACGGGACGGGTTGTATCAACTGCAATTCCTCTTGCCCCCCCGGACAGGCGAGCGTGCCGGTGGCGTGGCCGTTCATTTGTCAATCCTATGAGACGCGGACCACAGCGCCGTTCTGTCCCCCGTTGCAGACTAATGTGCGGACGGCCATCGCCGTGGGCATGAACGCACTGCTGGACAACAATCCCTGTCATTGTGAGGACGCGGCCAACCAGAAGCCCACGAACTACCATCTGTCGTTCTATGACGGCCTGAAGTGGCGGATTCTCCATCCGAGTCATCCCGGCCCGAGCGGAGAGAACGCACAGTGGTCGACAACGGCCGAGGGCAAGTATTTCGTGCTCGGAGCGAAGATCAATACGGTGACGATGATTGTCAAGACCAATACCGTCGACATTACGATGTACGCCAAGAACACTCCGATGGGCGACGGCACATACGAAGCGGTCACCAGCACGGTGACAGGGCTCAAACGCCAGTACCTTGGGCATTTCAACAAGCTGCATGCCGGTGCCTCCATCGGTTGCAGAATGGACAGCAACGGCGCTTGCATAGGCAACCGGACGTGTCTCAAGTCCGAGTACGACAGGTGCGACGGATTGGGTAAGCTGGCTTGGGGCGCCAAGTGGCTCGTGTACGACGGCATTGCCTTGTCCGGTGGCATGGGTTACGGCGCGCCGGGTGCCTGTTGCCTGCCTGGCGGAGGATGTGGGGTCACGGAGCCCGGCGTGTGCGATGGTGCAGGCGGCCAGTTCGTTGGTCCGAACACGACATGCGGTTCGTCGACGTGCCAGGGAGCTTGCTGCAAGCCGACCGGCGAGTGTGCTGACAACACGTATTTTGATGCCTGTCCGGGCACGTTTCAGGGGTTCGGGACCGACTGCGCGACGACCGTCTGTCCGTGCCCAACGCCTTTCGCAGACGCGGATGCGGACCAGGACGTGGACCAGGCGGACTTCGCCAGGTTTCAGGCATGCTTCACCGGGCCCGGTTCGGAAAGCGTGACCGGCCTGTGCAGGTGCTTTGATCGCGACAACAACGGCCAAGGCGACGGCGACGTCGACATGGATGATTTCAGCGCCTTCGAGGCTTGCGCCAGCGGACCTGG
>Ga0116146_1000571_pt1 | contig 44716 bp, 31 predicted proteins | sample AD_JPNHG2_MetaG_FD_89748 | JGI IMG/M metagenome (GOLD analysis project Ga0116146, IMG submission 89748) | Active sludge microbial communities of municipal wastewater-treating anaerobic digesters from Japan - AD_JPNHG2_MetaG | ecosystem: Engineered > Bioreactor > Anaerobic > Digestate | place... | reverse complement strand
GGGGGCACCCTCTCAGGCCCCGTACCCGTCATAGCCTTGGTGGGCCGTTACCTCACCAACTAGCTGATAGGCCCTGAGCCCCTCCTCGAGCGGCAGGCCCCTTGCGGGGTCCCCACCTTTCCTCCCCGGCCATGCGACCGGGGAACGTATCCGGGATTAGCCCGCCTTTCAGCGGGTTATACCGATCTCAAGGGTAGGTTACCCAGGTATTACTCACCCTTTCGCCACTTTACTCCCCGATTTTCACCGGGTTTCTCGTGCGACTTGCATGCCTAATCCACGCCGCCAGCGTTCGTTCTGAGCCAGTATCATACCCTCCATTGAAAGGCTCAGCACACGCGCCGACACGTTTTGTAGCGTGTGGTCGTGTAACTGTCTTTTGAGCCGTTCGAGCTTCCCAAAAGGGCAGCTCCACAACCTCACACCACGGGGCTACCGACTTGTCAAAGATCAATCGCCGGCCAGAACGTTGTTCTCGCCAGCGCCTCACTAGTATAGCATTTCGAACAGCATTGTCAAGGGCTTTTTTTTCACCGCTTGCCTGTTTTTTGCCTCCTCAGGGTTCACCCATCCTGCCCTGGCAGCCGTCGGAGAGCGCTGGACGGGTCCCGCGCCGCCGGCGATGGCCACACCATAACCCTATGTGGCGCAACGCCGCGCGTTTCCCGCACACCCCCCTCACATACCTGCTCATCCCTCAGGTGAGCGGGAATGGCCGGAGCTGCGAGAATCGCCGATTCTCGCCCTTCCACCCATACTTGCTCACTTCCCTCCTCACGGGGTTGAGCAAGTATGGGCAGCCTCCGCCCGTCAGGCACCGGGCAGCGCCCTGCCGAGGAACCGCCGGGGCAGCAAGGGGACACCCGCCCCACGCCCTGTCCCAGGCCACTCGAGCAGGATCGCCAACCTCGGAGGAACCTGTTTCCTCGCAGGCCGCCGGAGGTCGTGGTGGCATCGGCATGCCCCACACTGGCAGGGCTTGCGCGCGGACCTCCAGCCGGAAGCCCGCTGCCGCCACGGCGGGTCACTCCGGAGAGCAGGCGGCGCGCTCGCCACGCAGCCGGCACCACAGGATGATTCCGATGCCCACTCCCAGGATGGCCAGCGCGCCCACCTGGCCAGGGTTCAGGCCCAGGAGGACCGACTCGGTATCGCGTCGCACGAACTCGACCCCAAGCCGCGACGCCGCGTTCAGCACGCACACCAGGCCGAAGAGCTCCCCTTGCCGACGCTTGTAGGGCGTGGCAACCACGATGAGAGCGGCGATCATGAACAGGCTCGCCGCCTCGTAGAGCTGCGTGGGATGAACGGGCAGCGAGGCTCCTGCGTTGTCGGCCAGGCCGTACTGCCGCACGTGATCGAGGAACGGCGCGCTCCCCACGGGCGCACCATCCTCGTTGAGGACGGCGGGGAAGCGCACCTGGAGCGGGAAGCTGGTGGAGCAAACGCCGCCGAAGCAGCACCCGTTGAGGAAACACCCCAGGCGTCCGAACGCCTGCCCCAACGCGATGGCGGGAGCCGCCGCGTCCGCGATCCGCCACACGTCCTGCCGCGTCAGGCGCAAGTACACATAGTCCGCCACAGCGGCGGCGATCAGCCCGCCGTAGAACACGAGGCCCCCCTTCCAGACCTCGATCAGCACCCACCACGAGTCCTTCGGGTCGCGATAGAGGGCGAACCACAGGATGCGCGAGCCGACGACCCCCGCCAGAATGGACAGGAGCACCAGGTTGCCGATGACGTCGGGGTGGACTCCCTCGGCCTTCGCCCTGCGCGCCCCGAGCCACCAGGCCGCGTAGAAGCCCACGGCGAGCATCACGCCGTACGAGTGGATGAACGGGAAGATGAGCGTCGGATGCATGGGGTCTCGCCAAGGAGCGCGGGTGCGTCAGGCGGGCGCGCCGCCCGCGCCGGAGGCCGACGAGAGGATCTCCTGCCTGTAGCCGCCGCGCGACTTGTCGTAGAGGAAGATGCCGCCGAACACGAGCAGGAGGACCACGGATAGGGCGGCCACGATCCGGAACGTGGTGCAGGCGGCAATCCGCCGCGCCTCCCTCACCGAGGCCCTCTCGGCTTCGGACAGGGCCGCCGCCTTCTCCTCGCTCACACGGCCATCCACCACCACCTTCGCGCTCACGGCGGGGGGCAGGTTCTTGAGCGTATAGTGGTCGTGCAGTTTGCCCATGCCCGGATTGGTGACGTAGCTCAGGAACAGCCCGGCCGCCGCGCCGAGAATGCCCAGAAGAAACGCCCCGCCCTTCGGGAATCGCTCGGACGTGACCCCGAGCATCGTGGGCCAGTAGTAGGTCACGCCCACCCCCCACACGGTGGAGGCCAGGAGCACCCCCAGCCAACTCGTGGAGTAGCTGAGCCAGACCAGCCCGATCCCGGAGAGCACGCTGGACGCCACCAGGATGCCGTTGGGCGAAATCCACTTGGCCAGCGTTCCCGCGAAGAAGCGCAGCACGAACATCAGGCCCGAGGTGTAGACCAGGAGCAGCACGCCCCGGATGCCAATCATGTCCTGGATGAACACGCCGACCCAGAGGTTGGGCCCGAGTTCGATGGACGCCGTGAGGAGCATGCAGAACACCAGCACGAGGAACATCGGGCGGAGGGCCTCCTTGAACATCGCCCCCGCAGAAACCCCCGCCTGCACCCGCTCGGTCTTGGGGAACTTCTGGCCGAGGATCAGAAAGGCGTAGATGGCGACAGGGATGAGCACGAAGGCCATCTTGATCTGCCAACTGATGTTCACCAGCCCTGTCGGGGCCTTGGCGAGGACAAGAATCTCGCTGAAGCCGTAGGCCACGAGCCCGCCGATGATCAGCCCGCCCGGCCACCACGCGTGAAGCACGTTGAGCACGTGGGTCTTCTGGTCGGGGTACATGGTCGCGGCGAGCGGGTTGATGGCGGCCTCGATCAGGTTGGTGGCGATGATGAGGAAGAACCATCCCGCGGCGAGGCTCCAGAAGCCCTGGGCGAAGAGCACGGTGCCCACGCCCGCCACGTGCGCCGCGCATGAAATCCACAGGGCCGTGCCGATGCCGATGAAGTCAAGGAGCGCGCCGCCGACGAACTGCACGATGATCCCCGCGAACCCGCCGAGCGACACGGCCGCGCCCACTTGCGCCATGGTGAGCTGGAACGCGCGGGCGTAGTCGCCCATGATGTCGGTCCGGATCGAGAAACACATCGCGTTGGCCACGAGGGCCACGCAGCTCGCCACGAAGAGCCGTCGCCGGTTGTCCAAGGGCGCTCCCTCGAAAAGAGGCGCGTTCAGCCGCGACCCAGCCGTGCGCGAAGTCTAGCAGACGAGCCTGGCGCATGCAAGCGGGGTCGCCGCCGCGTGTTGCTGCCATGTCATGGGCAGGGCCGCCGCTCTGCGAGGGAGCGGCGGCCCTGCCTGGTTCGAACCCTGGCGCGAGCGGGCGGTCAGTGTCCGCCCTTCTCCGCCATCAGGTCAATTGCCTTGTAGCCGCCCTTGCTCATGAAGTAGAGGATGAGCCCGAGATAGCAGGCGGCCATGATCGCCGGCAGCGTGGCCACGCGGCCCATGACGCTGCGCTTCGAGTTGGTGATCACCTCGTCCAGCAGCGCCTGGTCCTTGGCGACGGCCGCCTGGTCGTCCTTCGTGATAAAGGCGCCGGCGTCGGCCAGGGCCTTGTGCATGACCTCAAAGGACTTCTCCTCGACGTCGCCCGCCTTGCGCACCAGGTGGTCGTAGGCGTTGCGGACGAGGGTCTGGTACATCGGGTCCTGGGCCAGCTTGGCCTCGTCGGCGCCCTCGCGCTTGGCGAAGAGGGCCAGCTTGTCGCTGATCTCGTTCACCTTCCTCTGGTCGAGCGACTTGTAGTGGCCGAAGACGCTCCGCTTCTCCTCGCCTGCCATGAGGCGGGCGTGCGCCTCCTTGTTGCTGGCCAGGAGCTTTCTGTCAATATTCGTGTCCTGCCAGTAGCCCAGGAGTTGCGAGCCAAGGATGCCGACGCCCAGCATGCCGCACCCGCTCACGGCGTTCAGGGTGAGGGCGCCGCCCCTCGGGAAGCGCTCGGCGCACAGGCCCAGCGTGACCGGCCAGAAGAAGGTCTTGCCGATGCCGTACACGGTGGCGGCGATCAGGATGGTGACGCCCGCGGCCTGCGACAGGAAGAAGAGGCCGATGGCGGCCAGCACGGCGCAACTGAACAGCACGCCGAGCGGCTTGAGGGCGCGCTCGATCGGGCCGATGCAGAACCGGAGCACCATCATGATGATCTGCATATACATGAGCAGCAGGCCGCCGGGGAGGCCGAGCTCGCCCATGGGCTTCTTCATCAGGTCGGAGACCCACGAGTCGATGCCCAACTCCGTGGTCGCAAGCAGGATCATGACGAACAGCAGCAGGATGTACATGGGCCGGCCGAGCGACCGCGTGTACGCGAAGTACGCCAGGGTAATCACCACGATGGCAATGGTGAACGGCAGCGAGGGCAGCAGGTCGGTGATGCTGCCGTTCTGCGTGAGGTTCTCGAGGCGGAAGACGCGGTTGAGCTCCATGCAGATCATGTAGACGACGATCAGGCACCCGATCGCGCCCGGCTCGGCCAGCATCTCGCGGTACGACACGCCCGCGACGACGCGCTCGGAGACGGGGAACTTGGCCTTCAGCAGCAGGAGGCCGTAGATGACCACGGGGATGAAGATGATGGCCACCTTCACCTGCCAGGTCATGTCGATGAGCAGGATGGGGATGCCGGCGAAGACCATGCCCGCCGGCCATCCCGCGTGCAGGATGGTGAGCATCTTGGTCTTCTGCTTCGGGTAGGCCGATGCGATGGCCGGGTTGATCACGGCCTCCACCGTGCCGGCGGCCAGCCCGTTGAGGATCGAGCCGGCGTAGAGCCACCAGTAGTCCTTCGCCGTGATCAGCAGCAGCGCCGAGAGCGCGTGGCAGGCGAAGGCGAAGATCATGGACTTTCCGTAGCCGATCTTGTCAATCACCAGGCTGAAGAGCACGATGCTGAGGCCAAAGGGCCACATGCCGGCGCCGAAGATCTCGCCCTTCTGCGTCTCGCTGAGGCCGAAGCCCACCTGCCAGGCATCCATGCACAGGATGCGGATGATGAACGCGAACGACGTGGCCACGAGGGCCGCAAAGCACGCCACGAACAGCACCGAACGGTGTGCCGCCACGGCGCCTTCGTCTGGGCTTTTTCCTGGTTCCGCCACTTTCGCCATCCTCCGTAGCAGTGGAGCGCTGGGCCTGCGGCAGCCGTCTCGCCCGCATCGCCCCGGCCCATGGCTCCGACCCACGAGACTGCCTTACGACGGGCCGCCCCCGCCGTTTCGGGCCGACAGTCTAGCACAAGCCGCCGCCCTTTGCAAGCATTCCGTCGCTTGACTCCTCCGCGGCAATCCGATAGCATGAAGTAGGGTGGAGAAGCCGTTTCCTCCATCAGAACCAGGACGCTCCGTCGCCCTGCGACCCGCGGCGCGGCTGCTATCGGAGGCCCCGTCCCGCCCACCGGCGCCCTGTGCTGGCGGCGCGACGGCGACGCCGGCCCGTCGCACGGGTGACGCTGCCCCGCAACGGAACTCAGCCCGATGCCCGACGACCCCTTCGACGACGCTACCAATGAGGAAGACGAGTTCGGCATAGACCCGAAGCGCATGACCTTCCTCGAGCATCTGCTCGAGCTGCGCTGGCGCCTGATGATCTGTATCGGCACCGTGGTGCTGGCCACGATCGTCTTCTTCGTGGCGCTGCGAGGCACGATCTTCGAGTGGCTCAGGTACCCCATCGTTCGCGCCTGCCAGATCAACGGCAAGATCAATGCCGAGGACCTGATTTTCGTTCGCACCCCCACCTCGCTCTTCATGGCCTCGGTCTACTACTGCTTGCTTGCGGCCGTGGCCGTGACCATCCCCGTCACGGTCTGGCAACTCTGGGCCTTCGTGGCCCCGGGCCTCAAGCGCAAGGAACGGCGCGTCATCGGGCCGGCGATCGTCTCGGCCATGGTCCTTTTCCTGGCCGGCGCCGCGTTCGCCTACTACGTGGTCATCCCCATCATGCTCCAGTTCTTTCTCCAGGACACCCAGTGGATGGGGGCCAAGCCGCTGTGGGATATTGCCGAAACCGTGAAGCTCGAAGCCCTGATGATGCTGGTGCTGGGGGTGACCTTCGAGATGCCGCTCCTGATCGTCGCTCTCACGAAGATCGGCATCGTGTCGCCGCGGTTCCTCTCGAAGTACCGCCGGCACGCCATCCTGGTGATCTTCATCATCGCGGCCCTCATCACGCCGACGCAAGACCCTGTGACGCTTGGACTTGTGGCCGGGCCGCTCGTCCTGCTCTACGAACTGGGCCTCCAGGCGTCGCGCCTCTTCAAGCCGCGACGCGCGCGGTGGGACGTTCTCGAGGACGAGCCGCCGCCGCCTCCCAAGGCCCCCGAGCCGCCGCCCCCGTCGCCCGATGTGCCCAGCGCGCCGCCCGACCAGGCGCCTCCTCCGCAGGACGTGACCGGCGAGGGCGAGCCGCTCTACGAGGACCAGACCTATCACGCGGGAAGCGAAGTGCAGGAGGAGCCGTGGGCGCCAGAGGCCACAGAACCGTTGCCTGAGGAGCATGCCCCTGCCGCCGAGCCGCAGGAGCCCGAGCACAAGCCTCAGCCGGAGGCCGAGCCGGCGCCGCCCGCGGAAGAGCTGCCGCCAGAGGCGATGATGCACTGAAGAAGAAGCCGCGAGCCACGAACTGCGAGCGACGACCCTCAGGAGCCGGGCGATGTTCCTGCGGCTCGCGGCTTGTGGCTCGCCGCTCGAAGCTACCTTCCCGCCCTCACCTTCCCGATAATCCGCTGCATCTTCTCGAGGCAGATCGTGCTGGCCTGCTCGGCGTTCGACGAGTAGTCGGCGCCGCCCGGCTTGTCCACCTGCTCCTTCGACAACGCCACGGGCCGCCAGTGCGTCTCCAGCGAAATCCAGCCCTCATATTCGTCCTCGAACAGCGCGGCGAACTGCCCGTCGTAGTCAATGTCGCCCTCGCCGATCGGGCAGCACTCCTGCTCGCCCTTGGCGTTGGGCTTCGAGTCCTTGATGTGCACGTGGACGATGCGCGGCTTGATGGCCTCGTAGCCGTCGGGATAGGGCGTCTCGGGGTCGTCGGCGTCGTAGAGCACATTGCAGGGGTCCCAGATGGCGGCCACGTTGTCGGAATCGAGGTCCTCCAGGAAATCGGCCAGGCGGCTGCCCGTGCCGATGAAGGTCGAGGCCTCGTTCTCGATGCCCAGCAGGATGTCGTTCTCCTCCAGAATCTTCACAACCGGCTGGAAGAGGTCGAGGATGCGTTGCTTGTTATAGGCCCCTTTGCGCCAGAAGGTGAAGCCGCGGACGAGGCGGATGCCGAAGGCATGGGCCAGCTCGCCGCACTTGCGCAGAATCTCGTGGTGCTGCGCGATCTCCTCCGGGGAGTCCATGTTGCACTTGAAGAAGGGGGCCGCGATCGAGCACACGTCGAGGTCGGCCTCGGCCAGCATCGTCTGCATTCGCCTGACGTCGGCCGGCGGAATGTCCTGCGGCGCCTTGTGGCCCCACACGCTCCTCACCTCGATGCCCTGGAGGCCGAAGCGCTTGCACACGGCGATCACGCGGCTGAGGTCTTGAGACACTTCGTCGCTGAAGACGGCTTGCTGGAACATCGGCTTCGTCTCCTGTTCACCGGTCACGAGGGGTGGATCGTCTTGTCGCCGGGCCTGTATCCCGGGTTCAGCGGCAATGCCACACGCTTGCCTGTTTCGGCTGACTTGTAGGCTGCCAGCACGATCTCCACGCTCTTCCGCCCCTCGCGTCCATCCACGAGCGGCTTGGTGCCGCGCTCGAGGGCGCGAACGAAGTCGGCGAGCTGGCGGCGGTGGTTCTCGGGGCTGAAGGCCATGGGGTCAGAGGCCCCGCTGCCCATGTCCTCCGCGCCGACCTTGCCGGCTCGGATGAGTTCGTCGCGCTTCCGTTCGCGCCGGAACCTCCAGAAGGCCAGCCTGTCTTCCTCGAGGATGGCCGTGCCAGCGTCCCCCGAGATCACGATGCGGCGGTCGAGGCCCGGCCAGGCGGCCGTGGTGCCCTGAATGACACCGAGCGCGCCGGAGGCCCACTCGACGGCCACAATGGCCGCGTCGTCCACTTCGATGCCGGTGTGGGCCAGGCACCCGGCCACAGCCGACACGGCCTTCGCCGGGCCCATGTACCACTGGATCAGGTCCACGCTGTGAATGGACTGGTTGATGAGTGCGCCGCCGCCGTCGAGCTTCCAGGTTCCGCGCCAGCCGCCGCTGTCGTAGTAGCTCTGGGCGCGCCACCAGCGCACATAGGCGTCGCCGATGGTCAGCTTGCCGAAGCGGGCGGCGTCCACGGCCTTTCGCAGTTCCTGGGCGGCCAGGCCGAAGCGGGAGGGGAAAATGGTCGCCAGTTGCACCCCCGCCTTTTCGGCGGCGGCGATCATCCGGTCGCAGCGGTCAAGGGCGATCTCGAGCGGCTTCTCGACCACGCAGTGCTTGCCCGCGGCCATCGCCGCGAGGGCAGGCTCCATGTGCAGGCCCGACGGCGTGCAGATGTTCACCACATCCACATCGTCGCGCTCGAGCATCCTGTGGTAGTCGGTGTACCAGGGCACGCCGGCGCGCTCGCCGCAACGCTGGGCGCTGGCCTCGAACACGTCGCACACGGCTACGAGCCGCGCATTGCTCAGTTGCGAGATCGCCGTGACATGGTGCGCGCCCACGGCGCCGCATCCGATGAGGGCAAAGCCATACTTCCTGGCCATCAGCACAGGTCTCCGGGGGGTCGTTCGAAAGGCGCCGGCCTGCGGGTCCGACACGCCGATGGTAGCTGAAACCCGCCAGCGCGTCAAGCGCGCTTGACGCCGCTTCCAGGCGAATGCTACCGTATCCGCGTGCGACACCGAGAGTCGAGGGAATCGCCACGGCAACCATGCCCGCAACTCGAAGGAGGCGCGCCATCCTGCCCCTCGCCATCCTCGCCACGCTCGCGCTCGCTGCGTGCCTGTTCGCCGCCGTCCGGCTGTGGGCGCATCGCGGCCTGCGCCGCCGTCTCGCCGAGGCCGCGGAGGCCGTGGAGGGGCTCGCCGACCCGATGGTCCGACGCGACCTCAAGGCCCACGCAGCCTACCTCGACGCACGCCTGGGTCGGTTGCGCTTGCGCGACGTTCTCCTCGGCCGCCTCGATGACGAGGTCATCCGCGTCCACCAGGCCAGCCTCGGCAGGATCGCTGCCCCCCACCTCCAACCCGGCCACCACGTCCTCGTCACCGTGTCGGCCCTCGATGGCGCCGAGCTGCCCACCTCGGTGGCCGTGCCCGAGGGTTGGGACGGCCAGACCCCGCTGCCGCTCGTCCTGGACCTTCACGCGGCGGGCGTGCGCGAGATGGCCGATTGCTTCCCCGTCCGCCCCTATCCCGGGGTGCTATGTATCACGCCTCTGGCCCGCGGGAGCCACGACTACCGCGGGCCGCAGATGACCGCCGTCGAGGAGTGTCTGGCCGATGTGCGGCGACGCTACCCCGTTTCGACGCTGCTCGTCACCGGCGCTTCGATGGGCGGCACGGGCGCCTGGCTCTTCGCCCAGAGGCACGCTGGCGAACTGAGCGGCCTCGCGCCCTGGATGGGCAACGCCGACCCCGACGCGTGGAAGGGCCTGTGGGAGGACGACGAGCGCTCGGTCCTCTCCCCTGCCGGCCGCGCCTGCGAGCTGGCGCAGCGGGGGAGAATGCCGGTCGCCCGCGTGGGGCAACTGGCAGGGCGGCCCGATCTGCCCATCTACATCGGCCACGGCGTCGCCGACACCATCGTGCCGGTCGCCCACGGCGACTCCATGGCCGCCAAGCTCAAGGCATTGGGAGCTGGCAACTTACGCTATGACCGCTTCGACGGCGTCGGCCACGGGGGCTTCCCCGTCACCCGCGACGAACGCATCGCCTGGCTGCTCGCGAACCCGCCCGCCGAGCCGGGGGAGCTCGTCGCCGTCATCCCACCCCTCACATTTGTGGCCGACATGGCCGGGGCGCCGCCGCATCGGGTCATGGACCCGCTCCAGGAGGCGCGCCTCCTCATCCGCGACGGCCAGTTCGCGGGCGGCCAGAACGTCGTCGCGGAACACACCGATCGCGGTCCCAGCAAGTGGCGCTATCCCGGCCCGGCGGGCTTCGCCTTCGAGAACCCCTTCCGCATCGTCGTGCCGGAAGATGCGCCCGACCATTTGGCCGCCTGTGCCGCCCAGTTCGCAGCCACGTGGAAAGAGAGATGGGGCGGCACAGGCATCTTCCCAGTGACTCCGACAGCGGCAGCGCGCCCCCACACAGTCATCGCCCTCGGGTCGCCTGCCGAGAACCCCGCGGTGAGGGCGGCGCTCGACGGTCTCAACATCGCCGTTGCACCGGGCTCTGCGCGTCTCTTCGGCCGCCAGTTCACAGGGGATGACATCGGCCTTATCCTGTTGCTCCCCAATGCCTTAGACCCATCAGCCGCCACACTCGTCGTCTGGGGCTCGACGCCCGAGAGCTACAGGCAGCTCTGGGGCCGCTTCGGCCACGTGGTGCATCTCGAAGGCGACCGCGGCCGCTGGTACTTCGACTACGCCGTCTTCGACCGCAAGACGTCCGGCCCAGATTCCTTCCTCGCCATCGGCTGGTTCGACCACGAATGGCGCTTCGACCCGCAGCTTCTCTTCGAGGGCAGCGCCGAGCTTCGGGCGGCGATTCCCGGCGGCCACTGGGCGACCGAACCATCGAGAGATGGCCGCCTGTGGCTCTCAACCCTGCCACCCGACAGGCTGGAGTCGCGTCGCGGCCCCCTCGCCTTCGACCGCTCGGCAGGCGTGGACGCCGGCCCGCTGGTGATCCAGGGGCAGCGGTTCGAGCGGGGCATCGGCATGATTCCGCCCGCCACGGCGGCTTGGAGCCTCCATGGCCGCTTCGCCCGCTTCCGGGCGCGAGTGGGCCTCGAGCGGACGGGGATGAAGTACCCCCTCCGCTACGCGAACGAGCGCGTGCGGTTCGAGGTGTGGGCGGATGGCGCGTGCGTTGCTGCTTCGCCCGTCCTCTCGGCCACGGACGGTCTTTTCGAGCTGACCGCCGACATCCGCGGCGCCGGCCAGATCGAGCTTCGCGCCGTCAACGCCACGAAGTTCGTCTGGCATTTCGGGCCGGTGGGCTGGGGCGAGGCCGAGCTTACAACTCCTTGATCCGCAGGTTGCGGAACTCCACGCGGCAGCCGTGGCCCATGAAGCCGATGGGCGCCTTGGCCCGCTTCGCCACTTCCTCCAGCCCAGGCACGGTCGAGATATCCACGTCCACGATCACCTGGCCGTTCACCGTGACGGTCCACTGGGTGCCCTTCACCTTGATCTCCTCGGTGTTCCACTCGCCGGCGGGCTTGGTGGCGCCGCGCTTGGCGGGGTACTTGCAGTAGATCGAGCCGTGGTACTGGCAGGGCTTGAGGTTCTTGTGGATGTCGGCGTAGTCGTCGAGAATCTGGATTTCGTGCCCGCGGATGCTGACGCCATTGTTGCCGCCGGGACCGAACCTGAACTCGAAGCGGAAGATCATGTCGCCGTATTCTTTGGCGGTCATCAGGTTTCCGCCGCCCTTCTGCTGGCACACGAGCATGCCGTCCTCGGCCGTGTAGCCTTCGACAGAGCCCTTCCAGCCGTCGAGCGACTTGCCGTCGAAGAGGCTCACGAAGCCCTCCTCAGCCGCCGCGGGGCCTGCCTTGGGCTCCTCGCCTGCCCACGCGGCCGCTGCCCACGCGCACGCCATCGCCGCAATCGCCATCCAACGCATCGTCCCATCTCCTAAAAGCAGGCCCGGCCCCGCGGCGGTTTTCCCACATCACCGCGGGCAGGGTCAGGGGTTGCGCCGCAATGCTTCACGCCGGCAGCGTCCACGGCTGGCGATAGACGCGGCCGAGGAGGCGGTTGGCCTCGTCGTCGCCGGTGAACTGCTTCTTCGTCTCGTCCCAGTGCAGGGTGCGGCCGCCCAGGAGCAGGCTGATGCGGCCGAAGAACATCGGGGTGGTCATGTTGACTGCATAGGGCAGGTTGCTCTCGGTCAGGCCGCGGGTCTTGATGCAGTTGAGGAAGTCCACGTGGTGGCCGGGCGACCGCGGGAGCCACTTGGGGATGGAATCAACGTCCTTGACCCTCTCATTGCCGCCGATGGAGAGCCAGCGCTCGCCGTAGTTGCAGGTGAGCCAGCCGTCGGTGCCGTAGAAGGTGCAGGCCATGCCCCAGCCACAGTTCTCGGGGGTGGGCGGGGTGGAGCTGGTCCAGTAGTATTTCAGGCCGTCGGGGAACTCGAGGTCAACGTCAATCGTGCGGGGGGCGTCGGCGATGCCTTCCTTCTGGAGTTCGCCGCGTGCGGTGATGGTCTTGGGCGTGGTCTTGATGTCGGCGGCCCAGAACCCGATGTCGGAGATGTGGCACCAGAAGTCGGCGTAGTGGCCGCAGGAGAAGTCGAGGAAGGAGCGGAAGCGGAAGTGGACGTGTCCTGGGTCGTATGGGCGCCAGGGGGCTGGGCCGAGCCAGAAGTCGTAGTCGAGGCCAGGCGGCACCTGGGCGTTCGGCGTGCGGTCAATGCGCCCCACCCCGCCGCTGCTCCAGACGCGGAGGGTGTGGATTTTGCCGAGGATGCCGGAGCGGACGAGTTCCACGACGCGGTGGTAGTTTTCGCCGGCGTGGATCTGGGTGCCGAGCTGGTAGACGCGCTTGTAGCGGGCGCCGAGGCGCAGCATGGCCTGGGCCTCGAGGTAGTTGTGGCACAGGGGCTTCTCGGCATAGACGTCCTTGCCGGCCATGAAGGCGTGGGTGACGATCATCGCGCGCCAGTGGTCGGGCGTGGCGGTCGAGATGGCGTCAATGTCCGTGCGGTCGAGCACCTGGCGGAAGTCGCGGTAGCCCGTGCACTCGGTGTTCTTGTAGCGGTCGTGGACCTTCTGCACGTTTCTCCTGGCGTTGGCCTCGTCCACGTCGCAGATGGCGATGACGCGCGCCTGCGGGGAGCCAAGGAACCAGTCCACGTGCCCGCTGCCCATGCCGCCGACGCCGATGTGGCCGGTGACGATCTGCTCGCTGGGCGGCGCGGCGAGGGACCATCGGGGCACCACCAGGGCCCCCAGGCCCGCGGCCGTCCTCGTGAGAAATCTGCGTCGGTTCATCGCCTATGCCCTCGACAAGGGGTGGTGAGCGTCCGCCTGCGTGTCCTGCGGTCCAGGATGTTAGGCCGTTTGCCTCCGCTCGTCAAGCGCGGAAGGGGACGTGCCGCGTCGGGCCGTGCCGGTGGAAAGCCCGCGGGGCAGCGAACAGGGCCACCACGGCCTCACGGCTTGGGCGGGGCCTCGCCCGCCTTACGGGCCGAGACGCCCATGAGGATGCCGGTGGCGCCCTTGAGGCGCTGGAGGAAGAAGGTCTTGTCGTACGAGACGCGCATCGGGCTCACGAGGATTGGCTTGCGGCCCTCGTCGAGCACGCGGCAGCCCAAGCGTACGCGGTCGGGGCGGGCCTCGTCGGCGCTCGGCCTGATGGCCAGGGACTCCTTCTCGGGAAGGGCGAACAGGGCCTCGGTGCCGAAGCGTGTGGCCTTGCGCTCGTCGCTGACGAGGGTGTACTTCGCGTAGGCGAGGTTGAGGCCCTCGAGCTGCTTGCGGATGTCGCGCGGAGTGCGGGGGTCGAACTCGGGGCCGGCGGCCCGCCCGGTCGCCTCGATGACCACCACGTGAAGCTCTATCTCGGGTTTGCTCCCGGGCTCGGATTCGCCCCCCCCCACGGGCCCGCAGGCCGCAAGGCCGGCGAAACACACGGCGGCCACTCTAGAGAGCACTGCCGTTCGGCGCATGCGCAGGGGCCTCCGAGGAGGAGACGGGGCAGACCGTGATCAGCGTGACGTCTGAGTCGGCAGAGTACGACACGGAGGCGGCGAAGCCGGCGCCCGCCTCGATATCCTCGACGATGCATTCCCGCGCGGGTTCGGCCGGCCGGGCCGCTGGGCGCGGTCGAAGGGCGACAACGCCTCCAGCGATGGCCACGCACGCGGCGGCCGCTGCCGCGAACACGGCCACACGCCGCCACGGCGAGCGTTGCGCGACACGATGGCCCGGCGCAATCCGGGCGGCGATGCCAGCCCAGGCGCTGCGCCACTCGGCCGGCGAGACGGCCGGCGTCGGCAACTCCGCCACCAGGCGGTCGAGCGCGCGAATGGCAGCGGCCTCGCGCGCGCAGGCGTCGCAGGCGGCCAGATGAGCCTCGACAGCCGCGGCCTCGGCGGCATCGAGCTCGCCGTCCGCATAGGCCCCCAGTCGTTCCTCGGGCGGGCATCGGTTCATCGCGCTAGTCCTTTGCGAGCCAGTGTAGCAGGCCGCGCAGGCGTTTCCGGGCGTAGTGCAGGCGGGACATCACGGTGCCCATCGGGCATCCCGCCACCTCGGCGATCTCCTCGTACTTCAGGCCCTCGGCGGCGTGGAGCAGGAACACCTGGCGGTGCTCGGGCGAGAGCTGCGCGAGCGCCGCCTCGATGGCCACGCCCAATTCCTCGCGCTCGAGGCCCTCGCTGGGCGACGGCGGGCCGCTGCGTTCCGGCACCCGCAGGTCGCTGCTCACCGCCCCCTCATCGAGTTCGCCCGCCTGCCGCACCTTCGCCTGGCGCAGGTGGTCCACACACGTGTTCCAGGCCACGCGGGTGAGCCAGGTGGTGAACTTCGCCTGCCCCTTGAAGGCCGGCAGGGCGTCGAAGACCTTCACAAACACGTCCTGGCAAAGATCCATGGCGTCGGCCTGGTTCCGGACGAGGCGGTACGCGATGCGAAACACCCGCTCGCGGTGCCGCTCGTAGAGCACCGCAAAAGCGTCGCCACCGCCTGCCAAAGACCGCTCGACCAGTTCCTCGTCCGAAACATGGCTCGCGCCCGCACTCATGCAGTCTTCCCACTTAGTTGGACGCACCAGGCGTCCAGGTATTCAGACTGCGAAGCAGAATCGCCGCGGATTATAGCCCTCGCGCACGTCGCGGTCAAGGCGAACCATTGCCCCGTCTGAGCCGGGCGGTATGTCAAGCTGTAACCTACATCATGCCAAGCGTTTAGCACGACAATGCTACATTCCCTTGGCGTGCGTGACGTAACCTCTTGTCCACACGGGAGATAAGCCACGACACCATGTCATTCCGAGTGAAGCCCCCGTTCCGGCGGGCGGAGCGAAGAGTCTCTCGCGGGTTGCGCCCGCAGTCGGTGGCTTGACTCCGTGCCCGGACGCAAGCCGAAGATTGGCTCCTCAGGGTCTGGCGATCCTGGCTCGACTGAGCTGGTGCAGGGCCTGAGCATGCCGGTTCCTGGCGGGCCTGGCGGTTCCTCGGGAGGGCTCTGCCGAGCGGCTGGCGGGCACCGCCTGTCCATGCTGTATCAACCCTGTGAGGAGGGAAGTGATACAGCATGGGTAGATGGGGGAGAATGGGCGATTCTCGCAGCTCCGGCCATACTCGCTCATCCGCGCGATGAGCAAGTATGGGGGCGGGAATGGCAGGAGGGCGTAAGGCCTTGGGGCATAGAGGGTTATGAGGCGGCCCCCGCCGGCGGCGCCGCACCGCTCCCACGCTCCTTAATGGCGGCTACATTGAGGATCGCCAAACCCTGATGAGTCCAGAGATTCTGCGACCTACCCTCAGGATGACACCTTCCTGCGGCCGGGGGCGGGGAAGGTGGCCTTGTCGTAGCAAGGTTAACCACGCCATTGGATACGGGCCGTTCGGCATGCCGGCCAGCCCCCGCTCGCGGACGGGTAAGGCGATCGCGGGCCGGAGCTTGACTTCACCAGTCGCGTCGGCTATAACCTTAGAACTGAGTGAGACATGGGCAATTGCTCGGAGGACTCTCCCCTGAACAGGCCTCTTCGTTACGCCGTGGTAGGGTGCGGGCGCATAGCCCCCCTGCATCTCGCTGCCCTGGCGGCCATGCCCGAGGTGCGCCTGGCCGCCACGTGCGACATCGTGGAGGAGCGTGCACGCGCCGCCGCCGAGCGCTTCGGAGCCGGGCGCTACGCGACCGACTATCGCGATCTGTTCTGTTCCGGGGGAGTCGACGCGGTGTCGCTCTGCCTGCCCCATCACCTCCATGCGGACGCGGCCATCGCAGCCGCGGAGGCGGGCATCCACGTCTTCTGCGAGAAGCCCATCGCCACGACGCCCGCCGACGCCGACCGCATCATCGCCGCCTGCGACCGCGCGGGCGTGCGCCTGGGCGTCTGCTACCAGAACCGCTATAACCTGGCCTCGCGGGCGCTCCGCAAGGCCGTGGACCACGGGCGCTTCGGGCGCCTCCTCCAGGCGGGCATTACGTTCCAGAACCGCAAGTCGCCCGACTACTACGCCCCTGGCGACTGGCACGGCCGCTGGGCCACCGAGGGCGGGGGCGCGCTCACCACCCAGGCCATTCACACCATGGACCTGATGCTCTGGCTGATGGGGCCGGCGGCCTCGGTGCAGGCGAGGATGGCCACGCTCGTGCATGCCATCGAGGTCGAGGACACGGCGGCCGCGGCCATCGAGTTCGCCAGCGGCGCCCTGGGCACCGTCGTGGCAACCACGGCGGCCCACACCTTCTGGTCCCAGCGCCTCGAGGTCACGGGCACCCACGGCAAGGCCGTGCTGCTCAACAACCGCATCGTCGAGTGGGACTTCGCCGACGGCGCGCCGGACCGCGCGGCAGTCACGGCCATTGACGAGTTGCGCGAGACGCCCGACGAGCGCGGGCGCTACGGCCCCGGCCACGAGCGCATCCTGCGCGACTTTGTGGGGTGCCTGCTCGCGGGCCGTCGCTTTGCCCTCGACGGCCGGGAGGGCAGGAGAATCTCCGACCTTCTCTGGGCAATCTACGAATCCGGCAGGACGGGGCAACTGGTGCGGCTTCGGTGATCGGTCGGCCCGGTCCGACCCATCAGGCCGGTTAGACTCGTCCGACTCGCACGAATCCGATTGATCTCCGCCCCCGGAAGTGCTATATGAGTGGGAAGGGCTGGAGAGTCCTATGACCCGCTCAAAGGAGGGCTCGTCAGATGATGCCTCGTGTGATGCGTTGCGTCGTGCTCGCAGTGATGCTAGCGCTGCTGGCCCCATCGGTCGCCCAGGCGCTGGACGTGGGCGACCCCATGCCCCCCATCAGCGTCAAGAAGTGGGTTTCCAACACGCCCGTCACCGCCGCCAGCGCGAAGGGCAAAGTCGTGGTCGTCGAGTTCTGGGCCACCTGGTGCCCGCCCTGCCGTCAGTCCATCCCCCACCTCAACAAGCTCCACGAGACCTATGAGAAGAAGGGCGTGGTCATCTGCGGCATCACGCAGGAACAGGAGAGCACGGTCACCGACTTCATGAAGACTGTGCCGATGAAGTACCATGTGGGCATTGACACGGGCTCCACGGGCGGTGTCTACATGAAGGGCGTATCGGGCATCCCGCACGCTTTCGTGATTGACCGCAAGGGCAAGGTGGCCTGGCAAGGGCACCCGATGGCGGGGCTGGACGACGTGCTGGCCAAGCTGGCCGCCGAGGGCGGCGGCGCCGTGAGCGACGACCCGCTCGAGGCCGCCCTGGAGCTGAGCACGGGGGCCGACCTGTCGCAGCGCGACCTGCCCAAGGCGCTCGCCCTGGCCCGCAAGGCTTATGAGGCCTCGGGCCGCAAGGATGCCAAGGCGCTGGGCGTCCTGGCGCGCGTGCACTATGAGATGGGGCACCTGCCCACTGCCGTGGAGGCGGCCCTCGCCGCCGCGAAGCTCGCGACAGGCGACGACGAAACCGAGCTCAAGGCGGCGGCTGATTTCTACAAGAAGGAACTCGAGCGCCGCCGCGAGGACCCCGCGGCGAAGTTCTGACAGCCCTCCGCCTGCGCGGCGGGCATCTCCCCACCGCAGGATGGCCTCTCGCGCCCAAAGCAGTGGGCGCAGCAGGCAAGGGTTGCTCCGCCGCGCCCACGCCGCGCTGCATCGCGCGCGCTCTCAGAAGGTCTTGCCCACCGTGAACAGGTGCAGGGGGCCGTGCCCGAACGCCTTCTTGGCCCCTTCGCCATAGTCGTGCATGTAGCCGTAGTCTATGCGGCACTGGCCCGGCAGCGTGGTGCCCACGCCACAGGTGGGGCCGTTGTCGTACCAGCCGCCGCGCAGCGAGATCGTCACGTCTTTGGCGACCTTGATCTGGTGTTCGACGCCGGCGCTGTCAATGGCGTAATGGGCGTCCACTCCCTGCCCGTGCGCTGCGCCCGTGGTGTACTGGACCATGAGGGTGGTGGACTTGAGAACGCGGTAGGCGGCGCCGAGGGTGAGCAAGTTGACGTGGTAGTTGCTCTCGAAGCGCCCGGGCACGCCAAGGTAGGTGGCGTGGAGCTTGTCCTTGATGTGGGTGAACTCGGCGCCGATGGACGCCTCGTCGGTGGGCTTGTAGAGTGCGCCGAGGCGGATGCTGCCGATCTGCGACTGGCCTCGGCCGTGCGCCACGCGGGTCGTGCCGCCCATGCCGTCGGGCATGGTCAGGGTGACTTCCGACGGGTCGTTCGGGTAGCCCGCGAAGCCGAGGGCCAGCTTGCCGAAGCCGTCGGGAATGGGCACCTGGACGCCTGAGGCGATGCCGATCTGCTGGCCCCAGAGCTCGGTGTTGGCGCCCATCATCTTCGAGGGGTCACGGTCCCGCGTGTGCAGGTAGAAGCCCATGAGCTTCGTGGAGCCGCCCAGCATCGGGGTGGGGATGACGACGCTGGAGTTGTAGATATCGAGGTCGGGGCCGCGGCGGAAGTCCAGGTTGCCATAGCTGGCGGAGAGGTCAATGCCCTTGAAGAAGCCGAGTGCGGCGGGGTTGTGGGAGTCTACCCCCTCGAGCGCCACGGTGGCGCGGCCGAGGCCGAGCGCCCGGGCCGAGGGGGGGTAGTATGGCAGCACGATGTCGAGCGTGCCCCGTGTGGCCCCCGCCAGGCTGGCATTGGGCGCGCCCGCGATGGCGAGCCGCGCCGCCCCTGCCCCCAGCGCCGCCGCCAGCAACAGCCTGAGCGCCATGCTCCGCTTCATCTTGCACGCCCCCTCACAAGAGTGTTGCGGCTCCGCCCGACGCGCCCCGAAAGGGTCACTCGACCACGGGAACGTCCTTCATCGCCTCCTCGATTTCGTGCTCGGGGTACTCGAAGTCCTCGAGCTTCTTGGCGAAGTACTGCTCGTAGGACGCGAGGTCGAAGTGGCCGTGCCCGCTGAAGTTGAACACGATGGCCTTCGACTGGCCGGCCTCTCGGCACCGAATGGCCTCGTCAATGGCCACGCGGATCGCGTGCGATGTCTCGGGGGCGGGGATGATGCCCTCGGTGCGCGCGAAGAGCACGGCGGCATCGAAGGCGGCGTTCTGGTGGACGGCGACGGCCTCGACCTGCTTGGCCTTGACCATGAGGCTCACGAGCGGCGCCATGCCGTGGTAGCGCAGGCCGCCGGCGTGGATTCTGGGCGGCACGAAGCCGTGGCCGAGCGTGTGCATCTTGAGCAGCGGCGTGGTTTTGGCCGTGTCGCCGAAGTCGTAGCGGTAGCTGCCGCGCGTGATGGTGGGGCAGGCCTTGGGCTCGACGGCCACCATGCGGATCGCCTTGCCCGCGGCCTTGTCGGGGTAGAAGGGGAAGGCGAGGCCGGCGAAGTTGCTGCCCCCGCCCACGCAGCCGATCAGGATGTCCGCAGAGTCGCCTGCCCGTTCGAGCTGCTTCTTGGTCTCGAGGCCGACGACGGTCTGATGCAGCAGCACGTGGTTGAGCACGCTGCCGAGCGAGTAATTCGTGTCGTCGTTGGTGGCGGCCACCTCGATGGCCTCACTGATGGCCATGCCCAGGCTGCCGGGGCAGTCGGGGTCCGCCGCGAGAATGGCGCGGCCGGCGTTCGTGGTGTTGCTGGGGCTGGGGAAGATCGTCGCGCCCCAGGTCTGCATCATCAGCTTGCGGTAGGGCTTCTGCTCGTAGCTGATCTTCACCATGTAGACGAGGCACTCGAGGCCGAAGAGGTTGCAGGCGAACGAGAGCGCGCTGCCCCACTGGCCGGCGCCGGTCTCGGTCGAGAGGCGGCGGATGCCTTCTTTCTTGTTGTAGTAGGCCTGGGCTACGGCGGTGTTGGGCTTGTGGCTGCCGGCCGGGCTCACGCTTTCGTTCTTGAAGTAGATGCGGGCGGGGGTGTTCAGGGCCTTCTCGAGGCGCCGGGCCCGGTGCAGGGGCGAGGGCCGCCACAGGCGGTAGATGTCGAGCACCTCGCCGGGGATGTCAATCCACCGCTTCGGGCTCGCCTCTTGCTCGATGAGACCCATCGGGAAGATGCGGGCGAGCGCGGAGGGGTCAATGGGCTGCTTCGTGGCGGGGTTCAGGGGGGGCGCTGGCGACTCGGGCGCGTCCGCCATGATGTTATACCATGCCGTGGGCATGTCCTTTTCGCTGAGCAGCACCTTCGTTTCGTCCGCCAAGGCTCTCACCTCCTGTGTGAAGTCGGGGCTGGCTTTGGGTGTATTCTGGGGATTTGGCACCAAAAGTCAAGCGGCACAGCCAGAGCGGGCGCCGGCCCCTCCTCGCCGGCACGCCTCAGGGAGCGGGGCGCGCGGCATGCGCCTCTTGCGCCTGCAATGCCCTGAGGTCGCGGCGCGGGAGCGCCCAGGCCCGGCGCGCCGCCGCTTCGACGAGTTCGCGCACCGCCTTGTAGTCGGGGTCGCTCGTGTCGCGGTACACCGCGTCCTTGCACTTCGCGGTTCCGCCGGCCTCCCTGGCCAGGGGCGCGGTGAGGAAGAGGCTGGCGGCGGGCTGGCGGAGCGCCACCCAGTCGAGGCGCGACACCTGGGCGGGTGCGTGGCAGGCGCCGCAGCGCTTCGCGTGGACCGTGGCGATCTGGTCGGCCAGTGTGCGGTCGGCCGCCAGGTCGTACGGCGGTTCGGGCTGGCGCTTGTTGATGAAGCCATCGTGGTACGGGCCGTTGGCGTCAATCCAGGTGACCAGACGCAGCCAGTCGTCCTGCGGCAGTTTCACGCGTTCGGTGTGCGGGGCCCTGCGCAGGACGGCGATGAGGTGGCTCTTGTGGGAGCCGAAGGCCAGGGGCGGCGTGACCTTGGCGTCGTCGCCCACGTTGGAGCGTGAGATCAGCTTGGCGGCGAGAATGGTGTCGTAGGCGCGGTTGTGGCGGGGGGTGAGGCCGCCCGAGAAGTCGAGGCCGCCCGCGGGCTTGAGCCCGGCGTGGCAGGCGACGCAGTGTCGGTCGAAGACGGGCTGCACATCGCGCAGGAAGCTGATCGGCTTGTCGGCGCCCCATGGCGGCGGGGTGGGCACTACAGGGTCGCGGCGCATGGCGAGCGGCGTGGGTGTGGGCGGCGGCGCCTTCTCCCAGGTGTGGTGGCAGCCCGTGCACGAGCGCTGCTCGCCGCTCTGGAAGCTGATGAACGAGCGCATCCGCCGCAGCTCCATGTGATTCTCGTCGAGGAGCTGGAAGTAGACCGCCGTGTCCACCGGCACCTGGAAGAAGGCCGAGCCGTCGCTCTCGACCGGCACGGTGCCCAGGATGCGCACGGGGTTCCAGTTGATCATCACGCCCTTCACGTCGGGCTCGTAGCGCTGCCCGCCATAGGTGTTGCAGTAGGGCCAGCCGAGCGGCTCGGCGATGCGGATGTAGCGAATGGCTGTGGGGTCCACGCCGTCCACGCCCAGGGCCACGTCGTTCACGGCGCACACGGCGTAGGGCTTCGCGGGGTCCGTGTTGTCGGGCAGGATCGGCGGCTTCTGGCGCGGCCGCAGCGGAATCGGGATCGAGCACGAGATCGCCGGGTCGCGGTAGACCAGTTCCTTCGTGCCATCCACCCCGATCAGATAGAGCGCGTAGCCCGTGGCATCCGTCTCCTTGCCGTAGGTGTACGACGCGAGGAAGTGGGCCTCGGAGAGGGGCCAGGGGGTCATGTAGAGGCCGCCCACGCCGCGCACCCCGCCCCCCGGCACAGGATTGCCCGACATGCCGCCCTCTGGCGGCCGCACGCCCGGGGTGACGATGTGAATGCCATTCGGGTCGTTCATGCCGGCCTGCGGCTCGATGAGGATGACGGGGCCGGCGGGCAGCGTGTGATGCCCCGTGGCGATGCCCACGAGCTTGTGCGAGCCGGGGACCGAGCGGCATTCCTCGACGGCCCACGGCTCATTGAAGTGCTGCTTGAACAGCGCGTCGGCCCCCGTGCCGTCGGGCCGCACGTACCAGAGCGACTGAATGTGCGCCCAGCCGCGCTCGTGGTATTCCCAGCGGGTGTAGCCGATCGTGCCGTCGGCGAGCACGTGGGGCAGGTAATCGCCGTCCTTGGTCACGGTGAGGCGGCGGATGCCCGAGCCGTCGGGCCGCATCACGTAGAGGTTGCACGAGGTCTCGTCCTTGTCCAGTTCGTTGCACTGGAGCGAGTAGCCGCAGCGCTCGGAGACGAAGACGATGTCGCCGCTGGGCAGATAGCAGGGGTCGAGGTCGCTCCACTCGCCCTGGGTGAGCTGGCGGAGGCCCGTGCCGTCAATGCCGATCTCGAAAATGTGGGTCGGCTCCTCGGAGCGGCGGAGGTCGAAGCTGGTCGCGCGGTTGAGCCAGCCTGGCGGCGGCTGGTCGCTCCTGGCCTTGGCGTAGCCGAACACCACGCGGTCGCCGCCATACCAGAGGTCCATGCCGTGGACGTGTCCCGGCCCGAGCCGGCCGTTGAGCAGGTTCCGCACCTCGCCGGTCTTGAGGTCGAGGACGCAGATGTCGCCGCCGGGCCGCGAGACCCAGGGCATGTGGTTCAGGCACACATCGGGGTAGCTCTCCTGGGTGAAGCGCTTGATGAACAGCAGCTTGTCGAAGTCGAGTGCGGACCTCATCGCGGCCTCGCGGGCGAGCCATCGGGCCTCGCGATAGAGAGCGAGGCGCGCGGCGGGGTCGCAGCCCTTCTCCCTCTCCTGGGCGGCGAGGGCCTCGGCGCGCGTGTGGACCTCGGCCAGGCCTGAAGGCGCAGCGGCGCCGGAATCGGCCAGGAGCCGCTGGGTGCGGGCAAGGACTTCCTTGACTGGGTGGACGAAGAAAGCCTTGCCTTCGTGGAGGCGGATGCCGGCCTGGCTCGCGGTGAGGACGATGGCGGCGGGGCCTTCGCTCGCGACCTCGAACTCCACGGGGCCCGCCCACGGGCCGTCGAGCTTGCGGCTCAGGAAGGTTCGGCGCTGAAGCTGGTCACGCTCGAGGACGAGCACTTCAGCGGTGACCTCGACCGGCGGGGTGAGCGGCGCGGCGGAACGGATTTCGATGTGGACGCGGTTCCTGCCGAAGCCGAGGTGGGGCAGTTCGTGCCAGACAAGCTGCCAGTCGCCGCCGACAACCAGCGCCACCTGTCCGCCTGCGTGGGCGAACGTGCCCCCCGCCTCGGAGAGGGGCACGGCGAGTTCGACCGAGGCCGCGCCGTCCCTTCGCGCGACACTCCCCTGCCCCGCGGGCACGGGCGCGCCGTTCAGCGCCACGGCGTCGCCGGCCAGCGTGACCCGGTGCTTGCCCACCGCGCACAGGCCGGCGAAGCCTGCCTGCTTCGCGCCGCGCGACCACTGGCTCAGGCTGCTCTGGCTCGCAGGCCGCTTGAGCGCGAGGTTCTTCGCCGCGTCGTCGGGGCCGTAGACCTCGACCTCGTCGAGATGGAAGTAGATGGGCGCGTCGCTCCTGATCTGAAGGCGGATGAACCGTGCCCTGACGCCCTCAAGCTTCACCTCGAGCGGCGGCTCCTTGCTGCCGAGGCCGCCGAAATGATTGCCTTTGTTGTCGTGGCGAAGGGTCCACTTCTGGCCGTCGTCGGAGGTCAGAACCAGCAGGTTGTCCGCGTTGTGAAGGCCGGGTTGGTAGTCGAGGCGGTTCCAGACCACGATGCGGGCGACGGCCACGGGCGAGCCGAGGTCCACCTGCCACCAGGGATTCGGCTCCTGACCCGTGTGGAACGCATACTTGCCGTCCTTCACGCCGTCCACGGCGCCGGCGGCGTCCTCAGCGGTCGGGTCAGAGGCAGGCGCCGAGGCGGGCACGGACGCGGCAAGGAAGAGGCGTTGGCCATCGTGACAGAGGAGGAACCGTTCGGCGCCGGGCACGTGCGCGGCGGAGGCCCAGCATGGGTCGCTCAGATCGCCGTCCAGCTTGGGAGGCGCGCTGCACCTGGGCACGGCGAGGCGCGGCAGGTCCGCCTGGCCGGGCTTGGCGGCGAGGAAGGGCAGGAGATCGGGCCTGAGGATTTCGGCGAGGCGGCAGTCGTCCTGCTTCGCCCAGTCGGCCTCCACCTGCTCGCGGGTCGGCTGCGCCGCGCGAAGCGAGGCGGCCAGGAGGATGCAGGCTAGGCTTGTTCGCCACATCGCACGTGGCCTCCGAGGCTGGGCCTCCCCGCGGGTTCGAACCCGCGGGAGGTCAGCCCTCGAGCATGGAGCACGAGCGCTTGTTGCAGCGGCCGAGTTCCTGGCAGGGGCTGGCGTCGCGGGCGCAGGGCGTCGAGGCCCCGCGTACGATGCCGGCCACGGCGCCGATCACCCGCCGCACGGGCCGGCCGCACTCGGGGCACTTCTTCACAGGTGCCTCGCTCATCCGCTGCTGTCGCTCGAAGGCGTGGCCGCAGGCGTCGCACTGGTAGTCGTAGATCGGCATGGCGTGTCTTCCCTATTTACTCCGGAGGCGTCGTTTGGCAAACTCGACCAGGCCGCCGGCATCGAAGATGGCCCGCATGAAGTCGGGCATGGGCTCGGCGCGGAAGGTGCGGCCGGTCGTGAGGTCGCGGATGATGCCGCTCGCGAGGTCGGCCTCCACCTCGTCGCCGGCGGCGATGGCTTCGGCCGCCTCGGGGCACTCGAGCAGCGGGAGGCCGATGTTGATGGCGTTGCGGAAGAAGATGCGGGCGAAGCTCTTGGCGACGACGCACGCCACGCCCGCGCCCGTGAGGGCGACCGGGGCGTGCTCGCGCGACGAGCCGCAGCCGAAGTTCTCGCCCGCCACCACCACGTCGCCCGGCCTCACCCTCTTCGCAAAGTCGGGCTGGTCGCTGCCCTCCATCGCGTGCGAGCCCAGCTCCTTGGGGTCCGTGGTCACGAGATACGGAGCGGGGATGATCGCATCCGTGTTCACGTCATCGCCGAACCTGAACGCTCTGCCCATTGGTCTTCGCTCTTCTCAATCGGCAATCGGAAATCGGCAATCGAGAATGTCACAGTTCGTCGGGCGAGCCGATGCGGCCGAGGACGGCCGAGGCCGCGGCGACCGCGGGATTCGCCAGGTAGACGAAGCTCTTGAGGTGGCCCATGCGCCCCTCGAAGTTGCGGTTGGTGGTCGAGACGCAGGTTTCGCCCGCGGCCAGCACGCCCATGTGGCCGCCCAGGCACGGGCCGCACGTGGGCGTCGAGAACACGCCGCCCGCCTCCACGAACACCTCGTCCAGCCCCTCGGCGATGCAGCGGCGATAGCCCTCGAGCGACGACGGGATGACGATGAGCCGCACGTCGCGGTGCACTTTGCGTCCCTTGATCACCGCGGCCGCCTGGGCGATGTCCTCGTACCGGCCGTTGGTGCACGAGCCGATGAAGGCCTGGTCAATCCGCACGTGGCGCAGCTCGCTCACGGGCTTCACGTTGCTCGGCAGGTGGGGGCAGGCCACCTGGGGCTCGAGGCTCGTGACGTCGAACTCGTGCGTCTCGCGGTAGGCTGCGTCGGGGTCGCTGGCGTAGACGCGCGGGGGCCGGCGGGCGCGGCCTTCGAGGAAGGCGGCGGTCTTGTCGTCGAAGGCGATGATGCCGCTCTTGCCGCCGGCCTCGATGGCCATGTTGCACATCGTGAGGCGCCCGTGCATGGGCAGGGCCTCGATGGCCTCGCCCGTGAACTCCATGGCGCAGTAGAGCGCGCCCGCCACGCCGATGCGGCCGATCGTGGCGAGAATGTAGTCCTTGCCGCCCACCCACGGGTTCCGCGGCTGGCCGTGGTAGACGAACTTGAGGCTCTGGGGCACCTTGAGCCACGTCTGGCCGAGGGCGAAGATGACGCCCACGTCGGTCGAGCCCATGCCCGTGGCGAAGGCGCCGAGGGCGCCGTTGGTGCACGAGTGCGAGTCGGCCCCCACCATCACGTCGCCCGCCACGCAGTGCCCCTCGTCGGGCACCAGGCTGTGGCACACGCAGGCGCGGCCGACCTCGTAGTAGAAGGGCAGCTTGTGCTGGCGGGCGAAGGCGCGGAGGACCTTCGCCTGCTCGGCGGCCTTGATGTCCTTGTTCGGCACATAGTGGTCGGGGATCAGGATGATGCGCTCGGGGTCGAACACCCGCGTCGCCCCCGTGCGCTCGAAGCACTCGATGGCCAGGGGGGCCGTGATGTCGTTCGCCATCACCACGTCCACCGGCACGAAATGGAACTCCCCGGGGCGCACCACGTCCTTGCCCACGTGAGCGGCGATGATCTTCTCGGTAATCGTCATTCCCATACCCATCACTCCATTGGGCCTGTTTCCTCTTATACCAGAAACGGCGTGAGTGAGCAACCTTGACAGGCAAATGCCCAAATGCTAGACTTTGCCGCGCTTGGGTAGGAGTGATGGCGAGTGTCCGAGCCCGTCAGCCCGTTCCACGACCTGATTCTCGACATCCAGCAACTGCGCGATCATCGGGACCCGGCCCCGCTCTTCGGGCGGCTCGACGGCGACCTGCTCAACGGCGAGTACCACTTCACGAGCTCGGAAGCGACGCTGAACTTCATGAGCCGGTGCATCGAGAACGCCTGCTTCGCAGACGTGGGCCGCTGCACGCTCTACTCGGTGTTCCGCCGCCTGAGCCTGCTGGAGCCTCACCTGGACCACTACCACAAGCTGGCCGCGGTGGCCCGCACCATCTACGTCATCGGGGTGCCCGATCTGGCCATCGAGCCCTGGGCGCGGAACGTGCACGTCATCGCCGACGACGCGCGCCGCCTGGCGAACAACTGGATCACCGTGAACATCAGCCGCGACATCCACATGACGCTCCTGGCCGAGGAACTGCCCGCCGTGGGCAAGCACCCGCGTTACGTGGGCTTCTACACCGACAGCCGGGCGCTCACCCGCCGCGTGATCCGCCAGCTCGTGGACATGAGCATCATCTGCCAACCCGAGCTCTTCACCGAAGAGCAGCTCGAGACGGGCGGGAATCCCGCCTGAGGCCGGCCCGAGCCCTCCCCTGTGCGGCTACCCGCTGGCGCCGGCCGCTCGGGCCGGCACGAACGCCAGGAACACGGCGGCCCCCCCCGCGAGCACCGACACGCCCTGGAGCGCGCGCTCCACGCCCCAGGCCTCTGCTGCCGCCCCCACGGCCATCAGCAGCAGGTTCGCCACGCCCCACGCCATCCCCATCATCACGCCGCTCATCAGGCTCGCGTTCCGGGGGTAGAGCTCCTGGGCGAACGCCACATTGACGGGGTTCGCGACGGCGTACACCAGGCCGGCCATCGCGAATGCAGGAACCGAGAGGGCTCCCCGCGACGACGCGTACACGAAGAAGAACGGCGCGGCCAAGAGGCACGAGGCGGCCATCAGGAGCCGGCGATCGGTCCGGTCGGCCAGATGCCCGCCGGCCAGGCTGCCGACGACCCCGCACCCGAGGAACCACGAGAGCGCATCGCCGGAGGCGGCGAGGCCCCAGCCGCGCTCCTTGCCGAGCACCGAGGCGTAGAAGGCGAAGGCGGTGATCGCGAGCGACCGGGCCAGCGCCATCGCGAAGAGCGCCCAGGCGGCGCCCGTGCCGGCCGCAAACAGGGCGCGCCAGTTCATCCAGCGCCCCGCCGCCGTCCCGCGGGCGTCGTCGCGCATGGCCAGATACAGCCAGGCCGCCACGCCGGCGCCGGGCAGCGCGATCAGCCACAGCCAGGCGAGGCCCAGGTGCCCCACGATGCGCGTGGCCACCCAGGGGGCCAGGGCCAGCCCCACCCCCCCGCCCGTCATGAACAGCCCCATGGCCATGCTCCGCCGCCGCTCGTCGCGCACCGTCAACACGGCCGCGCTGGGATGGAACATGGCCACCCCAAGTGCGCCGGCCGCGAGCAGCAAGGCGAGGGCCGCCACGTTCGGCGCCAGGCCGATCAGGCCGAAGAACACCGCCGACACGAGCAGCCCTGCCGCCGCCAGACGGCCGCGGTCGGCCCGGTCGCTCCAGACGCCCATCAGGGGCTGCATCATGGAGCCGAAGATACCCAGGAGCGCCCCGATCACCGACACGCCCACCACGCTGAGGCCCAGGCCGGCCCGGAACGTCTCGACCAGCGGCGTGAAGATCGTCGCATAGAAATCGCTCAGCGCGTGGCTCGCCACCATCAGCACTGTCCGGGGCCAGCCTCTGCCGGTCGCGCGCGACACAGCCATCCCCTCTTGGGCGAAGGGCGCCACCCGGAGTATAATGAGGGTGACGCGCGGGGGTCCCATCATACCACCCGCCCCCGACAGGAGCAATGCGCCATGTCGCTCCCGACCAGGGTCCAGGAGAAGCTCGCCGTCCTGCCCGAGGCCTGCGGCGTGTACCTGATGAAGGACTGCCACAGCAAGGTGATCTACGTGGGCAAGGCCGTGAACCTCCGGGCCAGGGTGCGGTCCTACTTCCAGGCGTCGGGCGACGATCGGGTCTTCGTCGAGCACATGGTGCCGAGGGTGGCGGACCTCGATTGGGTGTTGGTCGCCAGCGAGAAGGAGGCGCTGCTCCTCGAGAACAACCTGATCAAGCAGTTCAAGCCTCGCTTCAACATCCAGCTCAAGGACGACAAGACGTTCCTCAGCATCCGCCTGGACCGCCGCCACCCCTTCCCACGCCTGGAGACGGTGCGGCGGTATCAGGAGGACGGGGCCTCGTATTTCGGCCCCTATGCCTCCGCGGCGGCGGTGCGCGAGACCTTGCGGATCGTGAACACCGTGTTCCCCATCCGCAAGTGCCCCGAGGCCGTGTTCCGGAGCCGCACCCGGCCCTGCCTCTATCACGAGATCGGCCGCTGCGTGGCGCCCTGCGTGGGGTATGTGGACGCCGCCGCGTACGGGCAACTGCTCGATGAGGTGGAGATGTTCCTTCGCGGCAGGAACCAGGAGCTGGCGGAACGCCTCGCCGCCAAGATGCGCCAGGCCGCGGCCGCGCAGGAGTACGAGCTCGCGGCCAGGTACCGCGACCAGCTCGCCGCCGTGCAACGCACGATCGAGGCCCAGTCGCTCGCAGGTTCTCCGCGCGTTGACCGGGACGTCTTCGGCTTCCACCAGGAGGGCGAGGCGATGCTCGTCCAGGCCCTTCTCGTCCGCCGCGGCCGGCTCGAGGACGTGCCCACCTACGCCGTCGCCACGCGCGGCCACGACGCCGCTCATGCCTTCGCCGAGTTCCTCCAGCGCTTCTACGCCGCGAACCGCTTCATCCCGCCCGAGGTGCTGGTTCCCGTTGTTCTGGCCGGCGCTCCGGCGCTCGCCGACTGGCTCGCCGACCGCCGCGGCGGCGCGGTGCTGGTCCACTGCCCGCAGCGCGGCGAGAAGGCGCGCCTGGTGGCCATGGCCATGCGCAACGCCGAGAGCGCGTTCCGGGCCGCGCACGCCACGGAGCGCGACCGCTCGCGTCTCCTCCAGGGGCTCCAGGCCGCCCTCGGCCTCGCCCAGCTCCCCCACCGCATGGAGTGTTACGACATCTCGAACATCGGAGGCGCCGAGGCCGTGGGCTCGCAGGTGACCTTCGACGACGGCGCTCCCAACAAGGCACGCTATCGCCGGTACCGCATCAAGACGGTCCAGGGCGCCGACGACTATGCCATGATGCGCGAGGTCCTGCTCCGCCGGCTCCAGCGCGGCGTGGCCGAGCAGGACCTGCCCGACCTGATCATCGTGGACGGCGGAAAGGGGCAGCTCGCGGTCGCGCAGTCCGTGATGGCCGACCTGGCAGTGGGCGGCGTGGACGTCGTCGCCCTCGCCAAGGGCCGCGACAGGCGGCCCGCCTCGCGCGCCGGGCGCGCGCCGATGCCCACCGACGAGCGGGTGTTCGTGCCGGGGCGCGCCGAGCCCATCGTCCTGCCCCGCGATGCCGCGGAATTGCACCTCCTCGAGCGCATCCGCGACGAGGCCCACCGCTTCGCCATCGCCTACCACCGCAAGCTTCGGCGTCGGCCCTTCCTGGGCTCTGTCCTGGACCGTATCCCGGGCGTTGGCCCGGCCCGCAAGAGGGCACTCGTCGCCCATTTCGGCAGCGTGCGGGCCATCCGCGCCGCCTCGCCGCGGGAACTGGCCGAAGTTCCGGGAATCTCGGCCAGGCAGGCGGCCATCATCCACGCCGCGTTCCACGACCAGGGCGCCTCGCCGCAAGCCACCTGACGCCCGGGCGGATTCGGAGTGCTGGCCTCTTCAGGGTCTGGCGATCCTAGGAGCCTGTCCATGCTGTATCAGCCCTGTGAGGGGGAAAGTGATACAGCATGGGTAGATGGGCGAGAATGGGCGATTCTCGCGGCTCCGGCCATACTCGCTCATCTGCGCGATGAGCAAGTATGTGAGCGGGAATGGCCGGAGAGCGTAAGGCATTGGGGCATTGAGGGTTATGGGATGGCCCTCGCTGGCGCCGCGGCACCGGCCCCACGCTGCCCAATGGCGGCCACGTCAGGAGCGCCAAACCCAGAGGAGTTGGATTTTCCTCTTGACATGTCGTGCGCCGGGCGCTAGCATTTGTATAGGTGAGGGTCCAATCCCTGTCGGCCCCTGTGACTTCGCCGCCCCACGGTCTTCGTGCTCCTCCCCCACGGAGACCAGGCAAGTAGCAGGGGCCGGCTTATTCCCGGGGCCTGGGGCGCTCACTGGTCGCCGCCGGCACCCGCCACAGGGGATTCGGCAACCGACTGGATGGCGTCCCCCTCGCGCAGCGGCTCGCCGCGTCGCTCGAGGACGCGGGCCATGGTGAGGGTGGGCTCGACCTTCTCGGCCTGTAGCACCGCGATCACCTTGCCATCGCGCCGCACCTCGAAGCGCTGTCCCCGGTGCACCGCGGCGTCGCCGCCCACGTCCAGCACCACCACGTTCGGGGCCTGCTCGTCCACCACCAGCACGCGGCCGCGGATGCCGCCGGGCGGCGGTTGCGCCACTTCGCCACGCCACCAACGCTCCCAGAGTTGCACCGCCTCTTCGCGGTTCTGCGCCGAGGCGTCGGCGAGGAACCCGAAGCCCTCGCCGGTCAGCTTCCGCAGGCCCTGGATCGCGCGGTCCCGCACGACTCTCTCCGGGTCGCGCAGGGCCTTGATCAGGTGGGGGACAAACCGCTTGTCGCCGAACCGCGTGAGGCTCGATACGGCCTGCATCCTGGCCAGGGCGCTCACGCTCTCCAGTTGGCGCAGCAGGTCGGGCACCACGCGTTCGCATTTCTGATCGACCAGGACGCGTTGGGCCGTCGCCCGGGTGGCGGGGTCGGGGTCGTCGAGCGCGCCCACCAGCAGGTCCTGGGCTCTCGGGGTGTTGAACGAGCCGAGCAGCAGGAGCGCCCGGCGGCGGGTGGCGTCGGAGCTGCGCACTCGCGTCGCCTTCTCCAGCACGTCCAGGGCGTCGAGGGCCCCTTCGCGGTAGAACGGGAGATAGCGATAGTAGACCTCCAGGGTGAGCGCGTTGAGCGCGGTCGTGTAAACTCGGCCTCCGGCGGCATCGAAGCCTCGGTCGGGAGGGTCCCAGCTTCCTTTCCTGTCGCCGTCGGAGCACTGCCGGGCGATGAGCAGGTCGCGCAGGTGCGCGTTCCATCGGGTCCACCAGTGCCCGCCCATCTGGAAGAGGGCGAGCGTGCCATAGTACCAGTAGTACATCGTGTGGAGGCAATCCGCGGGGTCGCGGGGGTCGTTTCGGTTCATGTCGGCCCAGTCGGGCAAGTTGGCCAAGAGGAGGTCGGCCTGCTGCTGTGCGAGGGCGCAGTCCCGCGGCCAGCCCAGCGCGAGGTACGAGAAGAGGCCGACGGCCACCATGCCCGGCCCCCGCCGCCACGGGCCGGGCTCGCGGTTCGCGTAGATCACCTCGCCGGCGGCGCTGGTGTTGAGGTGGAGGTGGCGCATGATGCCGAACAGCGTCTCCCACCCCACCTCGATACCCGCGGCGTGGGCCGACTTGAGGGCCATGACCTGCCAGCCGGTCACCGACGTGTCGTTGCGGCCCGTGGGCGCGTCGCCGTAGTCCCACCCTCCTGCGTCCTGCTGCGCCCGCTGGATGAACGCGACGGCGCGCCGCACGGGCTCGCGTAGCGCGGGGTCGCGCGTCATCGCATAGGCCTCAGCCAGGGCCATGGTGGCGATGCCCTGGTGGTACATGAGGTACCTGTTGTTCTTCTCGGCGCCCACCAGGTAGGGTTCGCCGAAGCGCCCCTCGGGGGTCTGTATGCTGAGCAGATAGCGAAGGCCGTGGGCCACCGTGTCGCGGTATCGCCCCTCGTCGGTGTGGGTGTGCCCCTTGCCCAGGAACGCCAACACGGCCAGCCCCGACAGCCCAGGGGCCAGCTTGAGCTGCGGGTCGCCGTCGTTCCACCTGCCATCGGGCTCCTGATGGACGCGGAGCCATTCGAGCGCCGCGTCCACTGCGCGCTCCGAGGCGGCACTCCCTCCCCATTGCCTGACCGCGGTCTCCCGCGCGCTGGGGCCTCTGGATGCGAAGACATCGCGCGCGGGGGCTGGACCGCCGGCCACTTCGAGCACGGGGGTGGCCTGGGCGGCCGCGGGCTCGTCGCGGCGGGCCGGCTCGGGCGCCGCCGGCGGAGGCGCAACGGGCGGGGGTTGCTCCTCTGGCTCCGCCTTCGAGGGCGGGGGCGGGGGCTCCTCCACCTTGATGGGCGGCCGCTCCGGTTCGCGGGGCTTGGGCACCTCGGCCGGGCTCGGCCGCTCGGCGAGCAGGCCCACCTCGAACACGTGGCCCGAGACCTCGGCCACGGGCACCGGGCGGCTGCCGAAGATCAGCGCGGTGAGCACCAGGAGGCAGGCGTGGATCAGGCAGGAGAGCAGAAACCACGGCACGCGCCGGAGCCCACCGGCGGCGCGCTCCGCCGGCTCCTCGCGCTGCGCGCGTTGCGCCACACGGCGCTCGCGCAACGTGGGGTGCACTCCCGGCGGCGGTCGAAATGGCAGGTTCGGCATTCTGGGCCGCCTTGTGTCGCCAGACGCCCAAGCCGCGCCGGCTCGGCGAGCCCGGGCGAAGCGGCGAGACGCGCACGCTGACTGCCCCGGCCGTGCATCAGTCCGCTGTGTCAAGAGCCACGCTGCGTCGGTCAAGGCTTCTGACGTAGCCGCAGGCGTCCGGCTCGCGGTGGTTTTGGACAAGCGAGACGCTGGGCGCTACGCAGGAGAAGGCAGACAGATTCGTGGCCGAAGCAGTACCCCGCGCCGAACATGAACAAGCCCGGCCAACGGGCCAGGGGCACGCGGCCGGGCTCGTCGGCTTGTGTCGCTCCTCTTCCCTAGAACTCCTTGCCGCCACCGACCACGTCGTCGGACCACGTGCCGGGGGCGATGGTCTTCTTGATGAACTCCACGAGGCTCTCGCCTGTGAGTTTCTCTTCTTCTTTGTTCTCCTCGTCGCCGCCGAAGAACTCCTGGGCCATTTCGCCGCCGCCGCCGCCCCCGAAGCTGCTGCCGGTGGAGGCATAGCCGCTGTCGCTGGCGAGGGCCTGCTGCCGGCCCTGGAAGTTCTTGATGTCAATGGTGAGATCGGTGACATCGTACATGCGGAGGACGGCCTTCTCCATGATGGCCTCGGCCTTGGAGATGAAGACGGCTTCGTCCTTGAGCGTGTACTTGAGGGCCACGAGCTTGAGGATCCAGTTCAGGGCCGACTGGAGCCGCATCTCGTTCACGCGCAGGGTCACGTTCGGCGCGTCCTTCACGGCCGCCGTGTCGAGCACGATCGTCACGTCCACCAGGCTGCTGAGGAAGTTCACCACGTCCTGGAGCGGGGTCTCCACGAAGTCGAAGGTCACCTTCTTATTGAGGGCCTCCTTGATGCGGCGCTCCCACTCCTGCTCCACGATCTCCTGGCCAATCGAGGTCTCGGCCTTGCGGGCGCGCACTTCCTCGAACTTCTCGCGCGGAATGTAGGGCCGCACGAGCGTGTAGGGCACGCAGTAGGCCTCGGTCTCCTGCCAGTGCCGATCGGTCTCCTGGCGGCGCTCCTTCACCGCGCGGTCAATTTCGGCCTGCCGGCCCGCGGTCTTGGCGGTCTCGAGCAGCGTCTGGGCGGCGCCGTTCGACGGATCCTTGCGGAGGATTTCCTCACAGATTTTCTGGACTTCGCTGTACCTGCGCTCGTCGAGCAGGGTGGTGGCCTGGCGATAGAGGGCGCGGGTGCGCTCGTCGAGCAGCCGTTCGCGCTGGGCCACCAGCTCGCGGGCCTCGCGGTCGGCCTCCTTGCGGCGGGCTTCCTCGGTCTCGGCGCGCTTCTTTTCGATGCCGACCATGGCCTTCTGGATGTACGCCTCGGAGTCTTCGACGATCTTGCCGACCTCGATGTTGGGCGACAGGTAGCGGCCCCTGGCGGCCGCGCGGGTGAAGCCCTCGATGGCGTCAATGAACTCGCCCTTGTCGAACCGCTCCTTCGCCGCCTCGAACATGTTCTGGAGCTCGGTGCGCTGGACCTCCAGGGCGATGGCGCGCTGCCGCGCGTAGTCGCCGGCCAGGTCGCCGAACTTCGGCTTGATCACGCCCAGCAGGCTCTGGGCCTTGCGCAGGCCCTCCTGGGCGTCCTTATTCGTCTCGTCCAGCTTGAGGGCTTCCTCGAACTGACGGCGCGCGTCCTCGTAGGCGCCGTTGTTCAGGTGCGCCTGACCCAGGGCGACGCGCTGCGCGGCCATGAAGCTCTTCTGATCCTCCTGGACCTTGCGCTCAACTTGGAAGCGCTTGATGAGGTCCTGGGCCGCCTGCTCCTCGGGGCTGAGGGCCGGCTTCGCGGCTTCGCCCTCGGCCTTCGGCGCCTCCGCAGCCCAGAGCGCCCCGGCCAGCGCCGCCACCAAGAGCCCGCAGAGCAGCCCCAACTGCAACCGTCCTCGCATGGTTCGACCCCTTTCGCCTCCCACCGTGGTGGTAGCCTTCAGCCCCCAGTGGAACCGCGCCCCGCACGTTGCAGGAGCGCCACGTACCCGCCGTCGTCGTTCGTCTCCGACGGCAGTATACATCTTGAGCTCACAACTTTCCAGTCTGCCTGCTCGGCGCAGAGGCTCTCGACGACCAGTTCGTTCTCCTCCGGCTCCAGGCTGCACGTGCTGTACACGAGCCGCCCTCCGGGTCTGGCGACGCTGGCAGCCGAGCCGAGCAGACGCCGCTGGAGCTGCGCCAGCTCGCGGATCCGCTCGGGCGTGATCCGCCAGCGGCTCTCCACCCGGCGCGAGAGCACCCCTGTGTTCGAGCACGGCGCATCCACCAGCACGGCGTCAAACTCCGCGCGGAAGAGCGCCGCGCACGAGGCCCCGTCACCCGCCACGGGCCACACGGTGCGCGCCCCGAGGCGTTTGACGTTTTCGGCCACCTGCTTCAGCCGCTTGGGCGACAGGTCGAGCGCCACGACCTCCGCCTGCCCCTTCGCCAGCTCGGCGATCTGGCAGGCCTTGGAGCCGGGCGCCGAGCACACGTCGAGCACCCGCTCGCCGGGTTGCGGGTCGAGCAGGGGCGCCGCGGCCGACGCCGCCACGCCCTGCACCGTGCACAGCCCGTCGCGGAGCGCGGCCAACTCGTCCAGAGCCCCGCCCTGGTCCACGAGCACGTGCTCGGTGCCGATGGGCCGCGCCCAGCGCCCCGAGCGAATCACCTCTGCCACCAGGTCGTCGCGCGTCGTCCGCAGGCGATTCACCCGCAGGACCACCCCTGCGTGGGTGTTGTCGTGGTCGCACAGTTCGCGGGTCTTCGCCTCGCCGAGACGGGCGAGCCATCGCTGCACCAGCCACTCGGGATGCGAGTAGGCGGCCGCGAGGTACTTCGCCGGAGACGCCGTGGGCGACGGAAGGAGGGGTCTGTCCAGCACGCACCACGCGCCCTCGCCCACGGGCACCGCGCAGCGCGGGTCGCTGCCCTGTTCGCCGCGCTTGGCCACAATGGCTCGGGCCAGGGTGCGCAGGCAGGCGTTCACGAACCCCGCGCCTTTCGGCGTGGCGACCCGCCTCGCGATCGTCACCGCCTCGTTCACCGCAGCCGAGGCAGGCACCTTGTCAAGGAACAGCAACTGATAGGCGCCGATCCGCAGGATCTCGAGCACCCGCGGCTGTATCTTCCTGAGCGGGATGCTGCTCACGCGAGCCAGCAGGTGATCCAGCGTCCCGCGCCGTCGCACCGCGCCGTAGACCAGTTCGGTGGCCAGGTCGCGGTCGCGTCGGTCGAACTGGCTCCGCTCGAGTTCGTGCTCGAGCAGTTCCCTGGCGCGCTGGTCGCTCCCGTTCACAACGTAGCAGACGAACGTGGCAACCGCCCGGGGGCTGCTGCCGAAGAAGTAACGCTTCATCGGTGACCTTCGACGATCTCGGGCCGCCCGGAGACTGTCGAAGGGCGGCGCGGCTTTCACGCGGCCAGGCTTCCCTGTATCGCGACTGCCGCGCCCACGGATTATATCACTTCGTCACGTCAGTGCAAGCGCATTTTTGGCCGACCTAAGTGCTTCACGCTGCTTGCACTTACACCCGTCGCTGCCCGGGCAGGAGGCCGGGGCGGCGCTACTCGCGGCTCTTCACGCCCAGGAACGTCCTCCCGCCCACGACAATGCTCACCAGGTCGAGCAGCTCCTGGCCCTTGCCGGGACGCTCGTCGGCCGGCAGGCCGACCACCTGGCGCACGCGGTCCATGCCGTCCTCCGTGCCCCAGCCGTCGGGGCCGACGATCTGGCGGAGGAACTCGATCATCTGGCTGCCCGACATGGGCTTCTCGTGCTCCGCCTCGTCGTCGCCGAAGAAGTCGCGGAGGTTGCCGCCCTGCCCGGCGGGTCCGATGCCGCTGTCGGTGGCAAGGGCGCGCTGGCGGCCTTTGAAGTTCTTGATCTCCATCGTCAGGTCGGTGATGTCGTAGATGCGCGTGACGGTGGCCGAGGGGATTCGCTCTGGCTTGGAGAGGAAGACGGCCTCATCCTTCAGGCTGAATCGGAAGCCGACCAGCTTGCAGATCCAGTTCAGCGCGGCGCCCAGGGTCATGTTTTCGACCCGGAGGCTGATCGGCGGCACGCCGCCCTTGGCGGCCTCGCTGTCGAGGACCATGTTCACGTCGGCCACGTTGGCCAGGAACGAGACGACGTCGGGCAGAGGCGTCTCCACGAAGTCGAAGGTCACTCGCCGTTCGAGCGCCTCGCGGAGGCGGCCCTCCCAGGGCTCGGGCGCCTTCAGGTGGGCGTCGAACATCGGCTCGCCCTTGCGCCGGCGCAGTTCCTCGAGCCGCTCGCGCGAGATCGAGAGGATTTCGTTCTGCACCGTCAGGCAGGCCGTCAGTTCGTCCAGGCAGCGGCGGGTCTCGGCGTCGCGCGAGCTCAGCGCGTGTGCGAGGGCCTCGGTGCGGGCGGCATCGGCCGCCTGGTCGCGCAGGGCGCTGGCCTGCGCGTGGCCGGGCTCGCCGCGGAGCACTTCGTCGCAGACCTTCCGGGCCTGCTCGAAGCGCCGCTCGGCGAAGAGCATCTGGGCCTGGTCGAGGAGCGCCCGCTGGCGCTCCCGCAGGAGGCTCTGGCCGTTGCCTCGATGCTTCTCGGCCTCTTCCCGGGCGCGCCGCTCGAGGTCCTGCTGGGCCTTGCGCCGCTCGGCGTCCATCCCCGCCTTGCACTTCTCGATCATCGTCTCGGCCTGGCCCAGGGTCTGGGCCGTGTCCAGGTGGGGCGCCAGGTACTGGGCGCGGGCCTTCACCCGCACGAAGAGCTCCAGGGCCTCGACGAATTGCCCCTTCTCGTAGGCGGCCTGGGCGCGGGCGAAGAGAGTCTCCAGCTCCGCGCGCCGCGCGGCCACCCGCACTTTCTCCTGGCCAATGTAGTCCTCGATCAGGCCGGCGCCGCCTTGCTGGAGGCCGAGGAGCCCGGCGGCTCGCTTGAGATTCTGCTGTGCGTCCTCGCTGGAGGGGTCGAGTGCAACGGCCTTCTGGAAGTGCTCGTAGGCGAGTTTCCAGGCGCCCATCTCGAGGTGGGCCTTGCCGGTCTTGAGATGCTGGGCGGCCAGTTGCTGGCGTTCCTCCTGCCGGACCTTGGCCTCGGCCTTGTAGCGATCGAGAAGGTCGCGTGCGGCCTGCTCCTCGGGCGAGAGCCGGGGCTCGGCGCGCGGCGCGTCGGGCTTGGGGGCGGGAACCGCCTCGCCGCTCGTCGCACAAGCGGGGCACATCATCAGCAGGCCGGCCACCGTCGCCCACGCCGCCGCTCTCGCTGGTGTCATCTGCGGCCTCCTGCGGCATTCCGCCGCTCCCACCGGGATTATACCGCGGCGGTGGCCGGGCGCAAGGGTTTTGCGCCCTAGTTACGTAGCCGTTACACACTCCCCTCGCGGCCCGCGGCCGCCTTGGTCCCGCCTCGAGGGTCATTCGGAATGGGCTTTGTGACGCCGATTTCGCCGTGCTTCCCGCACTTCGGCCCCCGCCGGAGCCGGAGGCCAACACCTTCCTTGACTCGCCGCGCAGGCGACAGTATAATCCCGCGGTCGCGCGCGCCGGATGCGCCATCACGGGAGGATGCGACAAGGGGGCTCGATGCCTGCCAAGCTGTTCCTCATCTCGGGCGCCAAGATCGAGCCGGAGTCGCCCTTCGTCCTGCCCCGCGATTCCCGCGTCGTCGTGGGCCGTGGCAGCGACGTGCATCTGATCCTCCTCGACGAGCAGGCCTCTCGCGCGCACTTCTCGGTGCACCACGACGGCGCCGAGTATCTGCTCGAGGACCTCCAGAGCGCCAACGGCACCTACGTCAACGACGAGCGCGTGCACGGGATCGTGCCCCTCCATCACGACGACACGATTCGCGCGGGCCGCACGGTGCTGCGCTTCTCCACAGGCTCCGAGGACACCCCGGTCCGCCTCCTCGCCGGGGCCGGCACGAGCACGGGGTCCTCGGTCATCGAGGTCGCCCCCGACGGCGGCGCCTCCATCGTGCGCGTCTCCTTCGCGCCCGTCGAGGGGGCGCCTTCGGGGCCGCGGCCGCACTTCTTCCTGCCCTGCCGGTGGTGGAACCTGCCCCTCCAGGTCCTGCTCCTGCCCGTGCGGTTGCTTCTCTTGCCGTTCCTGGAGTTCCGCCGGGCGCGGTGGGACAAGGCTTTCGGCCTCGCCCACCCGGACCACACGGTGCGCAACTTCGTCGCGCGGCACCCGAACGAGGCGGCCAACCGCGTGGTGGCCTTGCACCAGAAGCTCTGGTACCTTGCCCTGCTGTTGGGCGCGCTCTACCTTTTCAACTGGCACGTGCTGCGCTTCCTCCATGTCTTCCACGTCTTTTGCAGCTTCTACCTGATCGTGATCGCCTACAAGCTCCTGGCCGTGATCCTGGCCCTCATCAGCCCAGCCGAGGTCAAGGTCACCGACGACGAGATCGCGGCGCTCAAGGACGACGAGCTGCCCATCTACACGATCCTGGTGCCGCTGTACAAGGAGACCGAGGTCGCGGGGAAGATCATCCGGTACATCCGCCGGCTGGACTACCCGCAGGACAAGCTGGACGTGAAGCTGCTGCTGGAGGCCGACGACAAGGCCACGCTGGAGGTCTGCCGCCACGCGCGGCTGCCGGCGACCTATGAGCTGGTGGTGGTCCCGGACGCGATGCCCAAGACGAAGCCCAAAGCCTGCAATCACGGCCTCGAGCGCGCCAGGGGCGAGTACCTCGTCATCTACGACGCCGAGGATCGCCCCGAGCGCGACCAGCTCAAGAAAGCCATCGTCGCCTTCCGCAAGGCCAACGCGCCGCGCGGCCTGCTCGGCCGCCTCCTCTTCCGCAAGGCCCAGACCGTGTGCCTCCAGGCCAAGCTCAACTACTACAACGTGGACCAGAACCTGCTGACGAAGTGGTTCACCATCGAGTACAGCACCTGGTTCGACCTCTTCCTGCCCGGCATCCACAGGCTCGGTTCGCCCATCCCGCTCGGCGGCACCTCCAACCACTTCCGCACCGACGTGCTCCGGGCCATCGGCGGCTGGGACCCGTTCAATGTGGCCGAGGACTGCGACCTCGGCATCCGTCTCCACAAGATGGGCTACCGCACCCAGGTGCTCGACTCGACCACCTGGGAGGAGGCGAACTCGAAGCTCTGGAACTGGGTGCGGCAGCGCTCGCGCTGGGTCAAGGGCTACATCCAGACGCACCTCGTCCACATGCGCAATCCCCTCCGGGCCATGTGGCGCCTGGGCTTCACCGGAATGCTCGGCTTCCTCACCTCGGTGGGCGGCCTGTCGCTCATGCTCGTCCTCAACCCCATCTTCTGGCTCCTCATGCTTTTCTACGGCGCCTGCTGGGTCCACGACCTGGCCCTCCAGGGCTGGTCCTGGTCGGCCGCCCGGGCGTTCCAGGCCAGCTTCCAGCCCGGCGACTGGCCCTGGGACCGCTGGCTGAACTGGGACGGCCCCTGGGTGTGGCAGATGTGGTTCGCCGACCCCCGCGGCAACCCGTTCTGGAACACCTGGTCCCAGTGCTTCTTCGTGATCACCGTCACCCTGTTCCTGGCCAACTTCGTGTTCATCTTCATGCACGTCTGGGCGTGCGTCCGCCGCAGGCTCTACCGCCTCATCCCCCATGCGATGCTCTCGCCCGTCTACTGGGTGCTCATCAGCCTCGGAGCCTGGAAGGGGTTCCTCCAACTGTTCTCCAACCCCTTCAAGTGGGAGAAGACCCATCACGGACTCGACACGTCGGCCACAGCGAAGGACTAAGATGCGCGTTGCCGCTCACTGGCCAATCGCCGCCCTGATCGCCCTCGCCGGGGTCCTCGCCCCGCCCGCCCACGCCGGCGCCCCGGACGGGTGGTGGAACCCGGCGTGGTCCCATCGCACCCAGGTCCGTGTCCGCCTGGCACCCTGCGAGCCCCTGGGCTTCCGCTACAGACCCCCGAACGCCGGCGACGACCTCGTGGCCGCCGAAGCCAGGATCCCCTGCCTCGCGAAGCTCCAGGGCAGCGCGCAGCAGGAGGTCCGCGTGCTCGACGCCGGCGGCAACCTGCTCCCCTGCGTCGCCGAGGGGCCCGACGGGCGCGGGCTGCTCACCGTCACCTTCCCGGCCCGCCGCACGATCACCGGCCAGCTCGCCACCGCCATCCAGGACGCCACGAAGACCGTCCCCCTGAACATCGGGGCCGACAAGGCCGTCACCCCGGGAACCCGCTTCTACGCGTTGGCCGGCTCCGGCCGCATCGCCACCCTCGAGGTGGACTCCGTCGCCGAGAAGACCTGCGTCGCCCGCGTCGTGGACAAGACCACACCGAACATCGCGCAGGGGATTCCCGTCGAGTCGGACGTGCTGACCTCGGCCGACTACTTCATCTACTACGGGAACCCCAAGCCGGAGGGCGAGGCGCCGCGCTGGACGCCCAAGGCCGCCACCGTGAACCTCTACGGCTGGCGCGTGACCGACGGCAACCTGCTCAACGCGCTCGAGGAGGCCCGCGGCACCTACCGCAAAGTGCCGGTCGAGCAGATTCGCGCCGCCCTGCGCAACAGCCCGGCCTTCGTGGGCTCGGCCAGCCTCACCCAGATTGACAACCGGGCCAACCCCCTCGAATACGAGGGGGCCTACCACCTCAGCGTCTACGAGAGCTTCGTCTACTGCGACATCGCCGGCTACTGGCGCTTCTCGGTAGACAGCGCCGCCCCGGCCTACCTCTTCCTCGACGGCAAGTTCACCGCCCAACGGCCCAGCTTCTACTACCAGGTCGCCGGCAACTTCGAGCACCGCGGCAAGATCGAACTGTCGCAGGGCTACCACCATCTGCTCATGATTGCGGCCGAGACCGGCAAGCAGAACACGCGCCTCGGCTGGCAACGCCCGATTGACACGGTCTTCGAACTCGTGCCCCCCAGCTTCTTCGTCAACCGCATCGCCGCCGAGATCGTGGCGGCCGAGGCCCAGTCGCTGACCTCCCAGGTCTTCTTCACCTACGAGCTCTCCCCCCTATCGGTCACCGCCGAGAACGGCAAGCGGTACCAGTTCGTCCAGTTCACCAATCTGAGCCGGCTCGGCCCCGAGGCCGCCGCGGCCTACTCGTGGGACTTCGGCAACGGCACCCAGTCTCACGAGGGGTCCCCCGGCTGCCTCTTCGAGGTGCCGGCCGGCCCCACGGTCGCGGGCTTCCCCGTGACCCTCCAGGCCAGCGTAGGCGGCAAGCCCGCAGGGCAGTACCAGCAGACCGTCTACTGCGACCCGCGCCCCACCGAGAAGCTGAACCTGTCCCTCGACATCGTGAGCTTCTCGAACATCGTTTACTACGACGAGCGCACCAGCATCGCCGTCCGCCTGCGCAACACGGGCTTCAGCCCTGTCATCGTCCGGGCCACCGGCCGCCTCGAGAACCGCGACGGGCGCCAGATCATCGTGAGCCAGGACCTCCGCATTGACGGCAAGGACGAGAACTTCTGCATCCTGCCGGTCGACATGAAGGAGCTGCCCGACAAGACGGCCCTGCTCGACCTCGACGTGCGCCTCGGCAACCAGACCGTGCTCGAGACCGCCGCGCGCATCGTGCCGTTCACCACCCTCGGCACCCCGGGAACCGTCGCCGTCAAGGACGGCCAGATCATCCTGGGGCCCGGCGGCCCCTACACAGGCGTCGCCTGGACCGGCGAATTCCCCACCCTCAACTACGTGGTCTCGCTCGACGCCCAGTGTCTCGCAGGCCACAACCTCTGCCAGATCACGTTCCCCGTCGGCAGCGCACACTGCACGCTGCGCCCACGGGCCTGGGATGTCCGCTTCACCCCGGGCCGCTGGCACGAGATTCGCCTGCGCGTGACCGACGCCAAGGTGGAGGCCTGGCTGGACGGCAAAGCGGTGGTGGACGTGCCGCGCGCCAAGGCCGACAACGCGCTCCCCCTGGCCTTCGACGCGCTCACCCCCTTCGGCCTCCACGCGGCCCTCAGCGCCCAGGTCGCCGTGCGCCGCGTCGCCCTGAGTCGCATCCCGCCGGCCCCCGCGCCCCCGCCCGCGCCCGAGGGCCCGCCGCCGCCACCCCCGGCCGAACTCTTCGACGGCTCGCTGCGCAACTGGAAGGTCGTGGCGGAGACCGACCTGAACCTCCTCCAGCGAGGCCTCGGCAGCCTGCACGACTACCTGGGCCGCCGCGTCATGCTCGCCTCCGAGATCGAGGACGCCGATCGCCACCTCGAATGGGTCTTCGCCCGCTGGTTCCGCGACCGCCACCTCGCCAGCCGCCGCCGCGTGCTGCTGTTGGGCGACCGCATGGCAGGCCCGCCGCAGCCCGGCCAGAAGCTCGACGACTATGTCACTCTCCTCGACCAGTCGCTCGCCGCCAGCGGACGCGCCTTCCAGTTCGTCCAGCGCACCACAGGCCTCCTGCCGACCCTCCCCGACATCATCCTCCTCGCACGCACCCTCGAGGCCCTGCGGCCGCTGCCCGACGTCATCGTCCTCAGCCCGGGCCTGGCCGACGTCCAGCAAGCCGTCGGCGAGCGCGACTTCGCCCGCTCCTTCGACCTGATGATTGACGCCGTGCGGGCCACGGGCAGGCCCATCAAGATCCTCATCGTCTCCCCGCCCCCCTGCCCCCGCAACGTCCGCCTCTCCCGCCTGTACACCGAGGCCGCCGCGCGGGTGGCGCGCCAGCATCACGCGGGGTTCCTCGACCTCCACGCGCTCCTCGCGCCCGAGGGCGCCGACTGGCTCGAGGCCTGCTACGCCGCACCCTCGGCGGAGGGCCTCTACCTCGATACCCCCAACCAGGCGGCCCACCGCCGCATCGCCGAGGCCATCGCAGGGCAGATCAAGCCATGACCCAGCCCCCTTCCCCCGGCCCTCTCGATGCCTTTCTCGGCCAGCAGGTCGTCCTCGACACGCGCTCATCCTACATCATCCTTGGCACCCTCACCCAGGTCGCCCCCGAGTACCTCCATCTCGAGAACGTGGACGTCCACGACACCTCGGACGGCTCCTCGACCAAGGACCACTACATCATGGAGGCCCACAAGCTCGGCATCCGCACCAACCGCCGGGCGGCCACCGTGCGGATCGCCGAAGTCATCAGCGTGTCGCTGCTGCGCGACGTCGAGATCTACTGACCCAGGAGCGTCCCATGCACGAGTTCATGGTGCCCACTCAAAGCCGAACCGAGATGGTAGACATCACGGCCGAGGTCAACCGGGCCATCCGAGCAGCGGGCGTCACCGAGGGCCTCTGCCACGTCTTCGTGCCGCACACGACGGCGGGCATCACCATCAACGAGAACGCCGACCCCGACGTGGCGCGCGACATCCTGACCACCCTCGACCGCCTGGTGCCCCGCGCGGGCGACTACCGCCACTCCGAGGGCAACTCCGACGCCCACGTGAAGGCCAGCCTCATGGGCTCCTCGGTCACGGCGCCCATTGCCGCCGGCCGCCTCTCGCTCGGCACCTGGCAGGCCATCTACCTGTGCGAGTTCGACGGCCCCCGCCACCGCCGCTGCCTCGTCGTCACCACCTAGGAGCCTGTCCAAGAATCCGCGTGGGACTGCGACGCCCGCGATTCTGGCCGCAGGCTAGGAGCACGGAGGAGGCGATGCAACGGAGAGCATCGCTGACGACGTGCGACAACGCCTGCGGC
>Ga0116146_1000523_pt1 | contig 47123 bp, 38 predicted proteins | sample AD_JPNHG2_MetaG_FD_89748 | JGI IMG/M metagenome (GOLD analysis project Ga0116146, IMG submission 89748) | Active sludge microbial communities of municipal wastewater-treating anaerobic digesters from Japan - AD_JPNHG2_MetaG | ecosystem: Engineered > Bioreactor > Anaerobic > Digestate | place... | reverse complement strand
GTGGCCTACTCGTCGATGCGGATGGAACCGCAGTACATGATCATGGGGCACGCGGCCGGATTGGCGGCGGCGTGGGCCGTCCGAAACGATACGTCGGTGGGCAAGGTGGACATCGCATGGTTACAGAAACGGCTCCGGGAGCAGGGCCAGGTGCTGTCGATGGGTGAGGCAGTCGGGGAAGGCTTGAATCCCCGATCAATGGGCGGCATCGTCGTTGACAATCAGGCCGCGAAGGTGATAGGCGACTGGCGGTCGGGAATGTCGGTCAGGCCGTTCGTGGGCAGCGAGTATCTGCACGACAACAACAGCGGCAAGGGCACGGCGGCCGTGCGATTCGTACCGACGCTTCCGGCGAGCGGGCTGTATGAGGTGCGCATCGCTTACGCCGCCAACCCGAACCGGGCGAGCAACGTGCCGGTAGTGATTCACTCGGCCGAGGGAGATAAAACCGTGACGCTGAATCAGCGAGAGGCCCCGACCGAGCCGCCGTTCGTCTTGCTCGGCAGATTCCGCTTCGACGCCGGGTCAGAAGGCTACGTTGAGATACGCAACGAAGGGACCAACGGACACGTGATCGCGGACGCGGTTCAATGGGTACCGGCGGTGCCGTGAGAGGTATGGCACAGGGCCAGGTTACGGCCACCAGGGACAGGACAGACCTGCTGTTTCGAGCATCCGGGTGCGGTAGCTCTCGGTCGCTGATGCGACCTCGACGTTGCCCAACCATGCGGTGGCGTTGCTGCTCACGCCGGTTCTGATTCCAGGAGGCGTTTGGCCAGCGGGATGAGCGACTCGAAATCCACGTGTGCGCGGCAAGCCCGAGAGGCGGCGCGAAGGTCGGCGCCGGCCCAATCGCGGAGTTCGGGAGACAAGGCGCTATAGAGTTCGCGGGCCAAGTCGCGGCTACCGCTCTCGCGATAGTAGGCCAGGTAGCGGGTGATGGCGCACAGATCGGCCTGCGTGCCGGCGGCCTTGCGGCATGAGCCGTCGCAGCCGGGACACGTCGCTCGCGAAAGACCGTGCGCGGCCTCGTCGAAGGTCTTCCATTGTTCGGCGTCAAACGGCTTATGGAGAGACCTCGCGGCAGCGGCGTTTTCCTCGATGATCTGGATACTGGGCATCTCCGAGCAGGCCGCGGCAAACCGCTCGTCGCTCCAGATGCCGGCCAGCATGGCCGTGTGAGGCGAATGGCCCAGTTTGCGGAAGGCCTCTCTTACGCTCGCGGGCTGAGTAGCCGGGGCACCCAGCCCACGGCCGGTTTTCATTGCCAGCAGGCCGATACCCGCCTTTGCGCATGCGTCCAGAGCGCTGTTCAGATCCGGCGAGGAGCGAATCAACCCCGGATCGCATGCCACCATCACCACATCCACCCACTTGCTCCTGGCAGCGTTGTTCAGACAGGCGACTCGCGACGGCATCTCCGCGTGAACGCTGAAGCCCATGAAGCGGATCTTGTTATCGCGGATGAGCTTTTCCTTGGTTTTGCTCCAAACGCCATCCCTATCGAGGGGCAGTCGTGGATCCTGGATACCATGCAGCAAGAAGGCGTCGATCGTGTCGATCTTCATCTTGGAAAGAGCCTCATTCAGGCGCTTGACGAAAGCGTCGGGCTCCGTAGTTCTGGCCTTGTTGATGATGAAGACATCCTTGCGATTGGCTCGTTTGCGAACCCATTCACCGAGGATGGTCTCAGCCTTGTAGCCGGCGTAGAAATCGCCCATGTCGAAGGAGCGAATGCCCGACCTGAAAGCGAAGTCCAGCAGGCGTGGGCCGTACTCCGAGAAGCTGCCGCCCATGACCAGCCGGGTGATCTGGGCGCCGGTCCTGCCGAGGGGGCGGCGGGGAAGGGCTTCCGGCTGAGTCGATTGGGTGGCGGGCGTCTGGGGCAATGCTTCGACGCCACACGCCAAGCCCGCACCAAGTATGGTTCTACGGGAGAGGGGTCCGATTCGCCCGCGCGTCCTGTTGTTCGCGTCCACCATCGCATCCTCCGCTATCTGATGTCGTGGCGCCTTCCAGAGTACCGCGATGCCCGGGCCGTGAAAAGCCGGCCGGTTCGCCAGTGGCGAGAGAAGCCCGTATGCATTACAAATGGGCGCGGGGCGACGCGGGTTTCGGTTCACTGTCAATCGTCGAGCCGGCCGCCGGGAACAAACATGAATTGCCCCCATATACGATTGAGGAGCTCAACGATGAGATGGATTCTGCTCAACACGGTTTTTTCCGCCTTAGCCGGGTGCGCCTCGCTCGATATGGACAAGGCGCACCGCCCGACTGATGCCGGGATCACGCGGTATGCCCGTTTTTGCGCGGGCGGTCAGGAGGCTTACGGGATCGTCGAGGGCGACACGATCCACGAAATCAAAGGGGACCTTTTCGGAGCCCGGCAGAGAACAGGACGATCATACCGCCTGGCCGAGGTCAAGATGCTGGTTCCAGCCCGCCCGACGAAAGTGTTGGGGATGGCAGGGAACTACACCAGCCACTTGAGCACGCAGCCCAAGCCGAGCAACCCCGAGTTGTTCTTCAAGGCGCCCTCCTGCCTGATCGGGCCGGGAGACGCCGTTGTCCTGCCCGCCGGCAGCAAGGAAGTCCATCTGGAGGGCGAACTGGTCGTTGTCATGGGCAAGCGGGCCAGGAATGTGTCAGAGGCCGAGGCCCTCGATTACGTGCTGGGGGTTACTTGCGGCAATGACATCAGCGCCCGCGATTGGCAGGCCAACGACCGGCAGTGGTGGCGGGCCAAGGGCAGCGACACGTTCGGGCCGTGCGGTCCGTTCGTGGTCGCGGGGGTCAATTACGATGACCTGTTGTTGACCTCTCGGGTCAACGGTCAGGTGACGCAACAGCAGCGGACCAGCGACATGATCTTCAACTGCTCGCAGATTGTGAGCTTTGCCAGCCGTCACGTGACGCTGGAGCCGGGCGATCTGATTTTTACGGGGACGATGGGAAAGACCCCGGCCATCAAGCCGGGCGATGTGTTGGAGGTCGAGATCGAGCACGTTGGGGTGCTGAGGAATCCCGTTGTGGCGGAGAAGTAGTCAGTTATCAGTTGTCAGTGATCAGTAGGCGGTCAAAAGCGAAACTGAAAAGTGACACTGGCGACTGAAAACCTGGTCTCATCATCTGGGTTTCCGCGACAAGGCCTGTGTGAACCCGGCACGCCCGTGAGGAGGAATGAATGAGCATCACGCGACGCGAACTGATAGGCGGCCTGTCTGCGGCCGGTGCGGCGGCGTCGTTACCTGAGTTCCTCAAGGACCCATTCCCGGCTGTGCAGCCCAGCGGGCAAGTTGAGCCGTTTACCTTCGTTCACCTGACCGACATGCACGTGACTCGCAAGCGAAAAGGTGACGAGGGATACCGTAAGTGCATCGAGACCCTACGGCAGCTCAAGCCCAGGCCGGCGTTCATCCTGATGGGCGGCGATATGGCTTTCGACGGCAACTACACGGCCAAGTCCGAATTCGAGGAGTGTGTTCGGCTGTACAAGGGAATCACGGACGCTTCGGGCATTCCGTACTACAACTGCATGGGCAACCACGACGCGCTGGGATGGTCGTCGCGACGCAAGGTACCGGTTGACGACCCGGACATCGGCAAGAAGATGATCATGGACCTGCTGGGTTGGAAAAAGAGCTACTACAGCTTCGACCATGGCGGCTGGCACTTTGTGGTGCTCGACAGCATTTTCCCGGTCGGCGGCAAGGACAACCCGACGTATGAGCCGCGGATCGGGCCGGAGCAGTTGGAATGGCTGGCGTACGATCTTGGCAAGGCCGGCGGTCGACCGACCGTAGCCGTCACGCACATCGCGGCATCGTGCAATCGCGGCCAACTGTTGGGCGACCCCAACTACAAGGCCATGGACGGCAGCATGGTACTCTGGGACACAAGGGAGCTTCGGATCATTCTGGAACGGCACAAGGTCAAGGCGCTGCTGCAAGGACACAGCCATAACATCGAGGAGATGCGGTATCACGGGGTTTGGTACCTGACGAGCGCGGCTGCGAGCGGCGCGTGGTGGGCGGGCGACTGGGTTGGTTCGCCGCCCGGCTACACGGTGTTCCGCTGCGACGGCGACAAGCTGAGCTGGGAGCACGTCGAGTTTTCGTGGGAACCGCGGCTCGAAGAGGCCGATACCCTCGAACGCAAGAAGCTCGACGAGTTTCAGGCTTTCCGGCGAGAACAGCAACGGCTGCTGGAAAAAGAGCGGGCCGGGATCAGGTAGCCGCAATCGGCAGGCATCCGGCGGATCCGAGGTACATCACTGCTTTACGGGCGGTTCGGCAAACGCGGACCGGTCGTCTCGACGGTCGGTTTGGGTACGTGGGCGATCGGCGGTCGTGATTGGGGGAAAGCCGACGACGAGGTTTCGGGACGAGCCATCAACAAAGCCCTCGACTGCGGGATGACGCTGCCGGACACAGCCGACGTGTACGGATTCAGGCGTTCGGAGGAACTCACCGGCAGGGTGCTGGAGGACCGTGGGCGACCCGATGTAATCACCGCCACGAAAGCCGGCAACGATTTCTACGATGCCACCAGCGCCGACGACAAGGGGTATGGACCGATCATGCAGAACTACGACAGGGAGTACCTATCTCGGCGTCCGAGAAAAGTCTGAGGCGGCTGCGGGTGGAGATTGTCGACATCCTGCAACTGCACAGTCCGGATTCGCACGGCCGGAACGCGACGATCCGTGGGACGCGCTTTCAACGCTCAAGAACCAGGGCAAGGTCCGCCACGCGGGTTGCCACGGCACGGCAAGCCGGCACCCGCCAAGGCAGCAGACCCTACGCCGACAATGATCCCTCGTTGCACATGCCTTGCCCCCTCGCTGCTGCTCTTTCGTACTCGTCCGCCATCTTGATCCGCACCCCGAGAGGCGGATGGTCGTCGAAGAACACGACCTCCCACCAGGGCGGGGTGGGATCGTCGAGGTTGAGACGGCCAAGCTGTTCGAAGGCCGTGCGGTAGGCCTGGGGGTTGTCGGTCAGGCGGAGGGCATCGCCGTCGCATTGCCGCTCGAAACGGCGGCTGACGGCGTTGGTGATCGGCCCGATGATCAGCGGGAAGAGCGTTGAGATCAACATGACCTGCGGGAAGGCGGCGATGGCGGCGGACCAGTCTGCGGTGTCGCTGCTGCCGGCGAACGGGTTGAGCCGCCACCAGATCAGCGCGACCATCAGTGAACTGGCCACAGCGGACATGCCGATGAGCTTCCAGATGTGCCCGCGGGTGTGATGGCCCAGTTCGTGAGCGAAGACCACGGCAATCTGGTCGTCATCAAAGGAGTCGAGAAGGGTGTCGGCAAGGTACACGCGGCGCGAAGAGCCCATGCCGGCCAGCATCGCGTTAGCCTTCTTGGTATCCTTGCTGAGCTGCAGGTTGAAGATACCGGTGATGGTCATTCCGGCTCCGCCAGCCAGTTCGTTGAGCCGCTCGGCCAGGCTTGGCCGTTCGAGCGGCTTGGAGGGATAGAACAGCGGCAGGATCACCAGGGGGAACACCTTGGCCAGTCCGATGCTGAGCAGCATGACACCGAGCCACACCCACACGCCCCACCATGGGCCGGTGTACCACATTGCGGCGTAAAGACCCCCGAGCACGATGCCGCCGATGATTGAGCCTACCAACCACGCTTTCACCTGGAATAGCAGCCAAGCCGCCGGCGTCTGATTACTGAGTTTGAAGCGATGCTCGACGACAAAGCCGCGGTAATAATTCAGCGGCAGGCCAACCAGCACGCTCCCGCCCAGCATCACGACCGCCGCTACCAGAAGCCCCAGCCAACGAGATCCGCCCGGCAGACCCAGCCATTGGACCACATCAGCGGCGATCAGGCACCAGATAATCCAATATACGAGGGAAATCGCCAGATCCGCCAGATGGATGCGACGATTAACGCGGTTGTACGCCTGGATCTCGGCGGGATCGCGGTGCGGGATCACGGCCGGCGAAGGTTCCATCAACGATTGAGACAAGGGCTGGTCACTCATGTCCAAAGGATAATCGCCGGCCGCCGAATTGAGAAGGTCCCGCTGTGCTGCCGGCCGGTGACGCCTGGTACGGGCTCACGGCATCCGCGGTTGTCCGGGCCTTGGCAAGTCCGACGCGCCCCTATGCCGGCACACGGCCTCAGCCGGGCAGGGCAGGCCTGTTTGCAGCCTTCTGGTCTGCCGGAGCGGTTACCGGACCGGGCATCAGCCTTTCGACCTCCTTGACTCGATCGCCGTATCTGCGTTCGATGTCCCGGCGAGTCGTGGCGTGCATCTCCAGCGGCTTATCACCGACTTTCATCACGACGCGCACAATCTGGCCGTCGTCATCAACATAGATTTCATGAACCGGCGGAATAAGCCCCTCGCTTTGCTCGATCAGCGTGGCTTCCTTGCCGCCCGGCATGGTCTTGCGACCGACGAGCCGGAAGGTCTGCAATGACAACCCTCGCCGGGAGCTGTCGAACCATGAGAAAGCGTACAGCTCGGTCTTCTTGAGATCGACAATCGACGGAAAGAGCAGGTCCCAGGGAGCCGATGCGTAGGTCTGATCGACATCGAGTTCTTTCTGCGTCATCTGCGGCCCGAAGGATTTGCCTGCATAGCCGACAAGCAATTTGGTCTCCTGCCGTATGCCGCTTTCGATGTCCTGCGAGATCTCCCTGCGTCCACCGCCCTTGGGTGGCGGCGAGATCGCGATCAACCGGCTCTCCCATCGTTCGAACGACAGATTAGAGGTGACGAACATATCCTGCTGCATGAGGGCAATGCTTTGATCGGGTCGGAAGAACCACGCCCACTTCGCCACGGTGACGCCTTTCCGGTGTTCGACCGTTCGCGGCTCCATACGAATCTGCATGAATCCGATCTCGACTCCGCCCTCAAGACATCGCAGGAACACTTCCCGCGGCTCGCGGCCGACCACGTCCAGTGCCCCGGACCGCACCAGATCGAGCAACGCGCTGCCCCTTCGCAAGGCGTCCCGAATCTGCTCCTCTTGAGCCTCAGACCTCAGTACCTCGAAACCTGTGACAATCTTGTCGAAAACATCGATGGCCGCTTTCTCGTCGGACTGCGGGGCCGCAAAGACCAGCGTGAAGTATTCGGAGGGCTTGACGCGAATCATGGCCTGCAAGCGAATCATCGGAACGCCGCGTGCGGTCATCAGCGCCTTGCAGCGCAGGATCTCGCGAGATCCGACGGTCGATCTGTCGGTTTTCGCGACGGTGATGTCGGGATAGGTCTCCTGCATTTCGCCGATGACCATCTCGGCGAGCGCTTCCGGATCGAGCGCCCGCTCGGGCTTGCTCTGACGAACGCCCAGCGACCAGCGGCCGTTGACGTCCACGAAGCGGACGATCTCCACTTCGTTGATCGTCTCCATGAATCGCTTTTCGCGGAGTGTCTCGCAGCCGGTCGGGGGGGTTATCGCAAACCCGAAGCTTCCATCCACGTATCGCGCCCCAAGCGTCGCGGCGAATGCGGGAGGTGAATCGGCGGCATCCTGGGCGAGAACAACCGACAGGCTGCCCGACAGTAAAACCGCCATCACCAACCCTGCCGCACAGCCAAAGCTAACGTTCTTTCGTAGCCCCATCATTGCAGCACTTCTCGCATCCTGGCCCCGATCAAGGACAATTACCGGCGCAAACCTGGCCCGACGCCCGGCTGTTCCTCGGCTTCAGAAGGCGGCTGCACGCGCTTGCGCCATTGCCTTGCGTCGTGGGACACGGCAAGCAGCTCGTCGCCGTCGTCGAAATACATCAACATCGGCTCCGGATCGTAATCCATCATCAATCGTACAGTCCGCGCCGGCTCCCGCATGGGCGTGCCCGGCACGGGTGTCCTGCCCAGAGGCTTGATCACACAGTAGGCCACGCCAGCCGTAAACGTGTCAATGGTACTGACGACCACCGATCTCTGGCTCGAGCTGCCGGCCGTCCTTGCGCACAGCTCCGTAAGGAGCGGCCCCGAGGCAAAGGCATCATCCACCTCGATCTCCTCGGTTCGCGATCCGCCGAATGCTTTGACAATCCGAGTCACCTGCCGACCTTCGGCGTCGGAGTGTTCAGTCTGCTCAATACTCTTTTCTCCGGCGTCGCTGCGCTCGAACCTGTACAGGTATTCGACGCCGTTTTCCGCCAGACGCCATCCCTCCGTCACCACTATGCGAGCGTGTCCGCGCCACCGGGGATCATAAACCCAACGGCCCGTGACCTCCCACGGCAGCTCGGCATTGTCGGAAGACCGGCGGCAGGTTTCGATCCAACTGCCCAGACCGAGCGCCGGGGCCTCGACGTTGAAACGCAGCCTCCTGCCCTCGCGACGTCCCAGCAGGGATGACATACCCTCCTTGCGGCAATCCTTGATCAACCTTCGGGCAGCATCGATGGCCGATTCCAGATCGACCAGCTCGTCGTAAGATTCAACCCGAGCCGTGGCCGCGATTGAATCACACAGCTCTCGGACGGCAGTTCCGGCTTCCGCGTCATGCCGTCCCACCATCAGGAGGGCCGTATGCTGATCGGTCTTGACGGCGACCAAGTGGACCGTCGGCTCCTTCCCCGGAGTGATCACAAGACTGGCACGCGCCGCCTGGCGCCCGCCCGGATCGAAAGGCTCCAGCGGTTCACCCAGTCTCACCTGCTGAAGAAGCGACATGGCCCCGTCCTCCACCAGGTCGTTGACCTTCCGACGGGCGATCAGCGGGACGCGGAACAGATCGAGGTACCAAGCAGGTGCCGTTTGCCTGCTCATGAGGCGCACGCGAGGGAGCCCCCGCTCGATTGGACCGATAAATCGAGCTCCGCGTGGGATGTCGAAGCTGATACCCGCGGCGGCCATAGCTTCCGCAGGGTCCGGGTCGAGCCCAATCGATGTCAGTTCGACGGTCTCGGCCACTCGTTGGACGAGAAGCTGATCCGTCCTTCGCGACGGCAAGGCGGTTTCGAGCAACACGCCGACGACCTCTCCCCCCGGCCCGACAGCGGCCCGTCCAAGGCAAAAGGGTGGCTTGACGCCCACCGCGCCCAGCCTCTTGGCCATGGTCGCAGTCACCCCGGGGAATGCCCCCACTTGTGCCGTCTCAGGCTCCTTCTCAAACAGAACATCGGCCCCCAAAGCGTTTGAGAATGAGTCAAGGGCCCGGAGGCTGGCCGACGCGGCTAAACCCTCAGAGGAGGGTGGACCTCGAAAAACGTAAAGTCGCCTCTGACGCCCTTCCGTCTCTCGATCTTCGACGGCGATCACAGTGCCAGCGGGGCAAAGAGCCTTATCGAGGGTCTGCCATCCCAACGGCAAAGATACGGATAATTGCCCCTCGGGGTAATGAACACTGGACCCGAGCTCGATCAGCTTTGTTTTTTCCCGGTGCCAGATGAGGAGTTGGGCAGCCCCTGCGGCCAGCAGGAGCAGCGCAATGGCAGCCACGAGCCTTCTCAGGGGCTGTCGGGGGCGCTGAGCGGAATGCACTTCGTACATGCGTCGGCATCTTAGCGCTTGCGGTCAACCATTGCAAACAAAGGGCTTCCATCGAGCGTAAGCGGTATTGACGCAGGCCGGAGCATGGCTTACATTCGCAAAAGCGATGCCTCTGCCAAGGTGTTATTCAGCCACCGCTGCGGCTCGGGCCGGGGAAGGGGTCAGCCCGTACCCGGTACCCGGGGCCCTGTTCACTGGACGGGGAAGGTCCGCCACGCTGACGCGAAGTCCCCTTTCCGCTGGCACGGTCGCCCGCCCGCACAACTTGGCAGCCTGCCCGGACATTGTGGAGCATTGGCGATATTGGACAAAGGAGGTTCACCTGTGCAGATCTCCGTAACGGGCCGCCACATAGAGTTCACTGAATCCATGCGGCAGTACGCGGAAGAAAAACTGAGCAAGTTGGCAAGGTTCTATGATCGGATAGACAGGGTTGAGGTTGTGCTCGAACAGGAGCCGACGAAACATCGGTTGGAAGTGGTGATGCATGCGGATCACAAGACGACTTTCGTCGCCCAGGTTGAAGCCGGGGAGTACCACGAAGCCGTCGATCTGATCGTGGAAAAGCTGGAACGGCAGCTTAAGAAGCATAAGGAGATATATCGCAACCGCAAGCACCAGTCCTGAGCAGGGGCCGGGCCGGCGGGCGTTCGGGTTCGATACCCGAGCCGACGCATATACCCCCCAAGGTGTACAAACATGAAACTGTCGGATTTTTTTGTACCGGAAGCGGTCATTCCGGAATTGAAGGCGACGGACCGCAACGGCGTGATTCGCGAATTGACGGCTTCGCTGGCCGCAGCGGTCGGCATGGACGAAGCCCAGGCCGCGGCGATCAGCAAGGCCGTTATTGCCCGTGAGAATCAGGGCAGTACAGGTTTCGGGAAAGGGGTCGCGGTTCCTCACGTGAAACACCCGGCCGTCAAGAGAATCATGGCGACCCTGGGCCGCTCAAGCACCGGCGTTGATTTTGCGGCGCTGGATCGGGCACCCGTGTATATTGTCGTGCTTTTGCTGAGCCCCCCGGACAATCCGGATCAGCATCTGGCATCGATGGAGAACATTTTCAGGCACCTCCAAAGGGACAACTTCCGGCGTTTTCTGCGGCAGGCGTCCACGAAGGAGGAAATCAACGAGAACATTCGGGAGGCGGATGAGCTTCCCGGCGGATAAGCGGATCGATGTCCGAGCATCGACTTGCCGCGACGGCAAACGGCGCATGATCCGGCGGCTTTTTATGAACGAGACGGCTGTGCCCGAAGCATCTCGACGCGTGACGATCGAGAATTCTCTTGGGTTGCACATGCGACCCACGATGCAGTTCGTCGATCTGGCGAATCAGTTCCGGTCGCGTGTCGTCGTTCGGAAGGGTAAGCACGCGGTCGACGGCAAGAACCCGATGGAGATGATGCTTCTGGAGGCCGTGCGCGGCACCGAGCTTGAGATTCAAGCGGCGGGGGCCGATGCGGAGGACGCGGTGGAGGCGCTGGCCGCTCTGGTGAAATCGGGATTTGGGGAACAGTGACCGAGGCCGCGCCGCCTTAGGTTGATCGAACAAGGTTGAGAACGTGTCGACCGAGAATAGATGACCATGGAGATCAAGAAGGGAATCGGGGTCTCTCCAGGCGTCACGATCGCCAAGGCGGTGGTGCTGGACGCCGAGGAGTACCGGATTGCCCAGAAAACGGTCTCGGTGGATGACATTCCGGCCGAACTGGAGCGGTTGAGGAGCGGTTTCGACGCGTCGCTGGCCGAGTTGCACAGTCTCCAGGAAGTCATGGCCCGGCAGTTAGGGCCTGACATCGCGGCCATTTTCGATTTTCATTACGGCGTGCTCAGTCAAGACCGTTTGTTCGAGCAGATCGCCGCGTTGATCACCCAGAAGAACTACTCGGCCGCCTACGCGGTTCGTGAGGTGCTTCGCGGCTACCAGCGGAGATTCCTGAACATGAAGGACCAGCTCCTGCGCGAGCGGGTCCGGGACGTCAACGACATTGAACGGCGGCTGCTGAGGCACCTTTGCGGCCAGAGCGGCGAGGAACTGAGCCTTCTGACCGAGCCTTTCGTACTCGTCGCCCACGACTTGACCCCATCGCAGGTCGCCAACTTAAGCCAGACCAAGGTGAGCGGCGTTGCGATGGATGCCGGCGGCCTGACCAGTCATGCGGCGATCGTGGTTCGATCGATGGGCATCCCTGCGGTCATGGGGCTCAAGGACGTATCGACGCGGGTGTCCAAGAGCGACACGATCATTCTGGACGGCACGAAGGGACTGGTGGTCGTTCGGCCCGACGCGGACATGCTTCAGGAATACCGGGTCGAGGAGGAGCGTATCCACGCCCTGGCCAGCGACCTGATCGAGCTGCGCGACAAACCGGCGGTCACCACCGACAACATCAAGATCACGCTTCTGACCAACATCGAGTTTCCCTACGAAGCCAAGACCTGCCTGGAAAAGGGTGCCGAAGGTATCGGCTTGTATCGGACGGAATTCCTCTACCTGCGGAGTGAGGCCGAGCCCACGGAGGAGGAGCATTACGAAGCCTATCACACCGTGATTCAGGCGGTCGGCGATTACCCGGTCACCATCCGCACACTGGATTTGGGGGCCGACAAGTACACGCAGTCACAGGCTCGCGAGCCCGAGCGAAATCCTTTCCTCGGCTTGAGGTCGATCCGCTACTGTCTGCAAAACCTTGATCTGTTCAAGACCCAGCTCCGGGCGATCCTTCGTGCTTCGGTGGAGGGTGACGTGAGGATCATGTTTCCGCTGATTTCGAGTCTGATGGAGCTTCGGCAGGCGAAGATCGTCCTTGGAGATGCCATGGAAGACCTGGAGGAGGCCGGTATCCCCTTCAGGCGGGACATCCCGGTTGGTATAATGGTAGAGACGCCCGCGGCAGCCTTGCAGATCAAGGAATTGCTGAGAGAGGTGGACTTTATCAGTATCGGGACCAACGATCTGATCCAGTACACCCTGGCGGTCGACCGAAGCAATGAACGGGTGGCCTCGCTGTATACGGCCAGCCATCCGGTCGTCCTGAGGATGCTGCGGGACATTATGCGGGCCGCGGAGAGGGCCGGAATTCCTTATAGCATGTGCGGCGAAATGGCCGGGGAGCCGATGTATACGTTGTTGCTGCTGGGCATCGGACTGCGGCAGTTCTCGATGGCCCCGAGCGACATCCCGGAGATCAAGAAGATTATCCGGTCCGCTTCGATTGCCCACGCGGTCCGCGTGGCGAAGCGGGCGCTCTCCTTCGATACTGATCGGCAGGTAAGCAACTACCTGCGGGATGAGACGAGGAAGATCTGGCCTGAATTCATGTAAATGAGTCCGGCCGCACAACGAGACGCTGAGCCACGCCTTGGGGTGTGGTTGCACAATACGCAGGCCCTTGATCGACCGCCGTAAGTCGGTCAACGGCAAGCCGGCTCGCGCGTTACGATGCCGGCGCAGCCAAGAGACTTTTGGAGTCAGTAATCAAGACGAGGACATAGCAAACGAGTTGCAGTACAGAGTGGCGATCCGCTTCGTGATCGACGGGGACATTCGGTTCATCTCGCATCACGATACCATGCGTCTGTTTGAACGGGCGCTGTCGCGGGCACAATTGCCGGTGAGATTCTCGCGCGGCTTCAATCCGCGCCCCAGGTTGTCGCTGCCGCTGCCGCGAGCCGTGGGCATCGCCGGCGCGGCCGAGTTACTGGTGGTGGACCTGGAAGAGCCGTTGGATCCGGCGGTGGTGCTTGACAAGCTCCGCGAACAAATGCCGGCCGGGTTGACTCTGAGCGAAGCCCGGTCGATCGCCGGCAAACATCCGCCCCAAGCAGTGAGAGCCGATTACGCGTTGGCCCTCCCCCCGGATCGGGCGAAGGAAGTGGGCCAGAGAATGAAAGATCTTCTGGCGGCTTCAATGTGGAATATCCAGCGATCCGGACCCGGGACGAAACGGCCTAGGGAACTCGACGTACGGCAGTACCTGGCGGGCGGCGCGGTTTGTGAGGGGATTCTGCGATGGACGGTGCGGGTCACCGGGGCCGGGTCGCTGCGACCGGCCGAGTTGCTGGCCGCCGTCGGCTTGCCGCCTCAGGACTGGCAGCATCACGTTCGCAGAACCAGCGTCGAGTGGTCGTTCTAGTGCAGCCGTCATCCGGCCGCCGGCACGTCCGTCCACGACCGGCAGATGCAGACAATCGCCTTCCACTCAGTACCTGCCGCTCCTACTGACAGGGACGTCGTGAGAGCAGGAAACAATGACTGAACACGAAAACCAGACACAGAACAATCAGACCGGGAACGAACATCAATCATTACCACGAACCGGACGGCGCCGCAGCCGTCGATCGCGCCGCAAACACCGGCCGGACGATCAGCAACAAGCCGCAGCCGTACAGGGGCCGCCGGAAAGCGAACAAGTCGCGGCTTCCATCGTCACCGGCACGGTGGAGTCGGACACGGCATCGGGTTCCGAAGCAATCGAGCCCGTATGGACGGGATCGCCGGTCCGGCACGAGTCATCCAGGGTCGAACGTCCGCTGGACAACGTCGCGGCGTCCGGCGAATCACTTGCAGAAAGCGGCTCAAGTGAACAACCTGTGACGGAAACGGCACCGCCTGCCGAGCGTCGCCGGCGATCGCGCCGCGGCGGGCGCGGCCGACGCCGCAAGCGGCAGAATGCAGAGGTTGCCGCAGCCGGCCAAGCGCAAGGCACAACGCAGGGATCAGCAGCGGTTTCGGAGACTGTCGCCGTCAAGTATCCGCCCAGGCGAGACGGCCCGCCCCAGCACACCCCAGCCCGGCAACAGCACGAACCGGAGGATGAAGATGAGGACAACGAACAGGCTTCGGGAACCGGCGATCGCATCATGCTGATCAATGCCGCAGACGGCGAGGAATGCCGCATCGCGGTCGTGCACCAAGGCAAACTCGAGGAACTGTTTATCGAGCGGGCCAGTGCCGAGTCGCACGTGGGCAACATCTACAAGGGCCGCGTCACGAACGTTGAGCCGAGCATCCAGGCGGCGTTCGTGGACTTCGGACTACCCAAGAACGGATTTCTTCACATCTCTGATCTGCAGCCCCAGTACTTTCCCAACGGGCGAGGACACATGGAGGAAGTGGGACGCAAAACCCCCCGGCGAGAGCGACCGCCGATCCAGAAGTGCTTGCGACGGGGGCAGGAAGTCCTCGTGCAGATCATCAAGGAAGGCATTGGCACCAAGGGGCCGACGCTCACGACCTACATTTCCATCCCGGGCCGTTACCTGGTCATGATGCCGGGAATGAACAAGCTCGGCGTCTCCCGCCGGATCGAGGATGAAGAGGCACGGCGCAAGATGCGACGGCTTCTTGACGAACTCAATCTGCCCAAGAACATGGGCTTTATTCTGCGGACAGCCGGTCTCGACAAGACCAAACGCGAGCTTCAGCGAGATCAGATGTACCTGCAGCGGCTCTGGAAGCGCGTCGCCCAGAAGATCAAGACCGAGCGAGCGCCCTGTGAGCTTTACCAAGAATCAGACCTGGTGATCCGCACGATCCGCGACGTGTACTCCGCGGATTTTGCGAAGATCATCGTGGATAACGAGGCCACGGCGGAAAAAGTGCGCGACTTTCTGGCCATCGCCATGCCGCGCAGCAGCGCCCCGGTCGAGGTTTACCGGAGCCCCGAGCCGCTCTTCCACAAGTACGGCATCGAGGCGGAAATCGAGAAGATCAATGCCCGTCACGTTCCGCTGCCGTCGGGCGGGTCGCTGGTGATCGACTCAACCGAGGCGATGGTCGCGATTGACGTCAACAGCGGGCGGTTCCGCGAACACGAGGACGCCGAGGAAACCGCTTTCCGGACGGACTTGGAGGCGGCCGAGGAGATTGCGCGACAGTTGCGGCTTCGAGACCTTGGCGGACTGATCGTTTGCGATTTCATCGATCTGGTGCAAGAAAAGCACCGTCGGGCGGTGGAACGGGCTCTTCGGGAAGCCCTGAAGAAACACAAGGAGCGGGCCAAGTGTCTGCGTATGAGCCAGTTCGGCATCATCGAGATGACCCGGCAGCGTATGCGGCCGTCGATCAAGCGGAGCATCTACCAGGATTGCCCGCACTGCCGCGGGTCAGGTCTGGTCAAGAATCCGGAATCGATGACCCTTGATATCATGAGGCTGCTGCGTCTGGCGGCAAACCATGAACTCGTTGAGACGGTCGAGGTCCGGGTGGCGCCCGAGGTTGCCTTTCAACTCCAGAACCGCAAACGGGCCGCCATCCACGACATCGAACAGCAGACCGGCCGACACATTGTCATCCGCGCGGACAACAACATCGGACTTGATCAGTACGTTTTCTCCTGCTTCGACAAGAGAGGGGGCGCCATTCGGGCACTGGACATGGCGGAGGCGGCCGGCTCATCGCCCGCAAACCGCGGAAAGCATTCGCCCCCGGTCCAGCCTGATAACCAGCATCGCGACCGCGACTCGGATCGGGATCGGGACCAGGATGAGAACGTCTTTGAATAGGGACTTCGCCGTCTGGGACAATGGTTCGCCCGAAAGGTTGCGACGACGAGCCGGATACTTGAGACCAACAAGTGATGTGACCTTGCCGTCCGGCGGTTCGATCACTTGGTCCGATCAACTCGCCGGCTTCGTCGCGGGTGGGTCGTCGGCATATTCGACGATGGACATAGCCAAGTCCCAATCGGGCTTCGCAACGCCGTCAACATAAGCTTCGCCGGGCAAATCCTCGTTCAGCTTCCAGGTGTTCGAACCGGGGGAAGTCCATTCGATATAGTACGTCCTCCCGGGCGTCAGCGGCACATCACCCTTGGACCAGATCGCCGCCGCCCGACCCTGGAAAGCCAACGGCAACCCGTAGCAGGACTTGGCCTTGCCGATCGGTTTACCGCCGGGCTTATCGTAAGTTTGAAAGACGAAGGGCAGTCGCGGCGGGCGAGTGTCACCCGTGGCGTAGATCACGTCCACTCCGGCCAAGCCGATCCCGCTCGCTTTGAACGTCTGGCCATGACGCTTGGCACTGCCAACAAGTTGCTTGAGATCGGGGTCCCCTACCGGCGCGTGGTTGACGATCGTTCCGGGCTGCCCACCGCTGATGTAGGCGAATGCATCGAGATCTCTCCGCGGCACATCACCTATGAAAACATGCCCATTCGCGTAGCCGTCGCCCTTATCGTTCCGTACCACCAGAGCGAAGCGTTCGGACTGCGAGCTGGAGTCTCGCCAAAGTCTGATGGCGTAGGTCCGACCGGGGATGAGAGTCATTTCACTGCTGCGGAATGAGACATGAAAGATATGGATGATCGGGTCGGTGGTGCCCGACAGATGGCGGCTACGAACGGGTGAGATTCTCTTCCAGGTCGAAGGCGGGCCGTTGTTGGTTTCGTACACGGCGTAATTGAGGTTGAGAATCTGGTGATCGCCCGACTTGTCGGCCAGCCTGGTCGCGATCCGGGTGACGTAGGGGGTCGTCGCCACGAATGTCTGGTAGAAATCGTCGCCGTTAACAAAAGGTGATTTGCCCCACGCTTGGTATCCCTTGGCGTCGTACATGACCGAGTAATGAGCGGGGGTTTCGAGCCTGGCTTTCTGCAGCTTGCCTGCGCCATGGGGGATCTGCAAATTCATGTCACAACTGAAGGCGGGAATGCCGTCGTAGGAAAGCGTGAACAGTGCATAGGTTCCGGCCGGGAAGCCGGTTGATGGTTCCCTGCCGGGAATCGAGAACCATCCGGCCGGCGTATGCGCGGTGCAGGCTCCCGCGCCGAAGCCGACGTCGAGTTGGCCGACGTAGACCTTTTCTTCGCTCCAGCCGTGCGGGGCAGCTTGTTGCCCGGTGACCCCGGCCGTGATCATCATCCCTTCCACGGCCTCGGCCCCCGCCGCAGAGACCGTCGCCCCTGGAACGAGAACACAAACCAACATCAGCTTGGACAAGTCAAATCGTCTTATCATGAGTCACTCCACATCAAGTCCGGGCCGGGAACAGACGCCCAGGGGATAGCCTAGCTCCTTTACGTGAGACTACCCAGCCAATTGCTTCAGGATCTCGACGGCCGCCTCGACCATCATCTCGCCCCCGCCGGGCTGGAGGCGTGAGTTTACCGTCTCATAGCTGCCCTCGGCAAAAGCCTTACGAGTGGGAATATAGGCGGGAACGTCATTGGCCAGTTCGATCACCAGGGTTGTCCGGAACGGCGAGGACTTCTTGATCGCCAGACCGTGCTCGACGAACACCTCGCCAGGCAAGGTCACTATCGCCAGATCGCCTCCGAGCCGAAATGCCTGCACCTCAAGCGGTATCGTCGTGCCCGGGTACCGAGCCAGATCGACGATCTTGCAGGCTTCGACCTCCTTCAGAAATGGCAGCTTGCCGGTGCCGACCAGGGCCACGTCCTTGGCGGCCTGGGCTTGTTGCTCTTGGGTGTACTGTTGTTTCGGAGCGTGTACCGTCGTGGTTTTCGCTGCCAGTGGTGCCGCTTCGACCGGCCGTGCCTTGGGCACCTGAGCGATCACGGTTTTAGCCAGCAACTCACCGATCTCCTCGGCCTTCCGCCGCCCTTCGACCGTTACGTCGATATGGTTCACGTCGCCGCAAGTGCCGGTGCCGAAAAAGGACATCAGATCGTTGCCCAACGAGGCACGCAACGTCTTCTCGAGGTAGAAGGGATAATCGGCTGAATAGAGCGTGCCACCGGTGGTGTCGAGGTGCAAAGCGAAAACCGTCAGGCAGGCCTTGAGCTTCCGGTCCTCGGCCGCCTTGAGCAGCACGATGCCGACCTGGGGGTCGATCGGCCCGGCCACTCGGACGATGTCCGGGTTCTTCTGCCCGGGGTTGAAACGCACGCTGCCATCTTTCATATGGAATCGGCGGTTGAAAGACAGGGGCGGATCCTGCTCGATCGTCGCCGCTTCGAGAACGATCGATGAGGCTGATTCCGCGGCCTTTGAAACCACCTGTCCGATCTTCTCAATCAGTTGGGCGTGGTAATCAACGATTTCGCATGGATCTTTGCCATATTTGGCCACCGCCTGCTCGTGGAAGTGTTTTCGCAAGGGTCCGTAGAACAGCGGACCGGTGTGTGTATGGGTGCCGGTAATGACGATGTTGTCGGCCGGGATTCCTGTTCTGACGGCCACGAGCCTGCGGGCCGGCTCTGAGACGCTTCGGGGCACGGCGATCAGGTCGCAGAAAACGAACGCCGCCTTGACATCTCGCTGACCCAATACCAGAGCCTTTGCCTTGAGCGGATCATGCGTACCAGTGCTCTGCCTTTCGAGGAAGTAACCGCTGAGCCGATAGCCAACCGGCGGTGTGATCTCCACCTCGGCCATGCCGGCGATCAAGTCAGCAGCGGTACTTGCCGACGGACCGACCAAAGCCGCGAATGCCAGCCAAACGGTTGCTCTTGAGGTGCGTTTCATGGTTATGCTCCTGCCGATCATCGCCGCCTCACGCGCAGGGGGGGCCATCAGCGGTCCCGCAACCGCCTGGCTGGCACGCCGACGTACACACCCATCGGTTCGGTATCCTTCGTCACGACCGCGTTGGCGCCGATGACGCAGCCCCGGGCGATTCGGGTGTTGGCAGCAATGGTCACGTTGGCGGCAACCCAGACGTCTTGTTCGAGCGTGATCGGTCCGGCTTTCTCGCCCGTCAGCGACATGGGCTTATCGGTGATCTCGTCGTGGTGGCCGACGGTCGCGAAGACCGCGTGAGCCGCGATGTTGCAGTACGGCGAGATGGTCAGCCCGCCCCAGCCGTAGAGCACGCAGTTCGGGGCGAAATGGCAGTGGTGCCCGATCTCGACGAAGCTCGATTCCCAGTCACCGAGCGAGATGTAGGCTCCCGGAAAGAACTCCACGTGGTCGCCGATGATGAACCGCCCGGCCGAGCCCTGGATGAAGCAGTTGGGGTAGAAGGTCACGTTTGACCCGATTTGGCACATCCGCGGCCGTCCGAGCATATGGAAGCCTCGCATGAAGGTCACGTTGTCCCCGACCTCTATGATCTCGGGGTGCTCGAAGAAGGCATCTGTCGCGATGCGAACGTTCCGGCCACACGACTTAAAGCGAGCTGCGTAGTCCGCGACAGCGGGAACACTCATGTTTGTCACACTCCGGGCGACTCTGCCTGCTCCCGAACGCCCCATTGCCTAACCGGGGTGCCGACGGCTGTCAATCGAGATGCTCGCGATGGGCGTAACGTGCCGCTCGGCGAACCCACTCCAGCCGATCGATGGGTAGCAGGCCGTAGTTGTAGACGTCAACCGACCGGACACCCAGCCTGGCAGCGCCGGCGACGGCGCTGACGAAGGCCTCGGCGCTGGGACATTGCGGGGAGCACGCATTGAATGAAAGCTCGACACCGGCCATGCTGCCGGTGTCGCCGCGGACCTCGTGCACCAGCGTTTTCATCGCATCGTCGCCCGAGTAGGAGCACGGAGCCAGGAGGCCGTCGCAGGCACCGGCGATCGACCGCCAATCCGCGGCTGTCATGTAGTGGTCGCCGACGCGATGGACGACGACACGAACGGATGAGGTCTGTTTGAGAGAGGCGACAAGCGATGCAATCTGCCCGCTCCGCCAGTCGACGAACGCCGCCAAATCAGGGTTTTCAGACAAGTACGATTCTCGCGAAGAAGCCTCGAAATCTCGATCGGAGAGGATCGCGGTGAGGCCTTCCATGGCCGCCGAAGCTGCCGCCTCAACGTTGACGCCATCTCGCTCGGCCGCTTGACGGCAGGATTCGCAGAAACAGAGGTTGCAGAGGAACTCCCCCACCGGCCCGAGAACGACACCAATCTTGTGATGCGCGTGGGAATGGAGCTTCTCGGGAAACGACGGTCGCTCAAGCTCGACTGTGTCGAACAGGTAATGCGTGGTCAGATCCTCCACCAGCGCGCGCAGGTACTCGCGAACATCCGGATTGACCGGGCAAAGCCAGTTGACCGAGGAATCCCCGAAAACGTCCTTCATGGCAAAGGCCGGGTACTTGGCGACCATGGCCGAACCGTGGCAGCAGACGGTCCAGGCCCGCAGCTTGAGTCCGAGCTTGTCACAGGCCTCGGAAACGGCCGCCAGTGGATTGCTCTTTTTCAGCCAGGGCGCCACCACCGGCCGGATTCGGGTCGCGGCATACAACTCCGGTTTGGGTTGGAACTGAGCCCCGCCGGGCGAGCGGAAGGTTCGAGGGGTCACATCCGGATGCGGCCGGAGTTGCTCGATGCTATGGTAAGTCACCGCCAGCGAAACCCCGGTCACGCCGGCTTCGCCCTTGAGCCGATCGAGAGCCCGGTCGATGCCCTCATCCACCAAGTCCCACGGATAGGTCCACATATTGACTTCAAACATGACGTAATCCTGCCTGTGGTTCGTCCCCGGCAACAACGAAGCGTCGTCTAGTCTATGAAGGAATAGTAGCGTAGGCTGGAAGAGCCTACCAGATCGCCCACCGGGATGCGTGCGACCGGGTCTGAGATCACGACCCGGGTCCTGGATCTCGGGCTGAAAGACACGGAGGCGGCAGATATCCGCACACGCCCAGACCGGCAAAGGATTTGCCTGGCGGATCGGGGACGAGATAATCATCCGGCGAGCGACATCAAACCGACCATCAGCCGAGGGTCGAGGGCCATCCTAAGGCGGAACGACTTTTTGCGGGCCGGAACCCAAGCGCTCTGCGATCAAGAAACATGCGCGCAAGCCGCACAGATGTCTGGCCGTAAGGTACCATGAAGGAGGCGAGCCGCCCAATCTGCACGTCCATACCTCGATGGGGCTAAATCGTCCGAAGGTGGGCTTATGGTGAGTACGGATTCCAACCGCATTTTGGGCATCCCTGCGCACGGCCAGCTTGTCGCTTAAGAAGAAACACCTCGCCGTCCTTGGGACACTTGAAGGCAACGTCCAGCGCGTTGTTGCGGCCACACTTGGGGCAGCGTTTGCCGCTGTCGGTCAGGGTTGATTTCTCGACCGGATCCAGAATGCCCTTGTCTGCCAGTTCGACGGGCAACCCCTCAATCACGTGCCCGCATTGGGAACACTTGCAGTAGACGACCCCAACGGCGTCTTGTTGCGTAACCGAGGCGGCCGGGCGCAACTGCATCACAATGGCAACCACGGCCCCAACCAACACGATACAGACGATGCCGTACGAGACGGGCGCCGGCACGCGGCGCAATGCCTCACCCAATCTGCTCATGATCAGCGTCCGCCTTGCGCATCAGGGGTTCTTGGTGAAGAGATCCCAATAGTAATAAAGGTCCGGAGCTCCCCCGGTTCCGCTTGTCGGACGCCGCAGGCCACGATAGAGTTGCCTGTCGGGATCGCGCACCGGCTTGGCATGGTAATCGGTAAACAGCACATTGAACGCAACGCCCTTGTGTGGCGCCTTCTCACCTCCACAGCCAATAAGATTGTCAGCAAGCAGCGCCTTGATATTCTCATTGCCAACGGTCGCCCCGGCCGCAGTCTGGCTCTCGACCCATTCCGCGTACAGATCCCGCCACACCTCGCGAGGATAGGAGTTCTTGCCTGCTTCTCTGGGCGACTTTTCCTCTGCGACGGGCGCCGCGTACATGTAACCACTCCAGGTGACATACGGATCTCTGCCTTCGATGAAGAAACCCGGCGCGCCGTAAACCGGATCGTCGTAGGCGTACTGCTCGTTACTGACACAGTAGTAGAAATCTAAATCCTTCCCACAGTACTTCCCATACAAAAGCCCTACGTTGCACAGAACCCGAACGTTTCTTGGCCCTCCCCTGTACTTAAGCGCATAGGTATAGCCAAGGCGCATCGGGAGATTCTGGCGGTGATCTGCGGCATACGTGGAGAATCCAAACCCCATCTGGTGAAGATTCGACAGACACACCGCCGTCTTGGCCTGTTCTTTTGCCCGCTGAAGCGAAGGGAGCAGAACCGCAATCAGCAAGGCCAAGATCGCCACCACGACCAGAACTTCGATGAGGGTGAAGCCCAGCCTGTGACGCTCCATCATCCTAAGGCGAGCCGCCTTTTTGCGGGCGGCAACCCAAACGTTCTGCGATCCAGAGACATGCGCGCAAGCCGCACAGATGTCTGGCCGTAAGGTTTTAGCGCCGGTTCGTCGCGAGAATCGCATGCGGTCGCTCCTATCTCACCATACCAATTGTTGCCCTGCGCCATCTGCCCCCTGTTTTGCCTCGCCTACCTTGTCTACACTATTTTCGTCATTTTGTCAACGGTTGTTTGGCCTGATTCACTTGTGCCAACCGAAATCTCTGTTACGCCTGGATTTGAGGCCAGGGATGCCGGGCGTGCAGCTCAGGATTGTTATTCATATTCAGCATGCAATTCAATCCTTGCTTTGAGGCCTGTAGATCGGGATCCCGTGCCCCACGCCCAATGCTCACCTCATCAGATGCCAGAGGTAGTCCAAGCGGCCGGACAAGACCAGCTTCCGGCCGGAAAACTTCATCACTTCGCGAATCTGTTGTCGGAACAGGGGATGATAGCAGTGTCGGGGGCAGTGCTTGCAGGCCGGCTTGGGATTGATCGGGCAACGTGAGCGTTTGTGAACAGCGTGGGCGAGCAGTCTTTCGCATCCCTGGCACAGTGTTACGGGTCGGCCCATCAAGGCCTTGACGTCGATCTCTTTGAGCGAGACTGTGGCGCGTGGATCGGCTTTGTGCCAGTAGGCACAGTAGATTTCGATGAAACGCACGAGCGTCCGCAGATCTCGCACCAGATGCCGATCAACGTTGTGCCCTGCGATATCGATCACATGCATGTTCCGCGTCTCCGGCCCGCAGCCACTTTATAGGCACGGCCGGCCAACGCGGCCACTTTATTGATCTGCCCGAAGCTTCCGCCACGAGAGCACGTCGCCTCGGATGCCGATCACCACGTCCGCTATCGGGACAGGCCGGCCCGTCCGCCGCCGAGCCTGAAGCGTCGCCATGAGTAGTCCGTTGCAGCACGGAACCTCCATATGCGCGACTACAATCTCGACCAGATCGTTTCGCTCAATGATGGCAGTGAGCTTGTCAACGTCGGCCTGTATGTCGTCGAACTTTGGGCATCCGATGACTACAGCACGCCCACGCAGCAGTCTCGATTGGAAGGCGGGAAAAGCCACAGGGACGCAATCGGCTGCGATCAGCAGGCCGGCCCTCTGCAACACTGGAGCCGTTGGATTCAGAAGGCGCAGCTTCACCGGCCAGTGAGTCAGCGTTGAGGCGGTTGGGCCCGTTGCGGAGGAAACTGGGCACTTTGGGGCGCCCGGCGAGCCGAACTGGATGAGCCGCGCCGACGGGCAGCCGCCGCCCGGCAGCGGCTCTGCCAGAGACTGGAACTGAGAACCTGGACAACTTCCGGCCACTGAGACTGGAGTGTGCTGGTCAGCCTGATGCTCCTTGCCCAGATGGGCCGCGACGGCCTCCTCGTTGAAGTCATCGGCCTCGCGGCGCTCGATGGTGATCGCGCCTTGTGGACAATGTCCCAGACACGCGCCGAGCCCGTCACACAGGTGGTCGGCGACGAGTTTCGCCTTGCCGTTGACGATGCGGATGGCACCCTCCTGGCAGGCGGGAACGCACAGACCACAGCCATTGCACTTATCCTCGTCGATGCTCACGACTTCGCGAATCATGGGGCGTCCTTTCAAAGAGCCGCCGACGTTCTATCCGCCGAGTTGATTCTGTCCTAACATATGGCTTTACAGGCCGCCGGAATCCTTGACCTGGGTCAAGGCGGCGCAATTTTGTTGTGCGAAGCCATGAGCGGAGACCTCGTCGACATTATCAGGAAGTGCCGATTCTTCGGCGGTCTTTCTGACTCCAGTCGCCGGAGAATCGCAAGTCTGGCTGTGAAAAAGCGTTACGGGAAGGGCACGATCATCTTTCGTCAGGGTCAACCGTGCCCGGGAATGTTTGTCGTAGGCCACGGGCATGTCCGTGTGTACAAGATCGCCCCGAGCGGCAAAGAGCATGTTCTGCATTTTGCGTCGGAAGGCATGACCTTCGCGGAGGTGGCCGCGATCGGAGGATTCGACTGCCCGGCGTATGCTGAGGCCTTGGAGGACACGGTCTGCGCCCTGTTGCCCCAGGAGGCGTTTCTGAAGGCGCTGCGATCCGATCACGATTTGTGCATCCAACTGCTCCAGGGAATGGCGGCTTGGGTGCAGCACTTGATCGGTCTTCTGGAGGACATCGTTCTGCGGGATGCGGCCGGGCGCGTGGCGCGACATCTGCTGCAACAGGCAGCGGGCAGCGGATCCGAGTTCGCTCTACCGATCCTGAAGAAAGACCTAGCCAGCCACCTGAATCTGACCAGCGAGACCTTGTCGCGTATCCTTCGACGGCTGGCTGAGAGCGCTATGATTGAGATGCCGGACCAGCAGAGTATCCGGGTGCTCGACCGGGGAAGGCTGGCCGAAGTGGCGGACGGTCTGCCTCTCGGGTAGTGCACCTGAGGAGGTGTCCCGAGCAGGGACCGAGCGGCGTTGAGGTGACCACGGGGAGACGACCGTATGCCGGCAGACATATTCGACGAGCACTCATGGCGATATGAAGCCATGGTGAACTGGCCGAAAAGGCTTGCCAATGAAGCCCCCTTCTATCGCAAGCTGTTTGCGGATGTCCAGGCGAGCCGCGTTCTGGACGCAGCTTGCGGCACGGGTCATCACGCCGAGATGTTTCATTCGTGGGGGCTTTCGGTCGAGGGCGCCGACATCAGCGAAGGGATGATCGAACGTTGCCGGGCACGGCTGGGCACCTCGGATCGGCTTCGATGGGTGGTACGGTCGTTCGACCGGCCCGCCGAGCCGGCGGGTGTTTTTGACGTGGTGCTGTGTGTGGGCAATTCGCTGTCCCTGGCGTCGGACATGGATACCGTTGGCCGGGCCATTGGGGCGATGCTTGACTCTGCCCGGCCCGGCGGCCTCTGTGTCATCCATGTGCTCAATGTGTGGTCCCTGCCCGACGGGCCGATGGTCTGGCAGAAGACGCTCAAGACGCAGCACGACGGCCGGGATCACCTCCTGCTCAAGGCCATCCACCGTTCGGGCACGGACACGCGCGTCGAAGTGCTCGACGTGATGCTGGACCAGCCAAGCCTGGAACGGTGGTCCGAATCGACCCCCCTGCTGCCCATCACTGCCGACGATCTCATCTCATTTGCGAAGGCCGCCGGCGCCTCGCAAGTCGAGACGTTCGGCGACTATCGGCGCACGCCCTACGATCGCACGACCAGCCCGGACCTCATTGCGGTATGCCGCAAGTGACCTGGAAAGGCATGACTTACATGGTCGACAGGGGCCCTTGCGCGCCCTATCGAGGGCATGTTACTCGCCCTGATTATCAATTCGATCAGAGACATTCCGGTCTTGATCCGGTGGGCCGGGCGAGCGCGGCGGTTCGCCGGGTGATCTCAGCCAGCCCTTGCGGCCGAAGTAATAAAGCATGGCAAGAGCGATCATCGCCATGAGGCCCAAGGCAAAGGGGTAGCCGAAATACCAAGTCAATTCCGGCATGTTCCACGGCGACCGGTCAGTCTGGAAGTTCATCCCATAGATGCTTGAGATGAACGTCAAGGGGATGAAGATCGTGGCGATGATGGTGAGGACTTTCATCACCTCGGTCATTCTTTGACTGACGCTCGACAGATACAGATCCATCAGATCCGAACCCAGCTCGCGGTACGTCTCGATGAAGTCAATCACACGGACGGTGTGGTCGTAGCAGTCGCGCAGATAGAGCCGGGTCTCATCGTTCACAAGCGGACTGGGATCGCGCACCAGCGAGTTCATTGCCTCCCGCAGCGGCCAGATGGCCCGCCGCAGCGTCATCAGGTTACGTTTGATCTCATGGACTCGGGCGGAGGTGCCGCTGGTCGGACAACCGAGAATCTCGTCTTCGAGCACTTCGAGGCGCTCGCCGGTCGTCTCCAGCACGGGGAAGTACCCATCGATCACGGCGTCGATCAGGCAATACGCGAGGTGATCGGCACCGGATTGCCGTACGTGTCCGACGGCGCGCCGGATTCGCTCGCGAACGGGGTCAAACGGATCGCCCGGCTGGCCCCCCTGGAATGTGACGACGAAGTTCCTGCCCAGATACAGGCTCAACTGCTCGGTGTCCAGATGATCGTTATAGGTGGCCATGTGGGCAACCATGAACAGATGGTTGGGGTAGTGCTCCACCTTGGCCCGCTGGTGGGTGTTGATGGTGTCTTCAACGGCCAGTCGGTGCAGGCCAAGAATGTCAGCGAGGCGAGCGATGGTCTGCACGTCGCCCAGTCCGTCGACATTGATCCAGGTGACCGGCCAGCGGGCAAGGTACGCCTGCACGTCGGCAACATCTCGAATCGCCTGCTCGCTACATCCATCGCTGCCGTAGGCAATGACGGTGATTACCGGCTTGGGTGCGGTCGGGTCGGCCACCAAGGTGCCGGGCGGCGACCCCGGCGGAGTTCGACGCTTCTGGCGTTTTCGGCGGGACACGTTATGCACCTCGCAGGCTTGCGACCTGCTCTACACGTGCACTCGGGGCGACTGGATTTGAACCAGCGACCTCTTGGACCCAAACCAAGCGCTCTATCCAGGCTGAGCTACGCCCCGAACACGGCCGCGAGCGGTGATGAGCCTGCGGCGTGCATACTATTAGACGCCATTGAAGGGTACAGGTCAATCCGGGGCCCGGACTGCGAGACCCTCAGGCTCTTCGACTGTGAGGCCGTTCAGAAAAGGGCGCAAGCAGGCGCGATATACTGCCGCAACGAGCGTTCTCGTTCATGGTTCAACGCGCAGAATGCGGAACCGACAGACGGTCCCCGGTGTCCCACCATTCCCGGCCCCCCGGCCTTGTTTTCATGGGCAAGTGCTTGGCGGCGGAAGGTCAGGGCCGCTGAAACAGCTCTGGAAGATGGCGAAATCGGCGACATCGACGTCTCCATCGCCGTCAAGATCGGCGTTCATACATGCGTCCGGAATCTGTGTCACGCCTCCGCCGGTCAGACACGATTGGAGGTGTCCGAAATCATCCTGGTCGACGTCGCAGTCCTCATCGAAATCAGACGCCGGCGGCTCGACCGTCACGTTAATGACCAGGTCGGTGCCGGAGTTTGATGCCTCGGGGGCGGTCACCGTGACCGTGCAGGTATTGAGACCCGGGTCCAGGGCTGCCGTGTTGTAGCTGACCGTGATAGGATCCTGTTCGCCTGAGCTGGTTCCGCTGTCGGGCTTGACCGAAACCCAGGAGCAGTTGGGTTGCAGGCTGTACGTGATCGTACCGGTGGCCCCGCTGTTGCGGATCATGAAGACGTCGTCAGTGAGCTGCTCGCCGCAGCCGATCGTGTGGTTGAGTTGCCATGGAATCAGTTCGATTGAGGGGCTCGGAGGGGCGTCGTCAAGCTGTCGCACTTCGACGAGATCGACGTAGAACTTGAACGACGGATTGCTCGTCGGGTGGTTGGCCCGCAGCCAGATGCTGGCCGTCGGACCGGCGGCCGTGAATGTACGCCAGACGTGGGTGAAGGTCTCGTGCACCTTGGCCTTGTCGGCCACCTGGTCGACGCCCCAGTCGATCGTCGCCGCATTGCCGTTGCTCGTCTGGCCCGTCGGGTCAACGCCGAGATAGAACTTCAACTGTGTCGGCTGCATGCCGCGAAACTCGTACTTGACCCACGCGACGAGCAGGTACGCCTCGCCGTTGATCAAACCACTAACGGTCCGGTTGATACCACCATTGAACAAGCCGGCCGGTGTCAGCTCGCTGAGGTTCTTTGGATGCACGTTGCCCGCGCCGAACATCTGGGAGTAGTAGCCGTCCTTCGCGTCCGCCGGGTGCTCGTAGTTCCAGGCACCGATTGCCTGAGCCATGCTTTGGCCGCCGGTCACGTACTGACCGACCAGCTCGAAGCCAGGCCAGCTGCACATGGCGCCGACCACGAAGTTGGTGTAGCCGCACCACCAGTTGTCGGCATTCATGTAGCCGCCCATCGCGGTCAAGTCATTGAGTACCTGATCCGGGGTGTAGATGCCATGCCAGGGAACCCAGGTTGAGCCTTCGGTGGCGATGACCGGCGGGAACCGCCACCCGCGGCGATCGTACATGTCCTTGAAACGACGAGGACGCAAGGCAAAGCTGCAGGCGTCGTCCAGGTTCTGGTTAGTGACCATAAGATGATCGGTCGGTCCGCCGTAGACGTGATGACCCAGGTAATCGGCGATCGCCAGCAACTCGCCGCAGTGCGGATCGTAGCCCTCGTTGACCATTTGCCAGATGTTGCCCGGGTTTCCGGTCGCGAGGTTAAGCACGACGGTCTTGAGACCCAGCTCGTGGGCCCGCTGAGTAAATGCGTAGGAGAAGTCTAACACTTTTTGCCACTGGATAGACGTGTCGGGCTCGTTCCAGTCCAGCCAGGCGTCGATGCGGGGGAACCTTTGCTCATAGTTCTTGCAGTGTTCCGCGAGCCGGGCGCCATAGTATGTGGGGTTGGCGTAGTAGTAGCCATAATTGGAATCGACCATCGGCCGGCCGATGATGATGGTATCCTGCATGTGGTCGAAGGTTTTGTAGTAATCGGAGGTGCCCAGCGTTGCGTTGTTGTTAGGGTCCTCCTCCGGATTGCCCGCGGCAAGCAGGCAGACCTTGGGCCGCATGTCCACGTTCTCCTGCTCTCCGCCGCAATCGTATCTGGCCCCGCCAAGTATGCCTACCCGCTGAGAGCGTTTCCACTCGCCCGAGCCGGCCGTCCACCATTTGTTCCACCCGTTGGAGACACCGCCGGAATAGGTGTCCTCGAAGCTTGGGTTCGTGACAAGGTTGGGGCCGATGGTGGCCGGAATCAGACTCTCGGGGTCGACGGGGTCCTGGTCGGATGAAGATGGTGGCGGGTCGGTCGGCACCGGACCGGTGAAGGTCACGGCGTCAAACCACACCGTGGTGTTGCGATGCCGAGGCCACTTCCGAGTGGCCTTCAGTGAGATGGTCATCACCGGCAGCACGGCCTGGACCGTCACCGTGGCCGTGCGCCACTGCCCGTAGATCGATACTTCGTTCCAGGTGGTGGAGCTGCTGTCGCCGCTGTCCAACCCGTAGGGATCGAGCCCCAGAAAAGCCAGGAGGTCCCAACCGTCGGGATTGTCGATCTGGAGATAAACTCGAACCGTAGCAGTGTAGGTCTCTCCGGGGACCACGTAGATGCGCTGGTAGATGCCCGCCTCCTGGTAGTCGATCGTTGGTGTCGGCATGACCAGCTTCTGCGAGTGGCTGCCTTCGTAGACTCGGTCCGTGCCGTCGTAATGAACCTGGCCCGGCAGGCCGGCATCCTTCCAGCCGATCCATTGGTTGGCGACGCCGTTGGTGAAGCCGATCTCAAAACCGGGATTGTTCACGGATGCCCAGCCCGCACCGGCCGGTGGATACGGCGTCGGCCAGGGGCACGAATCGTTCACGCCCACGTACCCGAGCGACGAACCTGTGAATACGACGACGATTGCCGGAACAAGCAGCGGGACCGAATTGCGCATCAGCTTGACCCTCAACGAAGACGCCCGAAAGAAGCCGACTCCGCGACGAATCTCATCGTACCGTCAACGCAGCGGCCACGCAAGGGGAATATGGGAAAAGAGGTAGCTGGAAAGCATCACGGACCTGGCCACCTACCGCAAGGACGGCATCTACTCTCTGGTCATGCAAGTGGCCGAAGCCCCCATAAGACCCGTGGGTCAACGACGACCAAGAACATATCCTACCCCTACGCACGACGTCCGCCGGTCTGCTCGGCGGAAGGCCCGCGAGCCCGAAAAGCCGACCGGGACGAATGAGTAGATGACTGAGCACGATTGATCTTCGCTGGGGACGGAACGTACCGGGCTCAGAACTCGATCACCAAGCCTTGCCGCAGTGGGGTATCGTGAGATGGCGCGATCATGTTCGGTCCCGCGGCCGTTGGGGCAAATCCTGCCCGCAGCAGCATCTCATTTGTCGGATCAGAATATCGCCTGTCGGAATGCTTCGCGGAATCGGCCGATACCGAGGCAGTCATCCCTCAGCCGCCCATCAAGATGGTTTCGGCCTGTTCGACCTGCTCCATGAGGCTCTCGCGGACGGTCATGAAATCCGCCTCTGAAAGCCCGACTGACTGCAAGAGTCCTTCGTCGATTTTCTGGTCGGCGGCCGTGAGGTAGAAACCGACGCTGTCATGGCAACAGAGCGTGTCGGCGATGTGAACAATAACCGGCAGCAGGCGGTTCTCGGCGCTGAGGACGTCGATGCGGTGGTGATAGCCCATGACTGTCTGGAGGCCCCGCGGGAACTTCCACTTGGCGGCCAGGGCGGCTCCGAGGATCTGATGATCCACGCCCAGGATCTCGGTCTCGATCACGTGAAATGCCTGTTCTCGCTTGCCGGCAGTACCAATGATCTCGGCCAACTGCTCGGGATTGGCCTGTCGTTCGATGAGAATGCCAAGGTCGTGGATCAAGCCGGCGAGAAACGCCTCTTCGGCAGAGGATTTCCTGCCGATCATCGTGCAAAACTGGCGGGTGGCCACGGCGACGCCCACGCTGTGTCGCCAGATATCGCGGGCGCTGAATTGATCGCTGATCTTCTCGGCGGTGAACAGGCGGCTGATCGAGGCCGAAATGGCGATATTCTTAACCGCGCTGAGTCCCAGCAAAACGATGGCCCTGTCCAGATCGGATACCTGGCCCGGGAGGCCATAGAACGCCGAGTTGACAACCTTGAGGATTTTCGTGGCCAGCGCCGGATCGTTCTTGATGATATTATGAAGATCGTGAGCGGTGCTCTTGGGATCGTCCACCGCCGCGATGATCTGGGCCGTCACCTCGGGAAGTGTGGCGATGTCCCCGATTTTTCCGAGCATGATCTTGACGACCTGCTCGGGTTCCATGGCGACCGGTGAAGGTGGCATCAGATCGCGTCCTTTTCAGACTAAGGCGGACCGCAACCAAGGCTCGCCGTGGTCCAGAAACATGCGTGCAAAACGCACATCAGTCACGACGGCCGAGACCGATGTTCTGGACGGGCGTTTGCCCGCCCGGTCATCATCGTCGCTCGGACGTCCGGGCTTTAGCTGCAAACCGGCCCTGGCCACTCGAAAATCGGGCCTTGCAGGTGGCGATCGCGACTCTACCTGGCACGGATGCGAGACTGCGCCCACCGGCAGCACTCACTTGTTCCGGTTAGGCCGGCGGCACGGTCTCTCGACCTTGCCAATGCAAAAGTTAGCCTTGTCCGCCGCTGGTGCGGGAACCCATCTTCAACCCTCCTGGGGGGGCCGGTAACGCACCGGCATGCCGGCTTCGCGACGCGGCCGGGGGCCCCACGCCGGTCGGGCGGCCGCGGAATCGGCAAAGGCGCAGACTGGAAGAAGGATCAGAACATCAGGCGTTTTCGTATCAGGCGATCACCCAGACGGAGCCGCCCGAGGATATCCGCAATCCGTTCCCCGGCCCGCCCGTCGCCGTAGACAGACCTTGCCTGAGCGGGACGGGCAGCCGTAGCGGCGCGTGCCACCGCCCTGCGAATTGCCTGGGACCGATCAGGCACATCGACCACCGACGGGCCACACCGAAGACGGCCCTCCTGCCGAGGTCCGATATTTATCGCAGGTACGCCCAAGGTGGCGGACTCGATAATGCCGCTGGAAGAGTTGCCCACCAACACAGCAGCATGCGAGGCAAGCAGCAGATAGTCTTCACGAGGCAACGACCGGAATACCAGCCACTGCCGGCGTTTCTGCCATCGGGCGATCTCGCGGACTATTCCCTTGTGACCCGCGTCGCTGTTCGGAAAGATGATCACTCCGTCAAGATCGGCGGCCTCAACTGACTTCAGCACTCGCCGCATGGTGGCGGCTTCCGCCGAATCGGACCGGCCGATTGGATGCTGGATCACCACGGCATAGGACCGTCCGGCCAGCGGACCGATCAGTTCCTGCAAACGCACGTTCGTGCGTCGGGCACGTTGACCCCACCGTGTATGGAATGCTCGAATGTCGTCAAGCCCGGGCGCCCCAACCAGGTGAATCCGCCAAGGTTCCTCACCCATTCGCCGCAGGCGAAGAACGGCTTCCTGCGAGGCCGCCAGATGAACATGGGCCATGCGACTGATTGCGTCGCGGTAGATGTCGTCCAAGTCGCCCAGTGCCCGGTCGCCGCCGTGGATGTGACACAAGACGCGACGCGCAACAGTAGCCGCACATGCAGCCGCAAAAGCCTCGATCCGGTCTCCCAAGACCAGCGCTACGGGGCAATCAAGCCTGTCGAGAGCCCGGGCAATTCCGGAGATGCCGTGGGCCAAGGCCTCGGGCTCTTCGCTTACGCCGCGACCTGATTGCATGCGCACCGTCGCGTGGACGCGCCAACCGGCTGCCCGAATCTGATCAACCGTCCGGCCGAATTGAGGCAGCAAATGCATGCCGGTGACGATCAGTCGGGGATCGAGACGCGGCCGGCGTTGCATCGCGCGCAGCACGGGCTCGAGAAGACCGAACTCGGCCCGAGTACCGGTCACGACCGCCACGCGAAGATTGCGAGATCGTCGCTTCCGCTCTTGCCTGCGATTCGTGGTCACGAAACCCATTCCCGCTGGATGGCCGTATCGGCCGGAATGTCGACCTTGGCCCGCCGCCCGATGATCGTCTGCAACTCGGATGCCCAAAGCCCCCCACCTGCCCGTTTGATCGTCAGCATTTCGGCATTGAGCACCTCGCCCGCCCGGATGTCTCTCGTCGAGACGATATTGCCGCGAGCCAACCGGCGAACCTCGTCCTCGCACTCCTGCGATCCGACGCTGCCGTCGCCCAAGAGCCTCTCAACGTACCGGATCTGGCGGATGTACTCGGCCATGGCTGTCGGTTCGAGGGAAAATGCATGGTCGGGCCCCGGTCGCGAGCGGTCCAACGTCAGGTGCTTCTCGATGATGCGAGCGCCTGCCGCGGCCGCGTAGCCGCCCATGCTGACACTCTCGGTGTGATCGCTGAAACCTGTGAGACAATCGAACCTGCGAGCCAACGCACCGATCGCTCCGAGGTTGGCCTGTGCTTCCGGAGTGGGGTAACAGCTCACACAATGAAGCAGGGCCAATGGGCCAGCGCCAGGCTGCTTGAATCGTTCGACGGCCCGGGCAATCTCCGCCTCACTAGCGGCCCCGGTTGAGGCTATTACGGGCAATCCGGACGCAACCGCCGCGTCCAGCAGCGGATCGTTGACGATATCGGTCGAAGCCAGCTTGATCGCCTGCACACCGATGGACACGAGGAACTTCAGATCGTCGATGCCGAACGGCGTGGCAAGGAACTCGATGTCGCAGTAACGGGCGTACGCGGACAACTCCGCAAATTGCTCACGCGCCAACTCCAGGCGTGCCAGCATGTCCCGCTGCGTGTCACCCTGAGAGGCCTGTTTCTGGTAGTCAGCCGTGGCCGCCGATTTCGTGACCAAGCGATCGGCGGAGAACAACTGGAATTTCACGGCATCGGCCTCGGCGTTGGCTGCGGCGTGGATCAGTTCGCGCGCGACATCAACGCGGCCGTCGTGATTGACGCCGGCTTCGGCAATCACATACACGGGGCTGCCGTCGCCGACCGTTGCTGGGCCAATCCGGAATGACTTGCGAGCATCATCTGTCATGAGTAACCGTATGGACCGCAGCGGCCGTAAACGGCGGGCGTCGACAGGCCGCTGCCGGGGCGTCGGCAACGGCCGCTTCTCCGCGTGCCCGCAGGATGGCCTCTGCCAGAAACAGGTCGACTCGGGTATCGACGTCCACCGCATCCTCGGGGTTCTGCACGACGGCGCGACGGTCGCGGCCGAAGAAACCGTGTGGGTTCTCGAATGCCTCCGGGGTGAACAGGCTGTCTCGCTTGACGGCGATGACCGCGCCGTCGTGATAGTACAGCGGTTCCAGATCCTGCCGACGGTGAATGGTATTGGGGCGGAACTGGACGAGCTTGTCACCTTCGAGGCGATGAATCCAGTCCGGATGCTGCTTGGTCACGGGGGCGACGGTCCGAACCGAGTCGCAACCCGCGCGAATGAGATGGTCCACGCAACGATCGACGATGCCGGGTGCACGGACCGGGATGTTGCCGTACAAAATGACCACTATGTCGACCTTATGCCGGGTCTGTTGCTCGTAGACCTCGACGGCATGGCGCACAGTGTCAACGACGGAGGCGGTATCGCCGGCCAGTTCGACCGGACGGTCGATCACCCGGATACCTGCCGCCTGCGCGACGCTCTTGGTCGTCGCCGAGTCGGTTGTCAGAACAATGGCACTGACGAGGCGGGCTTCCTGGGCATGCCCGATGGTGTATGAGATCAACGGCCGCCCGCAGAGGGGCAGACTGCACTTGTCGGGCAGGCCCTTGCTGCCAGCCCGGGCCATGATGACTGCAAGCGTATGCACTGATACATAGATCGGCCGATAACCGTCACCTGCTTGAACCCCGGGTCCACTCGCCCTGTCTGCAGGTGGCTCTCAAGGGCCGCCGATACGGTTTTCCAGCTGCAAGACCACGATTGCATCGTCCGCCTGCCGTGCCTCGGGGGTCAGAGTCACATTCGTGGTTTCGTCAGTTTGAACGACAGAAACCCTGCCACCCGTCAGCATCGAAGAACCACGTATTGGGGACGGCAACGCGGGCAGGACAAGCGGGGCAGTGTCCGCTTTCAGCACATGCAAGTCAACCGTAGAGCCCCGGTGTGTGCTCGCACCCCAATCACCCGGCTGGAACGGACCGCCGCGAGTACCTTAGATGCTCTCGCCGTACCTTGCCAGCCACCCGCCGATTTCCTTCAGTTGATCGAGCTGCTGAGGTTCGAAATCACCATCGGGTGTCGGGCTGACATTGAGGGCGAGGTTGCCGTCGCCCCCTGCGCAGCGCACGAGTAACCCGATGCATTCCTTGAATGACTTGATGGGGTTGTTGGGCTTCCAGGACCACTGCATGCCGAGGTTAATACAGGATTCCCACGGCCTGTGAGTCTGGAACTTGCCGATTTTCTGCTCGGGTGTGTCGAAGTCGCCGGGCAGGCGGCAACGGTTACTGATGATGATGTGGGGCAGAAACACGCGAACGAGCTTGAAGAGCGTCGGGGCGTCCCAGTCATCAGCCTTACCTCCCAAGCCGTCGAACCAAAGACCGTGGATCCGGCCGTAGTTGGTCAGCAACTCGCGAATCTGTCCGTGGAGATACTCGATGTAGCGATGATGATGCGCGGTGTGGTAGTCGGGATGATGCCAGTCCGGTTGGGAATCATAGATGAACAGCTTGAGCCCCGACTCCCGGCAAGCCTTGGTTAGGTCGGCCATCACGTCGTGCTGCCATGCCGCCTCGGGGCTGGTGCTCCTGTAGTCTGTGAGCTTTGTATCGTACAGGCAATAGCCGTCGTGGTGCTTGACGAGGAAGATCAAGTACTTCATCCCGGCGTCCTTCGCGGCCTGACACCACAGCCGGGCATCAAACTTCGTCGGCTTCCACTGCCTGTAGAGGTTGTCGTACACCTCAACCGGGATTCCGTTCTTGTTCTCGCCGGCGCCGCGGCGCTCGCCGCCGCGTGACCAGCCGATCTCGGTGCCTTTGAGCGTCACCGGCCCCCAGCAGACGAACAGGCCGAAGCGAGCTTCCCGGCACCACTGCAGGTCCTCGGCCGACGCCTGGAGACAGGTCTTGTCCTCCTGCGTTGTCTGCGCGAGCTTCACCGGCACACTTGCCATGACCGAAACACCAACCAGCACCGTCCACGTCACCTTGTTTGTCATGTTCATTTCAGGATCCTCGTGGTTTGTTCTGCCGATGACCACGCCAACATCGTCTTCGATTTGCTGACAGCCGCTTCTCAGCGTGACCGATGTCCTGTCCCGTCGCGACGCACGGCTTTCGTTTTCCTCGCCCCCTTCACGTCGTTCATGCCCAGCTCCCTGCCGGCCAAGCATTGTGGCGCCCGATATCAATGGGTAGACTCCGCATCCACAGACATGTTGGTAACGGCCCAGAGCTCGGAGACCATTCTTGTGAGTCATGCCCAAGTCAAGATCGACCGCATCATGGCTGCGTTGGAGCATCGGGAGACCGATCGCGTTCCGGTCGGCGAGTTCTTCTGGACCAACTTCATCCGCCGGGCCAGGCGCGAGGGCAAGATCGGCGACGGCTTCGACCCCTACCGCCACTGGGACCTGGACATGGTGGTCATCACGCCCAACATGGACCCACACCTGACAGGCATCCAGATCGTCCGCGAGACACAGGAGATCAGAACTGTCAAGACGGGTTTCGGGGCGACGATCGAAGTGCACGCCTCCTGCCCCATGCCGATGTACGTGGACTTCGCGCACACGAGTTTCGAGCAGATGGAGGCCCTGCGGTTCGACGATCCGCACGATGAGCGGCGTTATTTCGCGGCCTTGGACGACCAGATCAACTCGGTGGGCGACAGCCTCAATCTCAACTTGCCACCCTGGATTGACCGGGTCAAAGCTTACGCCGATGACTTCTGCGTTTTTGGAGCGGTGTGCGAGCCGCACGAGATGCTCTGGCGGATCATCGGGACCGAAAACGCCCTGTACAAGATGGCCGAGGAGCCTGAGCGGCTGGCCCGGTTCATCGAGCGGTTGGGCGACTTTCTGGTGGGCATTGCCGAGGCTGAGATTGCCGCGGCGAAGGGTCGGCTGACCGGCCTCTACATCTGGGGCGACATCGCTTACACACGAGGGATGTTTTTCTCGCCCGACTACTGGCGAAGCGTATACAAGCCGCAGCTCAAGCGGCTGTGCGACGTGGCTCGCGCGGCCGGGCTGAAAACCATCTACCACGGCTGCGGAAACGCGTCGGTCATCTACGAAGATATGATCGAAGCCGGCGTCGACGGCTACAACCCGCTGGAAGCCAAGGCGGGCCTGGATGTGGTAGAGCTCAAGAGACAGTACGGCCGTCGATGGGCGTTCAACGGGAATATCGACGTACGGGTGCTTGCGACCAATGACCGCGAGCAGATCCGCCGGGAGGTCCTTCGCAAGCTGAACGCGGCCAAGGGCGGCGGCTACATCATGCAGTCGGATCACAGCGTGCCGGACAGCGTGTCTTTCGACAGCTATGATTATGCTGTTCGGCTTGCGCAGGAATATGGCCGTTATCCTCTGCAACTGGGCGAGTGCGACGAGGCGATTTAGCATGAACCGTTACGGCATGGTCATCAAGGTCAAACCCGAGGGGTTGGAGGAGTACAAGCGGCTGCATGCGGCCGTGTGGCCCGACGTGCTGAAGATGATCAGCGCGTGCAACATCCGCAACTACTCGATCTTCCACAAGGACGGCTACCTGTTCAGCTACTTCGAATACGTGGGTACCGACTTTGCGGCGGACATGGCCAGGATGGCTGCAGATCCGACGACACAACAATGGTGGGCGGTGTGCATGCCTTGCCAGGAGCCGCTGCCGACCCGCGTCAACGGCGAGTGGTGGGCAAAGATGGAGGAGATCTTCCATTGGGATTGACCTCGCGTGAACGAGTGCTGGCGGCCTTTGACCACGTGGAGCCGGACCACGTCCCGGCCTGGTGTGGTTCGTCCCCGGAATTCTGGGCCAAGGCCAACAAGCAACTCGGCTTGGACGATGAGGCCCTTCGCATTCGATTCGGTGATGATTTTCGCCGGGTCTGGACCAGGTACGTCGGGCCGGAGGTGCATCTGCAACCCGGTGCGATCTATGCCACGCCCTTCGGAATCCAACGGCATGGCATGGGCTACGGTCAACCGATGAGTCACCCGCTGGCCGAAGCGACCATCGAGCAGATCCATGATTATCCCTGGCCCCAGCCGGACTGGATGGACGTCTCGGCCATCCGCGACGAGGCCCTGCGGTACAACCGGCAGTACGCGATCCTCGGCGGCGACTGGTCGCCTTTCTGGCACGATGCCATCGACCTGCTGGGTATGGAGAATCTCATGCTGCGGATGTACGACGAGCCCGATGCGGTTCACACCGTCTTCCGGCATATCGTGGACTATTACGCAGCGGTCAGCGAACGCATTTTCGAGGCCGCGGGTGATGTGATCGACATCTTCTTCATCGGCAACGACTTTGGCAGCCAGACCGGACCGCTGCTCAGCGAAGGCCTATTCCGGCAGTTCTGCCTGCCCCACCTGCGGCGGCTGGTCGAGTTGGGCCATTCGTACGGCCTCAAGGTCATGTTGCACTGCTGCGGTGGGTTTGCCCCGCTGATCCCGGCGATGATCGAGATCGGCTTGGACGGCCTGCACGCCGTCCAGCCGTCTTGCCACGGCATGGACCTGGGGGCACTCAAGAAGAAATACGGCCGCAAGATGGTCTTCAACGGGGCGATCGACTCGCACCACATCCTCATCAACGGCACACCCGAGACCGTTCGCCACAAGACGCGCGAGGTGCTGGAGATCATGAAGCCCGGCGGCGGCTACATCGCCGGAGCGAGCCATGATTCGATTCTCGAAGAAACACCGGTCGAAAACGTAGTGGCAATGTTCGACGCGATAAGGGAATTCGGCGCGTACCGGTGAGGCGTCGCGGCCCGCAGACAACCTGGTCCGCGAGCGCGGACCGTGGGGAACGAGGAATGATGAATGCAGAATTGAGAACGGGACTCGTTTTGTCGCGAGAGTCGCAGCACCTTGTTGCGAGCCGCAACGAAAGCATGCGTTGACACAGAAACATGCACGCAGGATGCACACCAGTTTCGAGGAAAGAGACTATTTGGCGAATACGAGTCGCGGGTCCGCAGCCAACTATGGAGCGAGACCTGCCTTGCCTGCTGCGTCCAGACGTTGGAGGGCGAATGCGCAACCGGCCAGAGAGCAGGACGTCTAGGGTGTTGCGTCCATGATTTGGCGCATCCGGTTGATGAGGTCGTGGGCGCGATCCTGGGTGGGAGCCTCAGCGATGATTCGGACGATGGGCTCGGTGTTTGAACCGCGGATGTGAACCCAGCCATCGGGATAATCGACGCGAACACCGTCGATGTCGTTGATCTGCCCATCGCAACATTGCGTCCGCACGGCGTCGAGGATGCGCTCGACCCGCTCCTTGGGGCAGTCGAATTTCTGCTTGATCATGACGTAGCGCGGAATATCGGCCACAAGTTGGCTGATGGTCTTGCCGGTGAGGGTCATGAGCTGCAGCGTGAGGGCCATAGCCACCAGGCTGTCGCGAACGGGACCGACGCGAAGATCGATGATGCCGCCATTACCCTCGCCGCCAAACTGGCAGCCGTGATCCTTCATGACGGCAACGACATTGGCCTCGCCGACCGGCGAGCGATAGACACGACATGCTCCCCCTGCCTGGGCGGCCACGTCGTCGATCATGCGGGAGGTCGAAAGGTTGGCCGCGGCCGGTCCGGGATGGGCGGCGAACATGTACCTTGCCGCCAAAGCCAGCGTGTACTCTTCCCCGATATAGATGCCGTTCTCGTCGACGATCGCCAGGCGATCGGCATCGGGATCCTGGGCGAAACCTGCGATGGCTTGCTTCTCTCGGACGGCATCGCACAGTTGGGCAAGGTTCTCAGCGAGGGGCTCGGGCGCATGGGCAAAGCGGCCGTTGGCTTCGGCGTTGATGTGAACCACTTCGCAGCCAAGGTTGTCCAACAACATCTTGCCCTCGACGCCGCCGGCCCCGTTGATGCTGTCCAGGACGACACGGTACTCCTTTGCCGAGATCAACTTGCGATCAACCAGCGACAGGACGGCCTCGACGTGAGCATTGGCCGCCGACGGATCGCTCTGGGGTGTGCTCAGGTGCTCGACGCCGGCAAGTGTAAAAGCCTTAAGGTCGTATATGCCGAAGATCTTCGCGGCTTGCTCCGGCGGCGGGGCCAGGCCCTCGCTGGTGAGGAACTTGATGCCGTTCCACATGACCGGATTGTGGCTGGCAGTAATCACGACGCCGCCGTTGGCCGAATGGCGCCGTACCATCATGGCGGTCGCGGGGGTGCTGGCTATTCCCAGGAGAATGACATCGCAACCGGCAGCCAGCAGGCCGGAGACAACGCCTTGCTGCACCATCGCCCCGCTCGGACGGCTGTCTCGTCCGACAACCACCTTGCCACCGCGGAGGTACGTCCCGAATGCGCAGCCTAGCTCGGCGGCCAGCGTGGGCGTCAGCATTTCGCCAATGACGCCGCGCACTCCCGAAACAGTCATCATCAGCCGCATCAGCGAATGTTCCCTACTTGGCGTCGTACCAGAACCTTGCGAAGCAGAAGGTAGTTCCGGCTTTCGTAGGTGGTCACTTCTCCGCTTACGATGAAAACCGGCGCCTGCGTTCCGCCTCTCGACAGAGAGATTGCGGATTCAAGCAGTCGACTGGGCAGAAGCCTGATCGGTTGATCCGCGGCTTGCCGGCCGCGATTCTCAAAGACCAGCGTCCACCACTTGTCGCCGGGGACCACGCGTCCGACGCGATCCACGAGCATGGCCCGCTCGGGCAACAGGCCGGCCGCGGCACCGGGGTCTTCGGGGCGAGACTCCGTCGTCACCGCCCGTCCGTCGTCGCCCTGAATGATCTGGGTCAGTTGCGGCAAGGCTACCGAGCGGCGCGTAGGCCGTGAGAGCAGTTGCCTAAGAATCTCCTCGGCGGTCGGTTCTCGGTCTCGGGTCGCGTCTGCCGGCGTCGATTGTGGGGCGGCTTCCGCGGGGGCGCCGGCCTCGGCGCCGTCGGCACAAACCTCCTCAATATTCTCAAGCAGGATATAATTGGCGCCCATGAACTCGGTGATTCGCCCGGTCATGAGGAAGCTCGTCGGCGGCGGCGACTGCTTCAGCACCGCCCGGAGCATGGAAAGCTGCTGGTTGGGCAGTATGCGCAGAGGCGGGCCGTCGGGCAGATCGGTCGACTTTCGCAGGTGGGCAATGAGCCAGTCACCCTCAGTCTCGATCCGGGCCTCGCGTGAGGCGACGACATAACCTTCGGGAAGAAGAGGCGTTTCGGGGACGATCTGCTTGCGGGCGCCCTGTGAGCGGTCCTCCGCGGGGCGGCCGACCTCACCCGGGGTGCTGGGCAGCAGAATCACACTTCGCCGCGAGTCGTCGAAGAGCTCCTCGGGTATCTTCTCCACGCGTGAGTAGGTCGGCTGGGAAACCGGGACCGGGGCGTCCGCTTTGCGAGTTGTCTGTCCGGCCGCAAACGAGCCAAAGACCGAACAGGTCGCCGCGACCCATCCCATCCTGTGAGCCAACCCGTGACCGTGCGTACCGCGACAAACCATAACGACGCCTCCCGTCGGCCGCGATCCCGAACCCAAGCGTATCCTATCATCGGAAGACGAGTTACCGCAAGACAAGCAGAAAACGCGCGATGCGATCACACGAGACGGATTGCCGCCAACTTCAGTCAGGCACCTCGGCCAAGACTGTTGAGCAGGCAACGCAGTTCGGCCGGGGAAGACACGGGGACGTGACAGGTCCGGCCGTGGCAGACATGGGCTGAAGCCTTGCCGTCCAAGAGCGTCTTGCCCTCCAGGGCGGGCACTTGTTGCCGTGGAACCGCTGGATGCTCGCTGGGATCCTTGACGAGGACAATCCGCGCAGGGTCGTAGCCTTCGCGGGTCACGGCGATCAACTCTTTCGTGGCAGCGTCACGACGGTCGCCCACGATGACGATTTCGGTGCTCGGGGAGCAGAGCAGGTCCACTGCAGCCAATAGTCGTTCATGGCCAAACGGACCGTGGTGCAGGTCCCCGGCCACTGCGCGAACTGATTGCTCGGCTTTTACACGCAGATCATCTTCGTCAAGGATCGCCGCCAGCCGCAGCAGGTTCATGATTGCGACCGAGTTGCCCGATGGAATGGCACCGTCGCGAAAGTCCTTTGTACGGACGAAAAGCCTCTCGGCATCGGATGGGGTGAAGTAGCAGGCCCCCTCACGGTCATCCCAGAACAGCCGCAGCATCTCATCGTTGATTTGAGCTGCTCGCTCAAGCCATCGCCAGTCAAGCGTCGCCTGGTGCAGCTCGAGAAGCGCCTCAACGAGGAACGCGTAGTCGTCGAGGTACGCCGGCGTATGGGCCTTGCCGTTGCGCCAGGTCCGAAGCAATCGACCATCAGCGATCAGATTGGTCAAGATGAATTCCGCCGCTGTCGCCGCAGCATCCGCGTAGCGTGGCTCGCTGAGGACTTCCGCGGCCCGGGCCAGTGATGTGATCACCAGAGCATTCCACGCGGTCAGGGTCTTATCGTCGAGAGCCGGGGGAACACGTTGCCTGCGGGCCAAGAGGAGCTTCTCGCGGGCGATCCGGAGCATCCGGCTCAACTGTGTCTCACTGATGCCATACAGCCGAGCGACTACGTCTGGGGCTCGTTGAACATTCAGGATGTTGGCGCCTTCCCAGTTGCCCTGCTCGGTTACATTGTAATAGGTGCAGAAGACCTCGCCCTCATGTTCCCCGAGAACCGCCATGATTTCCGACTTCGTCCAGACGTAGTACTTGCCCTCTATGCCTTCGCTGTCGGCGTCCCATGCTGAGTAGAAGGCTCCCTCAGGAGACCTCATGTCCGCCAGCACGTAGTCAAGAATCCGGGACGCGACGTCGGCGTATCGCCGGTCGCCGGTCACCTGAAACGCTTCCAGGTAGACTCCGCTGACCAGCGCCTGGTCGTAGAGCATCTTCTCGAAGTGCGGCACGAGCCAGCTCGGGTCGGTGCTGTACCGAGCGATCCCGCCGGCGAGATGATCGTAGATTCCACCGTTGGCCATCTTGTCCAACGTGAGGGTCACTCGTTCCAGGAGAATCGGATCGGGACGTCCTCGACGGCACGAATGCACGTATTCGCGGAGCATCAGGCTCATGGCGATCGACGGTGGGAACTTGTTTGTCCCGCCGCCGCTGATGCCGCCCTGAACGGGGTCAAATGCGGAAGCGAGCGCGGCGGCCGCCGAACTGACCATGTCGGCGGTGATGGCGGTGTCCAGGGGTGCGGGCCGGCTGAGCTGCCGGACGCCTTCGACCAACGATGCGGCCGCACGGCGGATTTCATTGCGATCGTCGTGCCAGAGACCGGCGATTCGCCTCAGCAGATCCGCAAACCCGATTCTTCCGTAACGCGATGTTGGCGGATAGTAGGTCCCGGCGAAGAAAGGCGTCTGATCGTCGGGAAGGAGGAACACGCTCATCGGCCAGCCGCCGTTGCCTTGGTTGCACAGCAACGTGGCCTTCATGTAGAGATCATCGAGGTCCGGACGTTGTTCACGATCAACCTTGATGGAAACGAAGTGCTCATTCAGGATGGCGGCGATGGCCGGGTTCTCAAAACTCTCCTGCTCCATGACATGGCACCAGTGGCACGCGGCGTAGCCGCTGCTCAGGAAGATCGGCTTGTCTTCCCGGCGTGCTTTTTCCAAGGCCTCGGTGCCCCAAGGGAACCAGTCCACAGGATTGCGGGCGTGCTGGAGCAGATACGGGCTGGTAGAGTCAGCCAGTCGGTTTGCCCTTGCAGCAGCCTGCGAGGCGGTTCTATCGGTCATGAAGTCTCCCGCTTGTTTTTCGTATGATCGTGATCATTGTAGGGCTCAAGACCGGCCGCGACGACCGCCGAGGCCAAGGGCGTGCGGGGGCGTGGAAAGCAGGAGTGAGCTGCCGGCCTTGAGGCCGGGCGCCGCGGAAAGCCGCAAATCCCTGCCGCGTTGCTAGCGACTCTCGGGCCGGCCAACCATCAGAAGCGATTGACCAAACGGTAACGGCAACAGCCGTTCGAAGGCATCGATGAAGGGGACCAGCCGGTTGAAGAGTCGAGCGGATTGCAGGTTGATTTGTTGGCGGCGCAGGCACCGTCCTTCCCAGAACCAGCCGAAGTAGCCGATCGCATTCATGTAGCGGCCGTAGGTCGGGAGCAGGCCGGCCTTGCTGAAAACGGCGGCCAGGCTTTTGTGGTTGTAGCGACGGCAGTGACCAAAAGCGCGGTCCAACTCGCCGTAGATGCTCATGTGAGCCGGTACCAGAATGACCACCCTACCGTGCGGTCCGCACAACAGGCGCATGGTGTTCAAAGCGCCGACGTCATCCTCAATATGCTCCAGGACGTTCATGCAAAGGACCGTGTCGAACGCGCCGGCCGGCACTGTCTCGTTTGGGCAATCCTGTAGAACGCCGTTGAAAAACCGGGTGTTCAGATGGTCGCGGAATCGCTCCGTACTCTGCCGGAGTGACGCGGCCAACGGTTCGATGCCCACGACCTGCCGGCGGTTGAGCAGGAACTGGGTGATGTTCCCTATTCCGCATCCCACCTCACACACCGTCTCGCCGACAAAGGGGCGGACTTTGTTGAACAACCAGTGGTTGTAGTTGTAGAGCTCGCTGAGGACTTCAAGACTGGTATGCACCTCGGCGGGCGCACCCGCAATGTCGGCCGCGGACGACGCGACAGACAAGGGAGTCGCCTCCAGCTCCTGCGGGCAGACTGTATCTGCGGTTGCTTGCACGCTTTCCTCTATCGGCGACTTGGCAGCCCAGGTCCGGTTATGGTGCCGCCGGCAACCTGCGGCCTGTTCCAACCCTTCCAAGATCACTATACATTCAGCCGGGCAAGACAAAGGTGCAGACAGTCACACCATCATCCGATAACGGCCGGGGGCCACAGAAGCCGGCGGGCCGTCCGATAACCATGAGCATGGCGACGTTACCAGATCGCGATCTTCCCCTCCTGCACGCCGAGCCTGCGATGCGACACCCTGTTAGCAAGTTGGCGGCAACGGCCCTGAAAGCCGCCCTTCCGCTGACCTTATGCCTGATGATTGCCGGCCTCTTGCGAGGATGGGGCTCGGGCGCCTCGTTCGAGTCCTCGGATCAGGCGATGATGCCGTACCTTGTCAGGCACAGCTTCGGGGCTACCTGGGTTTTCGCTCACAGCTACGGTCCCGTACCAGTCATCGTACATGCATCGGTGGCAAGAATACTCTCCCACCTTGGCATTCCGATGGACGAAGCGGTCTCGCGGCTGCCGGTCGCGGTTCTGAGCATTACGCAGGTATTCCTGGCGTATCTGCTGATGCGACGGCTGCATTGTACACGCAACCTGGCAACGGCGGCGAGCCTGGTATGTGCTCTCCTGCCCCCGCTGGTCACTGACGGTCACTATGCCTGGGGATATCTGACGATCTGGCTGCTGTTCGGCACCACGGCGCTCTGGGCGGCACTGGCTTACATGGATGACAGGCAGACGTGGCATCTGTCGGTTGCTTCTTTCTCGCTTTTTGCGCATTGCCTGAGCAACTGCTTCGTTTTCGGTGTACCTCTGACGTTGCTGATAATCTGGGTGACCGTCATCCGACGTGCGAAGCAAGCACGCCGCCGAGTCATTAACGATGCGTTGTTCGGGTTCGCGCTGCCGTGCCTAGCGGCTTTCGCCGTTGCGGTGATGTGCCGGCTTGGGACCGGCGGCGGGCAAATCGGTCGGCTGTTAGCGAAGCAACATGCCGGCGTGATGGGCTGGAGTCCGACAGGAATGCTCAAATGGCTGGCCATCTGGTCAAGCCAGTATGGCTACTTGTTTGTGGTGCCGGCCACGGCCGGTCTGTTCCACGGTGTGGTTTTGGCCAAACGGGGTGACCGACGGGGCCTGCTGGCAATCTGGGCATATACTGCCTTCCTCCCTCTCTTGTTGCTCAGCAACCCGAGCCGAATCGGCTATCCTGGTGCCTATCTCATGGAGCCGGTTTTCGCCGGCGGCATGCTGGCGGTCGTCCTGTTCGATCATCTCTGGAATACCCTGTCTCGCCGAACTCTCATCCTCAAGACCGCCTTTGTGGCAGCGTGCCTTCTGAGCATCGCCCATCTCGGCTTCGGTTCCATTGACTCCTGCCTGGCCGGCAGTCGATTTCGACACTGGACGGGCGTCACCACCGGCTGGGGGAGCCTGACACCGGATTCAGGCATCAAGGCCGCGGGCTGGTATGTTCGACAGTACGTGCCGCCTGACGCGGTCATCATGCCGCTGCACACCAACCGCGGCATGGAAGCCCCGGTGGCCGAGTACTACCTTGGCCGTCGCGTCCTCGCGGCGATGGACGTCAATGCCGACCACCTCAAACCGCTGCTTGCCGCAGTTGTCGATCACGTCGATCTTGTGATCGCCGAACCAGAGTACCGAGAGATGATTGAGAAGTCTGGTGATTTTGTCGCGGTATGCACATTCACCCGGAACGGGCAAGCCGTGCGGATGATCTATGCTCGGCCGGCCATGCAGTTACCAGAAATGGTCCAGGACGTCGCGGTTGTCAATCCCCAGTACGATCGGCTCTTCGCGCCCAGCCGTGTTCCGTTGCCACTGCCCGCGGCGCCGGCCTACAAGGCCAAGATGGACATCTATCTTCGGGCCCTGCGCCATCTCAAGAGCGGGCGGGCACCCGGTCCGGAATCTGGACCAGCCCAGTAAAGCACCGTCCAAGCCGCTCGAACGAAACGGGAGATAGTCTCGAAATCTGTGGAAATTGACAAGAGCGGGGCATCCTCCATAAGTGATGCTGTTATAGCCAGTTAAAAAAGGAGGTGCCCTGATGGCTAGTAGAATTGATCGACGGGGAAAGGTCAAGGCCCGCCAACAAGCGGACGCGGGCGCAGCCCAGGTGGTGGTGCGGGATCATCTGGAG
>Ga0116146_1000503_pt1 | contig 48651 bp, 40 predicted proteins | sample AD_JPNHG2_MetaG_FD_89748 | JGI IMG/M metagenome (GOLD analysis project Ga0116146, IMG submission 89748) | Active sludge microbial communities of municipal wastewater-treating anaerobic digesters from Japan - AD_JPNHG2_MetaG | ecosystem: Engineered > Bioreactor > Anaerobic > Digestate | place... | reverse complement strand
CGAAGAACCGCTGGTAGCCCCGGTGACCCGCCATGTACCCGACCGCGTAGACGTGGATCAGGAAACCCACCACCGTCACCACCGTCACCATCACCGCCGACAGCGGGTCGAGGAGGAAGGCGAGGTCGACGGAGAGCTCGCCGAGCCCGCCCGGGAGCTTCAGGAGGCCGGCCGGCAGCCACGACCAGATCAGCTGCTCGAACGGCACTCCACCCGCGAACGCCGGGTTCCGGGCGTAGGCGACGATCACCCCGAGCGCGGTGGCGAGCGAGGCCGCCACGCTGCCGATGGCGACCGCCGTCACCCCCCGCGCCGAGAGCCGGTCGCGCAGCACCACCCCGTTGAGCAGGGCGCCCGCGAACGGCAGCAGCACGATCAGCCAGAGCAGCTGCAGCACCGTCTCAGCCCTCCAGCTCCCGGGCCCGGTCGAGCTCGGTGGTCTGATGCATGCGGAAGAGCGCGAGCAGGATCCCGAGGCCGACGGCCGCCTCGCCCGCCGCCACCGCGATCGTGAAGACCGCGAAGACCTGCCCGGTCAGATCGCCCCGCTCGTGGGCGAAGGCGACGAGGTTCAGGTTCACGGAGTTGAGCAGCAGCTCGATCGACATCAGCACCGTGATCAGGTTGCGCCGGGTGAGGATCCCGACGAGCCCGATCCCGAAGAGGATCGCCGCGAGCACCAGGTAGTGGCCGGTGCCGATCGCCCCGAGGGTCATCGCCGCCTCCCCAGCACCACGGCGCCGATCATCGCCACCAGCAGGAAGAGCGAAGCGGCCTCGAACGCCACCAGGTGATCGCGGAAGAGGACCCAGGCGAGCGCCTGCGGGTTGCCGATCTGCTCACCGCCGATCGCTCCCAGGGCCGCGGTGTCGCCGGCGCGCACCAGCGCCGGCCGGGCGAGCACCGCCCAGAGGAGCATCCCCACGAGGAGCGTCGCCACCACCGCCGCGAGCGGCGCGGTGCCGGCGAACATCCGCACCTCGCGCAGCCGGTGGAGGTTCACCAGCATGATCACGAAGAGGAAGAGCACCATCACGCCGCCGCCGTAGACGAAGATCTGCACGACCCCGACGAACTCGGCGTGCCGCAGCAGGAAGAGCGCGGCCACGCCGAGGAAGGTCGCGAGCAGGCAGAGGGCGCCGTACATCGGGTTGCGCAGCGTCACCACCCCGATCGCGCCCGCGATCACCACCGCGGCGAACAGGTAGAAGAGGAGCGTCGCGCCGTGCGCGCTCAGCAGCTCCACGGTCCCTCCTTCCGGCGCGCCGCGATCACGCCACCTCCTCGTCGGTGTACGACGGCCGCACCCGCCAGCTCTCGAGCTGCTCCATCGTGACGTAGAGGTTCTGCCACCGGTCGTAGCTGGCGAGCTCGTAGGTCTTCGTCGTCAGCCAGATCGACTTCGGTTCGGTCGGGCAGGCCTCCTCGCAGAGACCGCAGAACATGCACCGCTGGATGTCGATGTCGAACCGGTCGAGGACCTTCTCCTTCTTGCCGGTCTCGGGGTTCGTCTCCTGGTGCCAGTCGATGTAGATGATGTCGAGCGGGCAGTCGCGCGCGCAGAGGGTGCACTTGATGCAGCGCTCGGAGTCGAGGCGGAGCATGCCGCGGAAGCGATCGGCCGGCTCCAGACGATCCTCCGGATACTGGACGGTGACCTTGCGGCGGAAGAGATGACGACCGGTCACCGCCAGACCCGCGAAGAGGTCGAGCAGCAGCAGCCGGTCGAGAAACTGCTTGAGGGCGCTCATCTCACGTCCTCCCGTTGAGCAGCACCACCAGCAGCCCGGTCACCATCAGGTTGGCGAGGGCGAGCGGGATCAGCCACTTCCAGCCCAGCGCCATCAGCTGGTCGAACCGGAAGCGGGGGAAGGTGCCGCGAAACCAGATGAAGAGGAAGAGGAAGGCGAAGACCTTGAGGAAGAACCAGACGGCCCCCGGGATCAGGTCGAGGAAGGCGAGCGCTTCGATGCTCGGGAAGGGGCGCAGCCAGCCGCCGAGGAAGACCGTCACCGCGATCGCCGAGATCACGATCATGTTCGCGTACTCGCCGAGGAAGAAGAGCGCGAAACGCACCCCGCTGTACTCGGTGTGGAAGCCCGCCACCAGCTCCGACTCCGCCTCCGGCAGGTCGAACGGGTTGCGGTTCGTCTCCGCCACCCCGGCCACGAAGTAGATGAAGAAGGCGACGATCTGGGGCACCGCGAACCAGAGGCCGCGCTGCGCCTGGCTCTCCACGATGCCGACCAGCGACATCGAGCCGGCGAGCATGAGCGGGCCGACCAGGGCGAGCCCCTGCGGCACCTCGTAGGAGACCATCTGCGCCGCCGAGCGCAGGCCGCCGAGCAGGGAGAACTTGTTGTTCGACGACCAGCCGCCGAGGATGATGCCGTAGATGCCGAGCGAGGCGAGGGCGACGACGAAGATGATCGCCGCGTCGAGATCGGTCACGTACCAGCGCGGCGCGCCGGGCGCGTTGGGAGAGGGCCCGAACGGCACCACCGAAAAGATGACGAACGCCGGCGCGACGACCAGGCAGGGGGCGAGCAGATAGGCCCAGCGCACCGCCCGGTTCGGGATCGTGTCCTCCTTGATCAGGAGCTTGAGGATGTCGGCGATCGGCTGCAGGAGCCCCCAGGGGCCGACCCGGTTCGGGCCGAGGCGCACCTGCAGGAAGCCGAGCAGCCGCCGCTCGACGAAGACGAGGTAGGCGATGATCAGCAGGATCACCACGATCGCGACCAGGAACTTCGCCGCCGGGGCGAAGAGCAGCGTGAACTGCGGCTGCCCGATCGTCTCGCGCAGCGAGTCGAGCCAGGCCCAGCTCACCGGTCGATCTCCCCGAGCACGATATCCACGGTTCCGATCAGGGCCACGAGGTCGGAGATCAGCGCCCCGCGGGACATCTCCGGCAGGGCCTGCAGGTTCATGAACGAGGTCGGGCGCACGTGGCAGCGGTACGGGTTCGTGCTCCCGTCGCCGACGATGTAGAAGCCGAGCTCGCCCTTCGGGCCCTCCACCGCGTGGTAGGCCTCGGTCGCCGCGGCGGCTTTGAGGACCCGCGGCCGCTTCGCCATGATCGGGCCGTCGGGGAGCCGGTCGAGACACTGCCGGATGATCCGCGCCGACTGCCGCATCTCCTCGATCCGCACCAGATACCGGTCGTAGGTGTCGCAGTTGTGGAAGACCGGCACGTCGAACTCGACCTCGCCGTACGCCTCGTAGGGAAGCGCCTTGCGCAGATCCCAGTCGACGCCGCTGCCGCGCAGCATCGGCCCGGTGACGCCGTAGGCGATCGCGGTCTCGGGGGGCAGCACCCCGATGCCGACCGTGCGCCGCTTCCAGATCCGGTTCTCGGTGAGCAGGTCCTCGTACTCGTCGACCTTCGCCGGGAACTCCGCGATGAACTCGCCGCACCGCTCGACCCATCCCTGCGGCAGGTCGTACGGCTGGCCGCCGGGGCGCATGCTGTTGAGGGTCAACCGGGCGCCGCAGTACTGCTCGAAGAGGTCGAGGATGAGCTCGCGCTCGCGGAAGCAGTAGAAGAACGGGGTCATCGCCCCGATGTCGATGGCGTGGGTGGCCAGCCAGACGAGGTGGCTCGAGATCCGCTGCAGCTCGGCGAGGATCACCCGGATGTAGCGGGCGCGCGGCGGCACCACCAGCCCGACGAGCTTCTCGACCGCGCCGACGTAGGCGAGGTTGTTCGTCGCCGCCGCCACGTAGTCGAGCCGGTCGGTGTGCGGCACGTTCTGGAAGAACGGGTGGAGCTCGAAGAGCTTCTCGGTGCCCCGGTGCAGGTAGCCGATGATCGGGTAGCAGTCGACGATCCGCTCGCCGTCGACCTTCAGCTTGAGCCGCATCACGCCATGGGTGGCCGGATGCTGCGGCCCGAAGTTCAGCTCCATCTCGCGCAGGCCGAAGAGCGGCTCGCCGGTCGGCGCGTTCCCGTTCACTTCTTCTCCTCCGGGCCCGACTCGGGCGCCGCCGCGGGCGGGTTCTTCACCTTCCAGCCGGTGCCGGTGCCCGCGATCGGTCCCTGGCGCGCTTCGTAGTACTCCGGATAGATCGCCGCGCCGGTGTCGATCCCCTCGACGGGGAAGTCCTTGCGCAGCGGATGGCCGTTGAACCCCTCCCAGAGCAGGATCCGGGTGAGGTCGGGGTGGTCCGCGAAGCGGATCCCGAACATGTCCCACGTCTCCCGCTCCGGCCAGTTGGCCGCCGGGTAGACCGGCACCAGGCTCGGCACCTCCCCGCCCTCGCCGACCGCGGTCTTGACCCGGACCCGGCGGTTCGCGGAGAAGCTGTAGAGGTGGACGACCACCTCGAACCGCTCCTCGCGCTTCGGGAAGTCGACGCCGCAGAGGTCGACCAGGAGCGTGAAGTCGTGTCTCTCCTTGAGCGCCGCGCAGGCGCTCCGGAACGCCTCCCGGCGCACCTCGAGGGTGAGGTCGCCGGCGAAGGTGCGGGCGCTCACGAGCGCCTCGCCGAGCGCCTCCCCGAGGGCAAGGGCGACCGGATCGTCGGCCGCCTCCTGCCACTGCGGCGCGGCCGGTTCACGCTCCCACGGCGCGAGCTCGGCGGGGGGCTTGGGGGCTTCGCTCATCGCCCCACCGCCACCGGCCGGCTCCGCGTGCGGTCGATCTTCCGCTGCAGGTGCAGCAGCCCCCAGATGAGGGCCTCGGGCCGCGGCGGACAGCCCGGGATGTAGACGTCGACCGGGATCACCCGGTCGACCCCCTGGGTCACCGCGTAGGTGCGGTACGGACCGCCGCAGGTGGCACAGGCGCCCATCGCGATCGCCCACTTCGGCTCGGGCATCTGATCCCAGAGCCGGCGGATGACCGGCGCCATCTTCTCGGTCACCGTGCCGGAGACGATCATCAGATCGCTCTGCCGCGGGGTGGAGCGGAAGACCTCGGCGCCGAAGCGCGACATGTCGTGCCGCGGGTCGAGCACCGCCATCATCTCGATCGCGCAGCAGGCCAGGCCGAACTGCATCGGCCAGAGCGAGGAGCGCCGCGCCCAGTTGTATAGCTTCTCGTAGGTCGTGGTGACGACCTCGGGTTCACCCGTCATACCCAGTCCAGAGCCTCCCGCCGCCAGACGAAGACGTAGCCGGCGATGAGGATCGTCAGGAAGAGGAACATCTCGATCAACCCGAAGAGCGCGAGCCGGTCGAGCAGCACCGCCCACGGGAAGAGGAAGATCGTCTCGACGTCGAAGATCACGAACAGGACCGCGATCAGGTAGTAGCGCACCGAGAAGCGGTGTTCGTGGGCGAAGGTCTCGGGTTCGTTGCCGCACTCGTACGGCTCGCGGTCGGTGAGCGGCGAGTTGCGCTGGCGCAGCAGCCGGCTCGCGAGCAGGAGCCCGAGCAGGATGAGCACGGTGAGCAGCGTGCAGATGAAGATCGGCAGGTACGATTCCACGGCGTCGGCTCGGGGCCCCGTTGCGGACGAAACCCGCCGGATTGTAGCCGATGCCCTTGGCCAGTCAAGCAAAGCCGAGGGGCAGATCGAAGAGCCCGTCGGTCCCGATCTCCCGGCCCTGCACGAGGACCCGGATCTCCGTACCCATCCCCTCCGGATCGAGGAGCGCCATCGCCTCGTGCCGCTGCCGCTCGCTCGCTCCGGCGAGGTCGGCGAAGAGGCCGCAGGCGGCCAGCCAGAGCGCCTGCGAGGTGAAGCCGAGGGTCGTGAGCCCGGCGGTCTCGCCGGCGCCGCGCAGCAGGTCGAAGTCGACGTGGGCGGTCAGGTCCTGCTCGCCCGGCCAGGCGAGAGCGTCGCGGTGGAGCCGGTGCCGGCGGTGGCAGGCGAGGGTCCCGTGGAAGCGGCTGCGGGGATCGTAGAGCCGGCCGCCGGCGAAACCGTAGTCGCAGGTGACGAGCAGGCCGCGGCCGAGCCGCGCCGCGAGCTCGGCGTAGAGCCGCTCCCAGGCGGGGGTGACGTCGGCGATCTGGCCCGGGGCGAGGCGGACCCCGGCCCGGCCGAGGAGCGCGGCGAGCCCGGGATCGGAGAGGGGGCGCTCCTCCCAGGCGAAACCCGAATCGGGCGCCGTGCCGACCCAGAGCTCGGCGAGCCCGTCGCCGGTGCCGATCAGGCGGTGCACCGGCAGGGCGTCGAAGAGCTCGTAGGAGAAGATCAGCCCGGCGAGCGACCGGGGGGCGATCGCCTCGAGGCCGCTGAGCGCCTCGGCGGGAGGCGGAAGAGGACGCGCCGCGCGATCGACGCCCCGCAGACGGCGGCGGCCGCCCTCGCTCGCCGCGAGCGCCGCGAGGTGCGCCCCGTCGCCGTAGCCAACCTCCAGGAAGTCGGCGGTGGCGCCGAGGTTGCGGTCGAGCCGCGCGAGGAGCCGCCCCGTCGCCCGGGCGAGGAGCGGCGAGAGGGCGGGTCCGGTGACGTAATCCCCCCGGGCGCCCACCGGCCATTCCGCGCGCCGGTAGTACCCCCCGTCGCCGTAGAGCGCTTCGGCCATGAAGGTGGCGAACGGGATCGCTCCCTCCCGCCGCACGCGCTCCCGGAGCCGCTCGGCCACGCTCGTCATGGGCGGAGTGTAGCCGGAGCGCGTGCTAGACTCCTCGCCCGATGTCCGACGGTACCCCGCGGGTCGGTGCCGACCGGCTCCTCGCTCTCACCGACCGCCTCGCCGGCCAGCGCGTCCTCGTGCTGGCCGACCTCGTCCTCGACCGTTTCCTCACCGGCAGCCCGAAGCGGATCAGCCGCGAGGCGCCGGTCCTGATCCTCCGCTACGACGGCGAGAGCGTCCTGCCCGGCGGCGGGGCGAACGCGGTGGCGAACATCCGCGCCCTCGGCGGCGAACCGCTGCCTATCGGCTTCGTCGGCGCCGACGAGTCGGGCCGCCGGCTGCGAGCCGAGCTCGCCGCTCGCGGGATCGCGACCACGGGGATCCTCGAGGTCCCGGACTACCGCACCCCCACCAAGACCCGCATCGTGGCGGGTTTCCCCCACGGCACGAAGCAGCAGATCGTGCGCTACGACGTCGAGGACGAGCTGCCGGAGGACGATGCGGCGCACGCCCGCCTCGCCGCCGGGATCCGCGCCGCCGCGGCGGACGCCCGGGTCGCGGTGGTGAGCGACTACGGCTACGGTGCCGCCCGCCCCGCGCTCCTCCCCGCGCTGCGGGAGGCGCTCGGGCCGGAAGGGGTGGTGATCGTCGACAGCCGGTACCGGCTGGGCGACTACCAGGGAGCCGACGGCGCGACGCCGAACGAGGAGGAGGCCGAGGCGCTCTTCGGCGGCCCCCTGCCCGCGACGATGCCCGCGCTCGGGCAGGCCGTCGACCGGCTGCGGGAGCGCCTCGCGGCCCGGTTCCTGCTCGTGACCCGCGGCTCGCGCGGGATGGTCCTCGCCGACGGCGGCGGCGCGGTCGCGATCCCCGTCCACGGCACCGCTCAGGTCGCCGACGTGACCGGCGCCGGCGACACCGTGGTCGGGACCTTCGCGCTCGCCCTCGCCGCCGGCGCCACCCCGGCGGAGGCGGCCCTGCTCGCCAACTACGCCGGCGGGATCGTGGTGATGAAGATGGGGACCGCCACCACCTCGCCCGCGGAGCTCGCGGCGGCGATCCGGCGCGACCCGCGGCCGCTCACGGAGGCGACATGGGCGAAGTGGTGACCGAGGTCGAGCTCGGCGAGCGGCTGCGGCCGCTGCGCGCGGCGGGGCGGCGGATCGCCTTCGCCAACGGCCATTTCGACCTCCTGCACGTCGGCCACCTGCGCTATCTGCAGGCGGCGCGCCGGGAGGCCGACCTGCTCGTGGTGGCGATCAACGACGACGACTCGGTGGCGCGTCTCAAGGGCGCCGGCCGTCCGGTCGTCCCCGCGGCCGAGCGGGCCGAGCTGCTCGCCGGCCTCGCCGCCGTCGATTTCGTCGTCGTCTTCGCCGGCGACAGCCCCGGACCGCTGCTCGCGCGGCTGCGCCCCGAGGTGCATTGCAAGGGGAGCGACTACGGCACTCCGGAGCGGGTGCCGGAGTACGAGATCGTGCGCGCCTACGGCGGCCGCACCGCGCTCGTCGGCGACCCGAAGGACCACGCGACCAGCGACCTGATCGCCCGGGTTCGCGCCCTGCCGTGAGCGGCGCGGAGCGGCTCCGCGTTCTCATCGTCCGCACGAGCTCGCTCGGCGACGTGGTGCAGGCCGTGCCGGTCCTCACCGCGCTCCGCCGGGCACTGCCGGCGGCGCGGCTCGGCTGGGTCGTCGAGGAGGGGTACGCGCCGCTGCTCGCCGGACACCCGGCGCTCGACGATCTCCTGCCGGTAGCGCTGCGGCGCTGGGGCCGGGCGCCGCTGCGCCCCGCTCACCTCGCCGAGCTCGGTGGCTTCCTCGACCGCCTCACCGGGTTCGGCGCCGACGTGGCGCTCGACCTCATGGGCAGCCACAAGGGAGCGGCGATCGCCGCCCTCTCGCTGGCGGGACGGCGCATCGGGCTCGCGGCCCGCTGTCGGCGCGAGCCGGAGAGCGCGCTCTGGATCAACGAAGCGGTGGCGAACGAGGCGCCGCACGCGGTCGACCGGTACCTCTCGCTGCTCGCCCCGCTCGGGATCCCCTCCGGCCCGGCTTCCTTCGCTCCGGAGGCCCTCTTCGCCCGCGCCCGGCCGCCGCTCCCCGCGGCGGTGGCCGCCGGCGGCCCGTACCTCTTCCTCCATCCCGGCGCCGCCTGGGGAAACAAGCGGCTGCCGGCGGCGACCTGGGCCGACGCGGTCACGCAGATCGCCCGCGCCTCGGGCCTGCGAGCCTGGATCGGCGCCGGTCCGGGGGAGGAAGCGCTCGCCCGCGAGATCGCCGCCCGCGCGCCGGGCAGCGCGGCCATCGCGGCTCCCGACCTCCCGAGCCTCGGCACCCTCCTGCGCGAAGCGCGGCTCGTGCTCGGCGGCGACACCGGTCCGCTCCACCTCGCGCATGCCCTCGGCAGCCCCGTCCTCGCGGTGATGGGCCCGACCGATCCCGGGCGGCACGGACCGTACCGGGCGCCCGAGCGGGTGGTGGCGCACCGTCTCCCCTGCAGCTTCTGCCACCGGCGGATGGCCGAACCACGCCCCTGCCTGACCGCGATCCCGGCCGGCGAGATCGCCGCCCGCGCCCTCGCCCTCCTTGCCGGGAACGCCTGATAGACTCCGTTCCCTAGAACCGAAACCGGGAGGCGGTGGCTGGCAGCGACCCGCTCCCGCCTCCGGCTGAAAGGGTCGCGAACCGCGACCGTACGGGTGACCATGGCAAGCAATCGACTCGGTGATCTCCTCGTCCAGTCCGGCAAGCTGACCCCCCAGCAGCTCCAGCAGGGCCTCGCCGCCCAGAAGGAGAAAGGGGGACGGCTCGGCTCGAACCTGGTCCGGCTCGGCTTCCTCAGCGAGAAGGAGCTCGTCGAGTTCCTCTCCCAGCACTTCGGAGTGCCCGCCATCGACCTGAACCGGGTCGAGATCGACGAGAGCGTCGTCAAGATCATCCCCGCCGACGTCGCCCGCAAGTACACGATCCTGCCGGTGACCAAGGTCGGCGCGAAGCTGACGATCGCGATGATCGATCCCACCAACGTCTTCGCGATGGACGACATCAAGTTCATGACCGGGTACAACGTCGACCCGGTCGTGGCCTCCGAGTCGGCCCTGCGGGTGGCGATCGACCGCTACTACGGCTCCACCCACGCGATCGAGCTCAAGAAGGTGATGGAGGATCTCGCCGAGCCGGCCGACACCTCCCTCGAGGTGCTCGACGAAGAGGAGGAGCTCGACATCGAGAGCCTCACGGCCGAGTCGGAAGAGGCGCCGGTCGTCAAGCTGGTGAACATCATCCTCACCGACGCGATCAAGAAGGGCGCCTCGGACATCCACATCGAGCCGTACGAGAAGGAGTACCGGGTCCGCTACCGGATCGACGGCGTCCTCTACGAGATGACCCGGCCGCCGCTGCGGCTGCGGGAGGCGATCACGAGCCGGATGAAGATCCTCGCGAAGCTCGACATCGCCGAGAAGCGGCTCCCCCAGGACGGCCGGATCAAGATCAAGACCCGGATCCAGGATCGCGTCAAGGATCTCGACTACCGGGTCTCGGTGCTGCCGACGATCTTCGGCGAGAAGATCGTGCTCCGGCTCCTCGACAAGGACAACCTGATGCTCGACATGACGCGCCTCGGCTTCGAGCCCGAGTCGCTGCAGCGCTTCGAGCAGGCGATCCTCAAGCCGTACGGCATGGTCCTGGTGACCGGCCCGACCGGCTCCGGCAAGACCAACACCCTCTACTCGGCGCTCTCGCGGATCAACACCTCCGACGTGAACATCATCACCGCCGAGGACCCGGTCGAGTTCAACCTGCCGGGCATCAACCAGGTGCAGATGAAGGAGCAGATCGGCCTCAACTTCGCCACCGCCCTGCGCTCCTTCCTGCGCCAGGACCCCAACATCATCCTCGTCGGCGAGATCCGGGACTTCGAGACCGCCGAGGTCGCGATCAAGGCGGCGATGACCGGGCACCTCGTGCTCTCGACGCTGCACACCAACGACGCGCCCTCCTCGATCAACCGCCTCATGAACATGGGGATCGAGCCGTTCCTGGTGGCCACCTCGGTGCACATGGTCGTCGCCCAGCGGTTGGTCCGGCGGGTCTGCACCTTCTGCAAGGAGCCGGTCGAGGTCCCGCCCGCGGCGCTCATCGAGGCCGGCTTCTCCGAGCGCGAGGCGCGCACCCTCAAGCTCTTCCGGGGCAAGGGCTGCGAACGGTGCAACAGCACCGGCTACAAGGGCCGGACCGGCCTCTACGAGGTGATGAGCATCGACGACGACATCCGGGAGATGATCCTCTCCGGCGCGAGCGCCATCGAGCTGCGCAACAAGGCGATCGAGCACGGCATGATCAGCCTGCGCGGCAGCGGCCTCGAGAAGATCCGCAACGGCATGACGTCGATCGAAGAGGTGGTGCGCGAGACCGTTCTCTGAGCGCGCCGCGCCCGCCCGTTCACACCCTCTTCCGGACCGTTCCGTGCGTCAGCTCGTCACCTGGTGCCTGCTCGCGACCGTCAAGACCATCAGCCACCTCTTCTTCCGGGCGGAGGTCGGCTGGATCGGTCCGCATCCGGAGCCTCCCTTCCGGGACCTCCAGCGGCTGCGGGTGGTGGCGATCCTGAACCACACCAGCCTCTACGAGCCGATCTTCACGATCACCGTGCCGTACCGCTTCCTCTGGCGGATCGCCCGGCACGGGGTGGTGGCGATCGCCGAGAAGACCCTCAAGCGTCCGGTCGTCGGGCGGTTCTTCTCCCTCATCGCCGCGCACGTCGCCTCGGTCACCCGGGAGCGCGACCACACCTGGCGCGCCGTGCTCTCCCGGATCGGTCCGGACTCGATGGTCCTGATCCTGCCCGAGGGCCGGATGATGCGCGCCAACGGCCTCGACGCCAACGGCGAGCCGATGACGGTGCGCGGCGGGATCGCCGACATCCTCGAGGCGGTCGGGGACGGGGAGATGCTCGTCGCCTACAGCGGCGGCCTCCACCACGTGCAGGCGCCGGGCGAGCTGCTGGCGCGGCCGTTTCGCCGGATCCGGATGAACTTCGAGCGGCTCGACATCGCCACCTACAACGAGGCCCGGCAACGGGAAGCGGCGGAGATCGGCGACTCGTTCAAGCGCCGGGTCAAGGAGGATCTCGAGGCCCGCCGCGACCGGAACTGCCCGCGCGCCGCCGCCTGATTCGCGTCAGGCCCGGCTGTCCCAGAGCACGTCGGGGACGCCCTGCCGCCGGTTCTCCCACCGGGCGGCGACGAAGAGCGCGTCGGAGAGGCGGTTCAGGTAGGGGATCACCCAAGGACCGATGCGCTCCTCCCGGGCGAGCCCGACCACCCGGCGCTCGGCCCGCCGGCAGACCGCGCGGGCCACGTGGAGGCCGGCCGCGGCCGGCGCGCCGGCCGGCAGGACGAAGTTCGCGAGCGGTTCGAGCGCCGCCTGCATCTCGTCGATCCAGGCCTCGAGCGCGCGGACGTGCTCCTCGCGCACCACCGGCACCGGCAGCCGCTCCTTGTCCTCCTCCGGCACGCAGAGGTCGCTTCCGAGATGGAAGAGCTCGTTCTGGATCCGGGCGACCACCGCGGCAGCCGGGCTCTCCGCGAGCTGGGCGCGCACCAGGCCGAGCACGGAGTTGAGCTCGTCGACCTCGCCGTAGGCGTCGATCCGCGCCGCATCCTTCTCGACGCGCCGGCCGCTGCCGAGACCGGTCCGCCCTTCGTCCCCGGTCCGGGTGTAGACCTTCGTGATCCGTGGCATCCGTTCGCTCCTCTTCCGCGCCGCTGATTCAAACAGAAACGCCCCCGGTGAAGGGGGCGTCAAAACAAGCTTCCCGGCAACGACCTACTCTCCCACCCACTTGCGCAAGCAGTACCATCGGCGCTGAGGGGCTTAACTGCCGTGTTCGGAATGGGAACGGGTGTTTCCCCCTCGCCACAGTCACCGGAAAACTCCAAATCAAAGAACCGTCTGCAACCGAATCGGGTGAAGCGACAGGATTCGCCGGCCAACAAGCCGCGCAATTGGTCAAGCCGAACGACCGATTAGTACGGGTCAGCTCAAGGCCTCGCAGCCCTTACACCTCCCGCCTATCAACCTGGTCATCTACCAGGGGTCTTCAGGGAGACCTCATCTCGAGGGGGGCTTCACGCTTAGATGCTTTCAGCGTTTATCCTTTCCGAACATAGCTACCCAGCGGTGCCGCTGGCGCGACAACTGGTTCACCAGAGGTTCGTCCATCCCGGTCCTCTCGTACTAAGGACGGATCCTCTCAAGTCTCCTGCGCCCGCATGAGATAGGGACCGAACTGTCTCGCGACGTTCTGAACCCAGCTCACGTACCGCTTTAATCGGCGAACAGCCGAACCCTTGGAACCTGCTTCAGCTCCAGGATGCGATGAGCCGACATCGAGGTGCCAAACCCTCTCGTCGATGTGAACTCTTGGAGAGGATCAGCCTGTTATCCCCGGCGTACCTTTTATCCGTTGAGCGATGGCCCTTCCATACGGGACCACCGGATCACTAAGCCCTACTTTCGTACCTGCTCGACTTGTGGGTCTCGCAGTCAAGCTCCCTTCTGCCTTTACACTCTACGGCTGGTTTCCAATCAGCCTGAGGGAACCTTCGGGCGCCTCCGTTACCTTTTGGGAGGCGACCGCCCCAGTCAAACTACCCGCCTGACCTTGTTCCCGACCCGGATCACGGGCCTGGGTTAGAACTCCAATACGATAAGGGTGGTATTTCACCGTTGGCTCCACCGAGGCTAGCGCCCCGGCTTCAAAGCCTCCCACCTATCCTACACATACCGCACCGGGGTTCAGGGCCAGGGTGCAGTAAAGGTGCACGGGGTCTGTCCGTCTACATGCGGGAAACCGGCATCTTCACCGGTACTACAGATTCGCTGAGCCCCTTGCGGAGACAGTGCCCAAATCGTTACGCCATTCGTGCAGGTCGGAACTTACCCGACAAGGAATTTCGCTACCTTAGGACCGTTATAGTTACGGCCGCCGTTTACCGGGGCTTCGATTCTGAGCTTCGCCTTGCGGCTGACCCATCCTCTTAACCTTCCGGCACCGGGCAGGCGTCAGACCCTATACGTCGTTTTCGACTTTGCAGAGTCCTGTGTTTTTGATAAACAGTCGCTTGGGCCGTTTCACTGCGACCGCCACGAGCTTCGGAGGCGAGCTCCTACACCCGCAACGGCACACCTTCTCCCGAAGTTACGGTGTCAAATTGCCGAGTTCCTTCGCAAGGGATCACTCAAGCGCCTTGGGATTCTCTCCCCGTCTACCTGTGTCGGTTTGCGGTACGGTCTCCGTTTTGGATCCCCATCGAGGTTTTTCTTGGCAGCATGGAGTCAGTGGCTTTGCGGCCCGAAGGCCTCGAGATCACGCCTCGGCGTTGATGGAGGAGCGGATTTGCCTACCCCTCCCGCCTACACGCTTCAACCTGCACTTCCAATCGCAGGCCCACCTATCCTTCTGCGTCACCCCTGGATCAACTCCTCACGGAGGTACAGGAATATTGACCTGTTTCCCATCGACTACGCCTTTCGGCCTCGCCTTAGGGACCGACTAACCCTGAGCGGATTGACCTTCCTCAGGAAACCTTAGACTTTCGGCGAGCGCGGTTCTCACGCGCTTTGTCGCTACTTGTGCCGGCAGGGTCGCTTCCGTGCGCTCCATCAGTCCTCACGGTCTGACTTCGACGCCCACGGAACGCTCCTCTACCACCCGATGTCGCCATCGGATTCGCAGCTTCGGTACTCAGCTTGAGCCCCGTTGAATTGTCGGCACGGAGCCGCTTGACCAGTGAGCTATTACGCTTTCTTTAAAGGGTGGCTGCTTCTAAGCCAACCTCCTGGCTGTCCCGGCGCCTCCACATCCTTTACCACTTAGCTGAGATTTGGGGACCTTAGCTGGCGATCTGGGCTGTTTCCCTTTCGACCACGAAGCTTATCCCTCGTAGTCTCACTCCCGCGGTTCACATTCACGGCATTCGGAGTTTGATTGGATTCGGTAGACGGGTAAGTCCCCTAGTCCAGTCAGTGCTCTACCTCCGCGATGCACCCGCGAGGCTGCCCCTAAAGGCATTTCGAGGAGAACGAGCTATAACGGAGTTTGATTAGCCTTTCACCCCTACCCACGGCTCATCCGAGCTGTTTTCAACCAACAACGGTTCGGGCCTCCACTGAGTGTTACCTCAGCTTCACCCTGGCCATGGGTAGATCACCCCGCTTCGCGTCTACGGCCACTGACTCGAGCGCCCATTTCGGACTCGCTTTCGCTACGGCTCGGCACGTCGCTTCGCCTCGCCAGTGACAGTAACTAGCCGGCTCATTATGCAAAAGGCACGCGGTCGCACTGGACACCCTTGCGGGGCCATAGTGCTTCCACTGCTTGTAGATGCACGGGTTCAGGTACTATTTCACTCCCCTAACAGGGGTTCTTTTCACCTTTCCCTCACGGTACTGGTTCACTATCGGTCGCAGAGTAGTATTTAGCCTTGGATGATGGTCCACCCGGATTCCCACGGGATTCCTCGTGTCCCGTGGTACTCGGGAGAGATGTTCGGGAGGCGCCGAGCCTTTCATCTACGGGGCTATCACCCTCTGTGGCGGATCGTTCCAGATCCTTCGGCTAGGCTGGCGTTTTGTGACTCCCGGGCCCGTCCGCAACCGGACCACACATCTTCCCTCGACCCCGGAAGGGCAACGCTCGCGGGCTTGACACCCTTCCGGTTTAGGCTGATCCGCGGTCGCTCGCCGCTACTGGCGGAATCGCTATTGCTTTCTCTTCCTGGGGGTACTGAGATGGTTCACTTCCCCCCGTTCGCTTCCACGGAGCTATGCATTCACTCCGGGATGGCAGGGCATTACCCCTGCCGGGTTTCCCCATTCGGAAATCTCCGGATCACGGCCTGTTTGCGGCTCCCCGAAGCTTATCGCAGCTTGCCACGTCCTTCATCGCCTCTCTGCGCCAAGGCATTCACCGTGCACCCTTATTAGCTTGACCAATCTTGAGTGACTCGCTAACCGGCGAATCTTGTCGCTTCTACCCGATTCAGTTGTCAATGAACCCCAGATGCCGCTGGCATCTGCGCTTGCGGGCGTCCCGCAACCGTACATGCCAGCGAAGCGGCCCGAGCCTGGTGGAGCTGATCGGGCTCGAACCGACGACCTCCGCCTTGCAAGGGCGGCGCTCTCCCAGCTGAGCTACAGCCCCTCGTGGCCGAACCGCCCCAGCTCTGGTGGGCCTAGGTAGATTTGAACTACCGACCTCACGCTTATCAGGCGTGCGCTCTGACCAACTGAGCTATAGGCCCAGCCCCGGGAAACCTGCCGGTTCCCTGGAAACTGAACAGAGGCGTCGACGATCGACCTGGTTGACCGGCGCGTCCGGCGGCACGAGACCGCGCACGCGACGGAACCTCAGAAAGGAGGTGATCCAGCCACAGGTTCTCCTGCAGCTACCTTGTTACGACTTCACCCCAATTACCGACCATACCATGGGCAGCTGCCTCCTTGCGGTTAGCGCACCGACTTCCGGTACAGCCGGCTTTCGTGATGTGACGGGCGGTGTGTACAAGGCCCGGGAACGTATTCACCCCGGCGTTCTGATCCGGGATTACTAGCGATTCCAGCTTCATGCAGTCGAGTTGCAGACTGCAATCCGTACTGGGGACGGTTTTTTGGGATTAGCTCCAGCTCGCGCTCTTGCAGCCCATTGTGCCGCCCATTGTAGCACGTGTGTAGCCCTGGACATAAAGGCCATGAGGACTTGACGTCATCCCCACCTTCCTCCCCGATTTCCGGGGCAGTCTCCCTAGAGTGCCCGACCTTACTCGCTGGCAACTAAGAATAGGGGTTGCGCTCGTTGCGGGACTTAACCCAACATCTCACGACACGAGCTGACGACAGCCATGCAGCACCTCGATGGCAGCTCCCGAAGGAGAGACCCTGTTTCCAGGGTTGTCCACCACCGTTCGAGCCCAGGTAAGGTTCTTCGCGTTGCATCGAATTAAACCACATGCTCCACCGCTTGTGCGGGCCCCCGTCAATTCCTTTGAGTTTCAGCCTTGCGACCGTACTCCCCAGGCGGGGTACTTAACGCGTTAGCTAAGGCACCGCAGGGGTCGATACCCGCGACACCGAGTACCCATCGTTTACAGCGTGGACTACCAGGGTATCTAATCCTGTTTGCTCCCCACGCTTTCGCGCCTCAGCGTCAGAACCGGTCCAGGTAGCCGCCTTCGCCACCGGTGTTCCTCCCAATATCTACGCATTTCACCGCTACACTGGGAATTCCACTACCCTCTCCCGGCCTCGAGCCCGGCAGTTTCAAAGGCAGTTCCTCGGTTGAGCCGAGGGATTTCACCTTTGACTTGCCAAGCCGCCTACGCGCCCTTTACGCCCAATAATTCCGAATAACGCTCGCCCCCTCTGTATTACCGCGGCTGCTGGCACAGAGTTAGCCGGGGCTTCCTCTGGAGGTACCGTCAAGGTCACCGGCTGTTAACCCGCGACCCTTCGTTCCCCCTAACAGGAGTTTACAACCCGAAGGCCTTCATCCTCCACGCGGCGTTGCTGGATCAGGCTTGCGCCCATTGTCCAATATTCCCCACTGCTGCCTCCCGTAGGAGTCTGGACCGTGTCTCAGTTCCAGTGTGGCCGTTCACCCTCTCAGGCCGGCTACTGATCGTCGCCTTGGTAGGCCATTACCCCACCAACAAGCTAATCAGCCGCGGGCCCCTCCAAAAGCGCCAGCTTGCAAGCATAGGCCGGCTTTCCTCGCGGAGCAGAACCCCGCGAACGTATGCGGTATTAGCCCGAGTTTCCCCAGGTTATCCCCCACTTCTGGGCAGGTTACCCACGTGTTACTCACCCGTCTGCCGCTCTACTCGGGGCCGAAGCCCCTTTCGCGCACGACTTGCATGTGTTAGGCACGCCGCCAGCGTTCATTCTGAGCCAGGATCAAACTCTCCAGTTTGGATCCTGCAGACCGCTCGGACCGGCTAAGGGCCCGGCGGTCATCGTTGCTTCACTCTCGGGTCGACCTTGCGGCGACCCAAGGAATTGGCGTCGAACTTTCCTCTGTTCAGTTTTCAAAGAACCGGAGCGCCAGTTCCCCGGCGCGGATCTGTGACTTTATCGACTCGTCACAGCGATGTCAACCCCCGAAGCCGCTCTCGCGCTTCTAGCCCTTCCGACTCCCTGCACGGGGTGGTAGCGGCCTGCTGCTGGGCTCCCCGGCCGCCCTTTTCACCTTCCCGGCGGCGGGGAGGAGAAGAGTACACCGGCCGTTTCCGGCCGTCAACCCCCCGGCGTGAAGATCAGCCGCCGCCCCTCCACCCGCCAGCGGCGGGTCAGGAGGAGCCGGAGCGCGTCCGGGTAGGCGAGGTGCTCTTCGGCCAGGATCCGCGCCGCGAGGGCGGCCTCGTCATCTCCCTCCGCCACCGCCACCGGGCGCTGCACGACGATCGGCCCGCTGTCGAGCTCCGCGTCCACGAGGTGGACCGTGCAGCCGCTCACCCGCACGCCGTGGCCGAGCGCCTGCCGCTGGGCGTGCAGGCCGGGGAAGGCCGGGAGCAGGCTCGGGTGGATGTTGAGGATCCGCTCGGGAAAGCTCGCCACGAAACGGGGCGACAGGAGCCGCAGGTAGCCCGCCAGGCAGACCCACTCCACGCCGGCCCGCCGCAGCGCCGCGAGGATCGCGGCCTCGTGGCTCTCCCGGTCCGGGAACTGCTGCCGGGGGATCGCCAGCGCCGGGAGCCCGCGCTCGCGGGCCCGCTCGAGGCCGGGAGCGTCCTCGTGGTCGGAGAGCACCAGCGCGATGCGCGCCGGTACCTCGCCGCGCGTCATCGCGGCGTGCAGGGCGATCAGGTTGCTGCCGCGGCCCGAGAGCAGGACCGCGACCGGCACCGGTCCGGCGCCGCTCACGGCGTGGCGTCCACGGTGCCGGCGGTGAGCCCGAGGTCGTAGATCACGCCCCGCTCGCCCTCGCGCACGGAACCGATCACCTGGAACCGCTGCCCGGCTCCGGCGAGCCGCTGCGAGACCTCGCGCGCCGCTTCCGGCGCCACCACGGCGACCATCCCGATCCCCATGTTGAAAACGCGGAGCATCTCCTCGAGCTCGATGTCGCCAGCCTCCTGGAGCACGCGCAGGGGCGCCGGCACCTCCCAGCTCCCGAAGCGGATCTCGGCGACCATTCCCGGCGGCAGCACCCGTGGCAGGTTGTCGGTGAGGCCGCCGCCGGTGATGTGGGCGAGGGCATGGAGCCCCGGATGCCCGAGCAGCGGCCGGAGCGGCGCGAGATAGGAGAGATGGGGTGCGAGCAGCCAGGCGCCGAGCCGCCGTTTCTCGGGATCGCCCGGGATCCGGTCGCGCAGGCCGAGCCCCATCGTCTCGAAGAAGACCTTGCGGGCGAGCGAGTAGCCGTTCGTGTGCAGCCCCGCCGAGGGGAGCCCGAGCAGGAGGTCGCCCGGCCGCACGCGGCTGCCGTCGAGGAGGGCGGCGCGGTCGGCGAGGCCGACGATGAAGCCCACCAGCTCGTAGTCGCCCGGCTGGTAGAAGCCCGGCATCTCGGCGGTCTCGCCGCCAAGCAGCGCGCAGCCGTTCTCCCGGCAGCCGGTGGCCACCCCCCGCACCAGCTCGACGAGGCGCGCGGGATCGAGCACGCCGGCGCCCACGTAGTCGAGGAAGAAGAGCGGCACCGCCCCCTGCACGAGGATGTCGTTGACGCAGTGGTTCACGAGATCCCGCCCGACGGTGGAGAAGTCGCCGGCCAGCCGCGCCACCGCGAGCTTCGTCCCGACGCCGTCGGCCGAGGCCACGAGCACCGGCTCGGCGAGCCCCGTGAGGTCGGGCCGGAAGAGCCCGCCGAAGCTGCCGATCTCGGAGAGCACCCCGGGACCGAAGGTGCCGCGGGCGAGCTTGCGCACCTCGGCGAGGCCGCGCTCCTGGGCGGCGATGTCGACGCCCGCGCGGGCGTAGGCGCTGTCGGATCTGCGGGAACGAGCCATCGGTCAGGAGAGGGAGAGCGTTCGCACCCCGGCTCACCGCTCGTCGTCGGCGAGCGGAAAGAGCGGCGCCTGGGCCGGATCGCCTCCGGTCGGAGCCACCCGGTAGTCACCGGACCAGCAGGCGGTACAGAAGCTCTCGGCCGGGCTGTCCACCACGCCGAGCAGGCCTTCGAGCGAGAGATAGCCGAGCGAGTCCGCCCCGATGAACTGCCGGATCTCCTCCAGCTCGCAGCGCGCGGCGATGAGGTCGGTCCGCCGAGGCGTGTCCATGCCGTAGTAGCAGGGCCAGCGGGTGGGCGGGGAGGAGATCCGCAGGTGGACCTCCCGCGCTCCGGCTTCGCGCACCATCTGCACGATCTTCCGGGAGGTGGTACCGCGGACGATCGAGTCGTCGACGAGCACGACCCGCCGCCCCGCGATCACGCCGCGCACCGGGTTGAGCTTCACCTTCACGCCGAAGTTCCGGATCGTCTGTTTCGGTTCGATGAAGGTCCGGCCGACGTAATGGTTCCGGATCAGCCCGAACTCGAGCGGCAGGCCGGATTCGCGGCTGAAGCCGAGGCCGGCGAGCAGCCCGCTGTCGAGCACCGGCACCACGAGGTCGGCCGCCGCCGGCTGCTCGCGGGCGAGCTGGGCGCCCATGCGGCGGCGCACCTCGGCGACGCTCTCGCCGAAGAGGAGGCTGTCGGGGCGGGCGAAATAGACGTGCTCGAAGATGCAGCGGGTCGGCCTCGTGCTGCCGCACAGGCGATGACTCTCGATCGCGCCGGCGCCGTTGCGCAGCGCGATCACCTCGCCGAGCTCGACCTCCCGCACGATCCGCGCCCCGAGCAGGTCGAACGCCCCGCTCTCGGAGGCGAAGCAGGGCGTGCCGTCGAGATCGCCGAGCAGCAGCGGGCGGAAGCCGTGGCGATCCCGGGCCGCCACCAGCACCTCCTCGCCGAGGAGGAGGAGCGAGAACGCTCCCTCGACCTGTTCGAGCGCCACCATCAGCGACTCCACCACGTCGCGGCGCGGGTTGCGCGCCATCAGGTGGAGCACGACCTCGGTGTCGCTCGTCGTCTGGAAGATCGAGCCCGACCGCTCGAGCTCGCGGCGCAGCTCGCCGGCGTTGGTCAGATGGCCGTTGTGGACGACGGCGAGAGTGCCCATCGAGGTCCGCACCGCGATCGGCTGCGCGTTCATCAGGGCGCTCGCGCCCGCCGTCGAGTAGCGGGTGTGGCCGATGGCCCGGCAGCCGGGGAGACGGCGGAGCACCTCGCCGTCGAAGATGTCGGCGACGTGCCCCATGCCGACCTTCACGGCGAACCGGCCTTCGTCATCGGCAGTGGCGATGCCGGCGCTCTCCTGCCCCCGGTGCTGCAGGGAGTAGAGCCCCAGGTAGGTGAGGTTCGCGGCGTCGTCGTGACCGCCGATACCGAAGATGCCGCACATCGCGCCGAGCCTATCCCGACCGCCGCGTCCGGCCCAGCGGACCGCTCACCGCCCGAGCGCCCGCGGCAGGGCCGCCGTCCACTCCCGGGCGAGCGCGGCGACCTCGACCCGCAGCCGGCCGCCGTCGAACTCCACGCTCAGCTCCTCGCCACCCACCTCGCCCGCCTCGTGGACCGGCACCCCCGCCTCCTCGGCGAGCCGCAACGCCCGCTCGACGCTGCGTGGCGGCACCGCCACGAGCGCCCGCGCCTGGCTCTCGGAGAAGAGCGCCGCCGCCCCCAGCGCGGGGAAGCGGAGGGTAGCGCCGAGGCGACGGGGGAAGGTGGCTTCGGCCAGCGCCACCGCGAGCCCCCCTTCGGCGAGATCGTGCGCGGTGCGCACCAGCCCGGCGCCGACGAGCTGCCGCAGGAGCCGGGCGAGCCGCGCCTCGGCCGCGAGGTCGACCGCCGGCGGGAGGCCCTGCTCGCTCTCGTAGCAGTGCCGCAACCAGGCCGCGCCGCCGAACTCCTCCCCGGTGGTGCCGAAGAGGAGCACCCGGTCGCCGGGATGCGCGAAGCCGGGCTCGGGCAGGTTGCCGAGGTCCGGGATCAGCCCCACCATCGCGACGGTCGGGGCCGGATGGATCGAGCGGTCGGCGGTGGTGTTGTAGAGCGAGACGTTGCCCGAGATCACCGGCACGGCGAGCGCCCGGCACGCTTCGGCCATCCCGAGCACGCACTCCCGGAACGACCACATCACCTCCGGGATCTCCGGGCTGCCGAAGTTCAGGCAGTCGCTGAGCCCCACGGGTTCGGCCCCGACGCAGGCGAGGTTGCGCACCGCCTCGGCCACCGCCTGGGCGCCCCCACGGCGCGGATCGAGATGGCAGTAGACCGGGTTCACGTCGCAGGTCATCGCGAGGCCGGTAGGCGTCCCCTTGAGCAGGAGCACCGCCGCGTCCCCGCCGGGGCCGGCGACGGTGTTCGTCCGCACCGTATGGTCGAACTGCCGGTAGAGCCACTCCTTGCTCGCGAGCTCCGGGGTGGCGAGCAGCCTCTTCAGATCGCCGGCCGGATCGGCGGGCACCGGGACCGCGGGCGGCGCCTGGCGGGCGGCGAGATCGGCGGGGGCCGCCACCGGACGGCGGTAGACCGGCGCCTGGTCGGTGAGCGGCCGGATCGGCAGGTCGGCGGCGAGCCGCCCCTGGAAGTGGACCCGCACGCGCCCGTCGGCGGTCAGCTCGCCGATGCGCGCCGTCTCGACGCCCCACTTCCGGAAGACCCGCTCGACCTCCTCCTCGCGGCCCCGCTTCACGACGAGCGCCATCCGCTCCTGCGACTCGGAGAGCATGATCTCGTACGCCCCGAGCCCGGCGCCGCGCAGCGGCACGCGGTCGAGGTCGAGGCGCAGGCCCATCCCCCCGCGCGCGGCCATCTCGAGCGTCGAGCTGGTGATCCCGGCCGCCCCCATGTCCTGGACGGCGACGATCGCCTGCGACCGCATCGCTTCGAGGCACGCCTCGAGGAGCACCTTCTCGGCGAACGGATCGCCCGCCTGCACGATCGGCAGCTCCTGCTCCCGCTCGTCGTCGAAGCTCCCGGAGGCCATGGCGGCGCCGTGGACCCCGTCGGCGCCGGTCCGGCTGCCGGCGTAGAGCAGCGGGTTGCCGACGCCGGCCGCCCGGGCGCGGAAGATCCGCTCCCGGCGAGCGATGCCGAGCGCGAAGGCGTTGACCAGGATGTTGCCGTCGTAGCTCCGGTGGAACCCCGTCTCGCCGCCGACGCACGGCACCCCGACGCGGTTGCCGTAGTCGGCGATGCCGCGCACGACGCCGTCGACCAGCGCCCGCATCCGCGGCGCCTCGAGCCGGCCGAAGCGGAGCGAATCCATGCAGGCGATCGGCCGCGCCCCCATCGTGAAGATGTCGCGCAGGCAGCCGCCCACCCCGGTGGCCGCCCCCTGATACGGCTCGAGGAAGCTCGGGTGGTTGTGGCTCTCGATCTTGAACACCGCCACCCAGCCGTGGCCGATGTCCACCACCCCGGCGTTCTCCCCCGGCCCCTGGACGACATGCGGCCCGCTCGTGGGGAACTCGCGCAGATGGACCTTCGACGACTTGTACGAACAGTGCTCCGACCAGAGCGCCGAGGTGATGCCGAGCTCGGTCCAGGTCGGGGTGCGGCCGAGCAGCTTGACCAGCCGCTCGTACTCCTCCGCGACGAGGCCGTGCGCCGCGGCCAGCGCGGCGTCGACCCGCGGCTCCTCCCGCTTCTTCATCGTCCGCCTCCCGCCCCCCGGGCCGCTCCGACCGCGCCCGCGAAGAAGGCGAGCCCGGCCGTGTTGCCCAGGATCTCCTCGGCGCAGCGCTCCGGATGGGGCATCAGGCCGAGCACGTTGCCGCCGGCGTTGCAGAGTCCCGCGATCGCGTTCGCGGCGCCGGTCTCGTCGGCGGCCGCCTCCGGTACCGTGCCGTCGGCCTCCACGTAGCGGAAGACGACCTGCCGGGCGGCCTCCAGCTCGGCGAGCGCCGCCGGCCGATGCGCGTACCGTCCGGCGCCGTGCGCGACCGGCATGCGGACGATCTCCCCCTCGCGGTAGCGGCCGGTGAACGGCAGGTCGGTCCGCTCGACGCGCAGGTGGACGTCGCGGCAGACGAAGCGCCCGCTCCGGTTCGCGAGCATCGCGCCGGGGAGCAGCCCCGCTTCGAGGAGGATCTGGAAACCGTTGCCGATCCCCGCGACCAGCCCGCCCCGCTCGGCGTGCCGCCGCACCGCCGCCATCACCGGCGCCTGCGCGGCGAGGGCGCCGGGGCGCAGGTAGTCGCCGTACGAGGCGCCGCCCGGCAGCACCACCAGGTCACACCCCTTCAGGTCGCTCGCCTGGTGCCAGAGGAAGGTCACCTCCTGGTCGAGGACGTGCTTGAGGACGTGGTAGACGTCATGGTCGCAGCTGGCGCCCGGAAAGACGACGACCCCGCATCTCATGACCGCGGCCGCCCCTCCACCTCGATCTCGTACTCCTCGACCATCGGGTTGGCGAGCAGCCGCTCGCACATCTCGCGCACCCGCTTGCCCGCCCGGGCGGCGGTGAGGTCGCCGAGATCGAGCTCGAAACGCCTGCCGGCGCGCACTTCGCGCACCTCGGAGAAACCCAGCCCCGCGAGCGCCTCGCGGATCGCCTTGCCTTCCGCATCGAGGATCTCGCGCCGCGGGTAGATCGTCACCGTCGCCTTCACTCTGTCACCTCCAGCCAGGGAGTCGCCGTGAACTGATCGCTGATGACCACCTCGGCACGGGAGCCGAGGCGGTCGAGCTGCTCGCCGAGCGCCGCGGCCGCGAGCGCCGGCAGGTTGTTGGTGCGGGAAAGGTGGTAGCCGACCACCCAGCGCAGGCGGCTGCCGGCGAGCTCGGCCAGGCCGTCGGCGGCCTGGTCGTTCGAGAGGTGGCCATGCCGCCCGGCCACCCGCTGCTTGAGCACCCACGGGTAGGGGCCGCGGCGCAGCATGCCGAGGTCGTGGTTCGCCTCGAGCAGGAGCAGGTCGATCCCGGTGAGGCGCCCCCAGGCGAGCCGGCTCGCGCAGCCGAGGTCGGCCACCAGCGCGAGCCGCCGGCCAGCATCGTCCTCGACCACGTAGCCGACCGGCTCGCGGGCGTCGTGGGGAAGGGCGAACGCCTCGACCCGGAACCCGGGCACCTCCACCGTCTCTCCGGAGCGGATCCGCCGGCCGCGGTCGCGCAGCTCGGCCCCGGCTTCGCCGCCGGCCCAGGTCCCTTCGGTGGCCCAGACCGCGACGCCGTGCCGCCGGGCGAAACGCTCCGCCCCGCGGACGTGGTCTTCGTGCTCGTGGGTGAGGAAGAGGCTCCCGATGCTCGCGGGATCGACCCCGCGGGCGCGGATCCGGCGTTCGAGCTCGCGGCAGGAGAAGCCGGCGTCGAGCAGCAGCCGGTGCGGGCCGGAGCTGACGAGGACGGCGTTCCCGCCGCTCCCCGATCCGAGCACCGAGGCGCGCAACCCCGGACCGCCCTCCGGCCCCGCAAAGCTCACCGATTCATGCTACCACCGGCTCTGCGGCCGGCGCCGAATCCTAGAACTCGTAACCGCGGCCCTGCTCGAGAAAGTCGATGTCCGGGTTGCCCAGCGCCCGGATCTCCTCACGGATCCGGGTCCGGCAGGGGGGCTTGAGGTGATGCAGGAGGATCGGCACCCGCCGCTCCAGCTTCCGCAGCTCGCTCTCGAGCGTGCGGGGGGTGAGATGGAGCGAGACGTCGGCCACCCGCTGCAGGCCGTTGTCGAAGCTGGTGTCGAGGCAGATCGCCTTGAGGTGCGGGGTGGCGTTGGCGATCTCCCAGAGCCGCCGGGTCGGACCGGTGTCGCTCGACCAGAGCACTGCCGATTCGCCGTCCTCGATCAGGAAGCCGTGCGTGGGCACCAGGTGATCGACGGGGATCGGCGTGAAACGGACGCCGCCCACGGTGACCGGCCGTTCGTCGACCAGCTCGTGGAAACGGACCGCGGGCAGCAGGTGGTTGGGCAGGCGGGTGAAGTCCGGCCAGGTGTCGTTGTTGAACAGATGCTTGCGCAGCGCGTAGATCGTCGCCGCCGAGGCGTGGACGTCGACCGCCTCGCGCACCCGGCCGAAGACGTTCTCGACGAAGAAGGGCAGCGAGGTGGTGTGGTCCATGTGCGAATGGCTGAGCACGATCGATTCCACCGCCTGCTGCCGCTCGATCGAGAGCGCCTGCGACAGCGAGCCGGCATCGAGGGCCACGCGGTCGTTGACCAGCAGACAGGTCATCCGGCAATCGAGGCTTTCACCGCCGAACACGCCCAGGGTTTCGATCTTCATCGTGTGTCCACCACTCTAATCGGTGTCGGGGTGGCCCGACAAGGACGCCAGCAGCTCCTCGCCCGCCGCGAGCGTGAGCTCACCCCGTTCGTACAGCCTGGCGAACGCCGCCACGACCTCCGGCGCGTGCTGTCGGCCAGCCTGGCCGATGATCTCGGCCGCCGCCACGCCGGGGTCGAGACCCCGGCGGTAGGGCCGGTCGGAGGTCATCGCGTCGTAGGTGTCGGCCACGGCGACGATCCGCGCCGCGAGCGGGATCGCCTCGCCCGCGAGGTGATCGGGATAGCCGTTGCCGTCGATCCGCTCATGGTGGTTGCGCACCACCGGCACCAGCGGCCGGAGGCTCCGCACCCGCGCCACGATCTCCGCGCCTTCGAGCGCGTGCCGCTCCATGGTGGAGCGCTCCTCGTCGTCGAGCGGGCTCTCCTTGCGCAGGATGGCGTCGGGAATCGCGATCTTGCCGATGTCGTGGAGCGCCGCCCCCACCCAGAGCCGCTCGAGCTCGGAACGCTCGAGGCCGAGCTCGCGGCCGAGCAGCAGCGAGTAGCAGACCACGCGCCGGATGTGCCCGCCGGTGTACGGGTCGCGCTTTTCGACCGCCTCGGCGAGCGCGGTCACGGTATCGATGAACTGGCGCTTTTCCGCCTCGTGCAGGCGGGCGTTTTCGAGCGCGTGCGCGAGCGGCCCGGCGAACAGCCGCAGCCGGCGCAGGTCGTCCGCGTCGAACGCCTCCCGGTCGAGGGCGTTGAGGAGCTGGAGCACGCCGATGACGCGGCCGCGCGCCACCAGCGGGACCGCCAGCACGCTGCGGGTATGGAACTCCGAGGCCGCATCCCCGCGCCACCGCGGATCCCGTTCGGCGTCGGTGACGAGCGCGGGCTCGCCGCTGACGGCCACGGCGCCGACGATGCCGGTGCCGAGCGGCACCCGGAGACCCCGGATCCGGCCCGCAACCTGTCCGCGCACGACGCGGAAGAAGAGCTCGCCGCGCTCCTCGTCGAGCTCCCAGATCGACCCCGTCTCGGCCCGGCAGAGCCGCTCGGCGTGCTGGAGCGCGAGCTCGAGGACTCGCTGCCGGTCGAGCGTGCCGGCGAGCTCGACCCCGATCTCGAGCAGCGTCTCGTACTCGGCGAGACGCTGCCGGAAACCGGCGGCGCCCTCAGAAGGAGGTGCCGATCCAGAAGGAGGTGCGGAAGCCACCGCCGATCGAGTCCTTGAAGTCCCAGCGCTGCGCGAAATCCCAGTTCAGATCGAGCCCGCCGAACTGGACCGTGAGCCCCCAGCCGTAGGAGGAGACGCCGTCCGCCAGCCGGCGCTCGTCGCTGTTCCAGAAGCGGAAGCCCTGGCCGGCGTAATCCCACCAGGCCCCGCCCACGTCGAGGAAGATCCGGCCGCGGACGCCGCGGATCCCGAGGATCGGGGTCGCGAGGACGTCGACGAGCGGGAAGCGCAGCTCGAAGTTCGCGAAGAAGGCCCGGTCGCCCGCCAGCTCGCGGAAGTCGAGGCCGCGCAGGGTGTTGAGGCCGCCGAAGTAGTACGGCGTGGGGAGGTTGCCGTTGGCGACCCCGGCGAAGAGGCGCAGCGAGAGGTTGCTCCGCTCCGTCAGCTGCACGTACTGCCGCCAGTCGAGATCGTAGTTGGCGCTCAGCGTGCCGTGGCCGTCGAGGTCGGGCGCGTAGCTCGCCGAGAGCCGGTAGCGGCGCCCCGCGATCGGCCCCCACGGAGCGAACACCGCGGTGTCGCCCACGAGGGCGGCCTGCACCATCGGGAAGTCGTCCTTGTACGTTTCGATCGTGTAGACCGGCAGCTGGGTCTGGGGGTCGAAGATCAGCCGCTGGAAGTCGTACTCGCGGAAGATGTACCCCACCCCGAGCTCGAGCCGCCGGTAGAAGTCGAACGGATACTCGAGCGATCCGACCAGCCCGGTCACCGAGTAGGCGGCCCGGCCGCGCTGCCGGATGCCGCGCGACTCGTCGATGCCGAGGTAGAACGTGCGGTCGTCGAAGGCGCGGAGCGACCAGTTGAGACGCCGCGAGAGGTTCGTGTAGACGATGTCGAAGTTCGAGAAGCTCTCGATCGAGCTGAAGGCCGCGATCAGCCGCCGGTCGCCGAGGTAGTCGCTGAAGGAGAGGTAGGTGTAGCCGAGGAACGTCTGGTCGTCGGTCACCCCGACGGAGGCGCCACCGTCCTCGAGGAAGAGCTTCATCCCCCGGTAGGGGGTGAGGTTGGCGTCGTCGAGCGTGACCCGGATGTCCGGCTCGAAGGCCGCGGTCGCCGCCGGGGCGACCGGTTCCGCCGCCGGTTCGGTCTCCGGCTCCGCCGCCGGCTCCGCAGCCGGTTCGACGCGGAGCGGCTCGTCGAGATCCGCGAGGTAGAGCTCGAACTGCCCGCGCCAGAAGCCGGTGTAGACGAGCCGGTCCCCCTCCGGCGTGCGGAGGATCGTCGGCATGAAGCAGCCGGTGACGGCGTTGGTGTGCTTGGCGAGCTCGCCGGTCGCCAGATCGAGCGACCAGATGTTGTCGGCGCCGCTGCGGTCGGAGGTGAAGTAGAGCCGCTGGCCGTCACTGCCGAAGACGGCGTCCTTGTCGCTCCACTCGCCGCTGGTCAGCTGGACGCGCTCGCCGCTCGCCAGGTCCAGCCGGTAGAGATGCGCGTGTTCGCCGTCGGGCATTCCGCTCCAGACCAGCGTCTTGCCGTCCGGGGAGAAGACCGGCGCCCCGTCGTAGGTCCCGTCGTCGGTGAGGTTGGCGAGCTCGCCGGTCGCGAGGTCGAGGGTGAAGATGTCGAAGCTGCCGCCGCGGTTGCCGGAAAACGCCACCCGCCGGCCGTCCGGGCTGAACGCCGGCCCGTGCTGCTGTTCGACCTCCATGTCGATCACCCGGTCGAGCTTGCGGGCGAGCACGTCGACGAGCACCAGGCTGCGCCCCCGCTCCCGCTTGGCGAAGACCGCGAGCCGGTTGCCGTCGGGCGAGAAGGCGAGGTCCCGCCCCATGCGCGCGCCGCTGGTCACGAACTGGCTGACCAGGTACTGGTAGTCGCTCGAGAAGCCGCGGGTGAGGTTGCCCACCGGCAGGCGCTTGCGGGCATCGAAGAGGATCACGTCGACGTCGTCGCGCACCGTCGAGAGCGCCGCCACGAGGTCGCCCGAGGGCGAGGCCGCCGGCGAGAGCGTCTGCCCTCGCTGCCCCTCCTCGTACCGGAAGCGCCGGCCGAAATCGGAAGGCTCGCCGGTGGCCACGAGCTGCGGCAGGTACTGCTGGCGCAGCCAGCGCCGGAACTCGGCGTCGAAATCCTCGGCGCTGATGCGAAACGCCCGTTCGACCGCCTTCTCCACCCGCCCGCCGAGGGTGTTGCGGAACTCGTAGACGAAATCCCGGAACCCCTCCTTGCCCCAGCGGTGCTCCATGAAATCGAAGGCGGCGTGCCCGAAACGGTAGGCGAAGAAGCCCGTGACCCCGCGCTGGACGATCGAGGGAACCCGGTCGTTGACCACCGCGTCGCGCAGGAACATCCGGTCCGACGTCCCCTCGTCCTTGGCCATGTAGCTCGCCATCCCCTCCATCACCCACTGGGGGACGCCGAGGCCGCGGCTGAGCTGCCCCTGGAAGAGGATCTCGTACTGGAAGATGTGGGTAAGCTCGTGCTGGATGAGCGCGAAGAGCTCGCCGTCGGGCAGGTCGACCGGCAGCACCATCCGGTTGCGCACCGGGCTGGCGAAGGCGCCGACCCCTTCGGGGATGAAGTTGACGATGATGTTGTTCTGCTCGAACGCGGAGTGGGTCTCGTAGAAGACGAGCGGCGTCGGCTTCTGGATCTGGAAGTCGAACCCTCGCGAGAGCCGGTCGTAGGCGCTCTCGGCGAACGAGACGATCTTCTCGAGCTGCGCCGGGTCGGTGGTGTAGTGGTAGACGTCGAAGTGGGGCGAATGGTAGATCCGCCAGTCGAACTCGCGGTACTGGATCTTGTTCTTGCCGAACGACGGGTAGAGGCTCTGCGCCGCGACCCGCGCCGCGCTCGGCGGCAGCACCACGAGGAGCGTGATCAGAAACCGCAGCAGCCGGCCTGGACGGTGCACACCCACGGAAGGCTCCTTTCGCTCAATCGGTCAGCAACAGCCGCGAGGCCTCGACCTGCTTCTGGGTGAAGACGCCCGCGATCCGGTCCTCGAGCGCGCGCAGGTTCTCGAACATCCCCAGCAGCGGGTCCGCCTTCTCCCCTTCGATCTGCTTGAAGTCCTTGAAGTTGTCGTGGAAGAGCAGCTCGCCGGTGCGGCCGTCGTAGACCTGGAAGACGATGTCGTACTCGAAGCCGGTCTGCTCGACGAGCACCTGCCGGTAGTAGGTGCGGCCGTCGTAGGGGGAGACGTACTCCTCGGTCCGGTAGCCGCTCTTGTCCTGGACGTCGAAGTCGAGGCTGCCGGTCAGGATGAGATCGGTCTGCAGCCGCTCGCCAAGCGCCCGCCAGAAGTCGCGGTTGCGCGAGAGCAGGTCGAGCTCGTAGGTCGGGTAGTCGACGCGGCCGCTTTCGACCAGCTTCAGATCGGTCTCGCGCCGCAGCAGCTTGGTGAGGTGGCGCTCGAACTCCTGCTGGACGTCGACGCTCGACTCGGACTGGCGGCCGGCACCCTCCCGCCCGACGGTGATGAAGGGGGCGATCGCCACCGTGCGGCGGCCGGCGAGGTCGATCTTGGCGCGCACCGGCAGCTTGATGCGCACCTCCACCACGCCGGCGGCGAGCGGCGAGGCGCCGAGCAGGAGCGCGAGCAGGAGGGCGGCGGTGAGCGGTCGCGACATCGGCGGGCTCCTTCGGATCGGGCGGCGCGAGCGGCAGCGATGGCGGAACCGGTTCGTGACGCGCTCCGGGCTGTCAGGGAGTGGGGGCCGGCGCCGGCGGCGGAGGCCGGAACCCCTGGTAGAACTCGTTGAATCGATTGAAGTTCTGACGCACCTGGCGGTTCTCCGGAGCGAGCCGCAGAGCCTCCCGGTACGCCGCCAGCGCCTCGTCGAAGCGGCCGAGCGCCTCGAGCGCCACCGCCTGATTGTCGAGCAGCCGGGCGTCGTCGGGGCGCGCCCCGCCCGCGGCCTGGAAGCGGAAGAGGGCTTCGCTCCAGAGCCCGCGGCGGGCCATCTCGATGCCAAAGCGGGCCTGCGAGGCGGCGTCCTTCGCCGGACGCGCCGAACCGCAGCCGGCCATCGCCAGCGCCAGCGCCATGAGCATCAGGATACGCCGTGCGCTCTCTGCCATCCCCGTTGCGCTCCTCTCCGTTCCGGAACTGCCGGCGCCGAGTATACCCAAGCGCCGGCACGGGTCCCGGAGGGCAAGGCGAGCGATCCACCGGGCGTCCGGCGTCCTTCTTCTTCCCGGAGATCGCCATGGAACGCCTCCCCACCGACCGCCAGCTCCTTATCGCCCTCCACGCCGACGAGGGCCTCTCGCGGCCGGCCGCCTGCGCGCTCGGCGTCTCGCTCGCCGCCTGGCGCGACGCCGGGCCGGAGCCGGGGCTCGCCCGCACTCTCGGCGTGCCCGCCCGGCAGCTCGCGCGCGGCCGCGAGCTGCTGCCCCACGCCGCCGCCCTCGCCGCCGCGGCCGAAGCGCGAGCGGCCGAGGCCGGGGCCCGGATCGTCACCCTCGCCGATGGGGAGTACCCCCCGGCGCTCCGCGACCTGCGGCTGCCACCGCCCGCCCTCCAGGTCGCGGGCGAGCTCCCCACGGCTCCCGCGGTGGCGATCGTCGGCTCCCGCCGCGCGAGCCCCTATGCGCTCGAGGTCGCCGACTGGCTCGGCCGGGAGCTGGCCGCCGCCGGGCTTGCGGTGGTCTCCGGCTTCGCCCGCGGGGTCGACGCCGCCGCCCACACCGGAGCGCTCACCGCGCCCGGCGGCCGGACGGTCGCGGTTCTCGGCTGCGGGCTCGGGATCGACTACCCCCGGGGGCACCGCGACCTCGGGCGGCGGATCAGCGGGAGCGGGGCGCGGATCTCGGAGTTCCCGCCCGCCACCCGGCCGGAGGCGTGGCGCTTCCCCGTTCGCAACCGGCTGATCGCCGCCCTCGCCCGCGGCGTCGTGGTGGTCTCGGCGGCCCCCCGTTCGGGCTCGCTCGTCACCGCCCGCCTCTCCCTCGAGCTGAACCGGGAGGTCCTCGCGGTGCCGGGGCGGATCCTCGACGAGAGCTCGCTCGGCCCGCACGAGCTGCTGCGCGACGGCGCCGCCCTCGTGCGCCACCCCGCCGACGTCCTCGAGGCGCTCGGCCTCGCGAGCCCGGCCGGCAGGGGGGCTGCTCCCGCCGGCGGCGCGGCTCCGCCTCCCCCCGCCGACCCCCTCCTCGCCCTCCTCGCGACCGAGGGTCCGCTCTCTCCCGACGCCCTCGCGGTCGCGCTCGCTACCCCAATCGAACAGCTCCTCACCCGGCTGCTCGAGCTCGAGCTCGCCGGGCGCCTCCGGCGTCTGCCCGGCCCCCTCTACGCCTGCATGGGATGATGAGCGCCGGGAAGACGGCGAGTTGCGACCCGGTCCGGCGCGGTGCTACCCTGCGCCGCCCGACGGACCGATTCCCCTCCGGAGCTCTGTCGCGAACCGTCTTCCACCCGAAAGGGCGTATCCGTGGCCAAGAACCTCATCATCGTCGAAAGCCCCGCCAAGACCCGCACCCTGCGCAAGTTCCTCGGCCGTGACTGGGCCGTCGAGGCGTCGGTGGGGCATATCCGCGACCTGCCGAAGAAAGACATGGGTCTCGGGGAGGATTTCGAGCCGAAGTACGCCGTCCTCGCCGAGAAGAAGGAGGTCGTCAAGCGCCTCAAGGAGGCGGCGAAGAAGGCGGCGGCGATCTATCTCGCCCCCGACCCGGACCGCGAGGGGGAGGCGATCGCCTGGCACATCGCCGCGGTGCTCGGCCGCACCGGGGGCGAGATCCACCGGGTGACGTTCAACGAGATCACCAAGCGGGCGGTGCTCCGCGCCCTCGAGAGCCCCGGCAGCCTCGATCAGCACAAGGTCGACGCCCAGCAGGCGCGGCGGGTGCTCGATCGCCTCATGGGGTTCAGGCTCTCGCCGCTCCTCTGGGAGAAGATCAAGCGCGGGCTTTCGGCCGGACGGGTCCAGAGCGTCGCGCTCAAGATGGTCTGCGACCGGCAGGCCGAGATCGACGCCTTCGTCCCCGAGGAGTACTGGGTGCTCGGCGCCGAGCTCGCCGCGGCGGCCCCCCCGACCTTCCTCGCCCGCCTCCACACGATCCGGGGGCGGAAGGCGACGGTCGGCAACGGCGAGCGCGCCACGACGATCGCCACCGAGCTCGAACAGGGGCGCTTCACCGTCGCCGCCATCGAGCGGAAGGAGACGAAGCAGCACCCCGCGCCGCCGTTCATCACCAGCCGCCTGCAGCAGGAGGCGGCCCGCCGCTTCGGTTTCCCCGTCAAGCGCACGATGGCGCTCGCGCAAGGCCTCTATGAAGGGCGGACGATCGGCGACCGCGGGCAGATCGGTCTGATCACCTACATGCGCACCGACTCCACCCGGATCGCCGCGGAGGCGATCGACGGCGTGCGCGAGGTGATCGCGGCGACCTGGGGGAAAGAGAGCCTGCCCGAGAAGCCGAACTTCTACCGCTCGAAGAAAGGCGCCCAGGACGCCCACGAGGCGATCCGCCCGACCTTCTTCGACCTGCCGCCCGAGGCGGTCACCGCCTATCTGAAGCCCGACGAGCTGAAGCTCTACCGGCTCATCTGGGACCGCTTCGTGGCGAGCCAGATGCGGCCCGCGCTCTTCGACGTCACCCGGGTCGACGTCGAAAACGGCCCGTACCTCCTCCGCGCCACCGGCAAGGTCCTCAAGAGCCCCGGCTTCCTCGCCGTCTACCGCGAGCTGAGCGACGAGGAGAACGGCAACGGCGGCGACGCCCCCGGCCTGCCGCCGCTCGCCGAGGGACAGGAGCTGCGCCTCGTTCGCCTCGAGAAGGAGCAGAAGTTCACCCAGCCCCCCGCCCAGTACAGCGAGGCGACGCTGGTCCGGGCGCTCGAGGAGAACGGGATCGGCCGCCCCTCGACCTACGCCCAGATCCTCACCACCCTCACCGAGAAGGCGTACGCCGAGAAGGTCGAGGGGCGCTTCCGCCCCACCCCGCTCGGGAAGGTGGTCAACCGCTCCCTCCAGAGCGGCTTCGCCGACATCATCAACGAGGGGTACACGGCGCTGCTCGAAGCGGAGCTCGACAAGATCGAAGAGGGGCAGATGCCCTGGAAGCAGGCGGTGCGGGAGTTCGACGCGAAGTTCGCGCACGACCTCGCCCGGGCCGACGAGCACCTCCCGAACGTCAAGCGCGACGGGGTGCCGCTCGACGAGCCGTGCCCGCAGTGCGGCGCGGAGCGGGGCGGGCGGCTGGTGATCCGGTTCGGCCGCTACGGCGCGTTCGTCTCCTGCAGCCGGTACCACGACGAGCCGCCGTGCGACTACACGCGCGACCTCGAGCCGGCCCCCGAGGCGCCGGCGGGCACCGCCGAGGAGGTCCCCGTCTGCGAGGCGTGCGGCCGGCCGATGGCGCTCAAGCGGAGCCGGTACGGGCCCTTCTACGGCTGCACCGGCTACCCCGAGTGCAAGCAGACCCGCCGGATCGGCCCCGCGCCGGCACCGCCGAAGGAGACCGGGGTGGCCTGCCCCGACTGCGGCGAGGGGACGATCCTCGAGAAGCGCTCCCGGCGCGGCAAGCTCTTCTACAGCTGCAGCCGCTACCCGAAGTGCAAGTTCGCCCTCTGGGACCGGCCGCTGCCCACCCCCTGCCCGCGCTGCGGCGCCCCGTTCCTGGTGGAGAAGACGACGAAGACGAAGGGAACCCGCCACCTCTGCATCCGCGAGGGGTGCGGCTTCGAACAGGAGGCGCCCGCCGGGAGCTAGCGCTCGCGCCCGGCCACCCGTCGCCATGTCCGCCACCGCCATCGTCCCGGGTGCGCCCCGCCCCGCCTGGCTCGAGCCGCTGCTGCCGGCGTTCCGCCAGGCGCTCCTGCGGCGCGCCTTCGACGGCGGCAAGCCGCCGCTCCCCCGGCGCGTCTTCGTGAACCGGAACCTGCGCCTCGAGCGGATCCGCCACGTCGGCTTCGACCTCGACTGGACGCTCGCCGAGTACGACCGGGAGGCGATCGACGCCGCGATCTTCGAGCTCGCGCTCGACTTCCTCATCGCCGAGAGCGGCTATCCGGCCGAGCTGCGCGCCGAGGCGGAGTTCCGTCCCGGCTTCCCGCGCCGGGGGCTGATCGTCGATCGCCAGCTCGGCATCGTCCTCAAGATGAGCCGGCACCGGTACGTCGGGCGCGCCTATCTCGGGCGCACCCCGCTCGACCGGGAGGAGCGGTTCCGCCGCTACCGGCTCGAGCCGCTCGACATCGGCAGCGACCGCTTCTACCGGGTCGACACCCTCTTCGAGCTGCCGGAGGTGAACCTCTACAGCGAGCTCGTCGAGAGCGGCCGGCGCGATCCCGCGCGGATCGGCCACCGCACGCCGCAGGCCCTCTTCGACGACGTGCGCCACGCGGTCGATTCGATCCACGCCAACGGCTCGCTCAAGGCGCGGATCACCGCCGACCTGCCGCGCTTCGTGCCGCGCGATCCGGAGCTCGCGCTCGCTCTCGTGCGCCTCGCGCTCGGCGGCCGGCGCCTCTTCCTCCTCACCAACTCCGACTTCGCCTACACCGACCGGATCTGCTCCTACCTCTTCGACGGGGCGCTCCCGGGGCTCGGCTCGTGGCGCACCCTCTTCGATCTCGTGGTGACGAGCGCCGCCAAGCCCTCCTTCTTCCGCCGCGAGCGCCCGTTCGTGCCGCTCGCCGCCGACGGCAGCGAGGGCCCGCCGGTGGCGGCGCCGGCCTGGGGCGGGATCTACCGGGGCGGCTCGCGCGAAGGCCTGATGACGCTCCTCGAGGGGCCCGGCGAGCAGGTCCTCTACGTCGGCGACCACATCCACAGCGACGTGCTCACCTCGAAGCTGCGCACCACCTGGCGCACCGCGCTCATCGTGCGCGAGCTCGAAGAGGAGCTCGAAATCGACGCCGAGGTGGCGCCCGAGCTCCGGCAGCTCGCGTCTCTGCGCGAGGAGCTCTCCGGCCTCGGCCATCGCCTCGACGACCTGCGCGACGTCGTCCAGCTCGCCGGCGAGAGCGGGGAGAACGGCGAGCTGTTCGCGGCCGCCCGCACCCGGCTCGCCGAGCTCGAGGAGCGCCACCTCACGCTGCGCCTCCAGGCCGGCGAGCTCCAGGCGCGCATCTCCGCGCGCCACCACCCGATCTGGGGCCCGCTCTTCCGGCAGGGGAGCAACCAGAGCCTCTTCGGCGCCCAGGTCGAGGATTTCGCCTGTCTCTACACCTCCCGGGTCAGCAACTTCGCCCGCTACGGCACGAACCATTACTTCCGCGTGCTCGAGGACCCGATGACCCACGACCTCCCCGGGTAGCACCCCCGTGTCCGGCCCCGGCCCCTCGAGCGTCCACGTCGTCGGCGGCGGCCTCGCCGGCACCGAGTGCGCCTGGCAGCTCGCCCGCCGCGGGGTGCCGGTGGTGCTCCACGAGATGCGCCCGGAGCGCTCGACGCCGGCCCACCAGACCGGCGATCTCGCCGAGCTCGTCTGCAGCAACTCGCTGCGGAGCGACGACCCCGACCACCCCGCCGGGCTGCTCAAGCGGGAGATGGAACGGTTCGGCTCGCTCGTCGTCGGCGCCGCCCGCGCCGCGGCGGTGCCGGCCGGCGGGGCGCTCGCCGTCGACCGGGAGGCGTTCGCCCGCGGCGTGACCACCGCCCTCGCCGCCGCCCCCGGGATCGAGATCGTCCGCGCCGAGGTCACGGCCCTGCCCGCAGGCGAGGTCGTCATCGCCACCGGTCCGCTCACCTCGCCGGCGATGAGCGCGCTCCTGCAGGAGCTGCTCGGCGGCGAATGGCTCTACTTCTACGACGCGATCGCCCCGATCGTGGAGGGCGAGACGCTCGACCGGACGCGGCTCTTCCGCGCCTCGCGCTACGGCAAGGGGTCCGGCGAGGATTACCTCAACTCGCCCCTCGACCGGGAGGGCTACCGCGCCTTCCGCGAGGCGCTCCTCGCGGCCGAGGTGGTGCCGCTGCGCGATTTCGAGCAGGCGCTCTTCTTCGAGGGCTGTCTGCCGATCGAAGAGCTCGCCCGGCGCGGCGAGGAGACCCTGCGCTTCGGCCCGCTCAAGCCGGTGGGCCTGCGCGCCCCGGACGGGAGCCGGCCGTGGGCGGTCGCGCAGCTGCGGCGCGAGGACCTCGCCGAGAGCCAGTACAACCTCGTCGGTTTCCAGTCGCGCCTGAAGTGGCCCGATCAGCAGCGGGTCCTGCGCCTCCTGCCGGGGCTCGAGCGGGCCGAGTTCGTCCGCCTCGGCCAGATCCACCGGAACACCTTCGTCAACTCGCCCCGGCATCTCGACCCGTTCTACCGCCTCCGCGTCGCTCCACGGGTACGCCTCGCCGGCCAGCTGACCGGGGTGGAGGGGTACCTCGAGTCGGCGGCCACCGGGCTCGCCGCCGCCCTCTACCTCGCCCTCGAGCGCCGGGGCGTGCCGGTCACGCCGCTGCCGGCGTCGACCGCCCTCGGGAGCCTCGCGCGCCACCTCACCGCCTCCGATCCCGCGCACTTCCAGCCCGCCAACGTGAACTACGGCCTCTTCCCGCCGCTCGGCACGCGGCTGCCGCGACGGGAACGGCGCGCCGCCTTCGCCGCACGCGCCCACGCCGACCTCGCGGCCTGGATCGCCGCCCACCCCGGCGTGGCGGCCTGAGGAGCGCCCGGATGCGCACCCTCGTCTTCCGCTACCTCGAGCACCTCGACCGGGAGCGGAACTACTCGCCCCACACGCTGCGCGCCTACGCCGGCGATCTCGACCGGTTCCTCGACTTCCTCGGCACCGACTACCTCGGCCGCGATCCCGGAGCGATCCGTCCGGAGGAGGTCGACGCCGCCGCGGTACGCGCCTTCCTCGCCTGGCTCGCCCGGCGCGGCACGAGCCGCCAGAGCCAGGGGCGGGCGCTCGCCGCGGTGCGGGGGCTCCTGCGCTACGCCTGCCGCTCCGGGGTGCTCACGGTCGACCCCTCCCGGGGGATCCGCGCCCCGAAGGCCCCGAAGCGGATCCCCGAGCACCTCCGCCCCGGCGAGATCGAGAACCTCCTCGAGGCGCCCGCGGGCGACGAGCCGCTCGCCCGGCGGGACCGGGCGCTCCTCGAGCTGCTCTACGCCACCGGGCTGCGCGTCTCGGAGCTGGTGAGCCTCGACTGGGGGGATCTCGACCTCGGCCACCGGGTGCTGCGGGTCGTCGGCAAGGGGCGCAAGGAGCGGATGGTGCCGTTCGGCCGCCCGGCCGCCGAGGCGCTCGCCGCCTGGCGGGAGGTCTGGCCGGAGCGGCTCGCGCCGGGGAGCGAGGAGGAGGCGGTCTTCCTCAACGCCCGCGGCGGCCGGCTCACCGACCGCTCGGTGCGGCGCCGTCTCGACCGGGCGGTGGCCGCCACCGCGCTCGCCCGCGGGGTCCACCCGCACGTGCTGCGCCACACCTTCGCCACCCACCTGCTCGAGCGGGGCGCCGACCTGCGGGCGATCCAGGAGCTGCTCGGCCACGAGTCGCTCTCGACCACCCAGCGCTACACGCACGTCGACCTCGAGCGCCTGCTCACCGTCCACCGCGAGGCGCACCCGCGCGCCCGCCGCCAGGAGTGAACCCCGTGCGCATCGCCCTCGTCACCTCGGCCGCGCTGCCCGCCCTCGATCCCGACGACCGGCCGCTCATCCCGGCCTTCGCCGCCCTCGGCGCCCGCGCCGAGCCGGTGCGCTGGGACGACCCCGCCGCCGTCTGGACCGACTTCGCGGCGGTGCTCCTCCGCTCCCCCTGGGACTACTTCCACCGCCTCGACGAGTTCCTCGCCTGGTGCGAGCGGACGGCCGCCGCGGTGCCGCTCTTCAACCCGCCCGCGCTGGCGCGCTGGAACCTCGACAAGCGGTACCTCCTCGCCCTCGCCCGCCAGGGGGCGCCGGTCGTGCCGACCGCCCTCTGCGAAGCCGGAACCCGCACCGACCTCGCCGCCCTCGCCGCCGAGCGGGGCTGGCGGGAGGTGATCCTCAAGCCCGCCGTCTCGGCCGACTCGTGGGAGACGCTCCACGTGACGCCGGAGCGGTACGCGGAGGGACAGGCGCACCTCGACCGCCTCCTCGCCTCCCGCGCGATGCTCGTGCAGCCGTTCCTGCCCGCGGTCGAGAGCCACGGCGAGCGCTGTCTCGTCTTCCTCGACGGGGAGTACGCCCACACGATCCGCAAGAACCCGCTCACCCGCGGGGGGCGGTGGGCGGGGCTGCCCGAGGGGATTCCGGTCACCCCGGAGCCCGCCGAGCGGCGGGCGGCGGAGGCGATCCTCGACCTCGCGGTTCCGGAACGCCCCCTCTACGCCCGGGTCGACCTCGTACGCGGCGCCGACGGCGCCCCGCTCCTGCTCGAGCTCGAGCTCATCGAACCGACCCTCTTCCTCGCCCCCCACCCCGGGGCGGCGGACCGGCTCGCGGCGGCACTCCTCCGCCGGGCAGGCCTCGCCGGCTGAACCCGATGCCGGACCGGCGCCACCCCGGGGAGGACGAGGAGCTGCTGCGGGCGGCGCTCCCGGACGTCGAGCCGCTTGGCAAGAGCGCTCCGGAGCGGATCCGGCGGCGACAGAGCACCGGCCGGCGCGCGCCGGAGCCGGCCCCGCCTCCGCTTCCCGCCGGCTCTTTTCGAGTCGAATGGCAGGGGGAGCGGGTCTCCGGCTGGTGGGGAGAGCTGCCGCCAGCGGCGCTGGCCGCGCGCACCCCGATCGCCGCCGCGGCTACGCTCGACCTCCACGGCCTCGACCGGGAGGCGGCGCGGGAGCGGCTCGGCCGCTTCCTCGCCGAGAGCCATCGCGCCCGCCGGCGGGCGGTGCGGGTGATCACCGGCCGGGGCCGGGGACGCGCGGCGGGCGGGGTACTCCAGCGCGAGGTCCCCGGCTGGCTCGCCGCCCCGCCGCTCGCCGCCTGGGTCCTCGCCTTCGCCTCGGCCCCCGCGTCGGAGGGGGGCGCCGGCGCGCTCCGGATCCTGCTGCGCTCCTGAGCGCCCGCGCCCGGAGGCCGTTGCTATGATGCCGGCCGTGTCCACCCCCCTCCACTCCACCACCGTGCTGCTCGTCCGGCGGAACGGCGCGGTCTGCCTCGCGAGCGACGGGCAGGTGACGCTCGGCAACACCGTGCTCAAGCGCGGAGCGAGCAAGGTGAAGCGGGCCGGCGGCGGCAAGGTGCTGGTCGGCTTCGCCGGCGGCGCCGCCGACGGCCTCGCGCTCTTCACCCGCTTCGAGGCGAAGCTCGACGAGTACCGCGGCAACCTCGAGCGGGCGGTCGTCGAGCTGGCCAAGGACTGGCGGACCGACCGGATGCTGCGGCAGCTCGAGGCGATGATGATCGTCGCCGACCGCGAGAAGAGCTACCTCGTCTCCGGCACCGGCGACCTCCTCCAGCCCGACGAGGACGGCCTGCTCGCGGTCGGCTCCGGCGGTCCGTACGCGCTCGCCGCCGCCCGCGCCCTCGTCCGCCACACCGAGCTGCCGGCGCGCGCGATCGCCGAGGCGGCGCTCGGGATCGCCGCCGGGATCTGCATCTACACCAACGACCGCCTCACCATCGAGGAGCTGTGAGCGCGGGCGCCGGAACCCCCGTGGCGCTGGAGGAGCTCACCCCGCGCCAGATCGTCGCCGAGCTCGACCGCCACGTCGTCGGCCAGGCGGCGGCGAAGCGGGCGGTGGCGATCGCGCTGCGCAACCGCTGGCGGCGGCAGCGGCTCCCGCCCGAGGTGGCCGAGGAGATCCTGCCGAAGAACATCCTGATGATCGGCCCCACCGGCGTCGGGAAGACCGAGATCGCCCGGCGGCTCGCCAAGCTCGCGCGGGCACCGTTCGTGAAGGTCGAGGCGAGCAAGTTCACCGAGGTCGGCTACGTCGGGCGCGACTGCGAGGCGATGGTGCGCGACCTGATGGAGATGGCGGTGGCGATGGTGCGCGAGGAGCGGCGCGTCGCGGTGCGCCCGAAGGCCGCGGCGCGGGCCGAGGAGCGGCTGCTCGCCCTCCTCCTGCCGCCGACCCCGGCGCCGGGCGCCGTCACCACCTCCGCCCCGGTGGCCGAGGAGCCGTCGGCCACCCGCGAGAAGCTCCGCGAGCGGCTCCGCAGCGGCAGCCTCGACGACCGGCCGGTCGAGATCGAGGTGGACGACCGCTCGGGCCCGAGCCTCGAGATGATCGGCCCGCAGGGGATCGAGGAGGTCGGGATCAACCTGAAGGAGATGATCCCCGGCTTCTTCGGCCGCAAGAGCCGGATCCGGGTCACCGTCGCCGAGGCGCGCGAGCTGCTCGAACAGGAGGAGGCCGACGCCCTCATCGACCGCCAGCAGGTCGCCCGCGACGCCCGCCACCGGGTCGAGCAGGCGGGGATCATCTTCCTCGACGAGATCGACAAGATCGCCGGCCGCGAGCGCGGCCACGGCCCCGACGTCTCGCGCGAAGGGGTGCAGCGCGACCTCCTGCCGATCGTCGAGGGGACGACGGTGGCGACCAAGCACGGGCCGGTGCGCACCGACCACATCCTCTTCATCGCCGCCGGCGCCTTCCACATCGCCAAGCCGTCGGACCTGATCCCCGAGCTCCAGGGACGCTTCCCGATCCGGGTCGAGCTCGAGGCCCTCGGCGAGGCGGAGTTCCTGCGCATCCTCGTCGAGCCCGAGGCGTCGCTCACCCGGCAGTACACGGCGCTGCTCTCGACCGAGGGGGTGACGCTGCGCTTCACCGACGGCGCGATCGCCGCGCTCGCCCGGCTCGCGGTGGAGGTCAACGCCGCGACCGAGAACATCGGCGCCCGCCGCCTCGCCACGCTGCTCGAACGCCTCCTCGAGGAGATCTCCTTCGCCGCCCCCGACATGGCCGGCGTCGAGCTGGAGATCGACGAGGGGTACGTGAGCCGGGCGCTCGCCGGGATCGCCGAGAACCAGGACCTCTCCCGCTATGTGCTCTGAGCGCCACCCGTCCCGCCGCCTCCTGCTCCTCCTCGCGACCCTCCTGCCGCTCGCCGCCGCCTGCGGCAAGAAGGGGGATCCGCTGCCGCCGCCGCGCGCGGTGCCGGCCCGCGCCGAGCAGCTCACGGTGCGGCAGCGCGGGGCCGAGCTCCTCCTCGACTTCCCCTATCCGCAGACCACGGTGGCCGGTCTCGCCCTCGGCGGGATCCACGCCGTCGAGGTCGAAGAGGCGGTGCGGCCCGCGCCCCCCGAGGGGCAGCCGCTCGCCGTCGACGGCCGGGAGTTCGCGGCGGTGGCCAGGCCGCTCCTGAAGCTCGCCGAGAGCGAGCTGCGCGGCGCTACCTCGGGCGACCGGATCGTCCTCCGCTTCCGGCTCCCCGAGCCGCTTCCCGAGCCGCCCGCGGCCCGCTTCTACGCGGTGCGCACCCAGGGACCGAAGGGGGAGTGGTCGGATCGCTCGGCGCTTGCGGGGATCGTCCCCCGCGAGCCCCCGGCTCCGCCGCAGCCGCTCCAGCTCACGGCCCGGGCCGAGGGGATCGAGATCGCCTGGGGAGAGGTGGCGGGGGCCGCCGGCTACCACGTCTACCGCCGGGAGGCGGCCTCGCCCGTCTACGGCGCCCCGCTCCACGCGGCCAGCGCCGGGGAGCGCACCTTCCTCGACACCGGAGTGCGGCACGATGGCCGCTACGTCTACACCGTCTGCACGCTGGCCGCTCGCGAGCCGGTCATCGAGAGCGCCCCGGCGGGCGAGCGGGAGCTTCTCTACGAGGACCGTTTCCCGCCCCCGCCGCCGGCCGGGCTCACGGCGCTGCCGCTCGCCGGCGCTGCCCGGCTCCTCTGGGAGGCGAGCCCGGCCCCCGATCTGGCTGGCTACCTCGTCTACCGGCGGGATCCGGCGGGCGAGCTCCGCCTCCTGACCCCGGCGCCGATCACCGCCCACGAGTTCCTCGACAGCGGCCTCGCGGCCGGCTTCACCTTCTCCTGGCGGGTCACCGCGATCGACACCCAGGGGAACGAGGGCGAGCCGGCCGCGGTCGAGCTCGCCCTCCCGTGAGCCGCCTCTACCGCCTCTCGGGCGCCGGCAACGACTTCCTCGCGCTCGCCGCGCCGGCGGCCGCCCCCCCGGCGGCGACGATCGCCGCCTGGTGCCGGCGCGGCCTCTCCCTCGGGGCGGACGGGCTCTTCGCGCTCCACCGCGACGGCGACGCCGTCCGGATGGAGTACTGGAACGCCGACGGCTTCCCGGCACGGCTCTGTCTCAACGGCACCCGCTGCGCGGCCCGCCTCGCCTTCCACCTCGGCTGGGGCGCGGCCGAGGTCGAGATCCGGACCGGCGCCGGGCCGATCCGCGCCCGGGAGGTCCCGGGGGCACCGGCCGAGATCGCGCTCGTCCTCCCGGCCCCGGAGCGGCAGCACCGTCCCCTCGCCCCGGAGGTTGCCGGCACGCGGTGCGCGGGGTGGCTCGTGGACGCGGGCGTCCCGCACTTCGTCCTCCCCTGGCCCGAACCGCTCGGCGCGGCGCCGGTCGCCACCCTCGGCGCCGCGCTCCGGCGCCATTACGCCTTCGGCCCCGGCGGCACGAACGTCGACTTCGTCCGCTTTCCCGACCCCCACCGCCTCGAGATCCGGAGCTTCGAGCGCGGGGTGGAGGCCGAGACCCTCGCCTGCGGCACCGGCGTCCTCGCCGCGGTCGCCGCCGGGCTCGCGCAGGGTGCCCTCGAGCTCCCGGTGCGGGCGCTCACCCAGGGCGGCTGCGAGCTCGCGATCGCCCGCGAAGCCCCCGGCCCGCCCCCCCTCTGGACCCTCACCGGCGACGCCCGCCTCCTCGCCACCCTCGAACCGACCCCGGAAGCCACCCGGCTCCCCCCACCCCCGGCCTGGTCGTAGCACCCTTCCCAGGGTGCCAGGCGATTTGCGGACGGCACCCCCGAAGGTGCCAGCCGATTTGCAGCCGCCCTTCGGCTGCAAGGTTGGCGGGGGGATTGCTGAGGAGTCAGCGATCAGCCCCCTTTGGGCTGAACGCTGGCTAGGTACCCGCGTATGCCAAATGGAGCGCTCGAAGCCCGGCGAGACACACGACAACCGCGCCAACGAAGCTGAGGGTCACCATTCGCCTCGGGGACCCCACCGGCCGGCGAGCCAATCGCTCGATCCCCAGCCCGGCGAGAGCGCTCGCCGGACCGATCGCCGGAAACAGAAGCCGACCCTGTGGTTGCCAGTCGGTGGTGGTCATGTAGACGAGGAGTAACGCGAAGGCCCCGCCAGCCGCGGCGAGACACGCGACACCCGCCACGGTTCTGCCTCTCAGTGCCGCCCACACCCCCGCGGCGAGAGCGGTCGCCGGAAACAGGAACCAAGCGTACAGCGGAATGGGAAGGTGCACGTTGAACCAACCGAGCTTCGCCCACGTTCCGAGCCAGAGGGTGACGAGCCAACCCGGTTCGGTGATGAGAGCGCCGGGTGAGCCGCCGCCCCCCCCCCACGAGGGAGGCACGGCGTGCCCGAGAGGGATGCCGCGGGTCGCTTGGTAGAAGAGCAGGGCCGAGAGCATCGCGAGCCAGGCCGCTCCCGTGACGGCTGCGATCCGGCGGCGAGGCCAACGAGTCGCGACGACCATCAACGGAAAGAACAGGAAGGCCGCCGTTAGCTTGGCCCAAAGTGCGAGCCCGCAGAAACCGGCGGCGAGGAGTAACAGGGAGTCGGAACGGCGGCGGTTCGATTCGAGTACCAGCGCGAAGGCGAGAGTCGAGAGGCTGATGACAGCGGCGTCGTTGTTGAAGGTCCCGAACGAGAAGATCACCTGTGGCGTGAGCCCGACCAGAAAGAACGCGGCCGAGCCTGCACTGACTTCCCGGACCATCGCTCCGGCACAACTCCAGAGGGCCGGGACGAACAGGACGGCCCAGAAGCAGCTCACCAGACGAGGAGGCCACCATCCTCTCGACCCGACTGCGCCATCCACGTACCGCTTCGGCGGCTGACTGAAGTCGAACTCCGCAGATCGGTGGAGCTCGGGCAGGGGCCTCCGGTGCTGCGAAACCCGGACCACCGCCGCAGTGAGAGCGTAAGCCAGTGGTGGCTGGTGGAGTTCGTAGGCGACCTCCCCCGGGCTTCCCGGTACCGCAGGGATCTGCTCCGTCTCGAGGAGGAGTCGCAGGTACTCCAGGTGTGCCGGCTCGTCCGGAGCCTCGCCGAGCGGTGTGAGCCTCGAGTAGGCTAGCGCCAGGGCGACGAAAGCTACGACTCCGAAGAGGAGCCAGCCAGATTTCTCGGGCAAGATGGAGCCCAACGCCCGATAGAATGGCCGCTCAGTCACGGTGCCGAAACACTCCAGGCGGACGTCGATCCCGACTCGAACCCATCGGAGAAGATCACGATGGGTGCGATATGAACCCTGCCGTCGGCAGGCATCGCGACACTTGCCAAGACGTAACCCTCGGTGTTGGCCGCAACGGTCGTCGACGAGTACGTTCCGGTCGCGAAATTGTCGATCCTTATCAGCACGGGCATCGCCTGGGCGAAGCCGCCCACCGCCAGCGGGAGTGTGTGCGGAGCGTTGCCGAAACCAGGGATCCCGGTCTCCGGGTAGGTCTCGACGGTCACGTCCGGGTATGGATTCTTTCGTGCTCTGACGTTGTAGAAGTGCTTGCGGAAGTGCAGGCGTTGAGCACCCAGCTCGTCCACGTGGGTGGGAAGCTGAGGCTCGAGGTGCAGGCCCTGTGGGCCGACTCGATACCCGAGGAATCCATAGAGGGTCGCGAGGGGAACCAGGGCGTTCTCGATGAATTCGCAGTCCAACCCTATGTTGCCGGCCGAACCGCAGCCCTGGAGGAGGCCGGGGTTGCTCTGGTAGTAGTTTCGGAAGCCACCAGCAGCCTGGGTCGCGGCGTACCAGGTGCGTATCTGGTCAAGGCGACTCCAGGCGTCATCCGGCCCGCGTATGCGTATCCTGGAGACCAGATCGTAGAACGAGAGCCAGAACCAGCCGCCTCCATTCATGACCTGCTGATCCCAGAGAGCGCCTGGGGGAACCGTGAGGTTGCTGCCGAACCAGATGTACATTGGCCAAATGTACCAATCTGATACGTCCACCGTATTGGTCCGCGGACCAAAAGTCCAGCCGTAGATCTGAGAGCCGACGGCGTCGTCGCCGGCGACAGTTCGAGTCCCTGCGATCCAGTCCATCACGATCGGCTTCCGTTGAGGTAGCAACGCATCGTAGAAGATCGCCATGAGGTTCAGCCCGACATGACCGATATCTCGAAGATTGCCATTGATGTCCCGGACCGCCCCCAGGCGCCCAGAGCTCGAATCCCAGAATCGCTGATCGATGAGCGCCTTGGCCTGCGCAGCCTGCTGACGGTAGGTAGCCGCAGTCTCGCCATAGGGATTCGGTGCCACGCCCCATTGCGGATTCGCGGCTGCTGCATCCTCGAGGTCGGCCAGCGCCAAGAGCGCCGCGTAGTAGTGAACCGAGGCATAGGCATCCTCGCGTCCGCTCGGCCAGATATCGTAGATGCTTCCCTGGATGCCGTGACCGAAATTGAGCTGGCCAGAGACCTTGCCCGGCAATCCGTCGTGACCCGGCCAATCCAGATAGACGTACCCTTGTGCGGTACCGCCCATCTTGGTGTTCACGAAGTTCATGGCCTGCCTGGCGCGATCGAGGATCGACCCCTGTGGTGTTCCCGTGTCGGTGAAGACCTGAGGCTCTCCCGTGTTGAAGTAAAAGAGCGCAGCACTGAGGATGTAGTTCAGGTTGTTGACCGTGCTTCGAGCATCGTATGCAAGGACGATTCGATCGATCTCCACTCGTCGGCCAGCCTGTCCGTCGAACACCGGGTCAAAACGGAGGCGTGTGATGATCCCGGTCCACTCGGGGTGCTCGTAGATCGGGATCATGTAAGCGGCGGGCGCCTGGGGATAGTTCTCCTGCGGAGAGAGGAGAGAGAAGGTCCGAGACCTCGTCTCGCTGAATGTAGGGGCGTCTTGTCGCTGCCAGAATAGCTGGCCGACGGCACCAGAACAATCGGTAGATACGTCAACGCAGCGGAGGTGAATCTCGATGAGGTGCGCTTGGCTTGCTGCGACTGCAATTGTTGGCGAGATCAACTGGGGGTCGGAAGATGGAAGCTCGACTCGCCACAAGCCTCCGCTTACCGTGGACGTGCCTGTGTTCACGGCCGCCCAGCCCTCTGTGTCAGAACCGTTGAACTCCCAGCCTTTGAGTCTGCCCTGGCTTGCGGTGTAGTCGGGGAAAGGCCACAGTGGACCGTTGAAATGGTGGTAGACGTAGCCTTGCGGATCCAGACGCGCCGCTCGCAGCGCGAAGCGAATGCCACTCAGGAGCTCGGAGCTGCCGATGGTGCCGAGAGGTAGATTCCCGAGGGCTGCGAAGTTGAGCCATTCCATGCTGAAGCCTTGATTCGCCAGAGTTTGACCTGACGGATTACGCGTTGGGTCGTAGTAGAGGTGAAGCATGTCGGTGATCTGCTGGGCAGCGGCAGCGTCAGACGATGTAAATTCCAGCGTGTCCAGGACTCTGGCTGAAACACCAGCGCCAACCACCGTGCATGCGATTGCGGCGAGTATCGAGACTCTGTGACGCATATTCGTGTACCTCGAGGTCAGGTAGGGCGTATCAGGCTTCATTCGTGGTGGTCAGCTTAGCCCAGGTCCACGAGTAAGCCCGCCTTGGGCCTGCCCCGCTTCGGTGGACGCTACTAGATGGAGCCCTGCAGGGGCTCCAGCAGCCCTTCGGTCCTACGGAAACGAGGCGCGTCGCGGGGCGCGTCGTCAGGGTGGCGTGCGGCGTGAAGCGTCTCGAAGCGCATCGGGCTGACGTTGCCGAGGGCCGAGTGACGGCGGCGCGGGTTGTAGAAGCCCTCATGCAGATTGGACGCCTCTTCGCGACAAGCTCTCCAGACGGCGCGTCTCTCGACCCCCTCAAATGTGGTGCCAAGCTATTTCCGGCAAGGCCGTCACCGGGTGACCGCGAGGCGCTCACCGCGCCTCAGCGCTCGCCGGCTTCGGCCTCCGCGCCGAGGTCGATCACCTGCTCGGTTCCCGGCTCGAGGTGGAACGACGCGAGGGGCACCCCGGAGAGCGGCTCGCCCTGCAGAACCCCGCGAAGCACCGAGAGAGAGTTCCACTCGGGCGAGCGCACCAGCATCCACGACCCTGCGGCCAGACCGTCCAGCCGGAGAACACCGTCGCGAAGCCCGGTCTCGAGCAGGTTGACCAGACCGCCCAGCGGGAGGACGGCCTCCGCCCCGACGAGGTAGAGCGGAGCCGTGAGCAGCAGCGCTCCCCCGGGGCCTTCGTCCAGGATCGCCCGCTCCTTGGGAACTCGACGGACGGCGCGCAGCAGGAGTGAACCCGTGGGCGGGACCACGAGGCGGTGCAGGCCGCCGCGCCCGGTGTCGACCCGGAAGCCGGCGATCGCGCGGCCCGGGGCGTCGAGGAGCACGAGCGCCCGCCCCCGCACGCCCCCACGCAGGCGGACGGTAGCGCGCCCCCCGACATCGGTGACGAACTGGCGCCCGTCGACTTCACCGTCCGCGCGAAGGGCAAAGACAACGCCCCCGGCTGTCGGGAAGGGAAAGCCCTCCGCGGAGACGAAGGCGAGATCGAGCGGGCGCGACGCGCGCAGCACGAGCACGATACCGGTGAGCTGCCCGTCCTCGGGCAGCTCCACGACCTTCGAATCGCTTGCCTCCTCGTCGCCTTCACTCCCTGCCCGGAGGCGGTAGCTCCCGCCGGCCAGGCGCGTCAGCGCGAAGCTGCCGTCCTCGCGGAGCCGGGCGGAGGGGGCGCGGGTTGG
>Ga0116146_1000501_pt1 | contig 48767 bp, 38 predicted proteins | sample AD_JPNHG2_MetaG_FD_89748 | JGI IMG/M metagenome (GOLD analysis project Ga0116146, IMG submission 89748) | Active sludge microbial communities of municipal wastewater-treating anaerobic digesters from Japan - AD_JPNHG2_MetaG | ecosystem: Engineered > Bioreactor > Anaerobic > Digestate | place... | reverse complement strand
CGGGGGAGTGGGGGGGGGGGGCGGGAGAGAAAGGAGACACCCGCCACGGCGGGCAGGCACGGATTACACGGATGGGGAACCACTGGGGCCGACGCCCTCGTCGGCCACTTCGGTTAGAGGGCTGAGAGCTTGATTAACTGTGGAAGACGCGGACCACGCGGAAGAGACCCGAGGTGTGCGCCCGCAGATCACGCAGATTGCGGGGGTGGGGGGAATCCCGCTGGCACTTCAGGGCGTCTTGATGTACTTTATAGGGGTTGGGGGGCAGGGTGGCCGTGTGTGCGAGGCAGTTCAGGACCCTGCCCGGTGACATGCTTGGCGTAATGTGACAGCGAGACTCATCTACCCGCACTGACGCTGGTCCGAGCAGTAGTCGATGCCGAACGAAGCGGATACGTGCCGACGTTTTGTCGTTCCCAGGCTTCAGGCTGCCGGGTGCGACTGCGAACCGCACCGGCTCCATGAGCAGGTCACCTTCACCGATGGCCGTATCATCGTCACCGGCCGGCGGGGCCGCCGCCGACCCGGCAAACGGGCCGACTACATCCTCCGCTATCGGCCGGACATGCCCATCGCAGTCGTCGAGGCCAAGCCGACCTACGCCGGCCCCGGCGACGGGCTTCAGCAGGTCGCAGAGTACGCAGAGCACGGGACGGCGCAATTCGTGATCCCGGATCTTTTGCAGTTGCCGCCGATCAACCGACACGGGAACGTGATCGAGATCGCCAGGCAGTTCGGCGGCGAGGAACAGTTGATCGAGGCGATAAGGCAGTTGCAGACGCTGCTGTACGCGGCATAAGGTGAAACAAATGGCGAACCAGGTTGACCCCGAACACCTCGGGAAGATGATGCAGCGGCTGCTCCGCGAATTGAAGGCGATAGGACAGCCAACTCAGTTTGGCGAGTTGTTGCGGAGGACCGAGCCCGAGCTTGGTCTTACGGATTACGACCGCGAACTCCTCGCAAAGAGCAACTATCCGAGATACTACGCCTTGTTGCAGTGGCTCTCTGTCGACTGCGTCAAAGCTGGCTTTCTCTCGAAGTCTGGAGGCCGGTGGGCATTGACCGACCAGTCCGACGAGGCAATGAAACTACCTCCGGCGGGGTTCGTGCGTGTAGCCAGATCACGGTATTCTGGCTGGAGGCAAAAGAATTCTCTGGGGGAAGAGTCACAGGAGAATGTTGCCACCGTACCGGGAGCCGAGAACGAAGAAGCGGTAGCCATCCAGGCCACGTACGAACAGGTTACGGAACGGGCTCGTGAGCAGATCGAGGAGCACATCAGCCGCCTCGGGCCCTACGATTTCCAGCAGCTCGTGGCGGAGTTGCTCATGGGCATGCGCTACCATGTCCCGTACATCGCACCCCCCGGCCCCGATGGGGGAATCGATATCGTTGCGTACAACGACCCACTGGGCACCGGGACCCCACGAATCAGAACGCAGATCAAGCATCGGGTCAACAACAAGGTTACCGTGGCGGAGGTTCGTGCCCTGGAAGGTGTCCTTCGCAAGGACGGTGACATGGGCCTGATCGTGTCTTCCGGAGGATTCACGAGTGAGTCTCTCCGAGAGATACAGATATCCAGCAAGCACATCGAGTCCATGGATCTCGACCGGCTGATCACTCTGTGGCAGGAGCACTACGATCGCATCCGCGAGCGAGGAAAGCTGATTCTGCACCTGGTGAATGTCTTTCTTCTGGCACCCGTCGAGGAGTGAGGGCACGCCGTGAGCGCAGCAGACGAAGAACTGGTCTTTTCGTCCGTGTCTGAGCGGGATGTGGATTTCATGCTCGTCGAGGAATTCCGTTGTTCAATCGCCTTCTCTCAATGGTTTGCTGGCCGGATACTGCCACCGGATGAGCAGGAACACGTCCGGCGTCTTGAACTGCCCAAGGTGCTTCACAGCGTGCGCGCAAACGGCCCCGGAGGCGGCGAATCAGACATCGTGCTGATGTTCGGTCCATCGGCTCAGACGAAGCTGCTGGTCCTGGTCGAGAACAAGATTGATGCGGTCTTTCAGGAAGCGCAGGCCCAGCGCTACCAGACACGCGCCCGCGAGGCCGTCGCGAGACACGAGGCCGAGAGGGCGATCTGCGTTCTGGTCGCGCCCAACGAGTATGTCGAGACGTCAGACGATGCCTCGCATTTTGATGCCATCGTGACCTACGAGGAGATCAGCGAGTTCTTCAATGAGCAAGTATCCGCAGGCGACGCGGAATACGCCCGCCGTCAGCAGCACCGGCGGTATCTCATTGACTGCGCGATTGGGAGGTATCGGCGAGGCTATGCCCCCGTGCCGAGCCCTGAGACCACACGTATATGGGAGATCTACTACCAACGAGCCTGCGCGATCGCGCCCGGACTGAAAATGCGTCAACCCGGCTGCAAGCCAGCGTACAGCAGCTTTATCCGATTCGGCGAAGCGATTGCACAGCATCCCGGCTTGCCACGAATGGTGATCAAACACAAGCTCTGCTATGGAAACGTAGACCTTGAGTTGCCGGGCTGGGCTTCCTGTAGCGGACTCGTAACCCCCGTGCTGGAACCGGCGCTTGAGCCGGGCATGAAACTCAGACTGGCGGGTAAGAGCCTCGCCGTGAACATCATCGTTCCGGTGTTTAATATGGATGCCGAGCCCGGAGACCAGATCAAGAAGTTCGATTTGGGTCTTGAAGCCGCGCTTCGTCTTCAATCATGGTGCGAGCAACACCTTCCGATTCTTCGGAGGTGCGCCGCCCTGATTGATCAGAAAGCCCAAGGGATGCAGAACGAGGAGTAACGTCTTGCCACGTGGAAAAGCCGATCGGAAGGAGTCGCCGCAAACCACCACCCAGCAGCTCGGCAGCCTGATCAAGAGCGCCCGCGACATCATGCGCAAGGACAAGGGCCTGTCCGGCGATCTGGACCGCCTGCCGATGCTGACCTGGGTCATGTTCCTGAAATTCCTCGAGGACATGGAGCAGATCGAGGCGTCGCGGGCCAAGATGCGGGGCGAGGCCGCCTGAAGTGGTGGCCGAGGCGCAAGGAGAACGACCGGGCGTGGAAGGTCAAGGCCAAGGACCTGATCAAGCTCGATGCCGACGGCAACGTGTTGTCCGTCAACCTGGACATCAAGAACCCCAACGCCGCCGAGGATCTTGAGCACCTGCCGCCGGAGAAGCTGGTGGAGGACATCCTGGCGAAGGAGAAGCTGATCATCGAGATTGTAGGTGAGATCAAGGGCGTGCTTCGGTCATAGCTCTGAAGGAAAGGTCAGAATCGCGTGTACTTCTTTTACATCGATGAAACCGGCAACCGAGACCCCCGCTTGACGATTCCGCGGAAAGACGGAACCACCGTGGCGGGAGATTGGCTGTACGTCCTGACGGCGGTGAGCCTCTTCGAGAAACGCTGGCACGGTTTCGAGAAGACACTCAATCGACGCAAGGGCTTCCTGATGAACCGAATCTTCAAGGAAACTGGTACGCGCCTGCAACTGGCCGACTGCGAAGTCAAGTCGAACTGGGTGCGCCAACCCAAGGAGCGCACACAGCATCCGTTTCTTCGCCATGTGACGGATGAAGAGATGACCGGATTGGTGGACCTTTTCTACCAGCAACTCGAACACCACAAGATGCACATCTTCAGCGTCCTGGTCGACAAGCGGCACCGGCCGGATTACATGGATCAGGAGAAACTGCACCGCAAGTCGTGGGAACTGCTGCTCGAACTTGTGCAGCGGTTCATGGCAAGCACCCACGGGAAGCACCAGGCACTCATGGTGACCGATGATGTCCAGATCCAAGTCAACCGATCATTGGCTATGAAGCATGCCTACATCATGGATCAAGGCACGGCCAGCGGCATGTGGCTTACGCACATCTGCGAAATGCCGATGTTCGTTCGAAGCGAGTTGTCAAATGGCGTCCAGTTGGCCGACCTGTGCGGGTACAACATCTACCGCGCGTTCAGAAGTGGCGATCTGGACTATGCTTTCTTTCGCAGGATCGCCCCGAAGATCTGGTCGCGGCACTACCCGTTACGGACAGGCAAGGCTGGCTTTTCAGGGCTGTACGTCTTTCCCGGAAACAGTCCCTTGCGTGGTTTGGTCGATGCGCTGGAGAATGAAAAAGCCCCGCCAAACAAACCTGACGGGGCCTCTGAACACAATCAATGATGTCCGGCGGGGCGAACCCTATCGAGCCGACAAGCGGCACCGGACACATGAATTATATCGGTATCCTTCCATGATGACAACAACTTGCCATCGCCCGTGGAGTGACAGGCAGAACCAGTGCCCCGCAACACGGGCCTCAGGCTGGCCGGTCGCACACAACTCTTTCTTGAGTAATGAGTTACAGGAGCACCGGGCACTGCGTTGGCGCGCCGACAGCTCGATTCCAGCACGGTGGTGCGGAATAGCCACCGGGGATATAGGATCGACCGACTGCCGCCGATCGATCACACGGCATGAAGCCGAGTTTCATCCACTGGCATCATAAGTGTAATTCATATATGGACTTCTGTCAACATATTTCTCAGATTATTCGTTCGGCCTGCCCCGAGGGCGGCTCGATGGCCACAGAGGAGGGGCAATGACGAACGGCTGGCCGATGGTGCCGCTGGGGGAGGTACTCGAACCGGTGAGTCGCCCGGAGTCGGTTGACCCGAGCAAGGAATATCGACTGCTGGGCGCGAAATGGTACGCGCTCGGCCTTTACGTGAAGGACACCCTTTCGGGTTCCCAGATCCGCGCACCCAAGGTGTACCGCGTGGAACAGGGGACTTTGTGTACAACCGCCTCTTTGCCTGGAAGGGCTCGTTTGCTCTTGCACCAAACGACAGCCATGGGTGCTACGTCTCCAACGAGTTTCCATGTTTCCAGGTCAACCCCGACCGGCTCGACGGGATGTTCCTCTGGAGGTATCTGAGCCAGGAACCGGTCTGGACTGAGGCCCTTGGCCTGAGCACCGGGGGAACCCCGACAAGCCGAAACCGGCTGAAGGAAGAGAAGCTCCTGCAAATGACCATCCCCCTGCCCCCTCTTTCCGAGCAGCGGCGGATAGTGGCCAAGATCGACCAACTGGCGGCCAAGATCGAAGAGGCCCGGGAGCTGCGAAGCACGCTGGAAGACGAAGGTGATGTATTGGTCCGAGCAGAGACACACCGACTTTTCCATGTCGAACAGGACAGGCCACCTGTCGGATGGAGTATGGCCGCCGTCGGAGATCTCGGGCCAAAAGGAGCCGAAACCGTTCAGACAGGCCCCTTTGGGGCACAGCTCCACAAGAGTGACTTTGTTCCCGAAGGCCGACCTGTGCTTGCGATCGGAAACGTACAGTGGGGCTACCTGGACACACGGACAATAGATCACGTAACAGAGGCAAAAGCGGCGGAGCTCGCCCGCTATATCTTGGCCGACGGAGATGTGCTTTTCACGCGATCCGGCACTGTGGGTCGATCCGCCGTGGTCCCCGCCGACGCGGACGGCTGGCTAATGACAGGGCATATCCTGCGGATTCGTTTGAACAGGACACGCTGTGAGCCTCAGTTCCTCTTTCATGGCTTCCGAGGTAGCCGGGACATGCAGGAACAAGTCGAAGGCTCAATCCCAGGGGCAACCCGAGCCGGTTTCAACACAGCGCTCCTCAGTGGTGTCCGTCTACCGCTTCCGCCGATACCCGAGCAGCGTCGCATCGTGGAGTACCTGGACGGCCTGCAAGCCAAGGTGGACCGGCTGAAGGAACTCCAGGCCGCCACCGCCGCCGGATCGAGAAAGGCATCGAATTATCCAGGTCGACAAAAGTCTCAGGATGAATTATCCGTGATAGTCGGGTGACAAGGCCTGGCGACGGGCGGAACAGGAAACCGCGTGGCTCAGAAGGCATTATCGAGACCCCATCCATTCGCTGTCGCGAATGGGTGGGCCACCCGTCCGAAGAGGAGAATGCGACCCCCTCCAACTCCCCCTCGACATCCTCGGGACATGCCCCTTGGTAAGCGGGAGAGTTCGACCTCGGCTGCCAGTGGCACCCCGCCCAGACCGTCATGGACCCAGCGGCCGGCCGACAACGGGCTTGACATGGCCTGCGGCCCGTGCAACAATAGAGCCAGAGGCTGAGACTGACCATGGCGATTGACCGCAACCAATCACTGGAACGTCCGCACAACGGTACAGCCCCCGTTGCCGGTAGCACCCTGTTCAGCAGCTACTACTTCTGGTATTCGTTTAGCCCGTACCGGCGCTGCAGGGCATGAGCTGACGTAAAACAATACGATGCTGAAAGCCCTGAGACGCCGGATGGTGCCTCAGGGCTTTTTTGTCTCAGGACAGACAGCAAGGACCAAACATGATCGACATCAAGGCGATTCGCGAAAACCCGGACCGTTTCAAGACCGCGGCGCGAAACAAGCGCATCAGTTGCGACATTGATGCCGTCTGCGCGCTGGACGACAGGCGACGAAGCCTCCAGACGGAAATGGACCGCATCAAGCATCAACAGAACGAGATCAGCGACCAGATCGCCAACCACCGCAATCCCAAGAGCAAGTACTTTCAACAGGCCCTGGCCGCCGGTCGCACCGAGATCGAATTGAAGGCCGAGGCGGAGAGACTCGTTCAGCAGGTGGCGGAAATGAAAGCCCGGGCCAAGCAGCTCGAATCCGAGCACCGCGAAGTCTGCGAGCAGCTTGACGCCGCCCTGCTGACGGTCGCCCAACCGGCGGCGGATGAGGTCCCTATCGGCAAGGATGACACCGAAAACGTCGAGGTCCGACGCGTCGGCGAGATCCCGAAGTTCGACTTTGAACCCCAGGATCATGTCACGCTGATGACCCGACTGGGCATGCTCGACGTTGACCGGGGCGTCAAGCTCGCGGGCACCCGCAACTACGTCCTTCGCGGCGACGGCAGCGCCCTGCACCAGGCGGTCCTGCGCCTGGCTCTTGAGATGATGGTCCAGCGAGGCTTCGTCCAGATGACCGTTCCGGTGCTGGTCCGGGACGCGATGATGGTGGGCACCGGCTACTTTCCCGGCGGCGAAGAGCAGGCCTACCGCTGCGAACGTGACGCCATGAGCCTTGTCGGAACCGCCGAGGTGCCGCTCACGGCTTACCATTGTGACGAAATCCTCAGCGAGGATGAACTGCCCAAAAAGTACGTTGCTTGCAGCACATGCTTCCGCCGCGAGGCCGGGGCCGCCGGCAAGGATACGTACGGCCTCTATCGGATCCACCTGTTCGACAAGGTCGAGCAGGTCATCATCTGCCGAAACGACGAGGCAGTATCCCGCCGGCATCACGACGAGATCGTGCAGAACGCCGAGGATGTGCTGCGGGCCCTGGAGCTGCCTTATCGCGTCGTCAACGTGTGTACCGGCGACCTCGGCCAGGGACAGGTCCAGAAATTCGACATCGAAACATGGATGCCCTCCCGCAACGGCTATGGCGAGACGCATTCGGCCTCGCGATTCCACGAGTTTCAGGCTCGCCGGCTCAAACTGAGATACCGCGACGCCGACAGGAACGTCCGGTTCTGCCATACGTTGAACAACACCGTCATCGCCAGCCCGCGCATTCTGATCGCGCTGGTCGAGAACCATCAGACGTCCGACGGACGAATCCGAATACCTAAGGCGCTGCGACCCTATATGGGCGGGCGCGAGATCATTGGAGGAGAATAAAGGAGATTGCCATGTTGCACACGAATGATCAGCCGGTCGGTCCTGAATTGCCACTTGTCACCCAGCCCCACCCTGCAGCCTGCGATGACGTGGAGCGCGCCCGCGTCCGCGCCCACCGCAGGTGCGGTCTACTGACCGATCAGCGGAGCGAGGACGGCTCGAGCCGGCAGGACGACGGTTGGTATTACTTCGTGTAGCGGAGACTCTTCATGCAACGGGACTCTCGTCAACGTCGCTGCCAACGGCCCGGTCGCCACGGCCGCAATACCTTCGGCTTTACCCGGCCGCCGGTGTGAGCCACAGCTTCGACCGGCGGCGGACGATGCCCGATGGACAAGTTTGACAAGAGAAGACTTTCTCAGGCGATGCGCCTGCTCAGTTCGGAACGGAGATAATCTCATGATCGTTGTCATGCAGGAGGGTTGTACCAAAGAACAGGTCAACCACGTGGTCAAGCTGGTCCGCGAAATGAAACTCAAGGACCACGTCATTGTCGGAACGGAACGAACGGTTGTTGCCGTCATAGGTGATGACCGTTTCAAGGACCGCAGCGTCCTCGAAAGCTGCCCGGGCGTCGACCGAGTGGTCCCGATTCTGGCCCCATACAAGATCGCCAGCCGCCAGACGCACCCGGAGCCCAGTGTCATTCCACTCGGCGGCTCGATGGGTGCAACGGTCGGCGGCAAGCGGATCTGCGTGATGGCCGGCCCATGCAGCGTCGAGGGACGAAACCAGCTTCTGGAAATCGCTCATATCGTCAAGGAGCACGGAGGAACCGTTCTGCGCGGAGGAGCGTTCAAGCCGCGCACCAATCCCTACGAGTTCCAGGGCCTTGGGGAAAAGGGGCTCGAAATCCTGGCCGAGGCCCGCGAGCAGACGGGCTTAGCCATTGTCACAGAGGTCATGAGTGTCGACCAGGTCTTGCTTGTCGCCCGCTACGCCGACATCCTGCAGATCGGCACACGCAACATGCACAACTTCAACCTTCTCGTGGCCGTCGGCCGCACCAACAAGCCCGTACTGCTCAAACGAGGTTGGAGCTCGACGCTTGACGAGTTTCTGCTGGCCGCCGAGTACATCATCCAGGCAGGAAACCCGAACGTCATCCTCTGCGAGCGAGGCATTCGCACTCACGAGGAATACGTCCGCAACACCCTGACGCTGGCCATGGTGCCGGCCGTCAAACGCGAGTCGCACCTGCCGATCATTGTTGATCCGGCCCACGGCACCGGTCGTGCGTATATGGTCCCGTCCATGTGCCGGGCGGCGGTGGCGGCCGGGGCTGATGGTCTCATGGTCGAAGTGCACCAGGATCCCGAGCATGCCCTGACCGACGGGGCACAATCGCTCACGCCCGATGCGTTTGCCCAGATGATGAAGGAGACCCGGGCCGTCGCCGAAGCCGTCGGACGCGAGCTGTGATCTCCACCCAAGTTGCCGCCAGACAACAGGGCTGCAGTATCCCTGTCGGCGGAAGAACGTCGGGAGCGGCTCCACCGGACCGTCTGACGGTATAATGTCACAGCCAGACAGGAGGTCATCGTCACTCGTGCGCAAATCTCACGTACTCCCCTGCATGGTCTCAAACCTCGCCCTTGCGATTCTGATCGGCTGCCTCGTGGCCGCAGGCGGCTGCACCGCGATCATACCAGATAAGGTCGAGGCCTCGCGGCAACACGTCGTTCGCTACGCGGCCGAGGGCGAACAAATCAAAGCCGATCCTGTGGCTTACCTGCGCCGCCTCTACGACCGATGTGACGCCCTTGAGCAATATCGCCTGACCTTCTACCGGCAGGAACGTGTCGGTACTGTGGTTCAGACGCTTTCGCCTATGGAACAGATCGATGCCCTCTTCCGAAAAACGCCCTTCAGCGTGAAGTTCAACTGGAACGCTCCTGACGCCGACTACTATGAGTCGGTCTATGCCGAGGGCCAGAACGGCAACAAGCTGGTCATTCGCGAACGGAACGGTATCTTTCCGTTCCCCCCGCAGGTGCGCGTCATCGACCCCGCCCTGCCGGTCAAGATAGGCAAAGCCCGAAACGCCGTTACCGATTTCGGCCTTGCCCGCGTCACTAAAAGAACACTTCTTCCGTTCGATGATCCGGCGTTGGCCAAGGTCATGACCATCCGCTACGAAGGGGTGGTCGACCTCGACCCGGCGTTCCGGCCCGCCCATCATCTCCGCATCGAGCGCCCGCCGACCCCCGGATACGCCTATACCCGGCAAGACTTCTATATCGATGCGGAAAGCCTGCTACCCGCCGGCACCGATTTGTGGTTGAAGTCGGGACAACTGGGTGCTCGCTACCGCTACGTCGACATCCGGACAGATGTGCAACTCGACGATAAGGATTTCCGCTTGACCAAAGACCACCCGGCGACAATCCCGACGCAAGAGTAGACGCCCAGCCTCCCCCCATCGCGGCAAGATCAGCGATCGGAGCCCTCGGGTTCAAACTCGGGTAGAAACTCCACCGCGTTTAGCTCACGCAGCGCAAGATATGCGGCCTTCTGCTCCGCCTCTTTCTTGGATGGCCCCCACGCGCTGCCGTAGCGCCGCCCCTTGATCACCACGCCCACCTCAAAGCACTTGCTGTGATCGGGACCCTTCTCATCCAGCAGCTCGTAGTTCGGAGTTGCTCCCAGAACCTGCTGCGCATGCTGCTGAAGCTGCGACTTGAAGTTCCGCTGATGCTCCGAAGCAGTTGCCCGCAAGAGATGTTTCTCAATCGTCGCCAGGACAAACTCGCAAGCCCGGTCAAGACTGCCACTGTCAATGTACACCGCCGCGATCAGGGCTTCGTAAACTGCCGCCGCCACCGAACTCGGCAATTGTCCCCTGCTGGTCATCCCCTTGCCCATGTAAAGGCATTTCGTCAGCCCCAGTTCCCGGGCAATCTGCGCGCACGTCCGACGCGAGACCACCGCCGATTTGACCTTGGTCATCTCCCCTTCAAGATAGTCGGGAAACCGTCTGTAGAGATAGCTACAGACCGCCATGCCCAGAATGGCGTCGCCCAAGAACTCTAGCCGCTCGTTGCTGTTGACTCGCGTATTGGCGATCGACGCGTGCGTCAGCGCACACACCAACAGCTTGGGATCTCGAAACCTATAGCCAATGGCTTCCTGCAAAGCTTGCAGGGCTTCTGAGTCGCTCACGGATTCCAGCCTGACCGGGTGCCAGGCTTGTGGCGAAATCCACACGGCTACTCCGGGAGGGTTTCGCGACAGGCCACAGGCACTTTCCTACTACCACTCAGATCCTATCCTCGGCTGGAATCAGCGTCAAATTGAGTAAGCTATTGGAACTGGAAAAACCTTTGAGCCTGTGTTAAGTTTAATCCACATAAGCAGTTGGACTAACAGGCGGACAACCGCCCGGTCCTATAGCGGCACGTCCTGATGACGTCAACACGTCAGACTTGTGCCGTCGTGGTGCGAGCACGACCTGCGAGGCAATGGTGGCCGCTCCATCACGGTCCGTTGCGGTCCGATCGACGGACGTATAGATTGCCTGCTTTCAACACTCTTGTGCGGAGACGCCGGATGCGTGTATTGCTTGGGGCGATGAGCGTTAAAAGCTGGCTTGCGGTGGTAACCGTTTCGGCCATCTCCGTGTTGGGGGGGCCTCTTTCGGCCGATATGGATCGGTCGCTCTACATGACCACCGACGAGTTGAAGCCGGGCATGAAGGGCTTTGGCAAGACGGTGATGTCCGGCGCGACCATCGAGACCTTCGGCGTCGAAGTTATTTCGGTAATGCACAACGCCTTCTACGCGAAACAGGACGTTATTCTCATCCGGTGCTCCGGGCTCAATCTCGAACACAGCGGCGTCATCGGCGGCATGAGCGGTTCGCCCTGCTACATTCGTGATGAGCAGGGTCGGGAACGTCTCATCGGTGCAGTTGCCTATGGTTGGACGTTCAGCAAGGATCCAATCTGCGGCGTTCAGCCGATTGCACAAATGCTTGACGTGGCAAACGTCCGAAAGCCGAAACCCGAAACCCGGCCATCCGGCGAGACCCAACCCGTTGTGCAGGCTTGGGGATCGCCCCCAGGCGGTGGCTTCCCGTTGCAGGACTGGATTCTGAAGGCCGTTGGCGAGCCCATCCCCGCCGATTGCCGACTCAGTGTCCTCAGCAATCCCTCGCCGTCGCCCCTGCCGGACAAAACCGCTGCCACACTGCTGCCCGAGGGGCTTCGACCCCTCGAAATCCCCCTCTCAATGTCCTCGCTCAGTCAAGAGTCGATGACGCTTCTCGGCGGCTGGTTTAAGCGGCACGGCTTGACGCCGCTTGCTGCCGGCGGAGCGCCGGGTGCCGGCCAAGCTCCTCCCGGAAAGGTCCAACTCGAACCAGGGGCCGCCCTCTGCGTGGCACTCGTGACCGGAGACATTTTCATCGACGCCGTGGGAACCTGCACGGCCGTGATTGGCGACCGGGTGCTTGGCTTCGGGCATCAGTTCATGGGCACAGGACCTGTCGAATACCCCTTGGCCACCGGCTTTATTCATACCGTTATCCCCTCTGTCATGCGATCCAACAAGCTGGGCGGAGCACTTGAAGTCGTGGGAACCTTGTGGGGAGACGAGGCCACGGCCGTATTCGGCACCGTCGGCAGGTTGCCCGCCATGGTCCCAATGGAGGTTGTGGTCAATGACCTGCGAGGTCGCCAGACCTTTCACTACAACGTCGTTCACGAGGATGAGTCCACCGGGGCCTTCCTCGCTACCTGCCTCATGGAAAGCATCTATGCGCACAACGAGCTCCCGATCGACCATACGGTCCGACACAACGTCGAGGTTGATTTCGGCGAGCTGGGTACGTACACGTCGTCAAACGTCAGCTCGCAAAGCGGAGTGCGCGAGGCGGCCGTCGACCTGATGTATCCGGTCCAGACGTTGCTCAACCCGCCCCTTGCCCAAAAGGCCCGTGTCAAAAAGGTCCGCGCCGAGATCACCATCGAGGACAAGGCACAACGAGCAACCATCTATCATGCCTCCCTGCCCAAGACCGTTTACAAACCGGGCGAGACCGTCACGGCGGCCGTGCGCTGGAGCCATTACCGCAAGGATCCCCTCTACACCGACGGATGGTACTCTCTCAAGCTGCCGGACGACCTTCCCGACGGCGACTACGAAGTGGTACTCTGCTCCAACTCCGGTCACTTGACGAGCCTCAACTCCGAGAAACCGCATCTTTTCAGGGCCGAAACGCTGTCCCAGGCCATGGCTGCGTTCAACCTGATGGGACGCTTGCCGGGCAACGTTCTGTACATGCGTCTCAATCTCAAGCAAGGGGGCATCGCCTACAAGCAGTTGGAAATGCCCGACTTGCCGGCGTCACGCCGCAAGATTCTGTCAGATACCAAGCTTGCTTCCGACCTGAACCCCTACACCGAAGCCCTGGTCGCGGAGCACAAGACCGATTTCGTCGTCCTTGGCAAGCAGGCTTTGCCGATCCGGGTGAGAAGGCATCCCGATTCATAGTGTCATAGACGCCGGCCTGCCGGGATGAATCAGAGGTAGCTCGAGCTGCTGCGTCCTACTTTAAGAAAGTGTGAATTATGCACCCATCACGTCCGACCATTTTGTGTGCGATGATCAGCCTGGCGGCCGCCTGCCCGACCTTCGGCGTGCGCCCTGCCACCTGGTTGCACGAACAGCCCAAGGATTTCAACGAGGGCAAGCTCGACGGCACGGTCGTCTCATCTCTTGGCGAAGTGACACTCGGCCGGCAGACTAGGGTCCTTCATGAATTGAAGGAGCAGGGCCAGGTGGTCAATGCCATCGCCAGAGCAGGTGACGGCAGGATCTACCTTGCGACAGGGCCGAAGGGAATCATCTATCGCGTGGACGGCGAGAAGGTGACGGAGTTCGCGACCCTTCCGGAGGGCGGCACCGTGCTGTCCCTCCTGTTCACCAAGGATGGCAATCTCCTGGCCGGCACCGGAGGCGGCCCGCAGGCGAAGATCTATCTCATCGACGGCAACGGCAGGAGCCGCGTCTTTCATGAGCCCCCTAAGGCGGTATACATCTGGGCGATGGTCCGAGGCGTCGAAGGTGAGGTTTATGCGGCCACCGGAAACAAAGGGCAGATTTTCAAAATCGAGCCCGACGGCTCCAAGAGCAAGGTTCTGTGCGACCTCAAGCCGAAAAACGTTCTCTGCATGGCGTTTGCGCCGGATGGGTTCATTTACGCCGGGACGGATGAGGACGGGTTGGTGTACCGGGTCGACCCCGCCGGCGGACAGGTCTTCGTCGTTTACGATGCGAAGGAGCCCGAAATCAGCGCTATCGTCTTCGATGCCCAGGGCAACCTGTACGCTTCCACCGCCGATGCCGAAGGCGCTCGGCCGGGCCGTACCGTCGCCGATAAGCCCGGCGGCAGGCCTGAGACCCAGAGAGCCGAGGGCTCAACTGGTAAAGGTATTCTTTCGCTTCTTAAAACCGGCACGCCTCGGACGGCCTCGCAGCCGGCCGCAGGTTCCAGCACCGCGCCGGCCTCGCAGCCTGAAAGCCGGGCCGGTACGTCCGATGATGATGAGGACGCCGGGGACGATGGTTCTACCGCCGGCCCCGCCACCCAACAGGCCGGCCTCCTTTCGCGGGTGGGGCGCGCGGTCGGTGGAGGAGTCCCTGGGACCAAGACCGGCGGCAACGCCATCTACCGAATCGACACTGATGGTTTTGTCACCGAGATCTTTCGCGAGCCGGTCATGATCCTCGGCATGGCCGAGGCCGACGGAACCCTCTACGCAGCTACCGGCAACGAAGGTCGAATCTACGCCTTGACGCCGAATGCCGATCGCATCGTTATGTTGGCCAGGCTCGAGGCCGCCCAGGCAACGTGCCTGCTGCGCCTTCCGGATAATCGCCTGTTGATCGGCACGGCCAACGCGGCCACGGTAGTCGAACTCGCAGACCGCTATGCCGCCAAGGGAACTCTGACGAGCAAGGTGCTTGATGCCGAGCAGATCAGCGCCTGGGGCCGCGTCCGCTGGAACGCCACCGTTCCAACCGGCACCAAACTGAGCATCGCCACGCGCAGCAGCAACGTCGAGGATGAAGAGTCCGAGGCATGGGAGGACTGGTCATCCGAAATGGACGCCACTTATCCCCAGTCCATCCTTTCGGCCAGTGCCCGCTTCCTGCAATATCGCGTCTCCTTCGAGACCACCGTGCCGGATGCAACCCCCGTTCTGCGATCCGTCGAGATCTTTCGTATCCAGCCCAACCGGGCACCACAAATAACCAGTGTTGAGGTGCTGGCTGCCCTCGATGAGGCCAAGAAACCCACCGCCTCGCCAAAGGTGAAAATGGCGGCCGGCGCCTCCGGCTTCAGCGGCGGGGAGGAGGCAAGCGGTCCCAAATATAACTGGGTCGTAAAATGGAACGCCGGCGATCCTAACGGCGACCCGCTGACATTCGAGGTGTTCTATCGCGAACCGAACGCCCGGCGATGGATTCGCATCGCCAAGGACCTCTCCGAGCCCCTGCACATCTGGGATACCCGAACTGTCCCCGACGGCAAGTACGAGGTTCGGGTTCTGGCCAAGGACAGCAAGGCCAACCCGCCCGGAACCGACCTGAGCGCCGCCCGCATCAGCGACATGATTCTCGTGGACAACACGCCTCCGGACGTGACCGTCGACTCGATCACCCCGAAAGGAAAGAGAGCGGTCCGCATCAGCTTCATCTGTCACGACGCCCTCAGCCGGATCGCCGGGGCAAGCTACAACGTCGATAGCGACGAGAAGTGGACCCCGTTGGCGTCTGATGACAACATCTTCGACGAGCCCAGTGAAACCGTCACCTTCACGGTCGATGATCTTGACACGGGTGAACATCGGATCGCTATCCGGGTGGAGGACGAACGAGGCAACTTCCGCTATGTGAGTCGCCTCGTCACCGTCGGGGATTGATCGCCTGCGAAGATGGGCGACAGCTCTCCGGCCGGTTAAGTGGTGAGCCGTAACCGGAGACGACAAGGGTGACCAATACGACGCATGAAAGTCTCGTGCCTGCGCCGAAGGACGACCAGCCCCCGGCATCGGCGGATACGCAAAGCCCGATAGCAGATGGCCGGACCCGCCGTGCGGCCCGGTGGTGGTGCCGGCACCCCTGTCCGCCCTACGCCTGCCCCACCGGCGCCCGGCGCATCTTCATACCCGTGTACGGCTGGCTCGAAGTTGATGACACGCATCGGGCACGCGTGGAGCACTACTTCCACGCGCCCATGCTGATTCTGGCACTGCTTGTTCTGCCCATCCTGCTGATCGAGTGGTCATACGGCGATCGGATCAACGCCGCTCACCCCGCAGCCCGCGTGGCAATTTGCGTCGGCGGCGCAATCATCTGGCTCGCCTTTCTCGTGGAATTCATCATAAAAGTGTCGATCGCCGAATCCCGCTGGCGGTACGTGACCCGGAACTGGCTTGACATCGCCATCGTCGCCTTGCCGCTCCTGCGCCCGCTCCGTGCTCTGCGCGTCGTTCGCGCCGCAGAGGTCACGCGGGTATCGCGGCTTTTTACGATACGCGGCGTTATCACGAAACTGTTTCAGACCGCTGCGGCCACGGTACTCGGGCTCGAATTCGTGCGGCGGATTCTCGACCGATTTCGCCCCCCTCAGGCGGACGGCCAGGCTCCTCAGTACGAGCGATGGTCGCAAGCCTGTCTGATTGCGGAAATCAAGCGACTCAACGCGCGCATCCACGAACTCGAACAGATGCTTCACCATTCCGCTGACCGTAAACGCGCAGAATCTGACAAGACAACACCGTAGTCCTTTGGGGTCTTACGGCGAAACTGGGTTGTGTTTTGCGCGCATGTTTCTACATCGCGGTGCGTTTGGGTCGCGGCCCGCATAAGGGCGGTCCGCCTTAGGAGGACTTGACGCCGAGGAGCAACTCCGATGGCACGGGCTTGGTATTCCTGCACTTGGGATACTTGCTGCATCCCAGGAACTTCCCCGATCGGCCCGAACGAATCATCATCGGCTCACCACACTCCTCGCAGACGATGTCCGTGGGGACCGGTTTAGGCCGGGGCGGAGGCGGCATCTCGATCTCCGCCCGTTTTTTGGCCTCACCGCGCAGATTGACCGAGCAACGGCACTGCGGAAAGTTGCTGCAACTGAAAAACGGGCCGAACCTGCCGCTCTTGAGCTGCAATGGCCTGCCGCACTCCGGGCAGGACAGCGGGACTTCGGGCCATGTCTCAATCACCAGCTTGCCCGTGCGCGTCCACGCAAAACCCGGCGGAGGGGAACCCTTGCCCTCACTGATGGCCTTCGAATCCCCTGCCCCGGGCTCAGCTGCACGACGAGTGCGCCTCGCCGGCTTGGATGAAACATCGCCTGACGCCGGATCAGCCGCATGCGCGTCGGACGTCGTCGTGCCCGCCTCGGTTTTCAGCTTAGCAAGCTCTTCGATCGGCTTGGTGTTTCGGCACCGCGGGAAGCCGCTGCAAGCAACGAACTCGCCCCGCCTGCCTTTGCGAATCAACATCGGACGTCCGCAGCGTTCGCAGGTTACTCCGGCCTCGACTGCAGGTTGGGCCTTCCGCTCCAGACGAACACCCTCCGGCAACGGTTTCGTCACCTTGCATCGCGGATACTGGTCACAGCCCAGAAAAGTCTTTATGCCCCTTCCACGAACCTTGAGCGTGCCGACGCCGCACTCGGGGCAGGGCTCCTCGATCTCGGTTTCCTTAACCAGCCGCAACGGTTGGCCCGTCTGGTCGCAGGGAATGGTGTTCGTGCATTCGGGATAACCGCTGCATCCCAGGAACGAACCATGTCGCGATTGTCGCAAAACCATGTCTTTGCCGCATTTCTCGCACTTCGTCGACACCACCTGAGGTCTGATCGGTCTCCCTTGGCGGTCAATGTTGAATGCTCCCTTGCACTTGGGATACTTGCCGCACGACAGAAACCGCCCCGTTCGGCCCCACCGGTATACCATGTCGCCCCCACACAACTCGCACTTGTATGGGCTGGGCTCCGCCTTGGCCGCCTCCATCTCCTCGTGGGCCCGAACCAGATCGGTGTGGAATGGGTCGTAGAACTCATGGAGAACCTGGTTCCAGTCGAGGTGTGCCTCCTCAATCTTGTCGAGCTCATCCTCCATGAAGGACGTGAACTTCACGTCCATCACGTCCGGGAAGTGGGCAACCAGCTTGTCGGTTACGATCGTGCCTTTGTCGGTCGCGAAAAGGCGTCGATCAACCTCTTCCACGTAGCCACGGTCAAGCATCGTCTGGATGATTGCCGCATAGGTGCTGGGCCGACCGATCCCTTCGGCCTCCATCCGTTTGACCAGCGAGGCTTCGGTATACCGGGGAGGCGGGCTGGTGAAACGCTGCGCAGGCTTGATCTCGATCGGCCCAACAACCTGTCCCGGCGTCAGGTCCGGCAGACTCTGTTCCACCGTCGAATGCGGAATCCCCATAACCTTGTAGAATCCATCGAACGCCAGCGTGCGCCCGGTCGCCCTGAATTCGGCCTCCCCCAACACGGTCTTCGCCTGAATCAGCACCGTGGTCGAGTCCCATTCCGCCGGCGTCATCTGACAGGCCACAAAGCGGCGCCAGATCAGCTCGTACAGCTTTTGCAGGGGAGCGGCAAGATGTCCTTTCAACGATTCCGGCGTTCGAGTAACATCCGTCGGCCGAATCGCCTCGTGCGCTTCCTGCGCCCGCTTGCCGGAAGCGTAGACGTTCGGTTCGTCCGGCAGATACCGCCGGCCGCAATTCTCGCTGATCCATTCCCGCGCCGCCTTGACCGACTCGGCGCTCAGGTTCGTAGAATCAGTGCGCATGTACGTGATCAACGCCACGGGACCGTCCTCGCCGGCCAGCTCGATCCCCTCATAGAGCTCCTGAGCCAGCCTCATGGTCCTCGACGCCGATAAGTGCAGGTGACTGCTCGCAGCCTGCTGCAACGTCGCCGTTGTGAACGGCGGGCTCGGCTTGGTCAGCGCGCGGCGCTTCTGGACGTCGGTGACCGTGAAAGCCGGCGCTTGCTGCCGGTCAAGCCTGCCCGCCAATGTCACCTTGCGCAAACCGCGATGCTCGTACTCAGGCCAGGGAACCTCGTTCTGTCGTTCGATCCGTACACCCAGCGCCTCTGCCGCCTCTCTGGCCTGACCGACTGCGCTGACAAAGGCTCTATCCGCGCCCGCCGCAGCGTCGTATGAACCTGTGGGCTTGAAAGGCCGACCATCCAACGCAACCATGGTGGCCCCAAACGCGCTATGCTGAGCCAGCCATTCACCCATTTCCTTCAGCGTGCGCTCCTTTTCGCCTCCGGACAGGAACTCCCGCCACATGGGTTCCAGACGCTCGCCCTCGGCCGGGTCCCGCGCAAAGTAAGCCCCGATATCCCAGTACTCGCTTGGGATGAAATCCTTGATCTCCTTTTCACGCTCCACGATGAGCCGAAGGGCAACTGACTGAACCCGCCCCGCCGACAAGCCCTTCGCCACTTTCTTCCACAACAGCGGGCTCAGTTCGTAGCCTACGATCCGGTCAAGAATGCGCCGTGCCTGCTGGGCGTTCACCTTGTCCATGTCGATGTGCCGGGGGTGACTGAATGCTTCCTGGATCGCCGACCGCGTGATCTCATTGAATATGACTCGCCTGATCTTCGACTCATCCAGGTCCAGGGCCTGCGCCAGATGCCACGCAATGGCCTCTCCCTCGCGATCAAGGTCCGTCGCCAGGTACACGGCCGGGGCCCTCTCGGCCAGCTTCTTCAGTTCGCTGACCACCTTTCGCCGCCCTGGGACCAACTCGTAGGTCGGCGCGAAGCCGCGGTCGATCTCGACACCAAGGCCTCGCTCCGGCAGATCTCGAACATGGCCCACGGAAGCTTTGACCACGTACCCTCCACCCAGATACTTGTTGATGGTTTTGGCCTTGGCAGGTGATTCCACGATAACGAGAGCTTTGGAACCGGCGGATTCTCGTCCCTTGACGCGAGCCTGTGCCTTGTTCTGCTCGCCCGAGGTCTCAGACTTAGTCTCTTCCGTCGCGACTGGTGCGCCTTTCGCGCGCATGTTTCTTGATCGCAGAGCGCTTGCGTTGCGGCCCGCCTTAGGCTTGGAGGTGTGTTTCGGACTGACCTTTTCCTTCGCCGCCATATCTGGTCTCAATCATCCGAGTGAACAGGCTGCCTTCAAGTGCCGCCCCCCGCGAAGTCTCGAAATCATACCGAATACGCGGCCACAACGACCCCGCCGCTTAAATAACGAGGGCATCTCAATCTCAATCGACCACCCGTGTGAGAGACTACAACGCCTCTTTCCGGCACTTTGGGGCGTTTCTGATTACTGAAAGTCGCGACAGAAATCAAATGATAGCCCGACCTTACCCACCTTACCAGTTATCGGTCTTACTGCGCAGGCCAAAGCGTCCGTGACAGTCCAGAAGTAAAGATGTTATGAACACTTCAAACCCCAGACCATAAGAGCCTCCACCCTGCGGTCTTGGCCGCCTTCCGCCATGGACTGCCCTGGACCGCTCATGCAAATCGGGCAAAGGCCCCTCGCTTGCTACCGAGTCTCTCAATGAGCCTCCCGGACGGTCACACCTTCAATGCCCTGCGCCCCCCCGACCGTCGCTCCTTGCTTTTGGCATGCACGCCGGTATTCTGCTTGATTCTGCAACTGGCGGCGCGTATGGACATTGTTTGACGGGAACATACTGCTATGATGAAGTTTTTCCGGAAATACACCAAGCACCTTCTCGCGGTTTTCATGGCCTTGCTCTTGGTTATCTGGCTGGCAGGCGATGCGCTGCAGAGCCTCCTGCTGAAGCGCACAACGCGCGACGACTTCGAGCGAGGCACGCTGGCCGGCCAGAAAATCACGCAGAAGGATGCCGCCCCTGTTCTTCTGCAGCTTGAAGTGCTCGACTCACCTGAACTGCGGTACGTGACCGAGTGGAAGATGGTTTGGAGGTCCGTTCTCGAGGAAATGGGCGATCGCGATGATCGGGCCCGCTACTACGACAGCATGAGTATTCTGATTTCGCGGGGACAGAACCTCATCGAGGAAGACGAATGGTTCCTCCTTGTAACCGAGGCCCGCCGAAATGGAGTGTTCGTGCCAAACGAAGCCGTCGAAGAGTTCAAGGTGACAAGAGGATTGACCGGCCCGTCGCTGGCCCGCTTGCGACAGAACTTTCCACTCAAACTCATCAACGAGGCCATTCGCTCCTACCTGATGGTCCGGCAACAGGCTGTGGCTGCCTGCACGCCGCCTCCGATCAGCGAGGCCGACATTCGCGATTTTGTCCGCCAAACCGGCGAGAAAGCCGACGTCGTCGTGGTCACCCTCGCAGGAACCGAACAGTCCGGGTTCTACGACAAGGACTACGCGCCGACCGATGAAGAACTGGCCGAATTGTTCGAAAAACACAAGGACACCGCCAGCCGGCCTTACGCTCAAGGCCTGGATTTCGGCTACCAGCAGCCGGAAAGTGTACGAATCGAGTACCTGCGAATCAGCGCTGATGCCCTTAAGAGTCAGCAGCAGATCGACGAGACCTTTGCATACGACTATTGGAATAAGCACAAGAACGAGTTTTCCCGGGAAGTCGCCACTCAATCCGCCCCCGCTTCAGGCCCGGCGCCCGCGCCGCGGCGAGAACAATATGCCACCTTTACTGAGGCCAAGGCTGAGGTCATCGGCCGTCTCCAGAAAGCCAAGGCGGACGAAGCCGCTCTGCGGATCGCTCGCGAGATCATCGACGAACTCACCGAATCGCGGACCGCCAAGACGACGCAGCCTGTCGCTGAACAAACCGCAACAAAAGCGGCGGAAGCCGAGGATGCCTATGCTAAGGCCCTCATGAAATGGTCGGCCAGGTACCCTGGCGCCGTCAGCCATGTCTCACTGTCCATGCTCGAACGGGAGGCCCTCCAGAAGAACCCCGAAATCGGCCAGGCAACCGCGAGGCTCGGCGTGCAACATGGGCTTTCGCTCCCGCAGGCAGCCTTCCTGGTCGAGGGAATTGCCGATCCGCCCGAGCAGGGAACGGAACAGCATCGTTACTTCCGCAAGCCCCGCGAAACCTGCGGCGTCCCATTTGCTGACACAAAGGGTAACGCCTTCGTCTTTCGCACGGTGGAAATCAGACCCAAACAGGCCCCGGCAAGCCTCGACCTTGTCCGCGAGCGCCTGATCAACGATGCACGCATCGTGCACGCCTATGAACGCGCGGGCGAATACGCCAAGGCCCTTCGCGAACGTGCCGCAACACAAGGACTCGAAGCTGCCTTACGCAACAGCGAAGAACTCAAGGGGCTGGTGGACGATACGGCTCTCAGCCGTCCGACACCTTTCGCCCGCAAGACCTGTATCGCCATCCCCGGTGCTGCGCCCTTTGTGAGAACAAGCGATATACCGGGGATTGGCTCGGATCCCGAGTTGATCGAGGCGGTCTTCGCCATGGCCCGTGATACCACCACGCAACCCGCCGGCCATGTCCTCGTCTGGGAGCAACCCGGACAACGGCGCTGGCTTGTTATTGAGTTGAAGCAGATCCTCCCCCCCACCAAAGCCGACTACGACCAGTACCGCACCCAGGCCGTCGCATATCTGCGGAAGCAGCGACAGCAGGAGCTCTTGGTCGGGTGGTTTGACCAGGACCAGATCAAGACCCGTATGAACTGGAAGTCCTTCGCGGAGAACCGGCAGGCCTCGCAGGGCCCCACGAAAGGCTAGCGGCCGTCCGCGAACGACAAAACGACAAGCCCACCAAGTACTGCTTGCGAAGAACGAAGGTCTATCCACAGGCCCCGGATCTGCAATCTGGTTGGATGCCGGCCGTTTTCGTCCTGAGCCGAAGTCCCTGGCTACGGCGCGGCGGCTCGGCGCAATTCATCGGCCAGATTGATTCCGTCGATGTCCGAAACGCCTTCCAGACGCCGGGATTCACCCAGCAATCCAAGAATGGTCGGCGCTATATCAACCAGACGCGCATGGTCGATCCGGCCGCCTTTGGGCAGATCCGGGCCGGCAAAGAAGAGCGGAATTCGCATGTCCCGGGCCAGGCACGAACCGTGACCCGCCACCTCCCCGCGCCGGTACAACAACCAGTCGTCAGCCGACATGATCACCATGTCGCCGGTTCGCGGCGAGTCGAACATCTCCACCACTTGCGGAACGAAGTCCGGGAATCGCGACGTGGCCGTGGCCGCCAGCCAATCGCCAGAAGAATGCCATCCCGCCCGGACAAACTCGGCAAGAGATGCCTCGCCCAGATACTCGAGCGGATCCCCCTCATACACGCTCAACCGGTACTGCTTTTCATTCCCCGCTAATCGTCGCTCCACTGCCAACGTGCCGTTTTTCGACAAGGCTCGCACCCGGTTCGGGCCGTCGCGCAAAAACACCATCTGGATCGCCGGCAGTTCATACAAAGGCGGCTGCGCGTTGGCGAAATCCAGCACCTCCTGCGGCGCGGGTCGATGGCCCCACCCGCGCCGACCGCGCAGGTGGACCATTGCGACACGACCCGCATCGACCCCTCCGACGGCGTCGTAGTTCAACATCTGCTCCCATCGATCGACGTACGCCGTCGCCTCAATCGAACGCCGCCGAATGCGTACCTTTCGTACCCTGCCCATCCAGTCGAGAACATCGATCGATTGCCTGGCCGGCACCATTCCATGGTCGGCCATCAGAATGCAGTAGGTTGACTCCGTCAGTCCCGATTTCTCCAGCAGAGCGGTGATCTCACCCACGATGCGATCGACATTGATGAGGGCCTCCGCGTAGCGGGACGAGTACGTACCGAACCGATGGCCAATCTCGTCAACACCCGGGTAATAAGTCATGACCACCGACGGCCATCGCCCGACGCGATTGGCCCTGCGAATCACTTCCTTCATCGCGATGCTCACCCGGGAATCCGCCATCCTGTAGTGGCCCAGGGCCCATGCCCAGAAGAAGCCCTCCGCTCCGTCGATCGACTCCGTCACGCCCCGGTAGGTGTGGTGGGCGATACTGACGGTAAAATGATCGCCTAGCCAGTCATACAACGTCGGCACCGCCAGATGATGGTTGACCGTGCGGCAGGTCCCGAGCGTCATGTAGTCCCGGCACTCCATCGTTCGCCGGTCAAACCAGAAATTACCCGGAATCTGGTGATGGCCTGGGAATCGACCAGTCAACAGTGATGAGCAGTTGGGATAGGTGCTTGTGGGCAGGCTGCTGAATGCATGCCGCACCCGGACGCCGTTCTCGATGAACCGCTCACGAATGTTGGGTAGTCGCCCCTCGGCAACAAGTTCGTCCATACGCTGCACGTCCATGCCGTCAGGGAAAAAAACGACGACGGACCGCGGCGGACGTTCGACCGACTCTGCAAGCCGTACATCCAGGGAAGCGCAGCCTGACAGCAATCCCGGCAGCACAAACGTGAAGGCAACCCCGATAACCGCCGCAACCCCAGGGCGAACGCCACGACCACCGTCCGGCTCAGCGGAACGCTTGTCGCAACCGGAGAGGCTTGAGACGGCTCGAACTGGAACCGGCCCTGCAGCCGCAAGCCCGGTTGTCCGAGTCGCCGCGAATGTTCGAGGTACACCGATCATCAACGGGTGTTCCGCCGACCGCCTGGGAAGACCTGTCACGATTGTTTCCTGGAGGACGGCTCCCAGGGAACGATCTTCCTGGCCTGCGGGTCCCAGGCAACCTTCCGGCCGCTCCGGTAAGCGATGTTCGCCATGTGTGACGGCAGCAGCGAGCTGAAGCCGAGTTGGACGGGGGCGTTGGGTTTCTTACCGGTCCGCATGCACTCCACCCAGTTGTGCTGGTGAGCCGGCCCTTCCTTGGCGAATTCATGAATGGGCTTGTCGGCTTGGCCTTCGGAATACACGCGGATATGTGAACCGCGAATGTCGATGGTTCCCTTCGTGCCGAACAGCGTCAGGCCGTCGCCCTCAAAACCGTTGGTGAAATTGCTCACGAAATTCAGCGAGAAGCCGTCATATTCCCAGACGGCGTTAACCACGTCGGGCGTCTCCCAGTAATCGAGCCCGTACACCCCGCCGTTGCATACCGCGCTCCTGGGAACGGGGTTGTCCATATAGTAGTGAACAATATCAATGACATGGACGCCGACGTCCGTGACCAGGCCGCCGGCGTAATCCCAGAACCATCGCCACGCGAAGTACCGCCACGGGTCGTAAGGCACCTTATGGTTGCATGGCTCCTGGAACTTGTCCCAGTCAATCTTGCCCTGGACGTCGCGAGGCGCAAACGGATCGCGGCCGGTCACGAAGTTCCGGCAGTCCTTGGCCCGCACGAACTTGACCTCACCGATCACACCGTCATCGAGGAGTTGCTTGGCCTTGGCGTTGTTGTAGTCGCTTCGCCGCTGCGTGCCGATCTGAATGACCAATTCGGGCTTCTTCTCCGCGGCGGCCACCATCTCCATCCCCTGCTCATAGGTGAACGAGAAGGGCTTCTCCTGGTAGATGTGCTTGCCCGCCTCCACCGAAGCCAGAAACGGCAGGCGGTGCCAATGATCCGGCGTCGCAATGATGACCGCATCGATGTCCCCGCGATCAAGCAACTGCCGGTAGTCCGCGTAGTGGTCTATCTTGACGTTCTTGTGCCCCTTGCTTTCCATCGCCTTGGTGATCCGGGCGGTTGCCTCGGCCAGACGGAATTCGGCTACGTCGCAAAGCGCTACGCATACCACGTTATCCGCCCCGCAAACCGCCGCGCAGTCGCTCGTGCCCTGTCCGCCGGCCCCGATGACGCCGACCCGGATCGTTTCATTGGCCCCGAAGGTTCGGGCCGCCGAGGCAGCCGTCTGCCCCAGGAACAGCGAACCCACGCTCAAGGCTGCGGCCGTCTTCGATGACTCGGCCAGAAAATCACGTCGCGTGAATTTACCGATGCGTTGCATGTCTGCCTCCATTCGTCACGACACAATGCGACATCCTCCACCCCGCCGTCCGATACCACGCCCACTGACGGAAGACATTCTACCCATTGCCGGGCCGATGTCACGCAAACAACAGATTCAGCGTTCGCTTGCGGTGGGCCGTGTACCAGTTACGCAACGCCTGGTTCTCGGCGGTCTGACTGGTAATGAGAGCGACAATCTCCCCCATCTTTGCCCGGTCGATCCTGGGATGGGTTTCGGTTCCCGGTGCTGCGACCTCCAGCGTCGCAATGGCCGGCAGCAACGAACCCAACAGAAAAATGCGAATACCGCTCTCGGCCGTCGGAACCGCCAGCGTGTACCGAAGGCCCGCGTCGAGGTGCCCGATACAGCAACCGAACAACTCCGCCTTCCGCCGCGGGGCCAAACGATAGGCCGATCCCGCCCAATCCACGAAGTCCGCAGGAATGAAGCTGACCTTTCGCTCGGCGTCGACACGGCAGTCTTTGATGATATTGGTCATCTGCAGCCCCAGCCCCAAACGGCGCCCATCCTCGCGCCATTCCGCATCCGCTGCGAACCCTCCTTGCCGTAGGCGCTCCTCGAAGAGAGCGGTGGACATGATGCCGACCGTCCCCGCGACGTGGTGGCAATACCTCTCGAGGTCGGCCATGTCCCGGCAGACGAAGCCCACCCCATTGCGGTATTCCACTACTCCCATCGACCTCATGCCGCCGATCATGTCATGCACGCACGTGCGAATCGGACCGCGCAGCTCCGCCGGCAAAGTCGCATATGCCGCCAGGACAAGAGGCGTACCCTCCACCAGCCGGCCATATTCATCGGCAGGGATGGCCGGCCACCGACGACGGAATTCCTCCGCCAGAGCCGGCTCGTCCGGAGCGTCGACCGCCGCCAACAGAATGTCATACAACAACGCCCGCTGCTCGTCCGTCAGAGCCGCTTCGTCCTCGACGGTGTCCGCCAGCCGACAGATCAGGTACGCAACGCACATCGCCCGATCCAGCGGCTCAGGACATTGCGGAATGATCAGGGCAAACGAACGGGAAACGTCGGGCAGTATGCCCGCACAAAAACCCCAACACGCGTTTTGTAGGCTGTTGTGAGTCAATCGTGGACGCCAATCCCAGGTCGTTAATCCGAATACGTTGGCGTACCGGACCGCCCGCACCACCGCCGGCTGCCGCCGCCGCGTGCGCCGCACACTGCTTCGTAGTGTAGCGTCATTCCAGGCACGACGCCACAACCGGGAAGGGTGCATCTCACAAGGCGCGGCCATCGCAGCCAAGAGGCGAGTGGCCCTGGCCTGCGTCTGCTGCAAGAGGATACTGATGGACTCATACGGAACCTTGTGCGGGACAGGCGTCTTGCCGGTCCAATGGACCGCCTGCAGGCCGGCCCCGTTCCGGCCGAGCCCCCTAAACCGAAACGGCGGCCCCTCGCTTGGCCTCTTCTTCAAATCGGTCAAGCTTGGCAAACAACTCGGCCGTCAGTGCGTAAAACTCGCGGAACTGTTCTGCCGCCTTGTTCTTGTGTCCTTCCTTATAGGAATGCGCGATCTCCTTGGCCACTCGATGGACTTCCGCGTGTTGTGCGTCGATGCTCTTGAACGAAGAAAGATGTCCGAATCGCTGCATCCCCTCGCCAAAATACCACTTCCCAAACTGGCAACTATGATGATCCGTGACCTCCGACGGATCGAGCGACGCTTGTCCGGCTAGCAACTCGGCCAGTTTGCGTTTCCACTCACTGTGGGCCGCCTTGATAGGGGCTGCGCTGAATTCGGTCTGGCCGATGTTGAATTGTCCGACAAGCCGCTGCAACTCTTCGGCCACCTTCTGAAGTTGCGCTCCCGCCGCATGAGTGTGCGCCGCCCCTTCAGCGGTCTGTTTCGCCGCCAGATCCACGCCCGCGATGTTCTCGGTAATCTCACGGCTGGCGGCAGCCGACTGCGTCACGCCTGCAGACACATTGCCCGAGGCTACGGCCGTCTGAGACACGTTTGAGGCAATCTCCTTTGTAGCGATGCTCTGCTCCTCCATCGCTGACGCGATCGTCCGCGAAACCTCGTTCACCTTGGCGATCACGCCGCTGATCTGCCCGATCGACTCGACTGTGCTGACGGTCGACGACTGGATGCCCTCGATCCGCCTGCGAATATCCTCCGTGGCTTCCGCGGTCTGCTTGGCCAGTTCCTTGACCTCGGTGGCGACCACCGCAAAGCCCTTGCCGGCTTCGCCCGCCCTTGCCGCTTCAATCGTCGCATTAAGAGCCAGAAGGTTGGTTTGGTCCGCGATGTCTTGAATGACCTCAATGACCTTGCCGATCTCGTCTGCCGCGGCCCCCAGATTGCTGATACTTTCATTGCTGGCTTTCGCGAGAACCGCGGCATTCTCGGCCACGGTGGCGGCCTGCTCGGCGTTCCTGGCCACCTCGCCGATGCTGGCGGTCATCTCCTCCACCGCGCTTGCCGCCGCCTTGACGCTATTGGACATCTCCTCCGCGGAAGCCGCCATGCTGTTCATATTGGTCGCCATCTCCTCCGCGGCAGCGGCCACCGTCGCCGACTGCGCCGTGGTTTCCTCCGCTCCGCTGGCCAGCCGAGTGGAGGTGGCGGAGAGCTCGATAGCCGCGCAAGACAACATGCTTCCCTTCTCGTTCATGTCGTGCATGATCTCACACAACCGAGCCGCCATGCCGTTCATCGCCGTGACCAACTGACCCACCTCGTCCTCCTGATTCAGGCTGAGTCGCTGAGTCAGATCACCCTCCGAAATGCCCTTCGCCAAACCTACCGCCTGCTTGAGCGGGCGAGTGATTCCGCGAGTCAGGCTGAAGCCCAAGGCCAGCGTCAGGCCGACGCCGATCAGGGCGCCCACCCCCGATGTAACCATGGCCAACCGCGAATTCGCTTTGCCTTGGGCGCTTTGCGCCTCGGCCCTTGTGCTGTTCAACTCGATCAGCCTCGACAGCGGCTTGAGCACGGCCTCCTGCTTGGCTCGGCATTCAACCATGGCGAGATCGTGCATCGTATTGTAGAAATCAACGCTTTTTTGTGCTTCGGCCCGCATGTTTGCGAACTCGCCGAAAACCTCCTTCATCGCATTCGCCATCTCGCCGTGGAGAATCTTCGCCGCCCCTTCCTTATCGGCCTTGGCCACAAGATCTCGTATCTTCGCCACGCAGCCGTGAAAAGCGTTGTGATGCTCCTGCACGTCGGCAAGTATCTTCTTGAGCTCCGGGTTCGCAGTCTTCAGTGAAGCCATCCATTTGCCGAAATTGCACGCCGCCGGATCGTGCCCTCCCTCGAACGCCTCGTTGTTGTATACCAGGCTCTGAAGGTTCATAACCAGTTTGTAGTGGTCTCCCGTGAATTGCTGAATGCTGGCAAGCAAAACGGCTGGGTCACCGATGTCCTTGGCTTTGAGATCGGTAGCGGCTTTTAGAAAGCTCTCACTCGATTCTCTCCATGCCTTTTCAGCCTCGGCAAACTGCTTGCACAGCTCCGCCTCTTCCGCGGTCTTCGGCAGGTTTTCATAGGTCTTCCAGGACGCCGCGTAACCCTCATTAGCCTTGTTGATATTGTCGATCTGCCTCTTCCAATCCTCCGCACTCAGGTGAGTACTCAGCAGCGTCCGCTGAGCAACACGCACGGACTCGAGGCTCTTCGCGACCGTACCCAGGCCGTCAACGCTCGGCAAACACTGATCGCTGACTACGCGCAGATCGTGCCCCACCTTCGTGAGCCCCCAAACGCCCGTACCCCAGATGCCTGCAAGCAGAAGAGCAACAAGCACAAACCCGCCAACCAGCTTGGTTCCGATCTTCACGTTCTTGAGCATCGCAAGTCTCCCTATCTGGTCGCCCGGCCGATCTCAGCATTCCGAACACATCGCGGCAGCAGCCAACCCCCACACGATCAGCCTTGCACGACCGCACACGGCAACCCAGGATGTGCAGTACAACCACGAAGTGTGCCTTTCGCCTCAGGGTTTCCCCTGAGACCCATCCGTAGTTCGACTGAGACCTTCTCTGACTTGAGCACCCTGTGATGGCGGGCTTGGCAAATCCGTGGTGCTTGCTTGAAATGGTAGAGATAAGAGGCCCGATAACGTACGCTACTGTTGACCAACCCGAATCTCAGACTGTGTCTCACCAGTAGCTGCCAACGATGGCTTGCCGTCCTCAGCAATGAAACAGGGCCCCCCGATCACTCGGACGGCCCCTGCAATATGGTCAGTCTGGACCAAACGGCCTGCTCCGGCCGATCGAGCGGATCCCGCTAGACCTTGAACTGCCCCACCAGGCCCTGCAACTGTTCGGCCAACTTCGACAGGTCATTGCCTGCGGCCTGAGTCTGCGCCGCACCCTGCGCCGTCTGCTTGGCGGCCTGGTCCACGCCCGCAATGTTCTTGGTGATCTCCTTGCTCACCGCGGCAGACTGAGCGACTCCTTGCGACACCGTCTCCGCCGCGCTGGCCGTCTGGCCGATGTTCTGGGCAATCTCCTTCGTCGTGGTGCTCTGCTCCTCGACCGCCGAGGCAATCGTGCTCGACACCTCGTTGACCTTGGCGATCACGCCGCTGATTTCATTGATCGACTGCACCGCACTGCCGGTGGACGACTGGATCCCTTCGATTCGCTTGCGAATGTCTTCCGTGGCTTCCGCAGTCTGCTTGGCCAGTTCCTTGACCTCGGTGGCCACGACCGCAAAACCTTTTCCGGCATCCCCAGCGCGGGCCGCCTCGATCGTCGCGTTCAGGGCCAGCAGGTTCGTCTGCTCGGCAATATCCTGAATGACCCCGATGACCTTGCCGATCTCGTCGGCGGCGGTACCCAATTGGCTGATGTTCTCATTGCCCACCGCGGCCAGTTGCGCCGCCTGGCTGGCCACCGTCGCGGCCTGCTCCGCGTTCCTGGCCACTTCGCCGATGCTCGCGGTCATCTCCTCGATGGCTGCCGCAACCGTCTTGACGTTGGCCGACATCTCCTCGGTGGACGCGGCCATGTTGTTCATGTTGGTCGCCATCTCCTCGGCGGCGGCGGCCACCGTCGCCGACTGCGCCGTCGTTTCTTCCGCACCGCTGGCCAACTGGGTGGCCGTGGCCGACAGCTCCGTCGATGAGCCGGCCAGCGTCCTGGCGCTGACCGCAATCTCGCCGATGATCCGCTGCAACTTCTCCACGAACGTGTTGAACCACTTGGCCACGTCTCCAACCTCGTCGCTCGTGTGAACCTCCAGACGACGGGTCAGATCGCCTTCGCCTTGGGCAATGTCCTGCAATGCCGCCGCTGCCCGCCGCAACGGAGTGACGATCCGGTGAGCCGAGAAGCCCGACAGCAGCCCGCACAGAACGAACGTCAACACCGCCCCGCCGATCGTCCAGTACAGCATGGACATCAGGGCCCGGTCCATACTCGCAATGGCATCCTGAAAGTCGTCTTCATAAGCGCCTGCCCCAATGACCCAGTCCCAGGGCTGGAAGTAACTGATGGCCGCGATTTTGTACCGGGCCGTAACATCCCCCTCGTTCTTCCAGGGATATCGCTCGAAATCGCAGTTGTCGTCCTTCAGCACCAGCGCCTTGTTGATAATCGACTGGATGAACAAATGCCCGTCCGCATCCTTGGCCTCCCAGATGTTCTCACCGTCTCTCTTGCCGCCCAGAGAAACGATATACTTGCCCTTTTGATCGCCCGTGCCGCCAAGGATGTAGACATAGCCGGTCTTGCCGACAACGGTCTTCATGATGCTGTCGCGGACCTCCTTGACGCTTTCCTGTGGAACACCGACAAACAGGGCGCCTATCACGTTCTTGTTCGCATCGAAGATCGGTTCATAAGCCGTATGGAACCAGGCATTGACCACAAACGCCCGCCCGACATATGTCTTGCCTTGCAGCACCGTGGTAACCACCGGATTGGGCTTGCCGTCAGGCTCAACCGCCGGAATGTACGTGCTGATCGCCCGCTTGCCATCTGCCGCAGTCACGTTGGTGCAGGCGCGCAGCATGTCGCCGGCCTCGTTCATCCGCTGAAATATCGTGCACGCCCCACCCACCAGCGACTTGACTTCGTCGACGACGGGCGCGGGCTGCTTGGAGTCAAAGTTCTGTCCCAGCCAGTTCTGCCCAACCATCATTTTGGGTAGTTCGACCTTCGTCGGCTGCTTCGTCAACTGATTGACCGCGTCCCAGGTAACCTTCTCCGGGGCAAACGTGATCTCGCCTGCCTGCCTTAACACTCTGCCGGCCACCTTGAGGTCGCTTTCAAGCTTCAGATTCAGGCTCGCTTGTTGGGCCCGCAACATCTGATACACGCCCTTGGCGACGGCGGCACACTCGTTGCGAGCCTGCTTATCCAATTCCTCCACCAACTGAGTTCTCACCCGGCCTTTCTGCACCAGCACGAGAACCACCAGCACGGCGGCCGTTAAGAAAACACCCGTGACACCCAACGATACGATCTTTGACCTTAGTTTCATCTCACGTGCCCTTTCTCAAGCATGCCCAGCATCCAGCCAGAACGCTGGCTACAGGTGATCACAGTCTGGAACCGCACTAGCGGCCGGCACGAGCCGTTTTGTTCATCTGCCTCAGAACTCTACGCCCAGAGATCAATGCGGCTTGCGCGCATTCTCTCGAATCACCGTGCGATTCGGCTGCGGACCGCAAAAGCTGATCCGCCTCAGACGCTTACGATCTGACAACCGGAGCCGCAGACCGCCTCGAAGCCTCAGAACTTACTTCCAAGCGTTCGCACCGCCCCGCAAGCCGGACTGTTCGCCCGTATGGCACTGAGCCTTTTCCCGATGAACGGACGAACCCCGGGACCGCTGATATATGAATCGCCTCCGGGTCGAACTTCTTTAGCAACTCAGGGAAATCCCCGATGCTGTGGCTCACCTCCACCTCGCCAAGCCTGCTGGAGACCTGTTGCGCCACCTCATCTCAGAATAGATCGGCCTCTTTTATCGGACCCACCTCGCACGACGGCTGCAGCAAAACCCTGACGCACAACCACGACAGATCCCTATATATGGGTGCCTTTGCGAGAGTAGACTGTTCACAAGAAGAAAGCTGCCCGGCAATTCCCGGTGGCCCTTCGCCGAAAACCGCTGGGTCCTTGGTTGCAGAATGGGATGGAACGCGGCCCGTTCATGCGCGGAGTGCGCTTCTATTCCTCGTTCCTTGACTGCCGGCGCCGCTATACGCAGTGCTCAGGACGACCGCCCCGGTCACGCACCGCCTACCTGCATGCGGAGAAAAGTGACCGCCTTAAGACCGGCCTCTTCAAGGACCTTGCCGACAGTCTTCTTGTCATCTTTCACGAAGGGCTGCTCGAGCAGAACCTGCTCGCTGAAATAGCGGTTCATCTTCCCGATGAGAATCTTGTCGACCATGTTCTCCGGCTTCCCTGAAGCAATGATCTGGGCCCGCTGGATCTCCTTTTCCTTTTCAACCAACTCGGCCGGCAGGTCCTCGCGTCGCAACGCCTTGGGAGCCATTGCCGCGATGTGCATGCAGAGGTCGTTGAGCAGGGCTTCACTGCCTCCGGAGCCTTCAACAACCAGCAGAACACCCAGCTTGCCGTCGTGATGCACATAGCCGGCGGCACGCCCCCGGACCCTCGCCACCCGGGCAATCTTCATGTTCTCCCGAATTCGGTTCAGAACATCGATCAGCAGATCCTGTACGGTCTGGCTCGGATCATCGACGAATTGCTCGGCTCCGATGGTCGCTGCATCCGCATTGCCCGTTAGGGCCGCGTGTTTCGCAATCTTGTTGGCCAGCGCGATGAACTCCGGGTTCCTGCCCACCGGTGCCGTCTCACAGCTCAGTTCAGCCAAGGCCGCGACCCCCTTGGCCGGGTCGACGTACATGCCCATGCGCCCCTCGCCCATGGCACGGCCTGCCTTCTTCTCCGCCGCGGCCGCCCCCCGCTTACGAAGCAGTTCCAGCGCCTTCGTGGCGTCGCCACTGGCCTCCTCCAGCGCTCTCTTGCAGTCCATCATCGGCAAACCGCTGCGCTCGCGCAGATCTTTGACCATTGCTGCGGTAATCTCAGCCATGTGCTTGCTTGCTCCTTGCGTGCTACACACACCCATACCCGACCCAGGTCCCCAGTCACCTGTGCCGGAAAACCCAAGTACACCTGGACCATCATGAACGACATCAGAAACGGCGCAGGCATGGTTCGCCCGGCCGCCGCGCGTGGATCTCTTATCCTATGTCGAGGCCACGGCCGAATCCGTCACCGGCTGGCCGCTCGCGGCTTCGTCGCCCTCTTGCGCGGTAGACTCGCCGGCCTCCTCGGCCGGCGCCGCTGCGCGGCTCGATCGTTTCGCACCCGCAGTCCCCCGGGTTGCGGCAGCCTCGCCGGCACCCTCCGCGGGCCGTGCCCGTTTACCCTCCTCAATCGCCTCTACCATCGCCTCGCAAACCAGCTCGATCGCTCGCATCGCGTCGTCGTTACCCGGTATCGCGATATCCACGTAGTCGGGATCCGAGTCTGTATCAAGCAAGCCAATCACGGGAATCTTGAGTTTGCGAGCTTCAAGACAGGCGATATACTCGCGCCGAACATCGATCACCACCACAACGCCCGGCAGCTTCGTCATGCTCCGGATGCCTTCCAGGTTCCGCTTGATCTTCCGTCGCTCCCGCGTGAGCGTCGCAATCATCTTCTTGCTGTACTTCCCCGCCATCCCCTCCGCTTCAATCGCCTCCAATTCCTCCAGCCGAGCCAGCCGCGAACGAATCGTCCGGTAGTTGGTCAGCGTCCCACCCAGCCATCGCTCCGACACATAATGCATTCCGGTGCGCTTGGCGGCATCCATCACGGCATAGCGGGCCTGACGCTTAGTCCCCACGAACAGAACATCCTGCCCCTTGGCAACAACATTCGCGACGAACTTCTTGGCGCACAAAATGCCCTTGATCGTCTCGCGAATATCAATGATGTGGATCTGATTGCGCGTCCCGAAGATGTATGGACGCATTTTGGGATTCCAGGCACTCGTCCGATGACCGAAATGGATCCCTGAATCGATGAGCTTACGAACGAACTCTGACGCCAAACGACACCTCCGCTTGCGACCGACCTGCTGACTCGATGAAGCGTCGCGCAACTTCACCGGGCGCGCGGACCTCCCGCGCTCCATACCCACACCCGCCCCACTGCGAGGCAGGCTCACCCCTTTCGCCGAAAAGTCACAGCCAGGGGCGATACAGGAAGCGATCTATATTACCCGCAGACATGCAGTCCCGCCAGCCCCCCTTCCCTCGGGTTTGACCCGCCCCCCGACCGCTGATATACCGATGACCGTGCCCGAGTCCGACAAAGATGCCAAACCATCGTGCTCCCCGCCGGCCAGACCCAGAATCTTCATCTCGGCGGCTGAACCGAGCGGCGATCGCCATGCGGCCGGTCTGGTCCGGGAAATTCGCCGTCTTTGCCCCAAGGCCCACCTTTTCGGCGTCGCTGGACCGGCAATGCAGGCCGCAGGCTGCCTGGCTATTGACGATTTGACGTCAAAATCAGCCATGTTGGTCGGTGCCCTCCGACTGCTGCGCCATGCGCGGCGGCTCATGCGCCAAATCTCCCGAATACTTGCGGCCACCCCGGTCGATCTGGCTATCGTCGTGGACTCTCCAGCGCTGCATCTTCCGATGGCTAAAAGACTTAGAAAGGCGGATGTCCCGTCCTGTACTATATCGCCCCACAACTGTGGGCTTGGGCTCCCTGGCGGATTCGCCGCCTCCGACGCCGTGTGAACCGGGTCGCAGCCATCCTGCCCTTTGAAGAAGGCTACTTCCGACAGCGAGGCGTCGACGCCAGGTATGTGGGCCATCCGTTGGTCGAGCAGCTTGCCGACTACAACCCGGATCATACGCTGCTTGCGGCCATGCGCCAGGCCGGTTCGCCCGTCGTCACGTGCCTGCCGGGGTCGCGGTCCCATGTGATCCAGGAGGTGCTCCCAGGCCAAATCGAGGTGGCCCGAACCATCGCTGAGCACCATCCCCGCGCCGTATTCCTCTTTGCGGCCGCTGATGCCCGTGCCTCGGCCATCATTCGTGAGTTCCTGCCCACCGACAACCTCAACTGCCGCGTCGAGATCGGTCATCTGCCCGAAATGCTGTCCGCCTCCGACCTGGCCCTCTGTGCTTCAGGCACAGCTACTCTCGAAGTGGCCTGCCACGGGGTCCCGATGATCGTGATGTACAACGGATCCAAGTGGGGCTACCGCCTGGTCGGGCGACACCTCATCACTACGCCTCATCTTTCCCTGGTGAATATCCTCGCCGGCCGTCGAATCGTGCCCGAATTCATGCCCTACTATGATTCCACCGAGCCCATCGCCGCCGAAGCCCTCGATATCCTCGCCAACCCGGCTCGACAGGAAGCGATCAAAACCGATCTGGCCAGGATCGTGAATTCCCTGGGCACCTCGCGGGCAGCCGAGCAAGCCGCCCGCATGGCCGTGGAGATGATCGGCTCTGAACCGGCTGCGTCGTATAATAATAGTGACGCGGGCTGAGGTGGCTCGTAAGAACTCGCGCCGGAAGAGGCCGGGCGAGGCATCCCGCGAGATGGTTTTCTGTGGGCGACCGCATGCCGACTTACGAGTATCGCGCAGCAGACGGACAAAAGGCTTGCGACTACTGCCGCGAGCGATTCGAAATTCGCCAATCCATGAGCGAGGAGCCGTTAGCTGCCTGCCCAAGGTGCGGCAACCCGGTTGAACGGGTCATCTCGTTGTGTGCGGTCTCGACCGCCCAATCCGTCAAGTCCATGCTCAGCGACAAGAACCTCAAGAGCAAGGGCTTTACCAAGTTGGTCAATGAAGGCGGCGGCCGTTTCCGAAAAACCACATGAGCGGCACCGCGCGGCTCCGCAGTGCTTGAGGCGCGGACCCTTTCGTGGAGACTCAAGGTCCGCTACATCGTCTTTCGGGGCTGTCGGCCTCGTTCTCATTGCACCCGCTTCTCTGGCTCTCCCAAGCTTGATCGCCCGCTCAGCATCTCGTTTGCCCTGCTCGGCGCGACCCTGTGCGGGATCTTCCTGACCCCCGTGTTCTACTACGTTCTGCAATGGGCGGCGGAGTGCGGAAGGCCGAAACAAGTCCCGGCGGCCGCCCTAACAGGGTCCGGCAACCCCAGCCACTCCAAATGATGGCCACGCACGAGGGGAAACCGGTCGACACACGAACAAGAATCCTTATTATCTGGGGTCATGAACCAACAGGAGCGAAACCAACGGAAAGATGATCTGTCGGCACCGAAGGAACCGGCCACCACATTGACCTTAAGGCTGGTGGTCCTCGGCCTGCTGCTCATCGGCTGCGTCCTGGTCTTGCGGCCGTTCATCTCCGCGATCCTGTGGGCCATCGTGTTGTGCATCTCGAGTTGGCCGATTTGCTCCCGACTTGCGGACCTTCTTCGCGGTCGTCGCGGCCTGGCCGCCGCGATTCTGACGGTGTGCATCATCCTCATCCTTTTGGCCCCGTTCGTTTTGATCGGGCTTAGCCTGGCCGACGACGTGCGGGCTTTGGGCTCTGGCCTTCGCGAATTCCTGGGGTTACCGCCCCTGGAGCCTCCCGGGTGGGTTGAGCGGCTTCCTCTGATCGGTTCGCATGCGGCCGACACATGGCGAGATCTCGCTTCGGACAGCGCCCAACTTACCTCGCGACTCAAGCCTTTCGTTGAGCCGGTCACTTCGGCGCTGCTCGCCGGCAGCGTGCATTTCATGAAAGGCGTCGCCGAGCTGGCCCTCAGTATCTTCATCGCCTTCTTCCTTTTCCGTGATGGTGCGGTCGTCGCTCAGCGATTCGTCGAAGCCACCGAACACATCGTCGGCGCCCAGACTCGTGAACTAGTCGACGTCGCTGCAAAGACGGTTCGAGGGGTCGTCTACGGCATCCTCGGCACTGCCCTGGCCCAGAGCGTCATCGCGGGTATCGGTTTTCTCATCGCGGGCATTCCCGGTGCCGGGCTGCTCGCGTTGCTGACATTCTTTCTTTCGGTGGTGCCGATGGGTCCCCCACTCGTCTGGGTCCCGGCCGCGATCTGGCTTTTCTGGAAAGGGTGGCTGGGCTGGGGCATCTTTATGGTGTGCTGGGGACTGCTGGTCAGCAGCGTCGACAACGTCATCAAGCCGATGATCATCAGTCAGGGCAGCCGCATGCCCTTCGTGTTGGTCTTATTGGGTGTCCTGGGCGGAGCGATCGCCTTCGGCTTCATCGGCGTCTTTCTCGGCCCCGTCCTCCTGGTTGTCGGCTTGCGGCTTCTCGATCACTGGAATAAGACGCGACTGGCACAGAGGCGGATGGGAAAGTCAGGATGACGGGGGAAGCGGTCGGGCATCAGTTGTCAGTCGTCAGTGCTCAGTGCGGAGCCTTCGGCAGGGCTGAAGACTGACCATTGATAGCTTGGTTTGGCCATTCGGGCTTCAGACTCCCTTGGTCATTGGTGCTTGGGTATTGGTCATTTCCTCGAAACCGGGGTGTTTGACAAATCCCGCCGCATGCTCATGGCTCATCCTCGCCAGGTTGCGTTCCGGTCCATTCATCCGCCTTCAACTCGGGAAACCGTCAGTACCCGTCAATCCGCCGGCATGCAGCGCCCTTTGGCCCACTGACGCAGAGCCTGGACGCTTTCGGCCATCGTCACCGAAAGCGGCGGCGATTGCTCCAAGGCCTGCAAGAGCCGGTCTGTGTCCAAGGCCGCCCCTTCTGCAAACGCATGATGCAACCCGGAAACGACGGCCTGCTCGATCTCCGCGCCACTGAATCCTTCCGACCGCTCGGCCAGCTTGTCCAAATCGAACTTTTCCGGATCGCGGCCGCGTTTTCGCAGATGAATGGCAAAGATCTCCCGCCTGGTCGACGCCTCCGGCAGATCAACGAAGAAGATCTCGTCAAATCGCCCCTTTCTCAAGAGCTCCGGCGGCAGGGCCTCGATGTCGTTGGCCGTGGCGACCAGGAACACCGGCGCTCGGTGCTCCTGCATCCAGGTCAGCAGCGAGCCGAACATCCGCTGCGACAACCCGCCATCCGTGCTTCGCGAGGCCGCCGAGGCAAACGCCTTCTCGATTTCGTCAATCCACAGGATGATCGGGGCCATGCTTTCGGCCTGCTTCAGGGCGTCGCGGAGCCGCCGCTCCGACTCGCCGATGTACTTGTCATACAAGGCACCGACATCCATCCGCATGAGGGGCCGCTGCCAGGCCGTCGCAATGGCCTTGGCGCACAGGCTCTTGCCGGCACCCTGCACGCCAAGCATCAGAACGCCCCGCGGGGCAGTGATGCCGAACTTGGCAGCCTCATCCGACATTGCTTGCTGCCTGAGCTTCAACCAATGCTTGAGACGCCGCAGGCCGCCGATCTCGGACAGGTCCACCGGGGCCTCCACGTACTCCAGCAGTCTCCCGCTGTCCAGGGTGCGCCGCTTGGCGGCCAGAATGCCGTTGATGTCCGAAGCATCCAGGCGATGGTCCTCCAGGACGACCTCGGTGATGATTCGCTCGGCCTGCCGTCGGGTCAGGCCGCGAAGGTTGCGGATGATCGTCTGGAGCTGGCGGCGCGTCAGGTCCACTTCGATCGGCTCCCGACGGTGAAGACGACGAACAACCTCTCGGATGATGCAATCCAGCTCCGTTTCACTGGGCAGCGAAACCTCGAAACGCGCCGCCTCCATCGCTACAACCGAAGGCAGTTGGTCGGCGTAGTCAATCAGCACCATGTGACTGCCGGTCTGACGGCAATGACAGACTGCTTCGCGGAAGTACCGCAGCGTCTTCGCGTCGGATAGGTGCGGACCAAGATCAAGCATCACGCAGATGTAGCGTCCAGGAAGCTGAGTGAGCTGCGCAAGGGCGACCGCCGCGTTCTCCGTGGTAGTCACACGCTTGCCCGCGTCGACCAGGCCATCCCGCAATCCCGAGGCGACCGACCACTGCCACAAGCCCAGCCCCGCTAGGTCCCGGGCCATGTCGAAGGCCACTTCACGAACCAGGTTGACAGCAGATTCCTCCTCGCCGGTCACCACCGAAATCAATGGGTGCCCCGCGTGGATTAGCAGCTCCAATTGTTCGCGGTCGGTCATGAACAGATGCCCTCATTGCCGGGCCCGGCAGGGATCGCCGCCCACCATCTTCAAGCATACCACACCGCACCGACAAGTAAACGCCCGCGTCTTGCGGAAGGGCCTACGAATGGATGAAAGGTAGGGCATGGTCGGAGCCACCAAAGGTGGCGGAGACCTGCCGGTCCTGGATGTGGAACGCGGCCAGTCTCTACCGCTGTGCCGACCTCGATGCTGCCCTCCGTGCGGCACCGTCAACGCGTGTGCCACCGTTGCAGCGATGCACACCCGAATCACCGCCTCGCCATGCCGCGACAACCGTCCTTGACAGCACGCCCCGCACGAGATTACATGAACAAGTCGCAAACGTTGACTCTGTTCCTCACCGGCCGGAGAGCCTCGCTATGATGATCCATTCACATCACGACAGCCGTCGCCAATTCCTTCGCCAGGTGGGCCGCGCCGCGCTTGGCGGCATGGCCCTCGGCTTCCTGCCGCGCCCCCTCTCAGCACAGTCTCGCCCGACCCAAACAAGCCGCGTCGCCCTGACAACGGGCGAAAGCCGAGGCGACAACATCCACCGTGCCCTCAGGCTGATGGAGCCCCAGATCCGCGAGACGCTCGCCCGCAAGAAGCGCGTCCTGCTCAAACCAAACATCGTATCGACCGGTAGACAACTGGCCGCAACCCACGCGGACTGTCTCGAGGCCGTTCTCGATTTCCTCTCCGCTTTTCACAAGGATGAGTTCATCATCGCTGACTCCTCCGCCTCGGGATCCTCGCATGAAGGCTTCTCGAACTACGGCTACGACCGGCTGGCACGCAAGCACAAGGTCCGCTTCCTGGACTTCGACGATGAGCCTTCGACGATCGTCTACGTGTCCGATCATCGTTTTCATCCCCAGGCCGTCCGCATGTCCGATCTGCTTCTGAATCCCGAGACCTACATCGTCTCGGCGGCAATCCTCAAGACCCATGACCGGGCCGTCGTCACCTTGTCACTCAAAAACGTCGTCGTCGGGGCCGCCAAGAAAGACAAGACCTTTCGGTGGGGTGTGCCCGACAGCGGTTCGAACGACAAGATGATTATCCACGGCGGGCCGGCCAACGAAGCCATCAACCTTAACCTCTTCCAACTTGCCCGGCGCTTGCACCCCGACCTGTCGGTCCTCGACGGCTTCCAGGGCATGGAACACAACGGCCCGGTCGGCGGCACGCCCGTCGATCATAAAGTGGCCGTCGTCAGCACTGACTGGTTGGCGGCCGACCGCGTCGCTACCGAACTGATGGGGTTCGACTTTAACAAAGTCGGCTATCTCTCATTCGCCGCCAAGGCTGGTCTCGGCGAGGGCGATCTGTCGCGCATAGAGATCCTCGGCGAAAAAGTGACCGACCATGTCCGGCACTATCGCCCTCACGACCGCGTCGAAGAGCAGTACAAGTGGATGACCCGCTCCTAACCCACCCGGCCAATGATCGTCTTCGAGTAGTCCGGATCGCCCGCAAAATCGATCGGAAGTCCGGGCCGTTCAATAATCTCGCATCTCCGGCTCCCGGCCGCCTTCTGAACTGCCTGCTCCAGTCGCTGTCTGCTGAGCCCGCGATCGTTGGTGGCTAACAGCAGCAGGCCGTCCCGCTCCAACAGTTCAATCGCCCCCGTACACAGGGCTTCAAGCTGCTCTTCGAGCACGAACACACGGCGTGGCTGTCGCTGCCGGGAGAATGTAGGCGGATCAAGGATGATCAGATCATATCGCAGCCCCTGCCGGCGGGCCCGCTTATAGAAGTCAAAAATGTCGCTGCAAAAGAATCGATGAGGCCCAAGAGCCACCCCGTTGATCTCGAAGTTTCTCTTGCCCCACTCGAGGTATCGCTTGTGAGCGTCCACGCTCGCCACCTGGGTCGCCCCTCCGACGGCCGCAGCCACCGAAAAGCCGCATGTGTACGCGAACAGATTGAGAACACGCCGACCCGCTGAAAGCTCGCGCACCCGCTTCCGGTTGTCGCGATGGTCCAGAAATAACCCATAGGCAAAGCCGTCATAAGGCCGGACTAGGAACTGCAGCCCATGCTCCCAAACGGCATACTCATCGGCAGCCCGCTGCCCGAACCACGGCTCCGGGTTCGTGTGAGCCGCCGCAATTCTCCGATCAAGACGCCCCCGCTCGCGCACGAACCACTTGCGATACACAGCCGTCGCCCCCAGCCGCCGACATAATTGCTCGGCGATCGCTCGTGCCGCGTCCTCGCCCATGGCAAGCCGCTGCTCGTGCAACTGGGCCATCAGCACCGGCCCCAGCTTCTCCATGACCAGTCCGGGCACGCCATCCGCTGCACCATTGAGGATCCGTACCGCTTCCAGGGAATCGTCCTCCAGCAACCGCCGTCGCAGTCTGAGCGCTCGCTCGATCTCGCTTCTGTACGCCGGGCTCATCAAGACCTCCACTGCCCCTGCGTCCCGCCAGGACACAACCCCTCCGGATGCTACAGACGCGGCAATCGGATTGTCCAGCAAGTCCGTACCGGCCTGGTTGCGCGACGCCGCAGCATCTTGCGTCATTCCCCCGATGGCATGAAAATACCGCCGCCATGTCCTCGTCCACACGAGTTTGGGCATCGCTGCTCGACTTGCTTATGCCGCGGGCTTGTCCAGCCTGCAACCGAACCCTCTCGGCCTCGGATGACGTCTGGTGCCCCGCCTGTGCCATGACCCTATTGGAGTCCGTGACGCCCCCGGATCGTTACTGCTCCCGCTGCGGGCAATCAGTCGGACCCTATCTCTTGGATGCTTCCGGTTGCGCCGCCTGCCGTGATACCCGCTTGTTCGTGGACCGCATGGCTCGTGTCGGACCCTACAATGGAATCCTCCGTCAGATGGTGACCAAGTACAAGTTCGGCCGTAATCAGCACCTCGATCGGCCTTTGGCCAGGCTCATCAAGTCGGCCATCGAAGGCCGCGGCTGGAACCGGGAGATCGATGCCCTCGTGCCCGTACCCACGACGTGGTACAATCGGCTTCGGTATCGCTTCCGCCCTGCGGCACAGCTCGCACGAGCCACGGGCCGCGAACTGCATATCCCGGTCCTTCCCCTCATCCGCGTGATCGGAAAGAAATACAACCAGATGGATCTGCCCGCCTCGCTGCGACCTGGAAACGTTCGCGGCGTGTTCAAGCTTCATCCGCGGGCACGACCGGCCGGTGCTCGACTCTGTATCATCGACGACGTCTGCACAACCGGAGCTACCATCAATGAGATCGCCCGCGTCCTCAAGAAGGCCGGCGCGGCGGCTGTCTATGCGGCGGTGGTGGCGAAAACCGAGGCGGATCAACCGATCGCGTAGGGGAACGCAGGAGAAGAATACGGCGCTCACGCACGATGCGCAAATCGGCGCTGCCTGCGTTGGTGTCAAAGCCGTGCCGACCGGATCGAACTCCGCAAGAGACTGTACAGGGCCCCGCCCGCTGACGCAGGGCAAGCACGGCCTCATGGCCCGAACCTGATCAACCGCCGGCACATCACGCCGTCGGGCGAGGGTAGCTCGATCCCGAACGGCTCGGCCGGCAACAGGCCCAGCCGCCCGGCCTGGCAAATTCCATCGGATAACTCAGCAGGCTCCATCTTGTCGGTTTTGTAGAAGACCAACGACGTCCCGGGATTGATGAGCGCTCGCAGTCCATGAAGCACCTCGGCAATCTTGCCCACCGCGCGAACCACGATCACGTCGAATGGTCCGCCCCCCTTTCGGGCCAGATCTTCGCCCCGACTGTGAATCGCCCGCAAATTGGCCAGTCCCAGAACCGTCGCCGTCTCTGCGACAAAACGGGCCTTCTTACCTGTCCCGTCCACCGCTGTAATCTGCCACCGAGGACACATGATCGCCAACGGCACGGCCGGGAAACCGGCACCCGTGCCCACATCCAGAACGTGAGTCGGCTGCTCGGGTTGAACCCAAGCGGTCGCGAGCAATACCAGCGAATCGGCGTAATGCTTGGCCGCCGCATCGGCCGGCGACGTGATCCGTGTCAGGTTGAAATGCCGGTTCGTCTCGATCACCCGCCGGAAATGCTCAAACATCCGCGCACGCTGCTCCTTGCTCGGCGACACGCCAATGGCCCCACAAGCCCGCATCAGCGCATCATCAAAGGCCTGCCGTTCGGGCGTCCCGCTCATCAGCTCGCTTGGCTCCATACGCAGCATGATAACCGCGGACCCGGCCGGGTACTTAGCGCCGGACTTGATGAACAACCCTCCGGCCCATAAGCTTTCCGCCTGACCCGATGAGACCAAGGTAAGCCACGGGCTTCCTGTTCAAGCAAGCCACGGGCCTTCCTGAAATCGGACTTCTCATAATCATGCCCCAGGTGGCATACGAAAGGATGAACCCGTGCCGGAGATCGCCCCGTTTCGCGCCCTGCGTTACGACACCAAGCGCTTTTCCACCGATGTCTCGAAACTCGTCGCCCCTCCGTATGACGTGCTCGAGGCCGAAGACAAAGCTGAGTTGCTCGCCCGGTCCGACAAGAACATCGTCGCCGTCGACCTGCCCTACGTGCCGCCCAGTAAGGCCGGTCCCGACGCCGTGTACGCCCAGGCGGCCGACCTGCTCAACCGCTGGAAGAGTGACGGCACGCTCGTCCGGGACGACCAACCCGCGCTTTACATCTACCATCAGGCATACGAATACGCCGGACGCGCCTACACGCGCAAGAAGTTCTTCGCCCGAATGCGCATCGAAGCCTTCGGTAAAGGCACCGTCTTCCCGCACGAACAGACCTTCGGCGGCCCCAAGGAGGACCGCTTCAAGCTTATGCGGGCGACCCAATGCCAGTTGTCGCCGGTCTTCGGCCTCTACAGCGACCCGGAAAACGTCATCAGCAAACTGCTGGACCCCGGCAGCCGTCCCCCGGACATGACCGCCGACATGCAGGGAGTCGACAATCGCCTTTGGATGCTGCAAGACCCCGCAGCGATCGACGCGGTCTGCAAGGCATTCTCCGGCCGGGCAGTCTACATCGCCGATGGCCATCACCGTTACGGCACCGCCCTGAACTATCGCGACACCCTCATCGAGGAAGAGGGCGAGCTGCCCAACGACCATCCCGCCCGCTTCGTTCTTGTCGGACTTTGCGCCATGGAGGATCCCGGTTGCATCATCCTTCCAACTCATCGCACCGTCAGCGGCTTCGGCTACCTGACGGTCGATGACATCCTCGATGTGCTGCGGACCGGCCTGGCGCTCCAGGAGGTTGCAGTACCTCCAACCGACGCCGAGACCCTGCTCAAGCCCGATTCCCCCTGCGATGTGGTCCTCTATGTCCCCCGCGGCGAGCGGGTTTTCAGCGGAACATTCTTACATCGTGATGTCCTGGCGCAGTTGGCGCCCGATCGGAGCGAGGCTTGGCACAGACTGGATCTGGCTTACCTGCATCGCTATTTGATTGAGGAACTGATCACCGGCCGGGCCATGGGTGGCTCCGAGCCGACGGTCCGTTACTTTAAGGTGACACAGGCTGCTATCGAAGACGCACGCCAGACCGGCGGGATCGCCTTCATTACCAAGGCCTGCACCATGCATGAACTGCGAGCCGTCAGCCACGCCGGCGACCTGATGCCTCAGAAAAGCACGTTCTTCTATCCCAAGTTGGCCACGGGGTTGGTCATCAATCCCCTGGCGTAGACGAGGGGCCGTGTTCTGCCGATGCAGCGTGCGCCTGATCGCGTCGGCAAGTGGGGACGGAGTCGTCCGCAGTCACAGTCGGCAGGGAGTTTGCTTCCATTCTCCGAAAGGAGCCGATCATGCCACAAGATACATACAGCCGACGCAGATTCATTGAGACGACCCTGGCCGCGAGCGGGTTTACGCAAGTAGCAGTCCGACTCTCTCAGGCGGCTCAAACCGCCCAGACACCGCCCGCAACCGGCCCCGCCGCAGGTCCGGTTTACGACGACCAACAGCACACCAGCGATCTCTTTAAAAACACCCCCCGCCGACACGCATTTCGAGCCCACACGCTCGACGAGTTTCGCCAATGGCAGTCTTCGTTCAGACAACGACTCCGCGAACTCCTCGGCATCGCCGCCATGGAACGCGAAGTGCCCTTCGAACACCGCGCCGAACAAGTCGAGCGCGTCGCAAAGGACGGCTATACCCAGGAAAAATGGTACCTGTGGACCGAGCCCGGCGTCCCGCTGCCCATCTGGGTGCTGATTCCGGAAAAGCCCGCCGCCGGACCGCACCCTCTGGTCCTGACACCCCACGGCCACAACGTGCCGGAGATCTACCTGGGTGTTGCCGACGGCGACGCCGACCGCAAATCCATTGCCGAAGGTCAGCGGGACATCGCCGTTCAGGCCGTGCGCGAGGGGTATCTCTGCATCCATCCGACCGCGCGGGGCTTCGGCGAGACCATGCGCCCCGAGGACCGCAAGAGTCGCAAGGTCCACTCCTGCCGGACCGGCCTGATGCACGCCATCCTCTTCGGCCGGACCATGATCGGCTATCGCGTGTGGGATATCTCACGGATCATCGATTGGGCGACGCGGCGGTTCGAGATCGACTCCCGCCGAATCGCCATCACCGGTAACAGCGGCGGCGGCACGACGAGCCTTTTCGCACCCGCCTGTGACCAACGGATCAGCGTCGCGGTCCCCAGTTGTTACTTCTGCACCTTCGAGGCCTCCATCGGCTCGATTCACCACTGCGAGTGCAACTACGTGCCCGGACTCCTGCGCGAAGGCGAAATGTACGACGTCGCCGGTCTGATAGCGCCCCGGTGGTTCAGAGCCATCGCCGGCAAGGATGACGCCATCTTCCCCATCGCCGCGGTCCACGAGGCCTTTCATCGCCTCAGAAATATCTATCGCGTGGCCCAAGCCGAGGATCACTGCAGCCTCTACGTCGGCGACGGCCCCCATCGATACTACAGCGACGGCGCATGGCCCTTCATCCGAAACGCCTTCGCGCAGCTCAGCAAGACGGGTTGAGAATCAGCAGGTAGGGCAGGTCGAAGCCGCCTGCGGCCACGAAGACCTGCCGTGTGTGGGCGGGTGGCCCACCCGTTTGCCGCAGCGCATGGATGGGGCCTCGATGATGAATTGCCAAGAAGTGCCAGGAGCTAAGAGGGCTCTATCGGATCACCGTCTGCATCGCCAAAACCGCATACGCCGTCACCAACGACGGATTGTCTTCGTGCCAGCGGTCGGCCTCGTTGACCCAACTCCCATCGGGCCTCTGCGCGCCGACCAACTGGTCGACTAGGTCGGCTCGCCAGTCGTGAGCCACGTTGGCGGAATCAATCAGCACCGGCTCGCCCCACGCCTCAAGCGCCTTGGCAAAAACATGGTAGAAATAGAATAGTCCCTCCTTCGACTTCTCCCCCGGCATATTGGGATTGCTCGTCAGGGTGTAATTGCGCCGGATCCAATCCCAGGCGGCCTTTACCCTCGGGTCGTCGCGATCAACGTTCGCATAGAGCATGCTCTTGAATCCCGCGTAGGTCATTGATCCGTAGGATCGCAGCCGCGGCCGGCCTTTGACCATGATCGTACCCGCCTTGCTTTCCCCACCGTTGGCCGGAGTGTATATAAAGCCCCCGTCGTCAGCTCCCTTGGCAAAGGGCTGATCGTTGCTCCGCTCGGACATCTGGCAGCGGAGCACGAACTGGATGGCCTTCTGATACGCTGGGTCCGTCGGCGGCAAGCCGCTCTGGTGCAGGGCCTCAAGCATCATCTGAGTGTTCGACAGGTCCGGACGCCGGCTCTGGCCGTAGCCCGCCCCACCGTACCAGGGATGATCCGGCGTGATCGGCCTGCCCTCAGTATCGCACTTCCCCTCGGTCCACTGATTGTCTTTGAGATACTTCCTGGCCCCCGCTATGTAATCGCTCACGGCCGGACTCTTCATCGAAGACAACGCCATCAGCACCACGCTGGTGGTGTAATTGCGATAGCCGATCTGCGTGCTGTAGATTCCCCCGTCCGGTTGCTGGAAAGAAAGCACAAATCCCATCGCTTTCTCGACCACCGGGTGCTTCGGCCCGTAATCCGGATGCTGGATCAGGCACTGGGCCACCATTGCGGTCACCGCCGGATCCGCCACGCCCGGCACGATCTCCCAGCCCCCGCTCTCCGTCTGTTTGCTCAACTGGTACCTGATGGCCCGGTCAATGGCCGGCATGGCCTTCTGCCGCAACGCCTCCTTGGAAACCACCTGCCCCGCAGGCTGACTGCCCGGCGAGGTCGTATCCGCCCGCACAATCGCCACCGACCCCAAAAGGACAACGATCAAGCTGCCTGCAATCAAAAACCGCCTCATGACGACACAACCTCCCCGAGCCAATCCCCCAAACCAGGGACCTCCGCTCACGGCCCCACCCGGTCATTCTACCCCCGAAGGCGTCAACAAACCAAAGCACAACCAACGCCGCCGCAGCAGAGGAATGAGACGTCGACCGCCACAGGTGACGCGGTCAACGCCATGCAAGGCCCTTGACGAACACTTCTCAGAACCTTACGGCCGGATATCTGTCCGGCTTACGCGCATGTTTCTGGATCGCAGAACGTTTGGGCTGTGGCCCGCAAAAAGGCAGTCCGCCTTAGTCCCTTCCGTCGCAACTGGTGTGCGTTTTGCGCGCATGTTTCTGGATCGCAGTGCGCCGGGTGCCATGCCCACGGCTTTGCGTGGGCATGCGCCTCCAAATGAACCGCTCAGCCCGGAATCCTTTCCGGGCCGCATCCCCCGCCCGCTCAGCCCGGAATCCTTTCCGGGCCACATCCCCCGCCCGCTTGGCCCGGAATCCTTTCCGGGCCGCACTCTCGCCCGCTCAGCCCGGAATCCTTTCCGGGCCACATCCCCCGCGGAATCCTTTCCGCGTTCGGCATTCATGACGACTGCAATCCTCCGCGAGAAGGTAGGGCAGGTCGGCCGGGTGCCATGCCCACGGCTTTGCGTGGGCATGCGGGGGGGATAGGGGTAGGAAGGACGGATTGACCGTCCCCCCTCCCTCCGAACCGGACGTGCGGATCTCCCGCATCCGGCTCTCCGGTCAGTGGGCTCTGTGAGGTTGGCTCGCCGCCCGATAGGCTG